>Ga0265797_10009784_pt1 | contig 12333 bp, 14 predicted proteins | sample P2T30metagenome_FD_192433 | JGI IMG/M metagenome (GOLD analysis project Ga0265797, IMG submission 192433) | Plant litter microbial communities from East Loma Ridge, Irvine, California - P2 T30 | ecosystem: Environmental > Terrestrial > Plant litter > Unclassified | place: USA: California... | reverse complement strand
AACCTAGAGGAAACGTGCGGTCTTGAGCGCCTGCATACCAGCAGTTGGCTGCGCAGGCTCAACGGACTTGTTCGTCTCGAGCTTGAGAGCGGCTGGCTTGGGCTTGGTACCAGTGGGAGTCTTTGATGGTGCGGGTGCAACGACAGGAGCAGTAGCCTCGACTGGGTTTGCCTCCTCGGTCTGAGAGGCACCAGGACCAAACATGGTGTTCTTCTTCAGGCCTGCGAAGAGAGCCTTGTCCTTGGCCTCGCGTTCAGCCTTTTGCTCGGGAGTCTCTGCTGCGCGAGCAGCTTCAGCCTCTTCGGCTTCCCGCTCAAGCTTGCGCAGACGCTCCTCTTCCTGCTTGACCTTCTCAGCAGCGTTGGCCTTCTCAGCCTCGGCCTTCTTCTTCTTCTCTTCCGCGTAACGCTTCTCATCCTCTTCGCGCTTCTTCTCTTCCTCCTCCATCTCAGCAATCATGCGCTCCATCTCTTCATCTTCGAGGCGCTTCTTCTCGGCCGCGTCAGTCTCAGCCTTCTTGGCAGCTTCAGCGTCCTCCTTCTCCTTGGCTTCAGCAGCAGCCTTAGCGTCTGCCTCTTCCTTAGCAGCAAGCTTTGCGTTGGCTTCGGCCTTGGCCTCTTCCTCAGTAGCTTCCCTGGCCTTCTTCTCGGCCTCTTCTTGGAGACGGAGCTTCTCCTGGAATTGCTTGACAAACTCAGCCTTCTTGGATTCGCCATCAGCCTTCGTAGCGTCGGTGGCGCTTGGCGCGCGCGGCGGAGTTGGCGTAGCAGCAATAGCAGGAGACCGAGGAGCTGCAGGTACAGCGGATGCGACAGCAGGCGGTGCAGGTGAAGCACCCTTGGGCTTGAAGTCGACAACTTCACCATCAACAGTCTTGATAGTGATAGCCTTGCTTGCCCGCTTCGGGCGCTCAAAGGTGGAGCTGGGCGCTGGGCTTGCTGACGTCATGCTCGGGGTGTGCGTGTGCGAGATGTGGTTGACGTTAGTCATGGCCGGTGTGGAAGGCTGAGGAACAGCAGATGATGGCCGCTCCGACATGTTGGAAGGAGTGCGTGACATGCTCTGGGCCTGTGGCTGATGACCGTAGGGAGCAACTCCGTAGGGTGACTGCATCTGGGGAGGGTAGCCACGGCTAGGGCTAGCAGGGACACCTGGGTAGTGGATCGACTGCTGTAGTCCGTAGTTCTGGGGGTAGAAGTTGTTATAGGGATCTAAGCCTGGTTGAGGCATGCCGCCGTACATAGCCTGTGGAGGATACTGCTGTCCCGGGTAGAATGGCATACCAGGGTTGGCAAGATGCTGCTGCTGGTGCATCGTAGCGGGGGTAATAGCGGGGCTACGGTTCTGAGTGTAGGGAGAGCGCTGCGGCATCTGACCCTGAGGGTGGAACGGTGGGGCTTGACCACCGCGACCCATCTGAGGCATGGCGCGGTGTGGCTGTGGCGAGTAGTTTGCCATCTGCGGGTTGAAGTGGCCCTGGGTGTATCCACCGCGACCGCCTCGGTTGGCAAATGAGCCTCCGCGGCCCATGTTTGCGTTGCTCATGTCGCTGTGCGCGGACTGAGACGACTCGCGGCGCAAGTGTTGGGCTTGCGGGAGGGAGTGGGAGTTGGGTTGAGGGGGCATAGCAGGGCGCGCCTGTAGCAGAGTCAGTAACTGAGACGGAGGAACAGTATATAAGAGCAAGAAGGGCGCAAACTCACGTTAGGCTCAGTGCTTTCACCGCCCTGGCCACCGAAGACCAAGTTTGGTCGAGTCGGCAGTCCGTCAGGCTTGGGGCCTCCGGAAATGGGCGTGGGAATGGGTGAAGGTGAGTGAGCAGGCGAGGCAACGCGCGGGTTCTGCACCTGCGCCGGGTTCAGGCTTCCCTGGACTACAGGCGAGGCGTGGGCAGGCGCTGGTGAGCCAGCGAGCGAGCCGAACTTGATGCCAGAGGGCGGGCCACCTGCAGTCGCAACAGGTGGGGTCTGCTTGATCTGGACGGACGACTTGCGCTCGTGGGCGCTGCCGTTAGGGCCGCCACTCACGATGGTGGGCATAGCGGGAATAGCAGGCTTGATGGCGCCGTTGCCATTCACCGGGGATACAGAGGAGCTCTTTCCATGCTGCGCGCTCTGTGGACCTCCCACTGCCACGGGCGGCGCTGCGCTAGACACGATCGTGGGCTTGGTCGCGTTGGCGTAGGAGCTGCGGGCAGTGGGTTGAGCCGAACCGGCGGCCACGGTGGCGGACGATCCTGTAGAGGAGTTGTTCGCGGTCGTAGACGAGGAAGCGGCGATCGGCGGGGTTTGCGAGTTCGAGGCGGGATTACTCATGGACTCGGTGGTGGGTGAGGTGAGGTGGATGTGGGAAGGCGGTCGGTAGGCTGCGCAGTCGCTACCTAGCTGAGGTCGGATGACGTTGGTGTCGCTGGAATCCCAGATTCGAGCGAGGGGACGAACTCTGCGGAATTAATGAGTTGCTGTGACAGCGACTCGGGAGGATGCAGAAAAGAGTGTCGTCCGCGGTGACGAAGGGAAGGCAAGAGGTCAACTCCTTTAGGAAGGGTGTTGAGGGCTGTCCGAGCGCTTCAATGAAGGAGTCTCTGAACAGGTTCCGGATTCGGGAGAGGTGGATTTCGCCGAATAAATTCGTGAAATCGACGGGCGGCTCCTGTGAAGATCACTGAGTCCGCTGCGTGTGTCGTGATGGGATGTTCTCGCAGTGGAGAGACGGGTGTGTGGAGGGATGGCGGTTGGGCTCTTTCGAAAATTGTTTGAGTGCCAGACTAAGCCGCAACAAGGATGTTGGCCTAGCCGAGAGTCCTTGAAGCTCAGTCCCAACACCTGGAGTGCCCACGCCAATCAAGCCAGGCTTGTCTGATGACTCTGCTTGCTCAGAGTCACGGGCCAGTCAGTTCACGATTGGTTTATTGACGGGCGCGCACAAACTGTGGTTGCCATGTACGCAGTCGTGATTTCCTCGGATACAACAGGCAAGAGCGGAGGGGCCGCCCACGCTGCCTCACCAAATCCATGACTTGGGCCCGTCATCACATACACAGTAAGCGAGACAAGACTCGCAATGCTGCACCTCGCCCCAATGACCTCGTCGTGACTCCGACTAGCAGGCCGTGGCTGTTGGCACATAGCGGAGGCAAGCCTCTAGTACGTGGGGTGCCTTGCGCTGGGCTGGGTTGGACGGCGACAGCAGATGCAATCCATACTTTGAGCAAACCCCGCCGTCTTGTAGACATGTGCGTCTACCCAATGCCAAACGCCCTGTTCCTACGCGCACCATGGGACCAGGTGAACGGGTTCTTGTTCCCACTGCTATAGCTCAGCCCTGTGTCTCTTAGGATACACCCGGTAGCACAATGAAGCACAGTCGTGGCTGCGACAAAGAAACCATCCACAGACAAAGCAGTCCTAGTACCACAATGCCGCACAGGCCTTGCCGTCCATACAGTGTAAAATCGCATCACCCCTCCTGCGCAGATCGAAGAAAAAATGTAAACTCACTGACGTCTTGCTGCGCGTCTATGCACAATGACGGCGTGTTTCGCGGCGATGGCCATTCACGTGAAAGACATCTCCGCCTTAACTCCATTGTCATGTGAGATTTTCGAGTATCATCGCCACAATCGATAACGATTGATCAGACCACTCTGTGCACCTCTATGATTACCACAAGGCCCGATTGACTCAAGCAAGGGCCTCGAGCTTGACACGGACTCTGTCCGGTTGACTGGACGATGCATCGACACTTTTGTCAAAGGCGGGGATTGCCCAGCCGAAGACATGAACCAGAAAGATTCTCAATCGAGAGGATATTTATGTATGGTTCTCGTTTGTGACGCGAGAGTATGAGTGGCACCTTGCACCTCCCTGTCGCAGTACGAGCAGAAGTAGTGAGTGGCAAACAGGGTTGACATGGCGGATACGTGACAATGGTGGAGGCAATGCGAAGTGATAAGATGGTGGAAATATCGAGGTCCTTTTCCATAGAGACGCTACTGTGGTGCCAAATTTGCGGATTCGACGGTTCCCAGTGCCACAAACCTGAAAGTTTACAAGAAAGGCACTCGATATGAAGTGGTCTACCGCCAACTCCACGCTCATGGGATTGCGAGAGTGCAGTTCGGGCCACAGCGCTACCATATCTCTCGAACATACGGCTTGCTGTCCTAAGCTAGAGAAATTCGACTAGCGCATCTCAAAGTAAACGAGAGGTGTAGTGGGCTGAACCTCAGGCTACTACGAGGGGTGGGGCCGCATCGCTACCATATAACTGCGGATACTGCCTGCGTAGAGGATGTGTTACCAGTGGATTCCCATAGTAGCGACGATCACGACCCAGGAACTGTTGTAGAGTAAGCGAGTGGTCCATTCAACTTCGCAAAAAGAAAAAGGACAACGTGGATACTTAGGGATTGAAGATTAGATTGGTCCAGAGAAGAGGCAGTGGTAGTACTAGCAGTGAACAGATACATCGCAACAGGATGCAGCCAAAACCTTGAGCTAGCCACACAGTCATCTGTTCATTGACTGTAGGCAAAACGCTTGCAAAGGCTGACGTTATGACTCCTTCAGGCCGTCTATTTACCGCCTGCGCATCGTCTAGACTACAGCCACATACTCCATCCTATGCATTCAACGGTCACCACAATCATCCGCCATCCATGACTCACACGAAACGGTGCCACAAGAACTCGGCTCCTTCAGCAGCCGATCGCAGCTGCCGGGATCCTTCTTATTCATGTCGCGTAGCATTAGTAGCGCACAGCCGACGGTTTTACGTGCGTCGGCAGCAGAGCAGAAGCAATGTCGTGGTAGCAAAAGGAACGAACACGACCGATCTTGAAACCCTGCTGCGGGTGTAATGCAACGAGCCGTAAAGCCGCCAGGTACCGATGACAGTGGGTCGGCGGTTTAGTACGACGTTACCAAGTCGTGAATTGGCAGCCGCCTCAGACTTCAGGTCTGAACTCACACGCGCATTTCAATGCAAAATGGAGCATGACGTCCGGTCCTGTTGTGCTGCGTGCTGCGACAGACGGGGATAGCCATGCTTGCGCAGACCGACTTGCCTCTTGCGCTGGCTCTCTCATCGCATTTCCATCAATCGCATCCGCCCCATTATAATCTCGGGTTTCCGGAGTATGCGCATTCGCATTCTGGGGGTGTGGGGGAGATGAAGGAGGAAACGAATGTCGCATCGAGCGCCGCACACGGCCACATCAGCGTAAACTTTGACCATGAGCGGGATCCAAAAACTTCCACCTCTCATCGTCAGCCACACCCACATGAACCTCGGCGAAGTGCCACTCTTACTTTCCTGCTTAGAAAAGCCGCCGGCTGTGCGCAGACCCTCCTCTTTGAACGCATCTGCCCCCAAGCCTGCATCCTTGGGGGCAAGCTCAGCCTTTAAACTCTGCGCCAGCTTCCGCTTCTCGTAATCCTGCTCCGGTGCCCCGAATGCAGGACAGAAGCGGGCCAGAAGGTTTGTCGATGGCGCAAGCCTGCCGTCGTCCGATCGCTGACTGCCATGGCTTTTCCTCGTATCCTTCGATGATCGCCCTGCGCCGTATCAACGCAGGTGCATAACGGCTGAGGAACCACCCTCGGGCACTAAAAGCGCCTCACAATCCTTTGGCGTTGATGGCATGAGATTGAGTTGGAGTCAAAATCGACATCGCATGAACTTGCCGTGGTGGTGCATCCTTTGTTTTTGCTACAAGTACCGGCCGTGGCTGCAGATGAGGAAGTTGCATGTGTGTGTGGAGATGATAATGCAGGTGGAAGAAGAAATTTGGAAGGTCGTGCTTTCGTGCCTTCCCGTCTTTGTTGTCTGCATCATCCCGTCCCGCCCTTTGCTTCTTCTGGCATGCATCGTCATGCTCGAAGGCGCGAGAGCCTGACCCACCACCACGAGCGAACTTGTCGCGAGAAGCAAGTATGCCCAACGGGCTCACGCTCGTCATGCGTATCAGCCCTTTCCAATACCTTACTGCATTTCGCTTCTCGACCGAGGCGCCGCCTAGGTACGTATCTTTACATCATGATGCCAGCGCTACCGCAAGACATTGCATCCCTGCTGACGTCTGGGGCGAGATGCTGGCAGTGCAGCCTCCACGTGACGTGAGTCTTCCACCAATCGCTTCCCACACTGGCAATTCACTCCGCGCCGGAACAGGAAAGCGACCCTGACGTATTCCCAGCCAATCGCACATGCGGAGCTCAGAACCACGAACATCAACAACAACACTGCGACGCAGCTCTGACCCTCTAACCCCAAAAATTCAGTCTTGTTCACCTCGCTCCACTGCACAATCCTGCTCGGCTCTTGAAGTACCAATAGGGTGTTTGGGCTGTTCTGTGCCTTGAGCCTTCTCCGCATGTTATAATGGCTAAAAAGTTCCTGTCGAACCAGCGGGTATTCAGCCGGGATAACAGGTAGTCGCAGTACCCTTACTCATCTTCAGGCACGTCGTTCCGGACTCCTTCGCGACCGTCATGGCGCGATTCATGTGTACCTTGCACCACACCACCGAGCTGACGGACAATAAAATTGGTAGCGCCTTTGCCTAACGTCCAGTCCGGTAAGCTCAGCGGTTAGCCCAGATGCGAGGACGTTTGTGAAAGGAAATGCGGAGGAAGGTGGAGAGCGTCTGGCGCAAAAGCAGCGACAGGGTACGCTAGCCAACGCTCGTCCGCACATGATGCGCTCCGCAGGACGTGAACCGTGAACGGTAGCCCTCGAGGGTTCTGTCGGAATGGCGTACCGCATTGCGGCGGCCTTACCCCATGGGTGAGCTACGACGACTTCAGCGCCGGTTTGCGTTGTCATTCAAGGTTCCAAGGTTGCTCTCGCTTGTGGTTCGGTGTGGTCCGCCCTGAGTCGCGGATCCTGGCGGTAACCTTTCCTTTCGTCTGGAGTAACATGTCCGGGCCCTTGTCGATAAGTGGCCGAAGCTAGCGAGCTTAACTCACGATACAAGCTGCTAGGAACGTCTCTAGAGGGCGCCTATCACACCGCCAGCGAGGCCATGCACGGCGAGCCTCATCGCACACGTCGAACAGCCGATCATCCTAGATCACACGCTCATGCTTCCGTACCCAGCAGCTGCAGCATATCCTTTGCCCATTCACACGACGCCTTAGCTGAACCATGTACCATGAGCTTCTCGAAGGACACCGCTTGGAAGAAGGCGTTCTCTCAATCACCCAATTCGCCCGCGTAGCCTTTACCCCGGCAATGCCCAGCCTAGATTAAGCCTAAGATCTGTTCTTGCTTGCAGAGTACCGCGGCTCCTCAATCTAACAATGCCAGCAGGAGCCGTTTAATAACTCTAACAAAGTTAAGATCCACACCTAGCATTCTGTTCCTTAGCGGAAACACCTGCTTCAGCCACTCAAAGACGCCAACCGGTGTAAGAGATTCATATCCATGGTGTCACGTAGCTGACTGGCTTGGTTTCCCTCCCTGTTCAAGCTATCATGATCCTTGGCGATAGTTCCATACTTTCTTCGCTGATGTGTATTCTGCAGCCGGACGAATACCGAAGCCTATCCAAACACCAAGATGTACCATGCAACTTCCCCGCAAAATGCTAATCCTCGATCGTCATCAGCATACGAGCATACGATGAACGTACATGCACATGACGCGCAAGGACAGGAGTGGAAGCATCCTACTATCATGTCCCTCAACCGTTATGCTCTACACATTTTGCTTCCCTACCGTACTACCATCGCACAACCTCCACATCTTTCTCTCCACAATAAAAGCCTTCCCGCAGTAAGAACCCTTCATCCGAACCCAGCAAGGTTCGTGGTCCAGAGGTAAGTAGTGGTACACGTACGTAGTACTCGTCGTGCTTCATAGCAATTTAGCCATACTTGCCATGCCTTTCCCTGCCATGATATGCGAAGCTATCAAGCATGGTACCGATTTTCTAATCTTCCATTGCTCCTCCAAGTCCTATCACACCACTTTACCTTTTGCACCCCACCACACGCTACCACGTCCTAGCCTATGTCCAACCCTGCCCTTTTGCCCTGCGCTACCCACAAAGCGAAAGCACAGTCGCCAGAAGCCCATGAACGGCACTAGAAGCAACACATGCACAACAATCCATGTCACCCATCGGTTCCTGAGCCTCAGAAGCCGAAATTAACTGCAGCTGCCTGCAAGTCTGTCTCTGCCAAGTATCCACACATGCAAGACGACATGCAAGAGAAGCAGGTTAAGAAAAGTCTGGGGTAGAAAGTGTGGAGATCCTTTTCTTCGGTTTGCCCTCGCATCTTTCGCTCACAGGATAGGTCGAGGATGCAATATAAACAAGATTCTGGTCATGTGGAGGTTTGAGACTTTGATTAAGGGAATGAGGGCGCGGAAGGATCGACGGGAGGTGGCGGTTCGGATGGAGGCCGGCTTGGTGGATATGGGGAGGAGGGGTGGAGGGGTGGTGGAAGCTTTTTCTCGACTGGAGAAGATTCTAGTGTGCATGAACAACGCGTAACGAGTTTGTGTGGGATCACCATGTGTGCGTGACGAACGCCATGAGCATTAATCCAACTCCGTGTCAGGAATGAGGAGCAGAAGAAAAACGCCCTACACATGTCATCAACACACACACAGACACACACACATCATTGGAGAGAAATCAGCCTGCCTGTTTTGCCCGCGCTGTACGCGGGAAGTACACTTCCTGTACGCTCACATCGGAGTATCCACTTGCACCGTCTAGATCTATCCGCCCAGCTCCAGGCCAGTTTTCCCGCCGCCCGGAATCTCGGAGTAAGTACCACTGCGAAAGGACTCACGGTCCTTGATGTGACATCGCGTTCCACCACCGTCCGGCCGACGGTTAGCAAGAGAGCTTGTCAAGTTGCTTGAACGCTGGGCATGGGCTCCACATACCACAATAGTCCGTTTCGCTAGAGGCTCCGACATCGCCTCAGGTATCGGGTCGACTAGCTGGATGGGTGGTTCAGCTAGTCTTCGCTTGGATATAGAGGTACATACGATTTGACGGTGGTTTACTTGGCGATGCTGCCATGTTTGCTGGCGCCACCATCTCTCTTTCAATCGGTCAACGGTTGGTGTGGGTAATCAGTTAGTCAGGCACATGCAGGACAGCAGATCCACAGTAGGTGAGGTGTAGCCGCCATGCAAGATTGTATTGGAAAGATGTGGGGTATATGTGATCGGCCGCGTCATGTGGTTCTTGTCTCCTTAGTAGTTGCTTTGTACAGGCAAGATTTTCCGTGTCGTGGATGTGGCTGTGAAGCACAGTGGCGACAGGACCAAGACAAAGTGTGTACAAGTGTATGTTGGAACATTTGATATTGCCACAAGGAATGTATGTGGGTAAATTGTAAGATGATACATAGAACGGTAATACCAATACTGCGCTGCCATAGCTCAAGCTGGTTGAAAAGGGGGTTTTTGAAGTAGAAGAGGGTAATCGCCTGCAAGTTGCCGTAAAGTGGTGATGAACTTGTGTGATGAAACAACCACCAAACCAAAAAAATCTCGTACAGTAGGAGAGAGAAGGCGAGACTGGTATCGCCAGAGAAGATTGGAATGCAGCAGTGTCATCCACCCAGTCGAAACATATATCCGTACCCTTTTTCTTCACAAGACACAAAAATCGCTGTAGGTTCATAATCTTCGCACCGGCCAAATCAAACAAGAATCAAACAAAAACAAAACGACATCGCGCGCTTGCTTAATACTGGTCGTTATGGTGGTCGTCGCTGTGTTGGCTGGCGTTCTCCATGACTTCTCCCAGCACAGAGCCAACGGCAGAATACGAGTCATTGTGCGCCGAGTCGTTCCGCATATATGAGCTAGGAAACGACGACATGTGGTGCGGTGCACTCATTTGAGGCATTCCATAGCTCGAAGGGGTGACGAGCGGTGAGCCAGAGAAGGAAGGGAAGTGGGCGGTCTGTGGCGTAGACCCGTTGCGTTGAGGGGCGTAGTGAGTGCTCAGCTCGATGCGACGGGGAACGCCGTTGGAGAAGGACCGCATTCTGTTGCCGCTTGATGTACCGAAGCCTGGTACTGGGGAATCTGGAAGTGTTAGAAGGTACGAGCATGAGCCACGTGGGCGAGGAAAACTTACAAGAGTAGCCGATACCGTACGGCATCATTGAGCTGGAGTAGGACCGACTGTCGTGGCTATCGGAGCTGTCATGGGAGCCAGTATAGCTCATGCTAGTCCTCAAAGGTGACTGTAGAGACTCTGCACGGCTCCTTGCGATTCGGTCGGCGTGAAGTGAGAGGCGAGGGATGCTATGTTGTGCAGCATACGCGGTTGGGTTGCTGACAGGCATGGAGAAGGGGTTAGACGTTCTAGGGCTAGTGTCGATTGGTGTTGAATGGAAGCCAAAGGGGGATCCCTCGTGAGCTGAGACGGGTGAGATGGTGTCGGTTGCTGATTGAGGTGGTGTGAAGGTGAACCCGCCAAAAGCAGGGCTGATGCCAGTTGGCGACATGTGCGAGTCAAGCGGTCCTCGTCGGAAGGTATCTATGCTCAGCGGCCTCATCATGTTGTTCTCAGAGAAGCTTGGGTTGTAAGATCCAGGGGAAGCCAGCGGTGTGCCGAGACCATGGGAGTTTCCGAAAGGAGAGTGGAGTGCTGATGCCATGTCGAAGTCATCTGGTAAAGCGCGAGACCTCATCATACGCTCACGGTCGTCGCTTGTTAATCGCTTCAACTTCGCTCGCCTACACAGTGTTAGTACCTCCTTGCTTCGGCGGTAGAAGGTAGGCTTACCTGTTCTGGAACCAAACCTGGACTTGACGGGGGCTGAGACCGGGGATCTCCCGAGCGAGTCGTTCCCTGTGAGCAGCGTCCGGATGTGCTTGACGAGCAAACTCGCTCATCAGGAACCGAGTTTGGTTGTGGGTAAGTCGGAACCTCTTCATCTTTCGCTTCGCCGCGCGAATCTCTGCGGCTGTCATTGGTTGCCGGTCTTCACCCTTCTCTTCGTCTTCGTCGCAGTCGTCCTTATCGTCGAGGATAAGATCATCGTCCTCCTCTTCGCGCTTCTCTACATTGCCACCGTCGTTGGTAGAAGGTGGCGTCAGCCTTGAGATAGGACTGGTAGGAGCAGAGCCTCCAAAAGTTACATTTGGGATGTCATGCTGTTCGATCTCATCGAGTCCAGATGGTGTGTTGCTACCGCTGTTCAGGTGGCTCTTTCCGTCGAGCAGGTAGGGAAAGCTCTTATGTGTTCGCATTGACGGCCGCTTCAAGTCGAAGTTGTGTCCGGAGACCTCGGCTTGGAGCATAGCCATGTCGTTATCTGAATGTGGTGGAGTGTGTTCCAAAGTTCTGAGTTCTGATGATTGCCACTCGTTGTCTGCTGAAGTCGTGCTATACGCAGACATGTGTGGCGAACTGGGAGGAGACAAAGGAACGAGGAAGCTTCCGTCGACCATTGGCGCTTTTGAAACTGTTATAGTGGTGTAGATGTAGGCTGAGCTCTGTGGCTGATACCTCTCCTGTGCCTCGCTGTTAGCGAAGAAGGGGGCACGAACTGAATCGCTGCTTACCTAGTTGCTTTGGTCACTAGGAAGGCCTCAACACTGATGATGTCGGCGTCTTCGTTCGAAGTTCGAACGAACCACAAGGTTCCGCAAGGAGTAAAGATCTGATGGAGTTTGGGGTGAACTGTTGATCGTCGCCCGGTCCCTGTGCGGGGTTTATGCGGGTGATCAGCGATAAAGAGAGAAGGCAGTCGCAATGCTTTGACGTCGAGTCCAGCGCGCGTTAGAGTCGCAAGACCGTTACGAACTAACAGTTCGAGGTGGTCGTGCTGATGAACCTACGGAGGGCGGGTATGCGAGTAGGCTGAATGCTGATGTCGCACCGAGAGTAGGATTGGGGCGCGGAGTTTTGGTGCAACTTCAAGCTTGAAATAGAAGCTACCAGGGAGGTGATACTGTGAGCCAAATAAAGATAGACGCTGGCAGTGGGCGCTTGATGCTTGACAAGAGCGAGGTGATGAACAGCCGGCTTGCTCTAGAAGAGTGAAAGCGTCGTCTGATAGTCAGCGGTGGGTAGCCCTTTGTAAAGAGGGTCAGGAACCGTCGGAGGCTATATCAGCGATAGCGGCAGGGGAGGGGAATCAGATCATTCAGACAAGAAAGGCTTGACGGTACTCTACTGTCGACGATCCGGATAAAATCGAGGTTAAGACAAGTGCGAAAGACTAGGGTCAGACTACGCATGGACAGCGGTGCCTCTTAGGGAAACATGATATCCTTCGAGGATCTGGAAGCAGCTTGTTACACGACGAGAAGCGTGACTAACGTCGAGGGCTAGCAGACCCCAAA
>Ga0265797_10009783_pt1 | contig 12333 bp, 15 predicted proteins | sample P2T30metagenome_FD_192433 | JGI IMG/M metagenome (GOLD analysis project Ga0265797, IMG submission 192433) | Plant litter microbial communities from East Loma Ridge, Irvine, California - P2 T30 | ecosystem: Environmental > Terrestrial > Plant litter > Unclassified | place: USA: California... | reverse complement strand
GCTCGACGGCCGTGACGTCGACGCGGTGCTGGCGCTCGACTCGGCGACGGCCGACGACTACCCCGGCAGCGTGGCGACTCGGCACGCTCGACTCGATCGGGAGGGAGCGACGCCGACCCCCGCGCGGCGAGGTTTCGGCGCGTTCGGCCCGGACGGCGAGCTCGTCGCCATGACCTTCGTCGACGTCGAGACCGACGGCGACGGCAGCGCAGCCGAGACGGACTTCACGGTCGTCCATCGAACCTGGAGGAGGCGCGGGCTGGCCGTCGCGGTCAAGGCGGCCTCCGTGCTGGCCCTGTCTGCGGAGGGTGTCACGCGCTTCGGCACCGGCGGCTCGGCCGACAACGCGGGGATCATCCGCGCGAACACCGTGCTCGGCTACGTCCGCGACGAGGAGTGGATCACGCTCGAGCGCGCCGCCGACTGAGCGGTCACGCGGCGCACGCCGTCTGCGCGGGCATCACACGATGTGCGCCGCGGTGCCCGTCACCGTGATGCCGCCCGCCGGAGGCACGTCGACGACCAGCAGGCTCGGTCGCCCCACATGCCGACCCTGGTTCACGACGACCCGGGCAGGAGGCGCGATCAGCTCGAGCGCTCGCAGATACGCCCCGAGAGACGCGGCAGCGGAGCCGGTCGCCGGGTCTTCGGTGATGTCGCCGACGGGGAAGAGATTGCGCGTCTCGACGACGAGATCACCTGTCGCGTCGGCCTCCCGGCGGTGGACGACGGTGACGGTGCCGGCCCAGCCCCGTTCGTCCATGAGCGACCTCATCTGGGCGGGGTCGAAGCGGAACGCGTCGAAGACGGCCTGCTCACGCACGGCGACCACGGGGTGCCAGTTGCCGGCGTACGACTCGCGGAGGGGCCAGCGGTCGTCGAGGTCGGAGCGCTCCAGCCCGAGCAGCGTCAGCAGCCGGTCGGCCACGATCGGGTCGAAGTCGCGGAGGGCGGGCTCGACGCTCGTGAACGACGCCGTGATCGGGAGGGACGCGGAACCGGTGGTGCCGTCGCCGACGCGACCCGCGCCTCCTTCGGGTCGCGCCGTGTCGATCACGACGCGGCCGACGGGGGTGTCGAGGGCGAAGGGGCCGACTCCGCGGCGTTCGGCGAGGGCCACCGCGGTCGCGACGGTGGCGTGACCGCAGAACGGCACCTCGGCGCCGGGCGAGAAGTAGCGGACGCTCACGGTGCGATCGTCGGAGGCGGCGCCCGGGTCGACGACGAAGGCCGTCTCGGCGTACCCGACGTCGGCCGCGATGCGCTGCATCTCGACGTCGGTCAGCTGCGAGGCGTCGAGCACGACACCCGCGGGGTTGCCGCCGTCGGGCTCCGCGGCGAACGCGGTGAGTCGGAGGATCTCGACGGCGTGCGGATCGGTCATGACGCCACTCTGCCGCAGTCTGCGACGCCGAGATCCGACCAGGCCGTCGACGAGACGACGCCAGCACCGGGCCCGAGTGACATTCGTGCCAAGCCCGTGCACAACTCGACGACTAAGGCATTCGGGCTTCGGTGAGAACGCGATTCATCACCGTGCCGCAAATCGCTTCATGTCGCGCACACCATCCTCAGTGCCGGCGTAGAAGACGCAGCAGTATGCGACCCATGCCTCCTCAAGGGCTCTACTCGTCCTGCGCTCGGCTTCCTCGCGCGTGATCGCGCCTGCACGAGCCGCGCTGGTGGCGTCGTTCATACGAGACGCGTACGGCTCTGGGATGGCGAAACCCCTCGTGTGGGTGTTGTTCTCTTTCGCCCATTCCTGCGCTTGGCGGTGCTGAGCCATCTCCGCCGCAGCATTCTCGAGAGTGAGTGGCCAGACCTCCACCAGGGGAATCTCGGCCGCCAGCTCCTCGAATGTCTGCACGTCCTGCTGGAACCCACGCTTCGAGACGAAGCCCTCGTGCTCGGCGCGGTGTATCTGGAACACCTCGCCCGTGAACTGGACCCAGGTCGCAGCGCGCCATGGGTCCTGCTGCGTCGGCGGCCACTCCCAGACGTCGTCAGGGGCACCTCGATCGGTGTCTGAGCGTCGCGACAGCCACCCGCGGGCACGAAGAAAATCGTCAGCTTCGTCGCTATGGGGCTCGATGGCTCGGACGAGGTCCTCGTCGTCCTGGTGGTCGGTCATGTCGTACCCATTCGTTCGATCAAGGGGCGGTACGGGGAAGCGTCACCACCGGCGAGGCGTCGACCGGGTGTCGCTCGAACGGTCTGGCTCATCCTGACGCAGGGGCGCAATGCCCGCTAGGGCTTAGTGCGTTCGATAGGCGGTCGTTCATCGGGACACCTTCTCGAGGCCTCGTTGGTTGGCCGACGCCAACTGGCGCCTGGCCTGCGGATTCGCGTATGCCTGTCCCGCAAACATGCCCGGTGAAGGGGGTCTAAACGCTGCAGTCGTCGGATGCTCATCGGATGCGCCCGCGTCTCGACCTCGGGGCAGGATCTCGCCACCCAGCGTGACGGACTGAAGGCGCTAGGGGTCGACGACGATTACGTGCATGTCGACCACGGCCTGTCCGGGACGACGAGAGCGCGACCCGGCCTCCGCGAGGCGCTGGCAGCGTGCCGCGCCGGCGACGTTCTCGTAGTCACGAAGCTCGACCGCCTTGCCCGGTCGCTCCGAGACGCAGCCGACATCGCAGACGAGCTGACGAAGAAGGGCGTCGCCCTGAACCTCGGGGGAGCGGTCTACGACCCCACCGGCCCGGTGGGCCGGCTCCTGTTCAACGTCCTCGGCATGGTGGCCGAGTTCGAAGCTGACTTGATCCGAGCCCGCACTCGCGAGGGCATGGCGATCGCGAAGGCCGCCGGCAAGCTCCGCGGCCGCAAGCCCAAGCTCACCCCCTCGCAGGAGAAGCACCTCGTGCAGCTACACCGCACGGGCGCCCACACGACGAGCGAGATCGCAGAGCTGTTCGGCGTCGCCCGCTCGACGGTCTACCGCGCCATCCAACGTGCGGCCCCCTGATGGCGGGCGACTAATCGACAGTGCGCTGTTGGTCGCGTGGGACGCCCCACGTTGTTCCTAACTCGGCGGGTGCTCGACTGACGCGTTTTCCGTGTCGAGTTCTTTGCGTAGCAGGTGTAGTTCGCGTGTCTCTGCTTCGTAGCCCCGACGTCCAAGGTGATCGAATGAGTTACTGGGCAGGCGTATTCGGTATGGCGAGTTGTTGAGCGAGCGCCCGGGCGTGCCTTCTTCCATGAAGGTCAGCATTCGCTCGATCAAGTCGGAATCCACCCTGGATGATCGCGCGAGCAACGTGCGGAAGCTTTCTATCTCGTCACTTGCCGCCGGAGCCACGCCGCGTTCTTCCTCGGCCTGGCGTTTGGCTTCAATGTGCTCTCCAAGTCGAAGTTGCCAACCGATTTGATGCACCTGTGCGATGACGATGCGAAGGGCGTGTTCGTCAGCTGTCGCAGCTGGGTCAAGGACGTCGCCAACCTTGTCCAGATCTACGTAGAAGCCGCGTTGTTTCGCGCGGTCTTGACGGCGCGACCAAGCGCGAATCGCTCCGAGGGCTTGGCTGTTCTCTTCGGGGTCCGAAGGTTCTTCGCCGAACCAGTAGCGTTCCTCGGCCAGGAACTGGTGCACGAGAGACAGCTTCTTGTTGTGTGAGCTCCAGAGTTCCTGAAGGTCAGCCGTCACAAAAGGTTCGCCTTCGGTGGCGTACGCGATGGCGACGCGACGATCGTGCAGGGCAATCGCCTTCCCTGATTCCTCGAGCGCAAGGATCGCAAGGGACCGTGCAAGGGGAACGTTGGACTCGAGAAGGTTGGTCGCAGCGGTCAAAAGCTGATCCGCGTTAGCCAACAGGGCGTCTTGGACAGCAACGACTTGCTCTGGGCTGAGGGGCGGGAGCTCACGAGGTGGCATGCCCCATTCTCTGTCGCAAACGACGACGCGATGGAGATGGCTCTAGCTCGGGCTGACAAGACCCCTAGGCATCGTCGCAAATTGTTCGGAAAGGGATCGCTCCTTGGGCAGGGCGCTATGCCGCGGATGCGGTCAGCTTCTCTGCGGCGTAACGGGACCATGCCGCCTGCAGAACGGCGAACGTCCCTACGGCGACGACGAGGAGGAGGAAGGTTGCGCCGCCTGCTATCCAGAGCCCCTGCCACTGAGACGGTTCGAGGAGCGCTGCGACGATGACCGGGAGTGGTGATATCAGCCAGAGTCCCACGGCCAGGGCTAGAGAGGTGCCCCGCTGGCGTCGGTGGGTCTCTTCGAGGCTTTCCGCCCACTGCTGGGCTCCGAAACTGGAGCTCAGGCGCTTCTGGCGGATAAGCGGAAATGGCGAGAACGTGTTCGACGCCCGAACGAGGTGGGCTGCCCCGGCTGCGGCGACCAAGAAAAGAGCACCTAGGCCGATAGCTATGGCGACTTCCACACTTGTCGGGATGACGCCTGCGTCTGCCCCCGCGATCAGCAGCACCACGGGGATGGGTGACGTGACGAACAGTGCCACGGCGAAGGCGATGTGGCGCCAGGCGATTCGCGCCGCATCCGAGAAGCTTCTCGCCTCGGTCTCGCTCAGTGCGGACATGGCTTTTCCGTACTCGCTCTTTGGGGCTTCCATGAAGAGGTCTCGCACCGGCACGCCCAATGCCGTGCCCAGCCGGGAGAGCGTGTCGAGGCTGACGTCGTTCCCCGCCTCGAGTCGTTGAACGGTGCGAACGGTCACCCCGCTGATTTCTGCAAGGCGCTCCTGGGTCCACCCTCGTTGAGTTCGTAGTTCGAGTATTCGTGTCTCGCTCATGTTGTCCACAGTATGAAGGGCGCTTGAACGGGTCCATGTCAGGGCCCCGACAAGCAGGCGACAACCACCCGACAGTGCACAGTTCGCGGCTGATTTCCCTGCGACGTCCGCCCTGACCACGATGTTCCGATAGGGGATCGGCATCCGAACTCGACCGGTTCAGCGGACCGTGACGATGAGTTTGCCCGCCTGTGTGCCGTTCTCCATGTCACGGTGGGCTTGGACGATGTCCTCGAAGTCGTAGACCTTGGCGATGGGCACGCTTGCGGTGCCCGCGGCCACGGCGTCGAGGAAGGCCTGCAGTACGGGTGCCGGTAGGTCGCTGGCTTCACCGGAGTACGCGGTGAGACGGACGCCGTTCGGAATCACGGCCATCGGGTAGAAATCGGGGATCGTCCACACGTCAGCGAGCATCCCGCTGAAGGAGACGGTGCCGTGCACTGCGGTCGCCCGGAGCGTGTCGGGCAGGGTGTCGGTGCCGATGAGTTCCACGGCACCATCGACGCCGGCAGGCACGATCTCTCGTACCGCGTCCGCGATGCTGCCGGTGTCGATCACGACATGGTCGGCGCCGGTCCTTCGCAGGAACTCGGCGCGGTCGGGGTTGCGGCTGGTGGCGATGACGTTCATGCCTTGCTGCTTCGCCAGGACGATGCACGCGAGACCGACCGATGACGTGCCTCCGCGGATCAGGAGCGTATCTCCCGGGCGGGCGTCGACACCGACGGTGAGCGAGCCGTGGGCGGTCTGCAGCATCTCGGGGACGGCGCCGAGCACGGACCACTCGAGGCTGCTGCGGAACGGGACGACGCTGCCGGCCGGGACGAGGGTGTATTCGGCATAGCCCCCGTCGAACTCGCGGCCCATTCCACCCATGAGCGCGGCGACCTGCGTGCTGGGTGCGAACTCCCCGCCGGGGGCTGCCTCGACGGTCCCGACGGCTTCGATCCCGGGGACCCGTGGGAAGCTCCCGAAGTGGCCCATGCCACGGCGGAAGTGCAGCTCCGACCGGTTCAGCCCGAACGCCTCCACCCGGACGAGGACCTGACCCGGCGCGGGGACCGGCACCGGCAGCTCGCGGATGCTCAGCACTTCGGGGTCGCCGGGTGCGTCGATGACGACAGCTCGCATGGTCGGGGTCATCGTCCTGTCTCCACTGCCGCCTGCAGCCGTTCGAGTGCCGCCAGGCCCTTCGAGATGGCCTCATCGTCTGCTTCTGTGAGCACCTCGTCAAGCGCTCGCCCGAACCGCTCGTCTGCGAGGGCGAGAGCATCCCGCCCCTGCGGCGAGAGCGTGCTGCGGACGCTCCTGCGGTCATCAGGGTCTGGTGCCCGCTCGAGGAGACCATCGGAGGCGAGACGATCGAGGAGGCGACTGGCCGCCGCGATCGAGGTCCCGACCCCGGTCGCGACGTCTTGCACGCGAGCGCCTGTGGGGGCGACGTCGACGATCCGCAGCACCTCCAAGCGCGCGAGGCTGAGGATGCCCTCACCCCGCATCCGCTTCTCGACCGAGTTCCAAACGTCGGTCTCGTGCCGCACGAGAGCCTCGAAGTACGCACGGGCACGAACCCCGCGGGTGCTGACGTCCCCTTGTGGGGCAGGGGTCTCGGAGGAAGCTGCGGCGTTCGTGTTCATGATCCGAGCTTACGCTCAATGCTTGCTATGTAAAGTAGTTTGGTCGCCAGCCTCAGAGATTGGAACACCATGACCGCCGACCACCGCACCTCCTTCCACCGCTTCGTCGAGTTCATCAATAGCGGCGATGCCACCATCGGCGAGACCGTGATCTCCCCTGAGGCGACGTTCATGACACCGTTCTCGCCCGAGGCGCTCCGTGGTCTACCGGGGTACCTGCAGATCCTGACCATCATGCGAGGCGCGTTCTCCGACATCCAATGGAGCGTCGATCAGCTCGTCGTCGAGTACGACACCGTCGCTGCTCGGTTCACACTTCGCGGCACCCACGACGGCGAGTTCCTCGGGACGCCTGCCACGGGCAGGGCGGTCATCGCGCATGCCAGCAACTTCTACCGCTTCGTCAACGGTCGGATCGTTGATGAGGTCGGCCAGCCGGACCTGCTGAGCATCCTCGGCCAGATCGGCGCCCTGCCGCCGTCGCTCGGCTGAAGCCTCTCCGAGCGTCTCCGACAGGGCCCTCTCGGGTGCGCCTCGTTGGACCTGGATGCGGGCGTCCAGGCCTGGCCGGCATGGGCCCAGGAAGTTCGACGCCAGTGCCCGATAGACGATCGGCTGCCGGACTCCTAGGGTGGGCGCATGAGACCCGAGAGAGAGCGACGACAAGGCAACGTGGCCCTTGTTGCGGCTCTCGTCGTCCTTACGGCCGGGGCCGCAATTTTGGTTTGGTTCGTCAATTCGACCGGAGGGGTCAGCGCGCTCTGAGTCAGCTCGCGTTCCCCCAATATCTCAGTCCCGAACGCACCCGGTAACGGACTGGGAAACGAGACGCTTGGCGAAGGCGCGGGGCAGCAGCACACTGAGGCGGTGATCTATTACGTCGCACCCTTGGTGCTCGGGGCATCGTTCGTGGGGCTCTGCTTTGTTCTGCGCGGAGAGCAGCGGTCTCGTCGGCGCAAGTAGATCTACGGCCCACTGCCCGATAGGCGATTGTTTATCGGACAGTTTTACGGCACCTGGAACCGATCCGCCTCTCATAACGGGCTCATAGATTTCTCATCGAATTGACCAAGCCGAACTTTTTAGCTTTGCCCCATGACGAAGACCACGGACACGAACAAGCGCCCGCGCCGCCGCCAGCTCCTCCTCGGAACGACCGTGTTCCTGGTCGGGGGCCTCATGCTCAGCGGCTGCGCCGCCGGCACCACCAACTCCTCCAGCACGACCGGCTCCGGCACCACGACGAGCAGCGCCACCGGCGACCTCACCGTCGCCGAGGCCGCGACCGAGGTCACGGAATCGGACTCGAGCACCACTGCTGAGACGATCACGAACACCACCGAGGCCGTCCAGGCGTTCCTCGCCACACTCACCGACGAGCAGAAGGAAGCGGTCACTTACGACTACGACGACGAGACCAAGACCACCTCGTGGTCAAACTTCCCTGTCACCTTCGTCGACCGCGCCGGTCTAAACGTCGCCGATCTCACCGAGGAGCAGCAGGTCGCCGCCCTCCAGGTGCTCGAAGCGCTGCTCAGCGACGACGCCTACGAGACCGTGTCGAACATCATCGCCAGCGACCAGTACCTCGTCGAGAACAGCAGCACCACCGAGTCCTCGCTCGGCCAGTACTACATCGCCCTCTTCGGCGACGCCACCGACGCCAGCGCCTATGAGGTGCAGTTCGGCGGCCACCACCTCGGCATCAACGCCACCCTCGACGGAACCGCCGACGCGATCACCTTCGCCCCTACCCACCTCGGTGTCCAGCCCGCGGACTGGACCACCGACGACGGCACCGAGGTCCAGGCCTTCGACGGGATCTACACCGACGCGTTCGCGTTCTACGACTCTCTCACGGCCGACCAGCAGGAGACCCTCACCTCCGGATACGTCACCATGTGCGCCCCCGGCGACACCTGCGACTTCACCACCGGGGCCGGCCTGACCGGTGCCGACCTCACCGACGAGCAGCGCGAGCTGCTGCTCGAACTGATCGCGAACTGGTCGGGGATGGCCGACGAGGAGTCCGCGGCCACCACCCGGGCCGAGATCGAAGCGACCCTCGACGACACGGTGATCGCGTGGTCCGGTGAGACGACCTACGACATGACCCAGGGGGACGGCATCAACTTCTCGATCTCCGGGCCGAACGTCTACGTCGGCTTCCAGGCACAGCAGGGCTCCGCCGGCGCCGATGTCGACGGCGTCTCCACCTCCGGCTGGGGCCACGTCCACACGATCTACCGCGACCCGACCGACGACTACGCGAACAGCGTCGAGCAGCAGGCAGCGACCGGCATGGGCGGTGGCGGCGGCGCTCCCGCCGGCGGCGGCCCCGACGGCAACTAGCCGCCACACACCACGGGAAGGCCACCAGCTCACGAGCTGTGGCCTTCCCGCCCGGGGCGAACAAGCCCCCACTGCACCCGGCACATGAAGAAGAAAGCGAACCCATGACGAACCGCGACCCCAACCAGCCGCAGGACGCCGGCCCGGTCCCGCCGGCCGTTCCGCCCGTCGACCCCTCGACCGCGCCCGCCCCCGCGACGGCTGCCGAGCCGGCGCCCGCACCGGCTGTCGCACCCACGAGGTCGTTCTCCCGCCGAGTCCTGGCCATCGTCAGCGCGGCTGCCCTGGTGGTCGGCCTCCTCATCGGAGGAGGTGCGGGCATTGCACTCGGCACGACTGTCTTCAGCGGCAACAGCAGCAGCACCGAGCAGGGCGGCGTCGATCGCAACGGCACGCGCCCGGACTTCGGCAACGGCGGACCTCCCGACATGGGCACCGCTCCTGACAGTGCCACGCCTCCCGCCACGGACGACGACACGTCCGCCGACGACTCCGGCTCGACCAGCACCGACTCATCGTCCTGACCCGAGGCGACCCGGACATGGCTCTCGAACTACTGCCCGATCAGCGGGGCGCGACACCCCCGGCGCTGCGGGACGTCCGGACCGGAGCGTCTCTCAGCCCTGAGGACGCTGCGGCCCGGATCAGCGCCTACGTCTACGGAAACATGGTCGTCCTGGCCGCCCTTGCCTCCCTCCGCCAAGACGCGATGACCTCGGGGCATGCCGCCCTGGTCGTGGCGGGGGTGGCGGCGTCGACGTTCCTGGCCCACGCCGTCGCTGACGGCATCGGGCGTCGACTTCGCTCCCCGCACCGGCTCACCACAGGCCAGCTCGTTTCAGAGCTTCGAGACTCGGTGCCCGTGCTCTCGGCCGCGATCCTTCCCGGGCTGCTGCTGGCCCTCACCGCCTGGTCGAGCATCCCGGGCGTCTGGGCCCAGGGGATCGCGGGGCTCTACCTCGTCATCCGCCTTGGCTTGATAGGCGCGCTCGTCGCGCGATACCGCGGTGTGCCAAGTTCACCACGTACGGTCCTCGCCGGCCTGACGCTAGCTGCACTCGGTGCCGCGGTCACGGTGATCAAGGTCACCGTCGGGCACTGATTCCGGCGGCCGCCTCAACTAGTTAGCGACACCCCCACAGACGTACCGATAGGGGATCGTTCATTGGACGCGGGCTAAAGCTGCTCGCGTTCGTTCTCTACCTTCTTGGCGGCTCCGTCTTCGCGCGTCCTTGCTCTGCGCTTTATCAGAGTGCGAACGAATCCGACGAGCATCGCAATACCCATGGCGAAGGCGGCACCGGCTATCAGCAGGTCAGCACCTCGCATGCCAGTCGCCAACACGTAGATGGGGATGGCGATCACGATGCCGGTGCAGATGACGACGTTTCCGCCGGCGGCGATGGAACCATGGGCCTCCGCATTGAATGGCTGACGCCCCTTCATAGCGAGGCGTCCGCGGCTTCGAGAAGGTTCATAGCCCGATCCAACCATGAGGCATGAAGGCCGTGTCCCGATAGGCGATCCATCACCGGCCCACTGCCTCACGACGGGCGGTGACCAGGGTGGCCGGCCGTGAATGCCGGCCCGCCGCCTGACTCGACGTCGTCCGGCTTACTGGCCAGAAGGACGGGGAGCGCTGTGCCAGCGGCGGGGGTGCCGCGGGGCCGGTGTCGCGAGGCTGGACAGCATGAACGAACCGACCCCCCTGCCCCTCGAGGTGCGCGGACTCCGCAAGGCCCACCGCGGCCGCCCCCGCGTCTCCGACGTCTCCTTCTCCGTCCGTCCCGGCCGTGTCGTGGGCCTGCTCGGCCCGAACGGCGCCGGCAAGACCACGACCATCCGTCTTCTGCTCGGCCTCGTCTCTCGGGACGGAGGCGACGCTCTCGTCCTCGGCGCCCCCTACCGCGAGCTGGTCCACCCTGCTCAGCAGGTCGGCGTCGTCCTCGACGCAGGCGGCCTGCACCCGGCCCGGACCGGCCGACAGCACCTGGCGATCGCCGCCCTGCGGGCGGGCGTCGGCGCCGACCGCGTCGCCGCAGTCCTCGCCGAGGTCGGGATGAGCCAGGACGCCGACCGCCGTGCCGGCACGTATTCGCTCGGCATGCGCCAACGGATCGCGATCGCCGCGGCCCTGCTCGGCGAGCCGCACCTCCTCGTCCTCGACGAACCCGCCAACGGCCTCGATCCCGCGGGCATGCACTGGCTCCGCCAGAGGCTCCGCGCCTTCGCGGCCGGCGGCGGCGCCGTGCTCGTGTCGTCACACCTGCTGTCCGACATCCAGGAGATCGCTGACGACGTCATCGTCATCACCGAGGGCCGTGTCGTGGCCGAGACCACCATGGCCGCGGTCCTCGCCGACCACACCGGGACCCTCGAGGGCTACTACCTCGAGGTCACCGGCACCGAAGGGGTGGTGCGCTGATGTTCCGCGCAGAGATCCTCGGGCTCGTCACCACGACGGCCACCAAGGTCGCCGCCGCCGTCGCGCTGCTGGGCCTCGTCCTCACCCAGCTCGTGTTCGTCGTCCTCCTCCCCGCCCTCGCCACGGGCCAGGTCGGCCCAGGAGCCGAGGCCCTCGGCGACGATCTTCCCGTCGTCGACCTGACGGCCGCGGCAACACAGCTCGACGCTCTCTCTCCCCTCGGGACCACGCTCGGCGGCGGGTCGATCGGCCTGGCCCTCGTCGCGATCGTCCTGCTCGGGGTCCTCGCGGGGACGAGCGACGACCGTCACGGCGGCATCGTCGGCGCCGTCCTCGCGAGCCCTCGTCGCAGCCGTGTCGTCATGGCGAAGGCCGCCGCCGTCGGCGCCGGCGCCGCGGCCGTCGGGATCGTGCTGGCGATCGTCAGTCTGCTCACCCTGGTCGGTTCCCTCGCGCTCACCGCGACGCCCTTCACGGCAGCCACCGGCGCCGTCGTCGCGACATCGGCACGGGGGGTCCTCGCCATCACCTGCCTCGCGGTCGTCGGCCTCGCCGTCGGCATCCTCTGCCGGTCCCAGCTCACGGGGGTGCTCGTCATGATCGGCGCCCTCGTCGCCGAACCGATCGTCGCCGCCGTCGCCCAGCTCGTCGGCGGGGGAGCGGCAGCCTCGTGGACGCAGTTCCTGCCCGTCTCCCTCGCCCAGTCCGTCATCCACGGAGGCGCGGGCACGGTCAGCGGAGGGGTCGCGATCGCTGCCCTCCTGGCGCTCACGGCCGTGGCGCTCGTCGCGGCCTCCATCGCGCTCTCCCGCCGCGATGTCTGAGCGCGAGGGGCGACCCCGCAGCCGCACGAAGATCGTCGTCGTCACCGCCTCGGTGTTGATCGTCGGCGCGGTCGTCTCCGGCATCTGGTCCCGTGTGTCCGGCCCGACCGGGGAGCCGGCATGGATCGGCGTGATCGAGACGATGACAGGCCTGTGATGTTCCTCGCGAGCAGGGCGCGATGACCTCCGCCGCCCGCCCTGACGCCGATCCCACTGGGGGTCGGCGTCGGTCGTGGTTGACTCGCCCCATGGATCCGCAGCCGCGTCGCTCACCCGCGTCGCGCCTCCGGTCGGCGTTCCCGTCGCTGCTGGTCGCGGCCGTCGCGCTCGGGTAC
>Ga0265797_10009782_pt1 | contig 12333 bp, 13 predicted proteins | sample P2T30metagenome_FD_192433 | JGI IMG/M metagenome (GOLD analysis project Ga0265797, IMG submission 192433) | Plant litter microbial communities from East Loma Ridge, Irvine, California - P2 T30 | ecosystem: Environmental > Terrestrial > Plant litter > Unclassified | place: USA: California... | reverse complement strand
GCACGTTGGGTCGTGCATAGCCTCTCGCACCCTTTACCTCGCAGATCCGGTGTTGCCGTTTGCCGAAAGCAATAGCCAGGCGCGTCAAGACGTGCAATCTTAAAAGACACGGGTTGGTCCCCCTAAAGTCCCACTCTGCTGTGCCACACATATCGTCTGCCACACTCCTCTGCCACAGTACACCCTCAACACCAGCCTCTCTTCACTTGCCACACCCACGAGCTAGACGCTTCACCAGCCACGAGCCCGCATCTCTATTCCAACGTCAGGTCTACAACACCAAATTATTAAATATGAGCTACCCTGCTCCCCAACAACCTGGCTACTATGGCCCTCCGCAGCCGGGCTATGGGCCACCGCCTCAGCAACCGGTAAGTCTAATCTATTATCATAATGTGCAATTGCAAGTTTGCGGTGATTTGGGGTGTGGCTGACGCTGTTCGTGAATTAGATGTACTACCAACAAGGACCACCGCCGCCACAAGAGGAACCAAAGAAGGAAAGGGGATGCCTGACTGCTTGGTAAGTCTTTTCTTCCTTTTCGCAACACTGGCTGGGTGTTGCAAAATTGAAGAAGAGAGACGGAGCTAATGCGATGACTAGTCTTGCGACCCTGTGCTGCTGCTGGCTCTGCGGTGAGACATGCGAATGCTGCCTCGATTGCCTGGACTGCTGCGACTGCTGTTAGCCACGCTCACTACAACATGCGACACGGTGACGACGATGGATTAGAGGGAATGGGATGAATACACGCTCACTACATGCTCTCGGTTCAAGGGCGCGGATATCCATGGGTTTTCGATGGGGGCACAACGGTGGAGAGGTACGGGATAATGGCCTTGGTTCGTCACTGCAGTGACGATGGAGTTAAGTGGTATTGCCTTAGTTTGTACAAATCTGAAACCGTTTTCCTTTGAATCCGAGTGAGAGAATCACAAGTTGGCTGATCCTTCCTTCTTTGCACTATGCTAACAATACTCGTGGCTCATAAGTCTTAGAAAATACCTGTCGTTACACTCGTGATCCCTCTTTTCTCCACGCACCGATCGATCGACCGAAAGTCCTACATTTAGTCGTCGTAGTTCTCTTCGAGTTCCTCCTGATACTCCTCCTGCGCCTCGATGAGCTCCTCGCGCTTCTCCTCCATGGACTCACGGTCACTACTTGAGATGGAGTCACCGTCGGCGTCATGGGTGGGAACGGGAGGGGGCTCCTCAAAGGCCGGATGGTTATCATAGTCATTAGGGTCTGCTGGGGGAGGAGCGCCATAGGCGGGATCAGCCCCGTAACCAGGGTCAGCACCGTAGCCACCTGCAGCAGCTGCGGGAGCCGCCGCTGGAGGCGCATATGACTGCTGCTTCTCGTCGTCGCTGCTGTCGTCGGCTAGTATGTGTTAGTCGCGCTGCCGCATGTTATATACACAAAAGCAACATACCAAGTTGATGGCCAATGAAGGCACCGGCTGCGATACCTCCGACACCAGCGGCGGCGAGCATGGCACCAGAATGGCCCTTCTTCTTCTCAGCCTCGTTCGTGGCAGCTCCAGACTGCGTGTAGTCGTGTCCCTGGTGGCCGTGGGTGTTGCCGAACAGGCCGCGCTCATCATGACCGGCTGGCGGCATGTAGGGTGCGCCTGCTGCGGGTGGCGCATAGGGACCAGGGGGCATATGCGAGGGAGGGTCCCATTGCGTGCGACCAGTTGCTTGCTCAATGTAGAACCATCGCTGGCTGTTCTGATCCCATTGCTGAGTCCAGCCCGGTGGCATCGGTGGGGGCGCACCATACGGCGCTGGTGGACCTGTGGGTGTGGGGGCGCCGCCATAAGGCTGCTGTTGTGGATAGCCCTGGGGTGGGTAAGCTTGACCTTGAGGCGGATATCCTTGGGGTGGATATCCTTGACCCTGAGGAGGACCCTGATGCGGGTAACCTTGTCCCTGGGGTGGGTAGCCTTGGTCTTGGGGAGGGCCGCCTTGTCCACCTCCATAGTAGCTATCAGAAAGCGCGCGATCACCAGGGCCAGCACCACCGGGAGCAGCATGGGAGTCTATCCAAATAAGAACTTGGTCTCTTTGTTCATTGTAGAGTTACTCACCGGCTGGCTTCTTGTCGTCGTCATCCATGAGCTCCTTCATCTTCTTCTTGAGGAAATCCATCGTGGTTTGTTACCTGGCAATCGTGTATTTGTCTTGTAAGTATTTCTAAGAAAACAGTATGTGGGATAGCAGAAAGCACAGAGAGAAGTAAGTATGGAGCTGATAGTATGCGCGGGGCGCGACAGGACTTTAAAGCAAATGGATCTGTGCACAGTCCGTTGCCAGCGGGGCATCTCACAGCAGCCCCGGAGCGCACTGCCCCAGTTGTCTTTGAGCAAATCACTTATGCTGTACATGCTTGGCCAGATGGAGATGGCATGAGGGGAAGCAGCACGGCTTCGAGTGGAGGGGCATGTCGAAGCTGACCACTCTACTGACAGGCGGGCAGGAAAAGTGGGGTGATGAACCGGCCTGATACGTCTGGCGGCTAGCCGGAGCTCCATGGTTTGCAAGAGTTCTATTAGTGAAGCTTGGCGTGGATATATGAGGGCCGCTTCGCTGCGCGTTCAGTATCGGGTCGTGGAGATGTGCTCATTGACCTCGTGCGACGACCAGTCGAGGACAGTTTTGATTGATCTCGGTGTTCCAGGTCTTTCTTTTCTGTTCTGATCGCAGTACTCAATGTCGATAGAGTATGAAGTTTCTGCTCCAACACGGAAGCAAGGGATTGTTATTGATGGGCGTGGATGGCACAGCGTGGTGTGGCTGGGATTGGCGACGCATGCGCCATTAATGCCCTGCCACGGTGGCTAAATTTCGAGGCAGCTGCAGCCGAGACGACTTGTGCCCCCATCGTGCCACGATATCTGCAAACACGAAGTGTCGCATGCTGTATGATGTCACTGGGGGATGCGATGACCTCAACCATGTTGCACCGCCGCCCACGTTTTCAAATTGTCGTCGCAAACGCGGGTGGTGGCAGGCGATAACGGCGAGGCTTCTCGATGCCAACGGAATGCTTTGAATGAGTACGAGACGAGTCCGATGACGAAAAAGATGGACTGCATGCGCAGTTGCTTCAAACCTTGATGATACCGTTTGCGCAGCTGATATGGCAGGTACAGTGATGGGTAGTATGGGTGCGGCCACGGTGCCTGGAGAGAATGACGGACGATCACGTGACTATGACTCGAAAACATCAGGTCGGCCCGGGCCCGGACGCGGAACGGTGCGCGCACGTGGGAATGGCACAACAAGCTCACCCATGGTTGGGGGGTGCCGAGAAGCAGCCGAGAAGTCGTCCTGTGCGATTATCTCGTCTCTCGTGGTTAACGATGAGATGGGTAGCAGGTGGTAAAGAGTAGGGAAGGCTTGGCGGTATTCGCGTAATGTGAACGGGATGGAGGGAGGTACCATCGTAAGAAAGGGGCGACCAATACAGATCAGCACATGGCGGAAAGAAGCATCTATTAGTGTATGCCTGGAAGAGAATTATAAGCTAGAAGAAACCAAGTCGACGATTCCAAAATCCTGGGCTTCTCGAAGTTTAGGTTCAAGGTTGCGACGATGCAGAGGGTCATGTGTTGAATGGGTGCGGGTCTGAGGCTCGAGTCTAGACCCGTCAGATGCATGACGTGGGGACCAGCACAGTCGCGAAAGCAGCGGTGCACTGACGGGACACGGCATTCCAGCTGCTGCAGATGGCACAGACGGACATGTCAGAATGCCATGCACGGCGTCATAGCTGTCCAGGGCGTGTCGAATGTGAAGCTAAGTACGAAAGAATGGCGAGAGCGATCTCGATGGCGATGGGCTGGCCAGGGTGTTGCAGGGAGGGCCAAGCACGAGCGCAAGCGAGATCTACAGCTCTGGACGCTCCCGAGGTCCTGTACGCTGGCTGCACCAGAGCGACGGCTGAAAACAAATGTGCAGAGCGACTGTCTCCATCACGATGATGCCCTGAGGACACGACACCCACCGCATCCCACCGTCATCGCTACCGTCGCCGCGCAGCTGCACACCGACCCGCCTAGCCTCGCCATCGCAGAAGCCGCCCTTGAACGTCCGTCGTTCCCTGGTGTCATCGACTCGGCCCCTACGCGGTGAGACTGCATGCTAGATCTCGAGACGACGCTCCACCACACCGACCTTTGACGTTGCAGCGTGACGTGCGGCCGCCATCAACGGCCTTCGCCCTGCCTGTCGCCTCGCATCCCAGCATTTCTATGAGGGAGCCGCGGTCCATCTTCACAGGTATTGACACAGCGACGCCTCACGACTCCACGCCCGAGCAGCGCAGGCTGAAGTTTGCCCTGTATCACGAGCCTCCAATTACGTCACCCACGACCCCGGACCCGCCCAGCGCCCTCGACGAAACATCCAATTTGGCCATACTGCAGCCTCCATGGACGCCCAAGTCGCCGCTTGACCGTCGCCATTGCACTCCGCCGCCGGCTTCTGCGCACGGCGCTCGCCAGGTCATTGGCATAAAGCGCCCTGCTCCTCCCTCCACCGACGACGCCCTCGCGCCTACATCGCCACACCTACGAGCACCCGCCAGCGAGCCCCTGCACAAGCGCCGAAAAGCGCACCCACGCTCGCGACACTCGCTCGACCACTTCGGCTTCTCCAAGAGCGCCCAGTTCCGTCTCGACGGCCAGCCACCCTCGCCGCTGTTCTTCTCGTCGCGCAATATCCGCCCGCAGCTGCCCGCACGCTTCTCCACCTCCGAGGCCTACAGGATGCTGAGCAAGACACGCGAGGACAGTGGCATCAAGACCGTCACACTCGCACGGGGCACTTTCAGCGGCCTCAGCCCCCCAGGCCCCTCGGGCGCTGCCAGCGGGCGCACTTCTGAGCGCTCAAGCCTGCCCCCCGCAGCATCGCCAGATTCGCGCGACAAGCTTGATCCACTGCGCGTACTGGGTTCCATCGGCATAGTCGAGCTGCTCGAGCAGGATGAGCGGCCAACCTTCATCGTCGACACGGGCGACTTCGCAAACTACATTCCCGAATCGTCTAGCTTGCAGATACTCTTCTCCAACAGTGCCCTCCGACTAGACTCCTCCACCTGGGAGCTGGTAGCTGGCAAGCCTGCGGGCGCTCCCTCCGACCATGACACGGCGCACGCAACACAACAATTTCGAGGATGGTTGTTGAGCACTGCAGTCCAGGGAGATGGTTCCGGGGCGAATCCTTCCCCGGTAGAACACGGTGGCATTGTATGGACCTGTTACACCTTGCGGAAACGGTTGCGCGTCGTTTCTGGTACCGTGTCCGCCCCTGCCATAGTTTTGCCCGCTGTAGACGGCCCCAACGATTTCGCTATACCTTCAACCTCGTCCGCAGGCCTTGAGTCTGGAGCCAACGGGGATGCCTCCGTATCCTCAACGCATCAAGGCGAACTGCAAGATTATTTCGGGAGCACCATTCCTACGATCCCCCAGGGTGAACCGACGCCTCCCATCTCCGCGCCCCAGCCCGAACCAAACTACAAGAAGTTCGCCGACAGAGGCAATAGCATGATTCCTAGGCTATCTCAGATCGACCTATCCGCAGCGGAAGATTCCTCTTCCTTTGGGAACGAGTGCGTATTGCGAGCTCATACTGCAGGCGACGTTGACCCGTTTCATAGAGAAACTAACACCCACCGAAATGAGCACCACGACATGGGTTTCTTCGACTGGACCAGACTAGGTATATCGCCCTCTCTGCCTCGACACATCCTATTTGCCCGCTCAATCGATTGGGCATCTACACCCTTGGGTCCCATCGAATACTGGTCCAACGACCTTCGCGCAATGTGTAATCTCATCATGTGAGTTGACTACTATGGCGCCGAATACTTGAACTCCGATTCTAATGGCGATCAGGGCGAGTCCCCATCCTGCAGCTATGTACTGGGGAGAAGAGCTTGTGGCTATCTACAATGAGGCCTATATTGGTAAGTACCCGCGTACTGACATTCAGACATCAATTAACATCTCGATTAGGGCTTGCAGGGCAGAAGCATCCTGCGCTCATGGGCCAGAGTTACAAAGTAGCTTGGGCAGAAATCTGGGATGAGGTCAAGGGAGTATTCGCAAACGCCCGTCTCACAGGCCAAGCGACTATGAAGGACGACGACTGCTTGTTTATGAAACGCAGCGGCTTCCTTGAGGAAACGTACTTCTCGTGGTCCATCATCCCAATGGTCGGCGAAGACGGCACGGTCATGGGTCTTTACAACCCAGCTTTCGAGAAGACACGACGGAAGATTGCGGAGAGGCGAATGCTCACTCTCCGCGAAGTCGGCGAACGGACTGCCACCGCTCGGGAAGTAAAGGGTTTCTGGGATCAAGTGCTAATAGCACTCACCGAGAACGAGTTCGATACCCCGGTAGTAATGCTCTACAGCGTAAACGATGAGAATGATAGTGACTCGTCTTCCTTGCAATCTAGCAGCTTGCTTGGCTCGAAACAGTGTTTTCTCGAGGGCTCGCTTGGTGTGCCAGCCGGCCATCAAGCTGCCCCTGACCACATTGATTTGAAAGAAGGGCAAGAAGGATTCGGGCCGGTTTTCCGCGAAGTAATGAAGACCGACAAGCCTGTGGTTGTTAGCATCGGATCAGCCGACCTGCCACATTCCATGATGGACGGACTCGAATGGCGAGGCTTTGGAGATCCCTGCCGCGACGTGGTCATCTGCCCGATCCATCCTACGACTGGTGAAAACATACTTGGCTTCTTAGTCATGGGCATAAATCCGCGAAGGCCTTACGATGACGATTACAACCTCTTCATCCAGCTATTGAGTCGCCAACTCGCGACCTCTCTCGCTTCCGTCGTTTTGTTCGAGGAAGAAATCCGAAGGGGGCAGAGGGCAGCCCGGCTCGCAGCGGAAGATCGTTACAACCTCTCTACACAGCTCGCTGCACGTACGCAAGAAGCCAGGGAAAGCGAGACGAGATTTACACGGATGGCTGAATTGTCTCCTGCAGGTCTCTTCATTGCTGACCACGTTGGGCGCATAACCTACTGCAACGATACGTGGTATGAGATTGCGCGAGTGCCAAGAGAGCCGGAGATGACCGACAGATGGATTGACTATGTCAAAGACGAGGATCAAGACCTCATTCTTGCGCACTGGAAGGAACTAGTAAACAACACCACTCCTATCAACATAGAGTTCCGATTCAAAGCACCTTGGGAGGACCGCAACCGGAACAAGAGCGAAACGTGGGTCTTGTTCCAGGCGTACCCCGAGAAAGATGAGGATGGGCAGCTGAAGAGTGTTTTCGGAAGCATCACGAACATCTCTCCACAGAAGTGGGCCGAGGGTTTCCAAAAGAGGAAGATGGAGGAAGCTGTTGAGCTCAAACGACAGCAGGAGAACTTCATCGACATTACGTCGCACGAGATGAGAAGTATGATACTGCCGTGTACGAAATTATTTCTTATACTGACTACGATTCAGATCCCCTCTCTGCTATCCTGCAATGTGCCGACGAGATCAGCACCATCCTGGGCGATTTCAGAGCGTCCGGCTCCAATGTCATTGACGAGACTGTTTTGGCCGATTCTATAGATGCGGCGCAGACGATTGCTTTGTGTGCGCAGCATCAGAAGCGCATTGTCGACGATGTCTTGACGTTGTCAAAGCTCGACAGCGCAATGCTAATGGTACGAATACGATTTGATTTTCGCGAAATCTTTGCTAACAAGTGCGTCAGGTAACACCAGTCGACGCTCAACCACTACAAGTCGTACAGCGCGCCCTGAAAATGTTCGAAGGAGAAGTTCAAACGGCTGGTATCCAGATGGAGTTTGTCCTTACCGATTCGTTCACCAAATTAGGTGTCGACTGGGTGAAGATTGACCCGTCTCGGGTGCTCCAAGTTCTCATCAATCTCACCACCAACGCGATCAAGTTCACTACCACCGAGGAGACCCGGACCATCAAAGTCGTATTATCAGCATCGAGAGAGCGACCGTCAGCCAGCGATCATCCCACCGTTAGCTACTTCCCCATGCGAGCGAAGAGGACCGACCAAACTTGCGGTCCGGACTGGGGCGATGGTGAGGAGATCTATCTGGAGTTTGCAGTGCGAGACACAGGCCGAGGTCTTACGCCGGAAGAAAAGAAGCTCCTCTTCCAACGTTTTTCCCAAGCGAGCCCTCGAACGCATGTTCAATACGGCGGCTCAGGTCTTGGTCTGTTCATCTCACGCGAATTGACTGAACTGCAGGGTGGAGAGATTGGCGTTTCTTCCGAAGCAGGCAAAGGCAGTACTTTTGCTTTTTACGTCAAGTGTCGGAGAAGCAGCGAGCCACAAGAAGCTCTCGAAGTTCTTCCAACGCCATCCATGTCCAGGAAAGTTTCAAATGCGAAGGACAAGGGCAAGAGGGAATTGCCTGCGCCGTCCAAGATTGCGACTAAGATAAAAGACTTTGCGACGATACCTGCCAAAGATGGCGATGCGTCAAAGCCGAAGCCAAAGAAGAGAGAACTCAAAGTGTTGATCGTAGAGGATAATCTTGGTATATCATTGACATTTCCCCTACCGATATACTCCTACTAACACGATGCAGTAAATCAAAAAGTACTCCAGCGGCAGCTCCATAACCACGGTATCCAAACGACCGTCGCGAACCACGGCGGCGAAGCACTCGAAGCGCTCAAAGCGTCCACCTTTTGGGCGTCGCCCCAGCAATCCCCACTAGAAGACATATCAGTGGTGCTCATGGACAAAGAAATGCCAGTCATGGACGGTCTACAATGCACCTCTCAAATTCGCTCCCTCGAACAGCAAGGCAAGCTCAAGAGACACGTCCCCATCATCGCCGTCACGGCGAATGCACGCAGCGAACAAATTGCAACCTTGCTCGCAGCCGGCATGGACGACGTCGTTAGCAAGCCGTTTAGGATCGGCGAGCTAATCCCCAAAATCGAAGAGCTGGCAAGCAAATTCGGAAACAAGAAGATACCAGACGAAGCTACGCTCGCTGTGCCCGTCGGGCCGAGCGTGAAACCATATGGCGTATGAAAGAGATGGCGTTACGATTTCAGCGGTTTGGGTCATGGGACTGAGCGGTCGTTCTCCGACGATACAGTTATGGGCGGTGGGCATGCATACCATGATGGCGTTAGGGAGTCGGAATTTGCATGAAAGCGGTATTACTAGCATGTGCTTTGGCATCGGCGTGTCTGTTGTTTTTGTTTACTGTTACCGTTTTTGGGTCCATTGGTAAATATGCATATGGAATATACCCCAGGGGAGGTTGGGCGTTTTGGTCAATGGATGGTATATAGGCATATGCACTAGGGTAGTATGTGCAATGGATAATGAAGACTAGATGTTGGGATAGTGAGTGAGGGACGTGGCCTTGAGAGTGTGAGTGATGGTTCTATCACCTTGACGACTCACTTCCTAGTGCGCAGATTGATCACAAGTGAGTGCAGCTTCACGCCCCTTCCATATCGATAGACTGCGCTGTCTTGGCGCACGCTGTTTGCTCTCACCTCATCGGGAGTGCCCGTGCTATCACTCACCCACGAGCTTTTGCAACTCATCGCCTGAGCTCTACACATTCTCTCCCAGCTCCTCACCCCGCTCTTCACTATTTCCGTGTGCACTACGAGGCCAGAGCTCCTGCTCTTGGGCGCTACTTCTACTCTCAGAGGCGACTCCGCCCGCCAAACAACGTCATGTCAACACCAAGCAGCGCGAAAAGGCGCCAGCCCGAGCGTGGCGCAAAGTCGCAGGCAGCGAGGCAACACATGAATACCCAGAAGCAAAAGAACGGAATGCTCGGCGCTACCCCGAGTAGCTACTACCTTGCTATGTAAGTGTGGCTCTGCTGTATCTGAGCCTGGCTAACGAAACGACAAGAGCTCAGCGGAACGCGGATAAGTCCGGGTTGTTGCGCCTGCCCCCCGAAATCCGACAAAGGATATGGACCTATGCAGTACACGTACAGACTGTTATAGTAGGCTACGGCACGTATCCCGAGGACGCGAGATACTACCCCGAACAGAGCATCCTCCGAGTTTGCAGACAAGTACATGCTGAAACATGTTTGCTGCCCTACTCCGGCAACACTTTCTCGCCAGACGACATGGGCTGTTTTAATGTATGGCTCAAGCGTCGGCTACCCGAACAACTAGCTGCTCTGCGAAGACTCGAGCTCTGGTGTCACGAGTACCCAAAATCCCCTCTACGTTTACTCTCTGGCTTGAAGCATGTCCGTGTGTACTGCATCTGCGATGGGCTGTGTCCTCTTGATCCAGGACGCGGTAAAGCAATCAAAGAGAATTTGGAAGGCATCTGGGGGAACTCTGATCTGGAGATCCAAATCGCACACGGATGATACTACGCGGGGACAATCCACGATGTGAGCTTTACTACAAGTAGTAAGCTATTCCACTTACTAAGACCCTGCAGTACATCGCCGAGAAACTTAGCTTACCGCTTGTTGTATCCTCGTTTCCAAAGAGAGCGTATGTATACCGGACGAGCAAAAGCAAACACACATCAACGGCATGGTTGCGATTATTCGGAGTCAAAGGCCATGTCAAACTCAGAATCGATGCTGACATCTTGACCATACTTCTACATCAACATGACATATTGACGCCAGTATGGTGTGAGCTTCAGACGTTGGGCGCAGTCCATCAGCGTTAGACCACTGTAGGACCGTGGAACGGAGACATCGGACCAGAGTATGGGTTCGCTAAATACACGAAACTGCTACTGACCCAAAGTCTTTTCATTCCCCATCTGTATCTTTGTATTCCAACTTCCCATACATCAGCGCACTCAGCGACATTGACGCTCTTCAAAGTTTCGCGTCCACAGTTGACAGGCCCCTACCAGTGCCAGTCATAACGCGCGTCAGATACATGAAGCGGAAGGACGAAAACATCCAAGCCCAAAACAGAGACTCGCGTTGCCGACATGATGATTCGGAATGAGAGACGCGGCTATTTGCCACCGGTTCGTCGCCTTCAGGACGATATGGTAGATGTGACGCCATTCGGCAGATACGCGGCGATGTAAGCAGAGCCGATATGGTCTTCAGCAGAATAAAGCCCTCTCAGTATACCTGCTAAACAATTCAGCACCGAGATAAACATGCGGGTCTCACATTTGCTCCCCCTACCTCGAGAGTTGCGCGATTACATCTGGGAATATGTCCTCGGAAGCTACCTCATCTTCAACACTCAACCCGAAAGGCCGCTCGCTATGGCACATGACTCAGACCAATACATCAAAAACCCTCTAGCTATCCTTTGCGTCTGTCGTTCGACATACGCGGAAGCGCGCCTCATTCCCTTCGCCATCAACAACTTCTGGTGCAGGCCTACATACCCGCCGATGCCCAGCGACGTAAACGATTGGTGGCGGAAGTTGATGCCTGCACAGTTCAACGCCATTCGTACCGTTTCAATGCATCTCGGAAGAGACATTACCGATACTGATATCCTGCAAGCGGAGGCTTTGGCGCCTTTGGTAGGCTTGAGGACGATTGTGTTTAGGTTTTGTGCGGGTTACACAGGGAGTTCGAGAGACAACACTGATGAGGGGTTCCACTCGATGAAAGATAAGCTGGTTGAGAGGCTTGAGAAAGTACTGTGCGCCGAGGGAGTGACGATCATCTTCCAGTCATGATAAGGCAAGTGGATGTAGTCGCCGCCGTGGAGTACATTCACCAGGAATAATGATGCTAACACAACATGTAGGCAACCAACCATCTCTTATCTTCTTTCTTATTACCTCATGGATGAGGAGTGTTCAAATACACCCTTCGTATTCCCGGTGCTCTCCCCGCAGAGATCCCCTCCTTCAGGGTCATTTTCGACGGGTTCAACAGTTTCTCCATCCCCGCAATTGCCAAGATCGCTAGACTTTGACAGCTACGAAGTGGGACGCGCCAGGGCGGCTTCTATTGCATCCGGGGCCGGTCCTCGTATCCATGCGGTCTAGTCAGCTAGCAGTGATGTTGCGGTCTACTTGCTACGACGCCGATAGCCGAGCCCACAGTCTAGTATACGATAGTCAAGACCGTTTGAGCAATCTTTGGCGAACATGCGGGCTTCTGCGACGCGGTTGCATTGTGTCAGTTGCATGTGATGTCGAATACGTAGCTCGGTGCCTCTTCCGTTCAACTTACACCTGCCTCTTTGGCACCTGAAATGATGCACGTTGCCGTACCCAGGTAGGTGGGTACGATCGGATGACCCCGTACCTGTTCTATGGCACAACTCTTGGAAATCATCACCGCAACAGGCCAAGCTTTGCGTAGTAGAAGGTGCGGGCCG
>Ga0265797_10009781_pt1 | contig 12336 bp, 10 predicted proteins | sample P2T30metagenome_FD_192433 | JGI IMG/M metagenome (GOLD analysis project Ga0265797, IMG submission 192433) | Plant litter microbial communities from East Loma Ridge, Irvine, California - P2 T30 | ecosystem: Environmental > Terrestrial > Plant litter > Unclassified | place: USA: California... | reverse complement strand
ATCGCTGCTGGGCCTGCTGGCGGCCCACCCCGGCCACGCCCAGGCCACACTCAATAATCCGGCGGGCAGCACCTTCAACCAGGTGGGCAGCCTCTACAATGCCGGCACGGTACGCAATGCGGGTACCTACCTGCCCACCAGCGGCACCCTGCTGGTGGCGGGCGGCGACTTTATCAATACCGGCACCATCGGCACGGGCCTGGCCGCGGGCACGGTCAAACTCGTCGAAACCGCACCTGGCACCGGGCACACGCTGGCGCTGGGTGGGGCCGCCCTGCCCAACCTGGAGCTCGACGTGCCTGCCGGCACCACCATGGCCAGCAGTGGCACCGTGCTCGGGACCCTTACGCTACGCAATGGGCACCTGCGCACGGGGCCGGGTGCCGTGCTCACGCTGGGGGCCACCGCCACGCTGGCCGGCGAAACCGACGCCCACTACGTGCAGGGCCGCGTGACCCAGGCGCGGAGCCTCGCTATCGGCAGCCTCATCGATTTTGGCGGGATGGGCGTGAGCATCGACCCCGCCGGCACCAGCTTTCCCCTCACCGTCGAGCGCCGGGCTGGCCTCAACGAAGCCGGCGTCAGCTACGGCGCCAATCCCAACATGCCCTCCAGTCAGGGTATCGACCGGGTGTGGGCGCTGAGCAGCCCCACCACCACGCTGGCCATTCCCGCCATCCTGACGCTAAGCTGGCCGGCGGCCGACGACCACGGCCTGACCTTCGCGGGCACCAATGCCCAGGTGTGGCGCTCCGACGATGGCGGCACCAATTGGGTGATGCACGGCCCCGCCCAGAATGGCACCGGCCACAGCGTACTAGTCGCCACCACCCGCCTCAATGCGCTCTACACCGTGAGCACCAGCGCCGCCCCGCTCCCCGTGACGCTGACCAGCTTCGCGGCCCAGCTGGCGGGCCCCGATGCGGTGGCCCTGACCTGGGGCACGGCCTCGGAAGCCAACACCGACCGGTTTGAAATCGAGCGCAGCACCGACGGCCGCAGCTTTACGCGGCTGGCCCAGGTGGCGGCCCACGGCACCAGCGCCACCGCCCAGGCCTACGCCCACCGCGATGTGGCCCTGCCCAATGACGCCGCCACGCTCTACTACCGCCTGCGCATCGTAGACCACGACCACTCGGCCATGTACAGCCCCGTGCGCACGGTAACGACCCCCACCAGCCGGCTGGCCGAGCTGGCCATTAGCGTGGCCCCCAACCCGGCCGTGGCCAGTGGCCCGGCCAGTCTGTGGGTCACGAGCCCGGCACCAGCCACCGGCACCCTCACCGTCCTCAACGCGCTGGGGCAGGTACTAAGCACCCGCCCCGCCACCATGGCCGAAGGCCCGCAGCAAGTGCCCCTTGCTTTGCAAGGCCTACCAGCCGGCGTGTACACGCTGCGCCTGCAAGCTGGCGGCCGCGTAGCTACCACCCGGCTGCTGCTGCGCTAAAAGCAAATTCGGCTAGTAAAAAATGACTAATAGGAACCGGTCAGCTTCTTTAGGAGCTGACCGGTTCCTGTTTTTTTATGCTCCAAAAGCCGGCTTTTGGGCCATCGTTAGCGGCCCCCGCAGAAGCTAAGGCAGTGAGTGCGGGCCGCCCGACTGGCCATCGCCGGATAGAATATATGTGCATAAAACTATTAATTAGTAATAATCAGATAAAAAATTAATTTTCAATCATTAAACTTTCATCTTCCAGGTTAATCTTAGAGCAGCTTTCCCACCCTGCTGCTTATGAAACGTAGAGCTTTCCTCCAGCAAAATACGTCCGTACTGACTGCTCCCGCACGGGCCGTGGCCGCCCCCGCGCCGCCCACCGCCGACCCGCCCGAAAAGGTGAGCCGCTACGCCAACAAAACGCTACCCCCCGTTGGCAGCCGCACCACCTCCACGCTGGCACCCTACACGGGCGCCTGGGGTTACGACCAAGCCGCGCACCTGCTACGGCGCTGCCTGTTTGGCCCCACACGGGGCGAGATTCAGGCCGCCGCCGCTTCTAACCTTACGGCGGTGCTCAATGGGCTGCTCACGGCCCCCGCTGCGCCTGCGCCGCCGCTCAGCGTGTCGGCCACCGATACCACCGTGGCCATCGGCCAGACGTGGGTGGGCCAAGCCTTCGACCAGACGTTGGAAGGCGTGCGCCGCACCTCGCTGCGCGACTGGTGGCTGGGCCAGCAACTAACCCAAACGGCCTCGCTGAGCGAGAAAATGACGCTTTTTTGGCACAATCACTTCGTGGTCGAATTTGGCGACATCAACAGTGCCCAGTACGGCTACGAGTACGTACGGCTGCTGCGCCAGCACGCGCTCGGCAACGTCAAGCAACTGGCTAAGGACGTAACCATTACGCCGGCCATGCTGCGCTACCTCAATGGCAACCAGAGCGTAGTGGGTGCGCCTAACGAGAATTACGGCCGCGAGCTGCTCGAACTATTCACCATCGGCAAGGGTCCGCTCATAGCCCCCGGCAACTACACCAACTACACCGAGGCCGACGTGCAGGCCGCCGCTAAAGTGCTGACGGGCTGGCGCGATAATGCGACCACTGTGGCCGGCTACTTCACGGCCAGCCGCCACGACAACACCACCAAGCAGTTCAGCAGCGCTTTCGGCAACGCCACCATCGCGCCCAACGGGGCCAGCGAGTACCAGGACCTCATCAACCTGATTTTCGCGCAGGCTGAAACGGCGCGTTTTCTGGTGCGGGCCATCTACCGCTGGTTTGTGTACTACGTTATTGATAGTCAGGTTGAAGCTGATATTATTCAGCCGCTGGCTACGATTCTAATTAACAATAATTTTGAAGTGAAGCCGGTGCTGCGGGCGCTTTTCAACTCGCAGCATTTCTTTGACGCGGCCACGGTGGGCTGCCTCATCAAGAGCCCGCTCGACTTCACCATCGGCGTGTGCCGGCAGCTGGAGCTGGCGTTTCCGCCGGCCACCAGCGTGGTAGCGCAGTACGGCATGTGGGACTACCTCTACGCCCTGGCCAACGTGCAGCAACAAACCCTCGGCGACCCGCCCAACGTGGCCGGCTGGGTGGCCTACTACCAAACGCCGCAGTACCACGAGCTCTGGATAAATGCCGTGACGCTGCCGCGCCGCAACCAGGTTACCGACCTTCTTATCGGCAACGGCTATACTAAAAACGGTTTCACTATCAAGGCTGACCCCATCGCGCTGGTGCAGGCCATGCCAGCCGCCATTTCGGGTACGAATTCCGACCCCAACCTGCTCATTGACGAGTTCGTGCGCCTGCTGGTACCCATTGCGCTCACGGCCAGCCAGCTGGCGTTCCTCAAAAACGCCCTTATTCCCGGCCTGCCCGACTTTGAATGGACCGTGGAGTGGAGCCAGTACCTGGCCGCTCCCACCAATGCCGCCCGCAAAAACGCCGTGCTCACCAAGCTGCAAGCCATGCTGAAAGCGCTGGCCGGCTTGGCCGAATACCACCTGTCGTAGGGGCGGGTCGCACCCGCCCTCGCGCAACGAGTGAATAAGCAGTAATTCCCATACTAATCAATGGGCGGGTGCGACCCGCCCCTACCATGAAACGGCGCGAATTTCTCCAAGCTACTGCCGCCGCTACGGCGGGTACCACGCTGCTCAGCGGCTTTCCCATCGGGGCGTATGGCTACTCGGCAGAGCTGGCGGCCCTTACCAACGCCGCCACGGCTACCGATAAGGTGCTGGTAATCGTGCAGCTGCAAGGCGGCAACGACGGGCTGAACATGATTATTCCGCTCGACCAATACCCGGCCCTGATGAACGCCCGTAGCAACATTGCCCTGCCCCAAAGTCAGGTGCTGTCGCTCACCACTGCTACCGGCATCCACCCGGCCATGGCCACGGCCCAGCAGCTCTACCTCAATGGCAAGCTAGGCGTGGTGCAAAGTGTGGGCTACCCCACGCCCAACTTCTCGCACTTTCGGGCCACCGATATCTGGACTTCGGGCTCTGATTCCAACGTGACCTGGACCACCGGCTGGGGCGGGCGTTACCTCGATGGCGAGTTTCCGGGCTACCCCACTGGCTACCCGAGCGCCCAAAATCCTGACCCACTGGCCATCAGCATTGGCTCGGTGGTGAGCAACTGCGTGCAGGGGCCGAGCGTGAACATGGGTATGGCCATCGCCAGCACCTCGTCGTTTTACCAGTTGTTGAGCGGCGGCGTCGCCACGGCGCCCAACACGCCGGCTGGCCACGAGCTCACCTTTATTCGCCAGGTAGTCAGCCAGACGCAGGTGTACACGGCCACTATTCAGGCGGCGGCCGGGCGGGCGCGCAACCTCTCGCCTCTGTACCCGGCGGCGGGCCAGAATACGCTGGCCGACCAGCTCAAAATAGTGGCGCAGTTGGTGGCGGGCGGCCTCAGCACCCGCATCTACGTGTGCCAGTTCGGCGGCTTCGACACGCACACGCTGCAAGTGCCGGCCACTGGCAGTACCACCACGGGCGCGCACGCCACGCTGCTGGGCAAGGTGGCTGACGGCATCAACGCTTTCCAAGACGACCTGCGCCTGCTCGGCGTGCAAGACCGGGTGGTGGGCATGACGTTCTCGGAGTTTGGCCGCCGCATCCGGTCCAATTCGGGCCAGGGCACCGACCACGGCGCGGCCGCCCCGCTGCTGGTGTTCGGCTCCAAGGCCAACCCCATCGTGCACGGCCCCAACCCCACGCTGCCCGCCAATGCCGGCGTCAACGACAACGTGGCCATGCAGTTCGACTTCCGCAGTATCTACACCAGCATCCTCAAAGACTGGTTTCAGGTGGCGCCGGCCACGCTCACGTCGCTCTTTGGCCAAAGCTTTCCCTACGTGCCCGTCATCAAGCCCAACGCGCTGGCTACCAGCACCGCCACCGCCGTGGCTGATTTTGGCGTGTACCCCAACCCGGCCGTGGGCGGGCCGGTCACGCTGGCATTTACCAGCGAAGGCGGGGTAGTTCAGGTCGTTATTTTCGATGGGCTGGGCCGCGAGGTGCGCCGCCCGGTGCCCGGCCGCACGCTGGGCGCAGGTCCGCAAAAGCTGCCGCTTGACCTCAGTGGCCTGGCGCCCGGCGCCTACCACTGCACCGTGCGCGAGGGCAGCCGCAGCAGCTCGCAGCTAGTGGTGGTGGAGTAGAGGTACGGGGCGGCAAGCGGGCTAAATAGTTAGCTGGGCGGGAACATGGCCCGCCCTTTCTCGTACAATCGGCCTGCGGGAGCCGCCAGTAGCTTCCCACCCAACCTCACCACTTCATTCCTCCCTCCGATGGCCGACCAACTCCAACAAGTCGAAAAAGTACTGCCCGAAGATATTGCCCGCACTTTCGAAGCTGCGATAAACGTGTTCCAAGGCAAAACCGAGCACATGGACGACCTGCTCAAAAACGGCGGTACCCTGCTGCGCAAAGTATCTAAGAACTTCACCTCGACCCAGATGATTCTGGCCGTAGCCGCCCTGGCGGTGGTGTCGATTGTGGTCGTAAAGAAAGTAGCCGACGCGCAGGAATAAGCAATTCCTCGCTACGCAAAAAGCGCCTCATTTCAGTTGAAATGAGGCGCTTTTTGCGTGATAATGGTCTGGCCTAAGGTGCATTACGGGATAGCAGGCGGTCCCGCTACGGCTTCGTTCACTGCCAGCGCGGGCTGGCCCGGTAGCTGGCGCACCAACCCGGCTACGCCCTTTGCTTGAAGGCGGCGGCGTACGGTTTCGGCAGCCAGCCAGCTATCGAGCTGCCCAATAAGCACGCGGGTCAGGGCTTGGCCTTCCAGTACCTCTTCGCGCAGCTCCACGGCTAGGGCCGGGTCAAGGGCCAAAATCCGGTCGCGCATAGCCTGGGCATTCTGCCCATCGGCAAACGTGCCGGCCTGTACTAAGAAGCGAGCGTCGGGGCGCGCCGCGAGCAACGGGCCGGTGGGCAGGGCCACTGGCGTTGGGCTGGCTACAACTGCTGGAGCGGTAACAGCAAGGGCCTCAGCTACCAGCGCGCTATCGGCTGCGCTCGGTAGCTCGTAGGTAGCGAAGGCGGCGGTTGGGTTGGGGTCGGCGGCCTGAATGGCCAGCAGGTTGGCTGGGGTGGTAGCGGGGCCGAGTGGCGTGGTGGCGGGCACTATTTGGGCCACTACATCGGCGGCTCCTTGCGAGATGATGCCGAGTGGGCGGGCGGCCACTTCGGCCAAATCAATAATACGCTGGTGGCGAAATGGGCCACGGTCCGATACACGCACTACTACTGCTTTGCCGGTCTTGGCATTGGTGACGCGCAAGCGAGTGCCAAAAGGCAGCGTCTGGTGGGCGCAGGTGTATTTGAAGCGGTTGAAGCGCTCGCCGCTGCTGGTGCGCATGCCTTGGTGCTCGCGGCCGTACCACGAGGCGCGGCCCCGCAGCACTACATTATAAGAAGAGGCCGTAACGACGGCTTTGGCTTTGTGCGTGCGGTGCGCACGGGCGGCGGCTGGCAAGGCTAAGCCACAGGCTAGCAACAAATAAACACCTATAAAAAGAAGGCCGGAAGTCAGTAAAGTAGTTCGCGAGAGCGTCATGCGCTTTTTGGGATGGTAACTAACCGAATGTACCACCGCCCTCTTAAAAACCTGCTATTAGAACGTGCTAACCTTGTTGTCAATTTATTAAAATTGTTTTTTTCTTAGAAAACTTGCATTTAAGTTGAATGAAGACTAGGTAATCGGGCTACATGAATAGCCGATTGTGTTTGTTAAAGGCGGTTTTAGGTCTATTATTGTATTATTCCGAGGTGATAGTCAGAATTAGATTTTGCGGCGGGTGCAAAATTTTGGCATTTGCCCCAAAGTCGCGTCCGAGGCTGGGTTGCGTAAGTGCTATTTATTTCGTATATGGCGGCACGGTTTTCAGCGGCCGGCGTACCTTCGTAGCATGGATTTTGGCCGACTGCCCGACCTGCGCCACGTTGATTTTCGGCTGCCTGCCGACCACCCCGAAACCGCCCACGTGCTGGCCCGCGCCCAGCCCACGGCCCCGGCCACGCCGGGCCTCTACGTGGGCTGCCCCATCTGGACTAATAAGGAATGGCTGGGCTCGTACTTCCCGCTGGGCATCAAGGAGCCCGAGTATCTGCACTACTACGCGCAGCAGTTCAATAGCTTAGAGCTGAACACTACGCACTACCGCATCCCGGATGCGCCCACCGTGCGGCGCTGGCGCGAGGCCGTGGGGCCGGGCTTCCGGTTTTGCCCCAAGCTGCCGCGCAGCATCAGCCACGAGCGCGAGCTGTATAATACCGACTCGCTGACACTCACCTTCACCCGCGCCATCGTGGAGCTGGAAGACCGCCTGGGGCCGTGTTTTTTGCAGCTGCCGCCGCATTTCGGACCCGAAAGCCTGCCCCGGTTGGAGCGCTTCTTGCTCGACTGGCCCGCCGAGGTGCCACTGGCCGTGGAGCTGCGCCACCCTCGCTGGTTTGCCGACCGCGGGCTGGCCGACAGCGTATTCGCCACCCTCGAAGCCCTCAATAAAACGCTGGTCATCACCGACGTGGCCGGCCGGCGTGACGTGCTGCCGCTCCGCCTCACCACGCCCATCGCCTTTTTGCGCTTCAACGGTCACGGCCTAGTAGCCAGCGACTTTCAGCGGGCCGACGAGTGGGCCGAGCGCCTGGCTGGCTGGTACCAGCAGGGCTTGCACGCGGCCTATGTCTTTATTCACCAGAAAGACGTGCGCCACGCCCCTATTTGGGCGCAGCACTTTTTGGGGCGCGTACACGCCCTCACGGGCTTCCCGATTCAGCCGCCCCGGCCCATTCCGCAGGTGGTGCAGGGCAGCCTTTTTTAACTAAAAAAACAATGAGCAGACCCTTATAGTGGTCTGCTCATTGTTTATCGTTGCACTTACCGAAACTTGCCCTGCGGGTCGGGCAGCTTCTCCTTGAGGTCGCCGATGAGGTTGAAATCCAGGCTGCTCATATTGAGGGCCTGGCCTTTGTGGATGGCTTCCCAGGCGCCGGCGTAGTCTTCCTGCTCGTAGCGGATGCGGGCCTGGGTCTGCCAGGCGTCGGCGTTGTTGGGGTCGGCGAGCAGGGCGCGCTGCACGTAGTCGGCGGCCTCGGTGAGGTCCTTCTTTTTCTTGGTCTGGGTGTAGCGGTCGGCGGCCGTGGTGGCGGCGTCGGTGAGTAAGTAGGCGTTGGTGGGGGCTACGGCCAGGCCTTGCAGCAGCAGCGCCTGCACGTCGGCGGCCGGGGCTTTGCGCTGGCTCAGCAGCACGGCCAGGCCGCGGTAGGCATCGGGGTTTTTAGGGTCGAGCACCCAGGCTAGGTTAAAGCGAACGGCCGCCGTGTCGGGCTGGTGCTCAATTAGATACTCAAAGCCCTTGGTACTGAAAAACTTGCTGGCCTCAGGCCGTGACCCAAAGCTGCGGTCGATGTCGGCTAGCACGGCTGTGCCCACAAACTGCTGCGCTTGGGCTGGGCTGGCCCCACCATACAGCGGCAGCAGCCGCGAAGCGCTCGTGAGCTCCACGGCCGCGTCCTTTTTTTTGCGCTGAGCCTGGGCCGGCAGGCAGCTGATACTAGCGAGCAACGCAACAACGACCGCACCCAAAAAGGGCCGCGTAGAAACAAAAGAAAAAGCCAATGGGAAGGGGATAAAAGACCGACGAATAAAATGCCACGCGCTGGCAGCCAGCAAAAATAAGCTTTTGCTGGCTTTGCCAGCTACGCTGCCCGTCCAAACCGCCCGACGCTGCCCGGCGTAGGTGAAGCCGCTATCGCCAGCCGCATTCAGGCCGGTGGCTTTGCTAAGAATATGCGTTATTTCCGCTTGCTGGCGCTACCGCCCCTTGGGTTGTTGCTGGCTATCACCGTGGTGCTACTGGCCACCGAATGGGCTGTTGCTCGCGCCAGCCGCCGCATGGCCGACCTGCCCTACGTGGCTACGTCGGCCCCCGATTTTGACGCCAAGCGCCATCGGCTCGACGTTTACCAGCCCACCCAAAAGGCGGCCACAGCGCGCCCGGTGGTGCTGTTCATCCACGGTGGCAGCTGGAACAGCGGCGGCAAAGACGACATACTCTACAAAGCCATCGGCCGGCGGCTGGCCAAAAATGGCTTCGTGGGCGTGGTAATCAGTTACCGGCTGAGCCCGCAGGTGCGGGTGCCGCAGCAGGCCGACGACTGCGCCCGCGCCCTGGCCTGGACGGTGGCCCACATAGCGGAGTACGGCGGCGACCCAGCGCGCATCGTGCTCATGGGCCACTCGGCGGGCGGCGGCCTGGCCGCCCTTTTGGCCACCGGCTCCGATACGCTGCTCGCCAAGCACGGCCTGCCTCGCACGGCGGCCCACGCCGTGCTGCTCGACGACCCCGCCGGCCTCGACATGCTCGACTATCTCACCAAAATGCAGTACGAAGGCGACGCGCAGTATTTGATTCCGTTCAGCAAAGACCCGGCCGTGTGGCGGCAGGCCTCGGCGCTCTACCACGTGCGGGCCGGCGCGCCGCCCTACAGCATCTACATTGGCGGCGAAACCTACCCGAGCATCAGTAGCAGCAGCGAGCGATTTCGGCAGCGGCTAACGCAGCTGGGGCAGGCGCCGAAATACACGATTTTGCCCGGCAAGAAGCACGTGGGCATGGTCATGCAGCTGTTTTGGTCTGGAAATCAGTTGTATGATGAGCTGCACCGGCTGACGCAGTGAGGAGCGAAACTACCATTCTTCTTCGAAGTCCTGCCAACGCGAACTGCCTTCGCACGCGCAGTAAGCTAGCTTAGCAGGTCGTGCTTAGCGGCGAAGGCCACGAGGCTAGCCACGTTGGAACTGCCGGACTTATCGAGCAGTCGCTGGCGGTGGCCCTCCACCGTGCGTTGGCTGATAAATAGCTTGTTGGCAATGTCGCTGGTAGTGAGCCCACTGCAAATGAGGCGAAGCACTTCTTTTTCGCGGGTGGTAAAAGTAGTTTCCTCAAACAGGCTGCCCGCACTGCGGCGGTCAGGCTGCTGAAGGCCGCGCGTAAGGGCCTGCGATATGCGCGGGGTGTAGTGGTAGCCCGTGGTAAGCACGGCGCTGATGGCCTGCGTCAGTTCAGTAGGGCTGGTATCTTTGGATACGTAGCTGCGGGCGCCGAGCTTCATCATTTGAGTGATGAATTTGTCGGCCGAAAACATGGAAAGAACAATGATTTTCAATTCAGCAAATTCCCCGAGCAGCAGCTGGGCTACTTCGGCCCCATTGAGCTGGGGCATTTGCAGGTCGAGTAGCAGCACATCGGGCAAGTGCTGCCGACATACGGCCTGTAGCTCGGCTAGTTCAGTTGCTTCGGTCACGGTTTCGACATAGGCCAACTCTTGCAGCAAATGGCGGAGCCCCTGCCGAAATAGCGGATGGTCGTCGAGAAGTGCAATGTGAACGGACTTGGGCAAAAGCTCCATGGGTGGGGGCAATAAAGCTGGTGGGCCGCCGCCAGCAGGCTGAGTCAGGGCGGCGGAAGGCGCTAATACTTACTCGTAATTATAAAGCCAGCACCGCGTTAGAGCGACTAAGCTACAACGGTATTTCAATAACCGTGCGGGTGCCGGGCCCGGCGGCCGGTAGTAGCTGGTGCAACTGGCCCCGCAGCATCTGCACGCGGGCGGTGATACTGCGTAGGCCAGCCCCGTGGCTGGCAGGGCTGCTGGCCGCCGCCGCAGACAGCCCGCAGCCATCGTCTTCAACGATGAGGGCCAGCTGGGTAGGAGCCTGCTGTAGTTGCACCAGCAGGCGCGTGGCACCGGTGGCATGCTTGAAAGCATTGGTAAGCAGCTCTTGGCAAATGCGGTAGAGGGCTAGCTCCTGCTCTAGGTCGAGAGCCTGATAGTAGGCGAGGTGGAGCGAGACGGGCAGCTTACCCGTTTCGTTGCAGGTATCGACGAGGTGCTGAAGGGCATCGCCAAGGCCAAAGTGCGTAAGCACGGCCGGATAGAGACTATGTGAAATGCTGCGTACGTCGTGCACCATATTGCCCATCAACTCTTCAAGCAGCTGGAAAAGACTGCCCGGGCTTTCGGGCGGAACCGGGCTGCCGAGGCGGGTAACCAGAAGCTTGGCCGTGGCCAGGGCCGAGCCCAGGCCATCGTGCAAGTCTTGGCCAATGCGCTCGCGCTCACTTTCCTGGGCCTCGATAGCCGCGACCAGCAACTGCTGCTGCACGGCTAGCAACTGCTGCTGGTGCTGGGTTTCGGCCCGCTGTAGCAGCAACTGCTGCAATAGCAGGCGGCGCTGGTAGGTAATAAAAAAGACCACAATAGTGCCCGCTGCCAGCACCATAAAGGCAATGCTACTGTAGAGTAGCTGGCCAAATGTTACTTCCGAGGGGTCAGCCATAGGGCCCAAGAATAAAAGCAGTGGAGTACGATAAATAGCCAGGAATGCACTGCCCAGATGTTCATGTTCAACTGCAATGAGTAACGTAGTAAGTAGTTGCTATATAACGCGATTTGAAGATATCCCAAAAAGTAAATAAGCAGGCCGGTAGATACCCAAACCATCGGCTCCTGGGTGAGCCGGGCCACCCGCAGTTCGCTCAGCAGCTTGCGAAAATACAGCCCCACCATTCCCAATACCAGAATGCTCTGTAGCACCTGTTGGCTAGACCGAAACGTTAGGAAATTAGCCACTAGCCAGCTATCTAGCAGGGCATACACCGCAAAGCCGCCCACCACCCACGGCCATAGCCGGGAGAAGGTGGGCGACTGCAAGGCGCGGCTGTACATCAGGGCCAGCATGCAGAGCTCGCCGATGCCGTAGATAGGAATGATAAAGAGGTTATTGCGGTGCAGTTGCAGCAGCCCAAGCCCGAGCAGGCCCAATGGCAGCAAAAAGGCGCTGATGCCGATGGCCAGCGGCCGTAGACTCGGCGCGAGCTGCCGGTAGCGCAGCACCCCGATGAGGGCCGCTAGCGCTACCGGCAGCAAGGTCAGCCGCACAAGTACTTGCTGCAAAAGCACGCTGGTGGTGCCACTACTAAGGAGGAGTGTGAGGGTCGAAGTACAAGGCACAGCAGCGCAACGAAGAGAACCTAGATATTAGGTGGGCAGGGGGTCGACATGTCGAAGAAGGGCTCGCCCGATTGGCGCGTCCGTTCGCCCGGGTCGCCGGGAGTATCTAGCAGCGCCTGCAGTCGCGCCACTAAGCCGAAGGTATAAGTTGGCTCTTGGCTGTTTGCAGCCGAGTAGTACTGGTGCAGGCAAAGGCCCATGTGAAGCTCCCTGGTATCAAGCGTATCTTTTTCAGGCTGCGCATCGAAAAGGGTTTGCATGAAATTGCCGATACTGAAATTGTAGCCTTGCAGCGTGCCGTACTTGGTTGTGAATGCCGCTTGGTTCAAATGCCCACCAGCGGCCCAGTT
>Ga0265797_10009780_pt1 | contig 12336 bp, 13 predicted proteins | sample P2T30metagenome_FD_192433 | JGI IMG/M metagenome (GOLD analysis project Ga0265797, IMG submission 192433) | Plant litter microbial communities from East Loma Ridge, Irvine, California - P2 T30 | ecosystem: Environmental > Terrestrial > Plant litter > Unclassified | place: USA: California... | reverse complement strand
ATCGGAAGGATTCTACACAGCCTCCTCGTGACTCTGCTTGGCAAGCATCTTGCCAGTAACATGACTTCATGTCCGCTGGCGGTGCAATCCTCGCTTCCTTGCTGTCTTCAAGCGCCTACGAAAATAGGCGCCCAAGGGTCGGTGCCACCAACTTGCATTTTCCTCTTCATAGCTGCTATATAGTCGTTCGGTAGGTCTGTCTATCTTTGGGTTCTCATTTTCAACAATCTTGCTTTACCAGACGTGCTGTATACAGACCGATACTTCACCAAACTTGCAGACCACAGAGGATACACATCGACCACCATGTCCCAACTCTCACAGGCCCTCACCAATGCAGCATCACACAACCATGAGCTCCTTTTGGTGCTCGCAGAGACAGACTATGCTGCCAAAACCTTACAGCAGAACACCTCGTACATCACAGATCTAGAAGCTCAGACGAAGGCAACCGAAAAGGAGCTTCGGAAGCTACACGCGATCACCGAAGATGAACGGAAAGACCACGTCAAGTACCGTGATAGTACCTTCAAGCGCTACGCTCACAAGCTTGGTGGCCGCAAAGGAGAGGCCAAATTTGCATCCAAATCCGAAAAGGAAGAGCGCGAGTTCTTAGAAGCGTGGCAAAAGGAGCGAGAAGCTGAAGAGCGCAAAGCCGAGCTACAACGAGCACTCAACACCGCCAATGAGGACCGTCAACGTTTCCAGAGCGAGAAAACGCGCAACGAGAGTGCACAACGTGACCTCGACCAATTATATGCCAGCATCTTCTCGGGCCCTACACCCGAACTTCCCGGCGAGGACCAGCTGGAGACCGCTGTCCAATATGCCAGACAACATCTCGAGCAAGTCCAGTCACAATCTAACGCCGACTCTGCGGCGATCGATGCCCTCCGCCGTACCGAGACACGCTTGCAAGCTGCCTCAAGATCCATGAACCAAGCTCTCGACGCCTCAAGATTCGACATCATGGGCGGCGGAACCTTCGCGGACATGATGGAGCGCGATGCACTATCCCAAGCTTCCGTTGGCATCTCCGAAGCTCTTCGCCACATGGATGAAGCGCGCCGCTTGCAACCCGCTATCACTCACCTGCGCGAGATCCACGTCGACATGGGACATTTCGTGTCAGACGTGATGTTCGATAATATTTTCTCCGACATGGCCCAACACGATCGCATCAAGGCGTCGAACAATCAATTGATGGAAGCGATGGCGCAGCTGAAGGAGCAAATCTCATTGCAGACGCAGAGAGCGCAAAGTTCAAAGCTTGCTCTCAACCAGGGGAAGTCGAGTATGGAAGAGGCGAGGAAGGAATTGCAGAACATTCGCGCAGAGGCTTTTCAGCGACTCGCAGGTGGTGGTGCGTTTAATGCTGGCAGTGGTGATGGTGCTGCGGCACCGCCACCCTATGTGCCAATCGAGGGATCGTATGGACAGCAGCCAGGGTACACCGCTGTCTAATGGCATTTGGGTGAGAACGCAAGATAATATTGTCGGGCATCGTTTCATTATTGGTTTTACTTGCCACTGATGAAAGGCAGCTTAAACCATTGTACGACCGTAATGCCACATCGATTCCCTTGTTGAACCTTTCGACTTCTCAGGTTCCAGGAATCCCACGTCCGTCACCTCGCCTCGTTTGCACCAGTGTGCCTCTGTCCATTCAAGCAAAAGTACCTTTCAACGCACTGACCGCCCAGTAAACAAGAATCGCACCTCCATGACCTCGCCCCGTTATCAACACGCTCTTCTCTCCAATAGAACGTCGATACTGTCCAACGCCCGGTGTCCCCTTATGCCACAACAAGTTCCAGCGGTGCTTTCCGTCGGATTCCACCTTACCATGTGACCGCCGTCACTAATTAATCCAACCATTTCCACTGCTGCTGCTGCTGCCAAAAAAACACAAAAACAAACAAGAAATAAAACAACGCATTAGTCATACCTTGTAAGATGTTGTTTACGCTTTGTGCGTAGAACCGAGTTTCGAGTCCAGTTTCGAATCCAGCAAAGTCGGAAGTGATCTCATCACAATCCAAGGTAGGCGGTGACACGGCGCTTGAGCGCCTCCGTGAGCTCCCCGTTGTTGCGCTCTGCCTTGGAGCACCTGCAGTAGCACCTGAGGAATCTGTTTTTAGTGGGCTGCTTGAAGCTGTCGTGGACCCTGCGCCCCGGCTTTTGGACGCCACTCTTTTCGCAACAGTAGCAGCCGGCGCAGTCAGGGAGATCGAATCTGACGATGTCCAGCATACCTGCAAGGTCCGATTTGAGACCTCCGGCGTTGCGGGCGTGATGGATGGCTCGCAGCAGTTGCCCGGACACGATCACGAGGTCGTCGAAGCCGATGCTGACCTTGCTGAGGTGGTTACCGCGACAGAAGTCGAAGTGCGAGATGCCGAAGGTCTGAAGGCTCGTGGCCGCAGCGAGCATGGTGAATGAACGCTTGGTCTCGGCATAGAGAGGACCATGAGGGCCGATGTCGTGCTGGTAGGCGTTGGGCCCAAGTGCGACGTGGCGGAGGTGTTTCTTCATGGGCCCGATCTGCTCGAGGAACAGCTCAAAGGCCCTCATACTCAGGAAGAAGAAGTGGAAGGAGCCGTACAAGAGAGGGCGGGCTTCGGCGCTGACTTCCTTGCTGACGCGAATGAGCGCGGTTTCGTCGTTGGGCTTGCGCTGAGTCTGGTCGGGCTCGAGTGCATGCAAGGCCACCTCATTCGAACGGGAGTCAGAACCGTTTTCGCGAGGGTAGGCCGCGATCTTGGTGATGTTTGTTGGAATGAGGGCAAGACCAAAGATCTTCTGGCGAAGCTCGACCGGCAGATCCTTGAGCGATGGCATGTTTACGAACGTTGATGAGTGAGCTCAGAAATGCGTATGCGAGGGCGAGGAAAGGAGAGGACTAATTAGATGGTCAGCAAAATAAGGTGGTGGCGTGTGGGCAGTGAGGGAGGCGATCTCACTGCTGTTTGCGAGGGCGACCAGAGAGAGTCGACTGTGTTGTTACTAGAAGAAGGTTGCGTCTTTATCGCGCAGTCCGAGGGAATAAGAGCCCTAACAAGATGGTCAGCAAACAAGGCGGTACCGTGTGGACCATGATAGAGGGGAAATTCACGGTCGTTTGCGACGGCGACAAGAGAGAGACAACTGCGTTGTTGCTGGAAGAGCGGAACAGGCGGTAGAGCGTTTCTCGTGTATGACGAGGGCTTGCAGGCGCAGATTAAGGAGAGAAAATGTTGTCAATGACTGGATGAGTGGAAGGAAGAATCCAAAAGTGGTGTTGTTTGGTGTGGTTACGGATGAGATGCCAAGCGAGGTGAAAGTAAACAAAAGGCCATCAACGGCGGACCATAACGACATGATTACATGATTACATGTAAACACCGCAAACGCCGGTGATTCGAGCCTGTGAAAAGTGAAGAGTGGGACTGCGCTCTTCACTCGCTGCCTGCTAATGTCAACGATCGAATTCTTCATCTCGACCAGTGAGTAGGATTGATGGACACCTCAACTGAAGTGAGTGAGATTGCCATTTTGACTGATCAGAGGACAGACGGTCTCCTCGGTCTTGGAACTCAGAACTCTGCCTAGTTAAAACTACATCACGATTACGTTCTACAGGGAAACAAGATGATGGTGAAGATTGATATGATTGTGATCCTATAACAAATCGTACTGAATGCTAAGAAGCAGCACGACAAAAACGAAGAGTCAAAGACTCACCTTCCGCCCTCGACCTGGCCTTCTAAGTTGTCACCAGCGCCTCACTTTCGACATGTAGGTCGATCTCGTTTCCGTCTTCACTTCAAAGCGGTGCTCATGCCTCACTTTCCTGCGAGGGAACCGAGGGCACCAGGAGGCCAAGCTTGGCAGCAACTTCCGCCTTCACTACGGCCTTCACATACTCGTAGCGCGCACGATACTCCTCACACGCCTGTTGGCATGTCTCACTGCAGTCTTCCTCCGCGAGGTGATAGATCGGCTTGTTGCGGCGATGCCAGACACATGATCGCCCGCAGTGCCCAGTGCAGGTAATCTCTGATCGAGGAGCTCGCTCTCCAGGAAGTCGACGAATGATCTGTACGGCGTTCAGAATGTCCTTGCCTTGACCGCTGGCCTGCAGTGATGCGTGGATAGAGGCGAGAAGGGGTGCGAACATCTCCACGTGGTTTTTGATGGAGTTCCTCACAAGCTGCAAGTCCATCTGGATATGCTCAACTGGGCAATTGGTCAGACGCAGTGTGTGAAGGCTGTTGGCCGCCATCAGAGCGGTCACGGCTCGATTGCCTGAGGCCAAGGAATGTCCGACAGGCGAGCAACTCAGGCCCACGGCACGGAGGTGCTGCTTGTTGTTCCTGATCAGGTTCAAGAAGCGCTCGAGTGCGACTGTTGTTGTGAAGTCGAAGGTGTTGCAACCGTAGAGGATGGAAGATGTCTCTGAATTGAGTTTCTTATTGACCATGGTCAGTGCAGTCTTGCTGGGAATCTCTATCCACCTCCATCCATTCCAATACCGGCCCCTGTGGTCTGGGTCACGTTTGTGGCCAACAGGTGCAACGTATTCGTCGGCGACGCGGAATATTCTCTTGCCATCCCTGACACATTGTAAACTGTCTAACTTTCCTGGAGGCTGGTAGCACTGTAACTTCACAGGTCCGTCCTTGACAAGCACCAACTTGTAGATCCTGTTTCTGAGCTCCGGAGGAAGTTTGGCAAGCGTGCCGAAGTCCTTCTCGGCCTGAGTTGGTTGGGGCTTGGGAGCCAAGCGCTTAGCTGGGCTCACATGTAATGTGCTCGTCGTCGAACTTGTGTCTGAATCGGCAGAACTTTCGCCGCTGATATGTTTGGGTACCCATGCACGAGGGAAAGCCTTAGGCTTTTTAGAGGTCATCATGGCAGGCTTGCGAATGCTCGTCGTCGAACTTGTGTCTGGATCGTCAAGACTTTCGACGTAGATATGTTCAGGTTTCAGTGCACGAGGGAAAGCCTTAGGCTTTTTAGAGGTCATCATGGCGGGCTTGCGAATGCTCGTCGTCGAACTTGTGTCTGAATCGTCAAAACTGTCGCCGCTGATATGTTTGGGTTCCCGTGCACGAGGGAAAGCCTTAGGCTTTTTGGAGGTCATCATGGCAGGCTTGCGAGAGCTCGTCATGGCGCTTGATGAATGAGTTGCAATCTTTGAACGTTTCTGATTCGACTCGGCGTATGATTCGAAGCAGGCCTGGAAGATTTGCTTTGGTGTTGTGATGGTATGTGACGGACGATGTGGGTTCTGGTCCTTCAGCGGATCAGGATGCGGGTTTATGTATGCATCTTAGCTACGACGCACAGGTGTCGCCTGGTTTGTGAAGTGTGGATACAACGCCATTGGTTCCCGACTTCATGCAATTCAATGCCGTAGACCTAATGGTTCACCATCAGTCACGTGGCGTTGACAATGGCTTTGTTCAATGTGTGACTTGGAAGGCTGTGGTATAGTCCAGTCTGTGGAAGACTCCATCGAGGATCACAATGGCACAGAAGAACAATGAACAAGTTAATACCATCAATACAATGCTTCATCAACGCACAAGCTCATGCACTCTGACAAGTGACACACCTGTGCGGTCTTTCGAGTATCCAGCCTTTCTCGACCAACGGCCATGAGCTCTTCTCCCATAATTCCATGTTGCCAACGTTCTTTTGGCTCGGATGTGATCTCTCTGTACGCGGGTATCTGGAAACCTCGCGCTTGGTCATGTATCTGAACTCTGTGTTCTAGCCGTAGATGATGTGATTGAAGCCTCGAAGGGGCAACGAGATGGACTTCATGGCCGTAGTCAACTTCCTGATCTTCGACATCTGCCATGATCAAGGCGGCTGTAGCTTGAGCTGTTTGGCGATTTCCTCTCTCAATTCTTGCTTGAGTTGATTGTTCACGTCATCTGCTTTTCTGCAACGACATCCGCATTCGAGCTCAGACATGATGTTCCTAGCTTTTTTGGTGGCGTAGTTGGTAATAAGGACTTTCCGTATGTGCTCGCGATTTGCGCAGCAGAAAGACACGTAACCGCCATCGGAACGTGGAAGGACGATGTTGATAACCTCGAGCACGCTTGTGTTCAGGCCCTTCTTGACAAAATCAGCATTGAGAGCGTGTAGGAGTGGCTTGCAGTGCTGGACCAGCTCCTCGGTTGATATCTTCGGTCTACCATTATGACAAAGGCGTGTGTGCGACACTTCCAGAGTGCGAATAGCCCTCACAGAGGCCAGTATCTGGATTGACTTTTCCATTGATGTCCAGGAATTCATGAATACGAGACCGTCCTGGCAGATGGCTACATGGCCTAAGTGCCTCTTTGCATCACCGATCTGTTGAAGGAAATGACGAAGAGTCACTGCATTCAGAAACTCGAACTTGTTGCAGCCGTAGAGAGCCTGCGCGGCTTCTTCACGAATGAGCTTGTTGACTCGGAGGATTTGGCTCGATCGCTTCGTCCACCACAATTGGAGCGCGGCTGTGTCGCACGTGCGATTGCTTATGGCTCGTGGGAAGCGCTTGATCGGTATGACGTCGTCTTCGACCAGCAAGTAGGTGTAGATCTCCTTGCGGATCTCAGGCGGGAGTTTCCCGAGGTCGCCTGCGTCCGCCATTGGTGTCGCGGCCGTGGTGTCTTTGGTCGATGAAATCTATCGACAGCAGGTCAGAATGTTGAGCAGTGATTGGCAACTGTGCGCGAAAATGGTATGTACGTACGTAGGACTCCGGTAAGGACGATTAGTGTCGTGTCGTGGACGCAAGATGTCAGTGATGGCCGACAGCCCAGGCGAGTCAACGAGTCCGAGTCTAGTAGTGCGACTGACGTGTCGTGTTGGCAGTGAGGCAGTGAGTGCGGCAAGATATCCTCTGAAGCTTTCTGTAATAGGCAGTCATCAGTGGGTCTGCGATCGCTGCTGCGGAAGAAGCACGTGAAAAAGCCTGAGTGAGTGAAGAACGACGATTGCAGGAGTGAGGTGTGAAGACTGCAAGCTTGTCAGTAGGTGGAAAGCTCATTTCAGTGCTACTTCCTTGAGTTGAACATGTCATGTTTGAGCTTGCCCTTGAAGATCTGTGCTTGTGCATGCTAGCGGTCCAGGTTCTTGGTGCAACTTTTTCTTACATTGCCTCCTCATCAGTCTGCCTGATGTTGCCTAAAGCTGAATCGGTCCTCATTGTGCAAGTCTCGTACCTCAATTGGCTATAGAAGAAACTTGAAGGATGGAGAGCCACTTTCACAATGATACACGCCTGGAGCTTACAATTTCTGTACCGTGCCAAGGGCTGATTCATACGCTGTACTCCACGCTTCCACCCTCACTTCTTTCCCTGAGGCATTGGTGGCCCTTTCATCCACTCCTATTGCCGCCGCAGTCCTGATGTTGAGTGCATGAATGCTGACCAGACACCTTTGCATTCAGCCACGTGGCCCTTCGCTCCCGATGCTGAGAGAACGAAGACTGAAGCTGCAGTGCTGCCCTGCACTTTCGTGATTAGTCGCGTGACATAAAACGCATGCTGTCATTGTGTGTCGAACAGGAAAGGAATGGTTGATGCAACAAGTGCTAGTTTGTTCTGCTCGATCCTGTGCAAGATGTCTATGAATCGAACTCCAGGTCGTGCTGTTCAGCAACAAGGCGCTTGAGTTCACGCTCGAGCTCGGCCTTGCCATTGATTACCTGCTTCGTATCACAGCCACAAGCCCCATGGTGAAGTTCGGATATACCGTCATTGGCGATGTCGACCTTGATGACTTCGAGTACACTCGCTTTGATGCCATTGGTCTCGTAGGCAATTTTCAGAGATTCGAGAAGAGGCCTGCAGAGCTTCACAACCTCGCGGCTCCCAGGGCAGTCTCTGCGCATCCTCGGGCTCATTTGGGGGCATATGTCCACATGGGAAACCTCGAAGGTATGCAAGCTCTTTGCGGCAGCAAGCGCCTTGATTACGTGGCGTGCTCCACGGAAACCAGGGCGATATGCCCAACCGCCAGCGGCAATGCCGACGTGGCCGAGGTACTGGATGTTGTTTCCGATCGAGTTCATGAATCGGGGCATGTTGTTTGCTTCCTTGAAACGGAACTTCGTACGGCCGTAGAGAACAGGGGCCGCTTCCATGTGAATCTTTTTGTTGACGCAGAGCAGGGCGACGCTGCTGGCTTTGGGCTTGTCGCTGCGATTCGACTCGTTCTTCATACGCGGCGCCCGATGGCTGCGGCTGACGCGCTCGCCAACGCTTTTCTGTTTGCCTCTGAAGTTGCACAAGGCCAACGGTTCAGGCTGAACAAGCACCAGAGCATAGATCTCGTTGCGAGTCTCCGGCGGGAGTTTTTCGAGGTCACCAGCGTCCGCCATAATGATGGCAAAGTTATTGATAGGCGAAATCTACTACGAGCAGGTCAGAACAGTGAGCAGTGGTAGCTGCAGGTGTTGCATGTACTCACCTTGGCAGTGCGCGAAGGTCCGGATATGCAGGCAGAAAACTGATGGTGTCGACGAACGTCTGAATGCAAGATGTCAGGGTGGCTAAGGGGATGGCCGAGTCGATGGTCGCGTTGCTGTGAGGTAAAGGAGAGACACGGATTGCTGTGGGGAGGCAGCGAGTCGGAAAGATATAAAGATGTGCGGTTGGCGGTTGTCAAGTCGGCCGGTCGGCACTGTCTGAAATAGGCAGCTACCACGTGTTTTGCGACGACTACTCACTGAAACGCATGTGGAGGGTCCGAGAGGGTGAGTGAAGACTGCAAACACATTAGGGGGCAGAAAGCTCACCTTGAGTCGGCTCAACACGCTTGGGTAATTTACAGCTCACTTGTAGTCAAATGCTTCAACTTCCACCCTCACTCCCAGCAGAAACGCAGCACGTCAGTAGAAATATGCAATTCGATGACATCCTATCTCAATCAATCAGTAGGGTAGTATAGCCTCTAACCACCCAAGCACCCGCTTAATACCATTGATAATGCTCCAATCCCAGATCCCAGAGATCAACAAACGAAAGAATTCTCATTCCCATCTCAAAGCTTCTGCAAGTTCGCAAACACAGTACACTTCTCCACATCGAGTCCCTCCTTGCTTTGTTCTCTTTGCGCAGCAACTTCGACCTCGATTCTGTTAACGCCCTGCACCAAGCTCGCCTCGTACATGTGCGTGCGCAAGAAGCCATCCTGATGGGTTTCGCGCTGCGTCAAGCGGATACCGTTGACGGTAACGAAGATCTTGTATGGGCGACCGAAACTCAATGTCTTGGAGACCGTAGGTGAGACCTGCAGGAAGTAGTGACTTGGTGGCAAGGTGATCGTACGCGACTGCTGCGCGAGTGTCGGGTGTGGTGGGATGGCGAGTTGTAGAGGTTTGGGGAGTTTGAGATGGGGGTGTGTAGCGATCGTGATGGCTGGAATGAGCGCCTCGGCCAGAGGGTATGTGCGGACGGGTGTGGGAGGTAATAGTGCAGGCGCTGTGAAGACGTAGCTGCTGACTGGTGGTTGACCTGTTGGGAACGGACTACTACTGGCGGGTCGGACGAGTGGTGGAGGCATTGAGCCATTGGTAGTGGTGGTGGCGGCGGTAATCGGCGCAGTGGCCACCGTCGGGACAGTAGGAGCGGTGGCCACGGCGGGAACCGCAGGGTTGACAGCTGGTGACTGAGATACCGCCTTTTCGAGCTTGACTGGCTCGGCTGGAGAAGGTGCCGCGACAGCGGTCGGAGGGCGCACTTCCTGAGTCGCGGGTACAGACGCTGTGACTTGGGGAGTTGCAGGTTTTGTGCCATTGACTGCTGGGGACTGTCTATGCTGGGGTTGAGCGGCAGCTGACACGCTTTGGCGTTTCTTCGCTGCTTCATTATCAGAAGCGACAGCCGCAGGGGAGGGTGATGGACGGTTGTTGTTCGACAGATTTATGGTGACCTTTGGCTTCGGGCCACCAAGCTTGATCTTTGGAGGAGCAGGTCCGCTGATCTTGGATTTCGCAGCTTCTAGAAGTGATTTGAAATGTTCCTAGGCACAACATGTCAGCACAAAAGTCGATCAAACAACATCATTCCTAGACCCACCTCGAGTTGACCAGCAAGCTCGTACATCTCGCTGCCATCTTCGTTGTAGTCCTTTGCATTGCGCCAAATGAAGCTGATTTCCTCTTCGAACGCATCCCAGGATTTGAAGTCGGTGATACCAGTATGTTCGTTGCGACCGTGCTCGCCGTCGACACGCTTGCGCACCTTCTTGAGGGAGACCGGATACTTGATGTATCTGTAGTAATCTTCAAGCTTTCGTGAAGGCAAGTTCGCGAATGGTGTGAATATTTCTAGTCCTCTGCTACAGTGTTAGTGGCTGTTTTATAACATAGAAAGCTATTGCAAGATACGCACTCCTCGTCTGTTGTCTTGAGCAAAGTATCAATGATGGCGAATTGCGCGTCCTGGAAAGACATGCCGGTGAAGTTCACTCCACTTTCATGCTCTGCATTGTCACCATTGGCAGCTTCGACAGCAGAAGACTTTCCATCTGGTGGTTCCGATGGGCTTGAAGCTTTGGCCTTTGCGTTCCGAGCAGGTGTCGCAGAAGTTCGTCCATTTGCTCCGTGTCCATCGGTGGCGCCGTTGATTTTCTTCTCACCAGGCTTGGGGATGGGAGTCGGAAAGCTTGCGTAGTTTGGATTATCCTGGTACGCTGGGTTGTGTGTCTTCATGTAATTGTAGACGAGCTTGCGTATCCTCTCGGCATCCTCGTAGATCTCGCTGCCGGTGCTGTTGTAGTCTTTGGCATTTTGTACCATGCGCTTGAAGTCGCTCTCGACCTCGGTGACAGTATTGTAGCCACCATCGTGGATCTTGTCTTCGATTGTGTCTATGGCGATCGGCAGTTTGGTGAATTCATAATAGTCTGGCAGCTCGTCCCTTGGAGGAAGGGTGAGGAACTGGGAAGCGATCGGGCGGCCACTGTGAGTATGTGTCAATTTCGACACTCATGCTGATACAAGGTTACTGCAAGGTCTCAATGACTTACGACTTGTCCTGTGATCTCCTCAAGTTGTCGACCAGCCGTTGGCCGACTGTCTCGACAAGCGAGCCGCGAGCGGGTGCGGGTGTTGATGGCACATCCCTGGTGTTCTACAGGCAGACGGGTCAGTATTTCTGCGTCTCTAGACTCCTGATCCGGCGCATGTATTTGAGCAGTGGTTGCGAGGTGGTCACGGTGGATCAGCGGAGGATGACGGAGGTGCCGTGTGTTAGGTTGGGTCTTGAAAGTCCAATGCCGCCCATGCTCTCGCTGGCGAACCGTCGCGGACTTGTCTTCCCTTTCGCAACACCACCAACACCAACACCAACACCGCCGAGAAGCACCGTCAGATAACACACACGAAGACAGACATGCGCCGTTCGCCTGCACGCGACGTGCCCATGCGATTCATGCGGCGCAAGAGGGTATAGAAGAGGGGGACACGTACCACCAGCTTGATCTTCTTGGTCGCGCTGCCGTCGGTGTTGGAGGGTGTCGCGTTGTTGGCTTTGCGCTTACGGCTGGCGTCCATGGCGGGCGCGCTCCAGAGTGGGTGGATTGTAAGGATATATGGGCAGCGACTGCGGATTGGAGCTCGCGCACAGTATGCGACAGAGGAGTGAGGGCGTTCGTGTTTTGATGTCACTCTCACCAATAGTCGATCGTGACCCGCAGCAAGAAACACGCTCTCGCGATGTGAGCGAATGCACGGCCGCCGCTGGCTTGCTTCGGAAAGCTCCGAGCTTCCGCGTTGTCGTTGGCTGTCTTTACGTGGGGAAAAGCCCTTGATGGCGTCAAGAGGGTGATTGATGGAACTTCAATTCACATCAGTACATAGAGTGAAAAATTGGTTCAGAATAATCTTGGTAGTAAACTACACTCGTGCTGGTTCCAAAGGTCTCATATGTACATGTATGTCCTCCAACTGTTCTGTAAATAGATGTACACCCCACGGAAGGAACATTCACATTCACATCATCTTAGGGTATGGCCCTAACAATCCTCATTCTCGCTTTGCGGGGACTTTGATGAGACAACCCTCCACTCGCATGTGACAATCGAAACAAATAATCAAATACCTTACATACCACCTCAAAACCAAACAAACCAAAACATCTCCAACCATGCCGACCCCTCCACCCAGCAACAACATCCCCGCATCAACAGAGACAGGCTCAGACCTCTCCTCAAATTGGCACTCCAGATACCGCGGTGTACGTTCTTGCACTCACACCAACATTGAACACACAAAGTACTCCATCCTAACAACCTCCCAGGCCGTAGTAGAAGACCTCGACCCCGGCCCCGCCCACGCAACCCC
>Ga0265797_10009777_pt1 | contig 12338 bp, 14 predicted proteins | sample P2T30metagenome_FD_192433 | JGI IMG/M metagenome (GOLD analysis project Ga0265797, IMG submission 192433) | Plant litter microbial communities from East Loma Ridge, Irvine, California - P2 T30 | ecosystem: Environmental > Terrestrial > Plant litter > Unclassified | place: USA: California... | reverse complement strand
CGGCAAGAAGACCGCGGTTGCCAAGAAGACCGTGGCCAAGAAGTCGGCTGTCGCCCGCAAGGCCGTTGCCAAGAAGGCAGCGCCGGTGAAGAAGGCCGCCCGCAAGGCGCCTGCCAAGAAGGTCGCCACCCGCAAGGCCGTGACCAAGCGCGGCAAGTAAGCGCGCCGGGCACCCCTGTCGCCGGCTGGCGCCAGGGGATGTCGATGATGATGCGCCTGCACACACGTGGCAGGGCATCATGGGGGCCTCGCCAAGGAGTGCCCCTCATGCGTGGTCTCGATTTCAGTTCATGGCAGGCCGTGCTGTCCACCCTCGGTGGACTGGCCCTCATCACCCTGCTGGGCGTGGGTATCCGCCTGCTGGTGATGCAGACCCTGCAAGCGCGCCGCGAGCGCGAAAACCGCCAGATCAATGAACGGCTGCGTACCTTGATGGCGGCCTACAAAGTGCTGGGCGGATCGTTCACCGGCGATCTCGATGTCGATCCTTCGCACCTGCGCCAGCTGCGCGAGCGCGCACACCAGCACGGCATCAGCGAGCCCGGTTCGGATCGGGCGCGGCGCATCCGCGATGCCGTGGAAGCGGCGTTGTCGGACATCCTGCTGCTGGGCACCGACGACCAGGTGCGGTTGGCTGCGCATGCCGCCACCGAACTGGCCCAGGGCCGCCCCGTGCACACCCATGCATTGGTGGTTTCGCTGCGTGACTTCATCCGTGGCGCGTTGGACCTGGCGCCCATTCCCAGCGGATTGGAGATTCCGCACCAAGGACCGACACGTCCCGCGTCCGGCGGCGCTGCCAAGGGCCGCGCCGATGCAGGCGAGCGCGGCGGCAAGGCTGGTGGCGGCGGTGGCGGTGGCGGCGCCGGCATGGGCGCGATGGGCGGCCTGGGTGCCGGCATGGCAGTCGGCACCCAAGCCACCGGCGACACGCCGGACGCTCCCTGACCCGTCTGCGTTACGGCAGTTCGACGATCGGCGTGAAGCCGCCGAAGATCATCCGTTGCCCGTCGAACGGCATGGGATTGTTGGTCGGATCCATCCGTGCATCGTCCATCATCCTGGCCATGCCGCTGTCGCGGGTGGCTTTATCCGGCCACTCCACCCATGAAAACACCACGGTCTCGTCTTCCTTGGCTTTCACTGCCCCGTAAAAATCCGTCGTCTTGCCGTGCGGTACGTCGTCGGCCCAGCACTCGACCACCCGCGTCGCGCCCAGCTCCAGGAATACCGGATCCATGCTGCGCGCGTGGTCGATGAACGCCTGTTTCTTGCCCGTGGGTACCGCCAGGACGAACCCGTCGATGTAGCTCATTGCCTGTTCTCCGGATGGCCTGCGGATGCAGGGCCTTCATGGGTACGACGAACGAGTGGTCTCCAGAACGACATGCTGCGACGTCATCCACCGTGTCCTGGCTGTTTACGCCCGGACACCCTCGATGCGCGTGAATGCCGTATGCACACCAGGAAAGGGAAAGCGCGCGCGTATGCCTGAAAACAGCTGAATAGCAGCCAAAAATCGCTTTCCTGCTTTCAGGATGGGGTTAGGTCAAAAAACGGAAACTTTACATCCCCCGATGCGACGGCGTTCCGGCGCTGCTGCAACAAAACCAGAAAGACAAGAGGTTGTACCCATGAAGATGTCCCTGATTGCCCTGGCCCTGGCTTCCGCGCTGCCGTTCGCTGCTTCGGCCGCCGAGAACCTGTCCTACAACTACGCCGAAGGCAACTACGTAAAGACCGATGCCGATGGCGGCAAGGCCGATGGTTGGGGCGTCAAGGGTTCCTACGGCGTGCTGCCGAACATGCACGTGTTCGGTGAGTTCAACCAGCAGGAAGTGGATGCGACCAAGCAGGACGTCGACCAGTGGCGCGTGGGCGTGGGCTACAACGTTGAGATCGCACCGTCGACCGACTTCGTCGCGCGCGCTGCATACAACAAGTTCGACGCCAAGCACGGCCTGGATTTCAACGGCTACAGCGCTGAAGCCGGTATTCGCACCGCGTTCGGCCAGCACGCCGAAGTCTACGCACTGGCCGGTTACGAAGACTACAGCAAGAAGCACGGCATCAGCCCGGAAGGCGAGTGGTACGGTCGTCTGGGTGCGCAGGTCAAGTTGAACCAGAACTGGGGCATCAACGGTGACATCAAGATGAACCGTGACGGCGACAAGGAATGGTCGGTCGGCCCGCGCTTCAGCTGGTAATACCGCCGCTGCATGCCCCGCGCATGCAGCCTGCTTGAACAGACAGGCCCGGCATTGCCGGGCCTGTCTGGTTTCCGATTCCGCGCGGCGCGTACGCCAGCTTACTGGCCCTGGTACTGCTTCTCTTCCACCAGCGCCGAGCCGGCCACCCGGTTGATCTCGTTCTTGACCTGCACGCGCTCGCCGTTGGTGCGGTACACCCCGCGCGCCAGCTGCACGAAGGCATCGTCGAACACCTGCGCTGCTTCCTTGTCGCGCAGCTGGTCCTGGATGTCCCACATGCGTTCGTTGATCACCTTCAACTGCTGCTTGAGTGCCTCCAACGCCGGCTGGTTGCTGCGCTGCGTCGCGTAAAGCGGCAGCAGGCCGTCCAGTTCGGTGCGCACGTTGGCCAGCTTGGCCGCATCGTCGATACGCTCGGCCTTGATTTCCAGGATGGTGATCTTGTCGATCAGCTCACCGATCGATACAGGGGTCAGGATCGCGTCCACGCAGGTGCTCCGTTCAACAGGCCTGCATGATAGCGCGCAGCCGCCATGCCGATGCGATGCCACGGTTTACGCAGGCTTTGCGCGCAACCGCTGCTGACCCCCTCGATCATTTACGCCGCCGGATCCCACACTGCGCAGCTCCGGTGGCAGGGCCACCCAGCAGACAAAGGTGATGGGATGAAGTGGCAGGCAATGGGCAGCGTGGGCATGGCCGGCGTGATGGCAATGAACCTGGTGGCCGTGGGGGACGCCAAGGCCGATGTCACCGGCACCCTCGCGCTTGCCAGTGGTTACATCTGGCGTGGCAGCTCCCAGACCGGCGAAGAGGCCGCCGTGCAGGCAGGCGTACGTGCCACGCATGGCAGCGGGCTGTATGCCAGCCTGTGGGGATCCAACGTATCGTTCGAACCGGACAGCGGCGCACGCAGCGAGTTCGATGCGGTGCTGGGCTGGAGTGGCGAGCTGGCCCCGGACTGGAGCCTGGATGCCAACGCCACGCGCTATCTGTATCCGGGAACGGGACGCGCGCTGGACTGGACCGAGCTGTCCGCCACCGCGACCTTCAAGCAGCGCGCCTGGCTGCAACTGGCGCACTCGCGCGACGCGCTGGCCGGCGGCCATCCCGGCACCTATGCACAGATCGGCATGCGCCTGCCGTTGTCAGATGCGACGCGTCTGGAAGCGGCCTACGGCCATTACCGGTTGGCCAGCGCACAGGCCGCCGATTACCAGCACGTGCAGCTCAGCGTGATCCACGCCATCGCCCCGAAGTGGGAGCTGCGTGCCACCGGCCACGCCACCGACAACGCCGCACGCCAGCTGTTCCCCGGCAATGCCGGCACCCGCCTGGAGGTGGCGTTGCAGGCCAGCTTCTGATCCCGACAAGCGCCGCCGAGCGTGGCCAGAGTCCCGCCAAGCCCATCCCGCCCGACCCCTGCACCGTATCCGGCTGTTGCTCCAAGCGACTCAGCCGTTCGAAGAGGAACCACGCACGCGCAGCACCAGGCCCTTCAGGAAGTAGCGCATCAACTGGTCGCCCGCCTTGCGGAAGTGCTTGTGGTCGCGCTGGCGGAACACCGCGCTCAACTCCGGTTTGGAGACTGCAAAGCCCGCCGCCTGGAAGATCTCCTGCAGGTCCACGTCACGCAGCTGGAAGGCCACGCGCAGCTTCTTCAGGATCAGGTTGTTGTCGATGCGCGTCTCGATCGCGCGCTGTGGCTGGCTCTCGTCGCGGCCGCGCAGGTGCACGATCAGGCCATCCAGCACATGGGCCAGCGCCTCGTCGCTGCAGGGCTCGGCACCCGCTTCGTTGTCCGGCTTCAGCCAGGCATTGACCTGCTCGGCGGTGACCGGGAAGGCAGGGTCGGCCAGCTCGCACAGCACCACTATGTGGTTGTCGCTCAGGTCCAGGGCAAAGCGCAGGCTGCGCAGCACATCGTTGTTGATCATTGTCTTCCACACCGCCGGCAGGGAGCGCCGGGACCTGCATTGTACCGCCCGCGCCGCTGTCATCCTGCGGTCATCGAACTGCAGCACAGTGCGCCCCTCGACCCTTGAAGCAGGATTGCCCGCCATGCGTCCCTGGATTCCCTTGCTGCTGGCCGTCTTGCCGGCCGCCTGCCCGGCGGCGGCGCAGGACCGCTATGTGCCGCTGGAGCAGCGCATCGACGCGGCGCGGCTGGCCGACGTCGGCCTGACCCCGGACCAGCTGCAGCAACTGAACCGCCTGCTGCGCGAGACCCAGCCGCAGGCGCCGACGGCAGCCGACGCGCCGCCGCCTGCCGACCGCGCCACGCCGACTGCTGCGGCCCCGATGTTCATCGGCCTCGACGACGGCCCGATCAAGGCGCATGCCACCGGCACCATCAGCGGCTGGCAGCCGGGCATGCTGTTCACCCTCGACAACGGCCAGCAATGGCAGGTGCTGAAGGGCGAAATGACCCTGCGCCGACCGCTGCAGGATCCGCCGATCGAGGTGGTGCCCGGCATCGCCGGCCGCTGGTTCCTGCAGGTGGATCCGGATCTGCCGAAGGCGCGCGTATTCCGCGTGCGCTGATCGCGGGCGACCGATCCGGCAAGGCAGGTGGACGCTGACAGTGCCAGAATATCGGCCTGGATCTTTCTGGAGTTGCCTGATGACCCGTACCGTCCTGATCACCGGCGCCACCTCCGGCTTCGGCGCTGCCGCCGTCCACCGCTTCGCCAAGGCGGGCTGGAAGGTGATCGCCACCGGCCGTCGCGGTGAGCGCCTGCAGCCCCTGGTGGACGCCTACGGTGCCGACCAGGTGCACGCGGCGGTGTTCGATGTCCGCGACGCAGTCGCCATGGAAGCGGCACTGCTGGCGTTGCCGCCGGCGTTCGGGCAGATCGACCTGCTGGTCAACAATGCAGGCCTTGCGCAGGGCACGCTGCCGGCACAGCACGCCAAGCTGGAGGATTGGCGCACGATGATCGACACCAACGTCACCGCGCTGGTCACGCTCACCCACCGCCTGCTGCCGCAGTTGGTGGAGCGCAAGGGGGCGATCATCAACATCTCTTCGGTGGCCGGCGTCTACCCGTATCCGGGTGGCAATGCCTACGGCGGCACCAAGGCCTTCGTCAGCCAGTTCTCGCTGGGGCTGCGTTCGGACCTGCACGGTACCGGCGTGCGGGTGACCACCATCGAACCGGGCATGGCTGAAACCGAGTTCACCGTGGTGCGTACCCACGGCGACCAGGCCGCGTCGAACAAGCTGTACACCGGCGCCAACCCGATGACTGCCGAAGATATCGCCGAGCAGATCTACTGGGTGGCCAGCCTGCCGCCGCACCTGAACATCAATCGCCTGGAACTGATGCCGGTCAGCCAGTCGTATGCCGGCTTCCAGGTGGCACGCGAAGGCTGAGGCCGCCCGGCGAAGCATCCGCGGGGCGAACCGCCGAGCCCCTCGTGGCTGGTCGCGAAGTGCTTGTTCTCGTGCGCGGGCCGGGCAGAAAGGCTGGGCGGGGGACGGCACAAACCGCTCCTGTGGGCCTCGTCTCGCGCCATCCATGGCGCTCCACGCCCCCGCCCAACCTTACCGCCCGGCCCTGCCACGGATCGCTTGGCGTCCACCACGGTAGAAAGAAAAAGAGCGTGGAGCTGACCTGCGGACCGTGGCGGGTGTTACTGCGCCTTGATCGCCATCGCCTGCAGGCCGGTTCCATCCAGCTTCTGCTTGGCTTCGGACAGCTCGCCTGCGGTGCCATACGGCCCCATGCGTACGCGATACACCGTCTTGCCGCTGATCTGCGCCGATTCAACCCGCGCAGCAAGCCCGATCATCGCCAGCTTCGCTTTGGTCGCTTCGGCATCGCCGGACGCACCGAATGCGCCGGCCTGCAGGATGTAACGCACGTTGCTTTCGGCAGGCGCGGCTGCAGGCGTGGTCGCTGCGGTCGCTGCAGGCGCGCTGGTGGTGGCGGCCGGCGGTGCGGTGGCGGTGGCCGGCGCGGCGGGACGCTCGCTCAACGGTGTCGGCAGGGCGGCCTGGCGTACCGGCGCCGTGCTTGCCACCGTCGTCGTGGCACCGGTGGTGGTGGCTGCGGTGGAAGCCGGCGCAGGCGCGGCGGCCGGGACCGGCTTGCCTTCCAGCGCCGCCTGCGCGCGCTGCGCCTCGCTGCGGGCAAGGCGCTGTTCCTCAGCGCGCGTGCTCGCAGCCAGCTCTGCATCGGACATCTCCACTTCCTTGCCTGGCAGCAGCGTGTAGAAGTCGTACTGGGTCGCCGCTGGCTTGGCCGGGGTATCCGGCTTGGCCGCTGCAGGCGTTTCCACCTGCGTGCCGACGTCACCCTCGGCTTCGACCACCGGTGCCGGCTGGGCGTTCGGATCCGGACGCGGACCTGCGCGCAGGAAGCCATCGGCATCCCCCTTGAACAGGTTCGGCGCGGCCAGGAACACCACGGCGGCAATCGCCACACCGGCGACCAGCCACACCCACCCCGGCGTTCCCTGGCTGCTGTTGCGCCGTGCCTGACTCTTGCCGCGTCGTGCTGCCATGTCTACTGCTTCTCCAATGCTTACATTTTTTCCGGGGCGCCTACGCCCAGGAGTTCCAGGCCATTGCGCAACACCTGGCGCGCTGCGCTGGCCAGGGTGAGTTTGGCATCGCGGTCGGCGGCATCTTCCACCAGCACCGGCGTCCCGTGATACCACGTGTGGAAGGCGTGCGCCAATTCACGCAGGTACTGCGCCACCAGGTGCGGTTCAAGCGCGATGCCGGCTGCTTCCACCACTTCGGGGTAACGCGAGATTTCATTCATCAGGTTCAGTGATGCCTCGTCCTGCAGCGTGCGCAGCGCGGCCAGTCCCTGTTCCTGCGAATACACCAGTCCCTTCTCCTGCGCCTGGCGATGCAGGCTGCAGACGCGGGCATGCGCGTACTGCACGTAGAACACCGGATTGTCGTTGCTCTGCTGGCGCGCCAGGTCGATGTCGAAGGTCAGCTGCGAGTCCGGCTTGCGCGCGATAAGGAACCAGCGCGTGGCATCACGACCGGCTTCATCGATCAGGTCGCGCAGGGTGAAGTAGCTGCCCGCGCGCTTGGACAGCTTCACTTCCTCGCCGCCGCGCATCACCGTCACCATCTGGTGCAGCACATATTCCGGCCAGCCCTGCGGAATGCCCACGCCCATCGCCTGCAGGCCGGCGCGCACGCGCGACAGCGAGCCATGGTGGTCGGCACCCAGTTCGGTGATCGCGCGCTCGTAGCCACGCTGCCACTTGGTCAGGTGGTAGGCCACGTCGGGCACGAAATAGGTGAAGGTGCCGTCGGACTTGCGCATCACGCGGTCCTTGTCATCACCGAAATCTGTGGAGCGCAGCCACAGCGCGCCACCCTCTTCATAGGTGTGCCCGGAATCCTGCAGGCGCTGTACCGCTTCGGCGACCTTGCCGTCGTTGTACAGCGAGCTTTCCAGGAAGTAGATGTCGAAGTCCACGCCGAACGCGGCCAGGTCCAGGTTCTGCTCGTTGCGCAGGTAGGCCACGGCGAAACGACGGATCGCGGCCATGTCATCCGGGTCCTTGGCGCCGACCACGGTGGTGCCTTCCAGGTCCACGCTGGCACCGCGCAGGTAAGCGTCGGCCACGTCCTGGATGTAGTCGCCGCGGTAGCCGCCTTCCGGCCAGCCGGCGTCATCGGGCTTGATGCCCTTGGCCCGCGCATGGGTGGACAGCGCCAGGTTTTCGATCTGCACGCCCGCGTCGTTGTAATAGAACTCGCGCTTGGCATTCCAGCCATTGGCATCGAGCACGCGCGCGATGCAGTCACCGATCGCGGCGGCGCGGCCGTGGCCCACGTGCAGGGGTCCGGTCGGATTGGCCGACACGTATTCCACGCCCACCGTCCGACCATTGCCGGACAGGTTGCGGCCGTAGTCATCGCCTTCCTTGATCACGCTGGCGGCTTCGCGCTGGAACGCGCTGCCGGCCAGGTGGAAATTGATGAAGCCGGGACCTGCGATCTCTACCTTGCTGACATCCGCGCTCTGCGGCAGCGCATCCAGCAGGGCCTGGGCGATCGCGCGCGGGTTGCTGCGCGCGGCCTTGGCCAGCAGCATGGCGGCATTGGTGGCGAAGTCGCCATGCTCGCGGGTCTTCGGGCGTTCAACCACGAACTCGGGTGGAATCGAATCGGCGGGCAGGGTGCCATTGGCGCGCAGGGCTTCGATGCCTTGGCTGATCAGGGCGCGGAGGAGATTTTTCACGTGGCCTGCTGTGAAGTGCGGCGGAATCCCCCATTTTAGCCGATCTGCCCCGCCCCGGCAGACGGGGATAAACCGTGGGGGTTCAGCCCCGTGCCGGCTGCGGCCCCGATGGAGGCGTGCCTGCGGTTCCTGAGGCAGTTCAGCTTCGCGATGGCGGGGCGCTGGCCGGGCCCAGCCATCCTCGTTCAGCAAACGACACGGGCGCGCCTTCCCCTATCACCAGATGGTCCAGCAGGCGCACGTCCAGATGGGCCAGCAGGGATTGCAGCTCCGCGGTGACCTGGTGGTCGGCGGCCGACGGCTCAGCATCCCCGGAGGGGTGGTTGTGGCTGACGATGACGGCGGCCGCGTTCAGCGCCAGCGCCCGGCGGACCACTTCGCGCGGGTAGATGGACGCGGCATTCACCGTGCCCTGGAACAGCTCCTCGTAAGCCAGCAGGCGATGCTGGTTGTCCAGGAAGAGGGCGACGAATACCTCGTTGGAACGTCCGCGCAGCCGATGCTGCAGGAAGCGCGCGGCCACCGCAGGGGACTGGCCCACGCATTCGCCGCGAACCAGTTGCGCGGCAAGATGGCGCTGCGCCAGTTCCAGCGCGGCGGCCAGCGCGCAGCTGCGCGCCGGACCCAGCCCGGGCAGGCGCGCCAGCGCAGGAGCGGGGAGGTCGAGCAGCCTGCGCAGCGGTCCATGCTGGGCCAGCAGATCGCGGGCGGTCTGCACGGCATCGCGCCCGCGTGTGCCCGAGCCGAGGAAGATGGCCAGCAGTTCCGCATCCGAGAGCACGCCGGGGCCCTGCGAGAGCAGGCGTTCGCGGGGTCGTTCCTGTGCGGGCCAGTCGTGGATCGTCATGCCGACAGTGTGGCCACCCACGCTGCGGACGGCCATGGGGCAGCCGCAGCCTGGTGGGTCAGGAAGGGCGTGAGCCCTTGATCGGGTAAGTGCGCAGGAACGCGTGGAGCTCGTGGTTTCCAGTCAGCCCCAGTTTGCGCATCGCATCGGACTTCTGCCGGCTGACGGTCTTCGGACTGCGCCCTCGTTGCTGGGCGATCATGCTGAGGTTCATGCCGCGGCTGAGGCCTTCCAGCACATCGCGTTCGCCCTGTGACAGCGAGGCCGGCGTTGCCCGGTGGGCCAGGTCACGGGCCTGCAGGTGGGAGCGCAGGTGCTGTGAGACGTAGGTCTGCCCGGCAGCGGCACTGCGCACCGCCTGGGCCAGTTCGTCGAAATCCGCGGCCTTGTCCAGCGCGCCATGCACCCCGCAGCGCAGCAGCGTGATCAGCACCGTGGGGCTGGCGGTACCGGTCAGCACCACCAGCGGCAGCCACGGGTGCGCAACGCGGATGCAGTCGAGCAGCTCGGGCCCATCGGGGCCCTTGCCGGGCATGGTCAGGTCGGTCAGCACCACGTCGCACGGCTGGCGCTCCAGCAGGGCAAGCAGGTGGGTGCCGCCGGAGGCCTCGCCGACCACGTCGATGCGTGCGTTCTCCAGCACCACGCGTGCGCCGTGGAGGATGATCGGATGGTCGTCGGCAATGATGGTGCGGATGTACACGGTAGGGTCCTGCGGTCCGGCGGGGCAGGTCCCGGCAACCGCCGGGCGCAAGCGGATGACGCGACAACTGGCATCGTTAAATGCTGTCATACATGTACTTATATCCGTCGGTCATATCGCCCCGAATAGGGGCACTACGGGGCTTTCGGCTAAGCTAATGTCTTTGCGTGCATAGGATTTCCCCGGTGGCTGACTCACCCAAGACTTCCCCGGCGCGGCAGCGTCCGCTGGAAGGGCGCAGGCTGCTGTTGTGCGTGGGCGGCGGCATCGCGGCCTACAAGGCGTTGGAGCTGGTCCGCCGGCTGCGCGATGCCGGGGCGCTGGTGCAGGTGGCGATGACCGCCGGTGCACAGCAGTTCGTCACCCCGCTGAGCTTCCAGGCATTGTCCGGCCAGCCCACGCGCACCACGCTGTGGGACAGCGCGGCAGAACAGGCGATGGGGCATATCGAGCTGGCACGCTGGGCCGACCGCATCGTGGTCGCACCGGGCACCGCCGACCTGCTGGCACGCCTGGCCCAGGGCCATGCCGATGACCTGGTGAGCACGCTCTGCCTGGCCAGCACCGCCCCGCTCACCGTGTGCCCGGCGATGAACCACCGCATGTGGCTGCACCCGGCCACCCAGGCCAACATCGCCCTGCTGCGCACGCGCGGGGCGCAGGTGGTGGGTCCGGTGGACGGACCCTTGGCCGAGGGCGAGTCCGGTCCCGGGCGCCTGGCCGAGCCGGACGACATCGTGGCCGCGCTGGTGGCCATCGAACGCACTTCGGATGCAGCAGGCGACGACGCCACGCATGGTCCTTCCGCGCTGGCGGGCCTGCGCCTGCTGATCAGCGCCGGACCCACCTACGAAGACATCGATCCGGTCCGTTACGTGGGCAACCGCAGCAGCGGCAAGATGGGCTACGCGCTGGCCGCGGCGGCTGCCCGGCTCGGTGCCGAGGTCGTGCTGGTCAGTGGCCCGGTGAACCTGCCGACGCCGGCGGGCGTGCAGCGGATCGACGTGCGTTCGGCCGCGCAGATGCGCGATGCCGTGCTGGGTGCGCTGCCTGCGGATATCTATATCGGTGCCGCCGCGGTATCGGATTACACCCCGCGCCAGGTCGCACCGCAGAAGTTGAAGAAGACCGCCGACAGCCAGTCGCTGGTGCTGGAACTGGTCCGCACCGCGGACATCCTGGCCGAGGTGGCCACCCAGACCCAGTCGCTGAAGCTGGTGGTGGGGTTCGCTGCGGAAACCCATGACGTGGAGAAGTACGCGCGCGGCAAGCTGGTGGACAAGCGGCTGGACCTGGTGATCGCCAACCAGGTGGGCCAGGCCGGCGCGGGTTTCGAAAGCGACGACAACGCCGCCACGGCCTATTGGCAGGACGGTGAACAGGTATTCCCGGCCACCTCCAAGACCGAGCTGGCCACGCAACTGCTCGCCCTCATCGCGCAAAGGCTGACCGCATGAACGCTGCATCGCACCCTGTTTCCGCCTCGCTGCAGCCGCTGCAGGTGAAGCTGCTCGATCCGCGCTTCGGCGACAGCTGGCCACTTCCGGCCTATGCCACCGAAGCCAGTGCCGGCATGGACCTGCGCGCGGCGACCGAAGCGCCGCTGGTGCTGGCCCCGGGCGATACCGCGTTGATTGCCAGCGGGCTGGCGATCCACGTCGCCGACCCGAACCTGTGCGCGATCATCCTGCCGCGCTCCGGGCTGGGCCATCGGCACGGCATCGTGCTCGGCAACGGCACCGGCCTGATCGACGCCGATTACCAGGGGCCGCTGCTGATCAGTGTCTGGAATCGGGGCCGCGAGGCCTTCACCATCGAACCCGGCGACCGCATCGCACAGCTGGTTGTCGTTCCCATCGTGCGTGTTGCCCTGCAGGTAGTGGATACTTTCACCGACAGCACGCGGGGCTCGGGTGGGTTCGGGCATACCGGAGTGCGCTGACTCGGGGGACAGGATGATCGGCAGCAAGGGGAAGGGCATGGCGGTCACGGGACGTACGGGGCCGCTGCTGGCGGCGATGCTGTTGCTGTTGGCGGGGTTGTTCGGCTGGAGTGCGGTGCAGCAGTGGCGCCAGGCCAACACCGGTGCCCAGCTGGAACAGGCGCGCGACAGCGCATTGCAGGGCCTGCAGAAGGCGCTCGACGGTCAACTGCTGCAGTTCGGCAAGCACCTCGAATCCGCACGCGTCGGGCAGGCACTTGCTGCCGGTGACGGAGCCGCAGCGGCGCTGGCGCTGCGCGAAACCTGGACCGGCGTGGAAGAGGTGCAGGTCTGGCCAGCTTCGCTGGAGGCCGCCTACGCCGATCCGGCCGCCTTCGGCTATGCCCGGCTGGCACTGCTCGAAGCGGCGCTGGTCAGT
>Ga0265797_10009776_pt1 | contig 12338 bp, 8 predicted proteins | sample P2T30metagenome_FD_192433 | JGI IMG/M metagenome (GOLD analysis project Ga0265797, IMG submission 192433) | Plant litter microbial communities from East Loma Ridge, Irvine, California - P2 T30 | ecosystem: Environmental > Terrestrial > Plant litter > Unclassified | place: USA: California... | reverse complement strand
CCTTGGTATCCAACACATTGTGCTTTCGGCAGCGGAGCTTCAGCAAGACACGACGCTTTCGCTTGAGCGCTTGACAGGCTTCTCTGCCTATGCAAACTTTCGACCAAATGGCAATGCTGGCACCCGTATCCTAGTGTCGTTCCCCGTGGTTCAAGGCATGGGTATGACGACTGCTCTCTACGACAAGGCCAAGCCAGTCATCAGCAGCACCGTCTTCTTCCGTTCGCTCGACTATGTGGGAATGGTCAACCAAGTCACACACAAATACCGCATTGTGCTCAATGACGAGAGCAACTGGCTTCTCTACGCCACAGCAATTGGGTCTGTGGGTACACCTCCATTCACGCTGGTCAACAGCAACACCATCACCGGGCCGGCAGACTTTGTGGGTAGAATCCAAGTGACCAAGAACCCGGTGGGCGCGTCGGCAGAAATTGCAATCGATTCCAGTGCCGGCGCATACGCAATCACTGCAACCATCTCTGGATCTACCAGTGGATCAACTGGGAGCTACACCCTCAGCTGGACCAAGGGTGGCGTCACAGACCGACCGCTGCTCATGTACGCGCTACCGCATCACGTGGAATCGTTCGATGCAGAGACCAAAGCAGCCTTGGCCGGCATCTCGCTCGTCACGACGACAAAGGGGTATGCACAAGCCATCGTTGCTGACCACATGACAATGGTTGAGAACGACCTGCCGAACACGATTGGATTTGGCCCTTGGGTCAAGAACCCCAACGGCGCTGCTGGTGGCTTCGAGAACATCAACTTGAATGCGAACGCTGTCAACCTGATCAACCAAGTCGGCGTGTCTGAGCTTAGCCAGAACATGATTCCCCAGACGTCGCTCAACAGCATGTACTACTCTGGTAAAGGACTGGCAAAGTTTGCCACCATCATCTACACATTGAACACCATCACGAAAAACAGCCAGTATGCGGCGGCCGGCCTTGATAGACTCAAGGACGCCTTCAATGTCTTCGTCAACAACACCCAGCCTGAGCCTTTGGTGTACGATCAAGTGTGGAAGGGTATTGTGTCGGGCGCCAGCTACAAGGCCCCGATTGACACTGGGCTCGACTTTGGCAACACGCTCTACAACGACCATCACTTCCACTACGGCTACTTTGTCTACGCTGCGGCCATCATTGGACATCTCGATCCTTCATGGCTCAACCAAGGTGTCAACAAAGCCTGGGTCAACGCGCTGGTACGCGACTTTGCAAACCCCGTGACCGACGACTACTTCCCCTTCCAGCGCTCATTTGACTGGTACCACGGCCACTCATGGGCTAAGGGCCTATTCGAGTCTGGCGATGGCAAGGATCAGGAGTCCACGTCTGAAGACACGTTTGCGACGTTTGGCATGAAGATGTGGGGTCGCATCATCCAAGACGTCAACATGGAAGCGCGTGGTAACCTGCAGCTAGCCGTGCAGGCGCGCAGCATCCACAACTACTTCCTCATGGAGAGCGACAACAAGAACCAGCCGGCGGGCTTCATCCACAACAAGGCCACGGGTATCCTGTTTGAAAATAAGATTGACCACACGACCTACTTTGGCAGCAACCCCGAGTACATTGAGGGCATCCACATGATCCCGCTCAACCCCTCGTCTGCATACACACGCCGCAGGCAGTTTGTCCAGGAAGAATGGGACACGTACTTTAGCAGCGGGCGGGCCGAGCAAGTGACTGGAGGCTGGAGGGGCATTCTCAAGGCAAACCAAGCCCTCATTGACGCGCAGTCGGCGTACGCCTTCTTCTCCAACCCGGGCTTCAATGAGGTGCTCGATGGAGGGGCCAGTCGCACCTGGTATCTTGCCTACACGGCGGCGCAGCTGGGTGTCGGCTCGCCTGGTGCGCTTACAGACTTTGATTCCAACTCGTCGAGCACGGACACTGTGCAGCAGTCGGCCACTCCCGTGTCTTCTGGCATGCTCACCATGGTTTCGACGTCTGCGACACCAGAGCAGACTAGCGTCGCGGCTCTAGACATGAGCTGGGCGCTGCAAGACAAGAACGTTGAGGAGAGGAGCCCGGATAGCGAGTGGGAGGTCGAGGTCGAATGCGATGACGCCGAAGAGAATGACGGAGACGGCAAGAGGAGCTGGTGGGACTTGTTGAGTTGAAGAGATGGGTCAACCCAGTAGGCAGGCATTCACTCGTTCCTTCCCCCCCCTCCCCCTTATCTTTTCCTTCTCCATATGGGAGTTTTCTTTTTTATTTCGAAGAAGGCAGTTTGAACATTTGGTACGAGCACAGGAGGTCATTGTCACTCGTTCCATCTCCTCCACATGTATATATTTCTCGGTGGTGATGGGGGTGGCAGTGGTGGTAGTGGGGTTGATGACCAGGAACATGTACATATCTCTATTTCTCCGGTAGACTTGTAGACCAATGCGATCAACAAGATTTTTTACCTACTTGGATAGCATGGTATATTGCGGTGACATTGTCTCGCAACCCTTGATTTGCTCTGCCTGGGTTGCATTTGCTGTTGGCCGGGCGACAAGCCCTCCCCATGGGATTGTGGTTCGGGGCATGCATGGAAGGAGCGATAGTCTCCGTGTAGGAAATTACTCTAAAATTACCTCAGCAGGAGTTGGCTCCAACATATCCCACCTGTGCATGCCCGGTGCATCAACACAAAAACAGATGAGGCGAAGGCAGCGGAATGAGCTGGTGCACGACTGCAGGGTGGCGGCGGCGGCGGTGGTGGTGGTGGTGGTGGCTGGTGAGTAGGGTCCGACTGCTCAGGCGACACAGGTACGTGGCCCATGGCTGAACGGACGCTTGCGATACAAGGTTAGTGGAGCAAGGGAGAGAAGACATGACAATCCATGTTTCCAATGCCGCTGCTGGCAGCAGACAAAGGCATGGGAATACGGTGGTGATGGGCACTCGCGCGCGCGCGCGAAGTGAAGTGAATGTGTTGTGTTGGCAGTGAGGTGAGGCTTAGTAAGTCGTGTGAAGGTTGCTGCCAGTGTTTCGCCCCTGCATGTCCTTGTCACGCCGTCACAACGACGACGACGACGACGACGACAAGCGTGTGTGCCGCCGTAACATGTCTCTTTCGGCCCTACCATGTGGTGGTCGCACGTCATGTATGGGACTTGATCTGCTCGTCTTTTGGGCAGCTGCAACTTGTCGATTTTCCCCCGTCTGGCGGCCAAGCACTCATAATCTATTTTTACCACCCCAACGGGGGTAGCACAGCCACGCAGCCGTCCGTCGTCCGCCCGCTGTGGGAGCGCGCATGTACTGGCGGGGGTCGGCTGGTGCTGACGGTGAAGAAGCTTGGTTGGTTGTGCAATCAAAGGCTGGCGCCAGCAATCAAAGGCAAATGGACGTCTTTGTGCAGGAAAACAAAAAAGGCTCGCAGTGAACAAAACAGTCTTTCTTCAGGCGGCTTGCATGATACGAAGGTGTGCACTTGGCGATGGCGATGAGTCGCTCGTGCTCAGGGCCGAGTGGTCTCGAGCGGGACCGGGGTGGTTTGATAGGCGGCGGCTGGCCTTGCACATCCACGTCGCATTCTTCAGCTAGCTATCGAGTGGCGGCCGTGACACTGTGGCAGGGCGCAGACAACAACGGCGCGCATGGGGCCTGGGATAGCAAAGGAGTGGGAGGAAGAAGGAAACATATATACAAACCTCCGAGCGCGCGCAGGCCCATGTCCAAACCCCCTCCCCTTGTCGCTTGAAGCTTTTTCTTTCTTTCTTCTTTCTTCCCTCCCCCCAGCAGGGTCGATAGTCTGATAATCGCCAACTCGCATCGCGTCGTGTGAGTGAGTGAGCGTGTGTGTGTTCTGGAACGCGGCCCAACCATCGCATCCTTCGATAGCGTCGGTTCAGCGACTGCGCCATTGCGGAATTAACCCAGACTAGCGCCGCGCGTCCTTGCCTCATTGGGGGGAGCCCCCTTGGCCTGTCGCCGCACGGTTTCAGAAAAGCCAGGCAGGATACCGGCTCGGGGCGTCGTCTCCCTCTAACCTTCTGACCCTCTGACCCTCTCGACTCTATTACTTCGCTCGTTCAAAGACTGTTTCACCATTGCTTCTTTCCCACCCTCCCGACTCGAACCCTTTTGTCTGCCCGCTAACCCTAGACCCCATACCTCGCTCGTTTGCTGCCCTTTTTTGCCGGCATTTGCCTTTGTTTCCCACCTTTCGACCAGGCACGAGAAAGGTTGAACCTGCGGCCGTATAAACCGTTTAATCGTCTTACGTTTGGATAACCAATCCCAACCACCCAGCCCCCGAGGAAGCCATCCTTATTTCTACCCAAAACCACACACGTCACTCGCTACATATCGACCTCCACCCCGCAACACGCGCCTACGGGCGAAATAATAACCCCCCCCCCTCTCGCGACCATGCGCCCTCACACAACATACTCGGCCATGCTCGCACCCTTCATATTACTGGCCTCGGGCCCGCTGGCTGTCATGGCCGGCGATGTCCTCAAGACCAACGGCTACAGCTCCTGTCTGAACGGCCCATCGGATATCACAGTAAACCGGCTCAACATTGAGTTTGACCGCTCGATTAAAAAAGTCAAGTTTGATGTCTCGGGCACAAACGAGAAGGAGCAAAAGGTCATGGCCACCCTCACTGTAAATGCATACGGCAAGGAGATTTACACAAAGACCTTCAACCCCTGCGATGGAGAATACAAGGTCGACCAGCTATGTCCAGGTACACATCTTTTGCCTTCCCGCGCACGCATATCCCCCTAATGCTAACGGAATCGCAGTCCCATCTGGTACTTTTGGTGCACAGGGCGAGCAGACCATCCCCGACAGCATCATGTCGCAAATCCCGTCGATTGCCTTCAACATACCCGACATTGACAGCCAGGCCAGGATGCAGCTGCAGGCCATAGATGGAGGAGCCGATCTTGCCTGCATTACGTCACAGGTCAGCAACGGACAGTCACTCTCTACGACTGGTGTACAATACATTGCTGCTGGTATCGCCGCTGGTGCATTGGCCGTCACGGGTATGGCTGCCTTTGCATCCGCAGGACACGCTGGGGCGGCCCAGTCGAGCCCCACCTTTGGCGACGTCATCGGATGGTTCCAGGTCATGTCCCTGAACGGCATGATGAGCGCCGATGTTCCCAGCGTGTACCGGAGTTGGTCTCGGAACTTTGGCTTTTCTACCGGTCTCGTTTACTGGGAGGACATGCAGACGTCCATCGATAGCTTCCGCGCAAGCACTGGTGGCAACCTTACCCAAAACAATGTCCAGTTTCTCAAAAACGCCACCATCGTTCACGTCGACCAGAACATGACCACCACTAAGCGCAGCCTCGACTCCATGATGCTGTGGGCTCGCGACGAACTCAATACCGACCTCAATGCCAACAGTACCGGCGACAATTCCGGCGACAACAAGGTCATGGTCTACGCGAAAGACATGCAGGGATACATCCAGGAATACACGATTCCAGACCGTAACGCCTTCATGACGGTCCTGCTCATTTTTGCCATCATCATCGCCGCCATCACCGTCGGTATCCTTTTGTTCAAGGTCATCCTCGAAACCTGGGCTTTGTTTGGCAGCTTTCCGAAGCGCTTGACCAGTTTCCGCAAGCGTTACTGGTGGACTCTGGCAAAGACGATTACCAACTTGATCCTCCTCCTTTACGGCATCTGGGTCCTCTACTGTGTCTACCAGTTCAAGAATGGAGACTCGTGGGCTGTCAAAACCCTAGCTGGCGTTACTTTGGCTGCCTTTACTGGAGTCATTGCCTTCTTCACCTGGAAGATCTGGAGCATTGCGAACAAGTTCAAGAAGATGGAAGGAAAGCCTGATGTTCTGTACGATGACAAGGAAGTCTGGCGCAAGTACAGCATCTTCTACGAAAACTACAAGAAGAGCTACTGGTGGATTTTCGTACCCACCATCATCTTCACCTTTGCTCGTGGTTGCGTCATTGCAGGAGCTGATGGCCACGGTCTTGCCCAGGCCGCCGGTCAACTCATTGTCGAATCCCTCATGCTCGTCATGCTCCTGTGGGCTCGTCCATACTCGCTCAAGTCTAGCACCTGGATCAACATCACCATCTCGGTGATTCGCGTGCTCTCCGTCGTCTGTATCTTGGTCTTTGTCGAAGAGTTGGGCATGAGCCAGACCACCAAGACGGTTACTGGTCTTGTACTTGTCGTCGTGCAAGCTTCGTTGACAGGCATCTTGGGTATACTCATTGCCGTCAACGCAATCATCATCTGCTGCAAAGAGAACCCTCACCGCAAGAAGAGAAAGGAGGCTGGTAAGTTGATTACTATATGCGATGGGAGAAACATAGCTAACAGCCTTTTGCAGAAAAAGCTCGTGACCTCGACAACCTTACTCCTCTCGACGCACGCAACTCCCTCCTCATGGACCCCCAAGAGTACAAGAGTACTTCGCTGCCTTCGCCGTTTGGTCCTCGCACAGCTGGCTACGATCGTGTTCCTCTTGCGGAACAAAACACGGCCTACAACGGGCCTGGTGGTCGTAACTTTGGCGATGACCAGGGCCACCTACTAGCGGATGCCTCGACTTTTGGTCACTCGAACCCGCACGAGCGAAGCAGAAGCCGTGACAGCAGTACAGGCCCTTACCCAGCCGACGTAGAAGTTGGTTACCATCAACCACCCGGATACGTCTCCAATGCTCCATGGCAACCTGCGCCACAGGGCGGAAACAGATACTAGAGTCCAAGTGACTCGTAAAGTAATCTGAGCAAAAACATGAGCGATTTGGCCTCTTCGGCAAACAAGTTTTCCTTTTATCTTTTCTTTTGTCTTTTGTCCTTGAATTGTATGGCGGTGGTGGTGGTGGTGGTGGTTATTGACAAATAGAGCGGTCAAAATCACCAGAAAGTCTATCATACATCTCTCTTGCATGTGGTGTCGCGCCATAGACACCGCCCGTCGCCCGATTTACGAATCTTTCTTTGTGTCATTCCATTAAAGAAGATCTGATACAAGCTCTTGTAATCTCACGCTGAGTTGGGGGATAAAAGCCTGGGGCTTGTATTCCGCTCAAACACCACATTTTGTATATTCTTGAATCCTTGACGGCGTAGTCGGTGACTGCGACGGGGAATGAGGGACGGGAGAGTAGATAAACAGATGCGATACCAAATACCTATCAATACCCTTTTTTTGCGTTTAATCGGACATGCGCACATGTGATGACGATGATGACTGCTTTCTTTTTCTCTTGGACGAGGGGAACCCACGACGTTTATTTAAGGCCCTGATGTCATAACGTCTATCCTGCTGAAAAGCTAAGGCGCTATGCTTTTTCGTTGGGCGAGGCCTTGCCGACTTGGTGACTGACTTGGTGACTGACTGACTCGATGACTGCTTGCCCCTCTGGGCAGTCCGTGTTCGTTGCTCGCTTCTTGCTTCGCTCGTCCGTCACGGGGAGGACTCGAGTCCAGATGTCGGTAGCCTTTAGGTTCAGCTTTCGCACGCCCAACGCACGCCCGCCATATTGGGATTACCATGCAGCAACATCAGCAGCAACCCCTGAATTTCAATACATTGTCGCTTGCTCATCTGTGATTGTATGCAGATGATAATCCTCACAGCCTTTTACTTGTCTTTTGCAGCTGACCGCCGAGCAATTTCCCCTTCTCGAAAGAGAGGCTCAGGGGGCTGGGCTGGGCTGGGCTCGGGATCAAGTCGATCTCCCGCAGCTTTGGACGATGGCTACCCTTTTTGTGGTCGCGGGCCCCTGGCACCTTTGTGAGGCTTTGGGGAGGACGTTTGATTTTTTTTCTTCTTCTTTTGGTGGCGCGGGGCCGTCGGCTTTGGATGTGCATGGCGCTGGCTGGACCCGGCCCGCCCTTGTACCTGCGTCAGTTGTAGCTACACGACCTGACTTACACTTGAATGCGCGAGGCCAACATGACAACAAAAAATAACACAGCTGAGCATGCTGCAACCTTTGGCTATCGTTTCCGCTATTATCCACAACTTTTACAGTGGATCGTATTTCCTTCAAAAAGGACGCCAAGCTCTCTCTCTCTAAACGAACCATGACAAGGCTGCACATGTGGCTGGCTGCGTTTTTTTTTTCTCGCTGCGCCCGATAAGCGGTACCGGTAGGAACGGCAGAGTGAAGAGCCGCGTTATCTTGCACCTTTTCGATAGTGCCGAACACCCTTGGTGCAGATGTAGCGTCGCTTGCCCACGTTCAGGGCGGCTGCTAAACGAAGGGGGGGTGGAGGATAAGGGTCTGATTTAGCAACGTGTGGGCGTTTTCGGGGGTTTTTATCCTTTCCTTTGTGGTTCTTTAAGTAAACGGTGGTTTGCTGCCGGGGAGTTTTGTTGGGGCCGGGTACTTGTTACTACTACCACCACTTCCAACTACTGATAACTCCAGGTTACGAGCTGTTTTGGCAACGCGTCAAATTGAGAGTTTTTTTCTTCTTTGGGCTCGATTGTAGAGAGGTCTTCGTAATATTGCTACTTCTTCCTTGTACCCATATTCGCCATCCCATCGCTGGTACCGAGGACGCTCGCTTCGCTCATATCAGAACTCAGCAGCCCCCCCGGGAAAAAACAACGATCTCACGAGGAGATTCCAAACTTTTTTCTCTCTTTCCTCTAGAAAATCTACGGCCGTTCCCATATTAGCTTACCATGCGCAACACCCTCCTCCTCTCTGCCACTACGGCCTTAGTTACCACTGCCACGGCCCAAGCCACGGCCTCGACATCCTCCAAACGCGGCCTCTGCCACGTCCCGTCGTCCAAAAACCCGTCCGACGACAAGATATGGACATCCGGCCCCTCACCCCCAACCTGGTACTACAACTACCAAAAAGACCCCTCTCCCGCCTACGCAAACGACGCCAACATGCACTTTGTCCCCATGCTCTGGGGCGCTAGTGCCAGCGACACGGGGACCCCCTTCCTCGACACGGTCAAGCAACTCATCAGCTCGGGAACAAACATTTCGCACGTCCTCGCCTTCAACGAGCCCGACGGCGGCCACAGCACCGGCGGCTCCAACCTCGGCGTCGCCGTAGCAGCCGCACGCTGGAAGGCGGAAATCGAGCCGCTCAAAGACTTGGGCGTCAAGCTGGGCGCGCCCGCCGTCACGGGCGCAGAGAGTGGATGGCAGTGGCTCGACAACTTCTTTGCCGAGTGCAATGGCGGCTGCAACCCAGACTTTATCCCCGTGCACTGGTACGGCAACTTTGAGGGCATGATGAGCCATGTGGGACAGGTGACGAACAAGTGGCCTAATCTCACCGTTTGGATTACAGAGTATGGCTTTCCCAATCAGGGCCTGGAGGAGACGATTAGTTTTTATAATAGGAGTGTGCAGAGTTTTGATACTTGGCCGTAGGTTTTCTTCTTTTCTTTTTGTCTCTCTCCCCTCCCCTCCTCTCTCTCTCTCTCTCTTTCTCTCTCTTTATATGTTTGGACTAACACAATTATCTTATATACAGCAATGTAACCCATTACTCGTACTTTGGCGCTTTCCGCTCAGACGTTAGTAATGTGGGTAAGAATGCGGCGATGCTGACGCAAGATGGCAAACTCACAGACATTGGGTCTTGGTACTTGGGTGGTCCGGCGACAAACAACGTGCCCCAGGCTTCGGGTGCCGCTTCTGACCCGAGGTTGGCTTCTTCGAGTGCATATGTACTCAGCTTTGCTGTGGCGGTGTGGTTGTGTCTTGTTTAGGGAGAGGTTGATCGTATGGGTGGGTTCGAGACAGAAAGGGGAATTATCATCTTTATCTTTCTGGTAGTTATTTCGCTGCATATATGATTAATAGTGAATAGAACTATATACAGAGCTCTTTTTTTTGTGCATTCCTACTTCGTTTGTTTTTCTTAATCTTCTTTCTCACTTTTGCTGGCTTGGTGGATGCAGTGTTGTTGACACCCCTTCCGCCTACTATAACCCCCATGTGTCAAACCGGACCACACAAATCTAGCGCTCCACAGGCGTCAACTTAACATGCAAGGGAGGTTTCTCCCAGAAAAGGAACTGGCGCTGCTTGTTGATCCAATGCTCAGACTTTTCCCTCTCATCGAGCTCCATATCGAAAGCAAAGAGACACTTTGCAAGAATAACGCGCATTTCCATATACGCCAGACTGGTGGAGAGAAAAAAAACACACTCGTCGTTAGCAAACAGCAACCAAAGAGAGAATAACAAAAAACTTACTTTTTGCCCAAACAAACTGTAGGTCCGATTCCAAATGGCTGCAGTACCGCAACCTTGTCATCCTTGTACTTTGCATCGCCCAGCCAGCGCTCCGGCACAAACTCCTCCGGGTCTTTGAAGTTGCGGGCCGAGTGGAAGGTAGCGAACTGGGGGATCAAGACACTTGTGCCTCCCGGGATGTAGTAGCCTGAGACTTCCGTGCCACCAGGAGGCGAGATGCGAGGGAGGCCGGTGGAATTTGGGGGGTAGTGGCGAAGGCTTTCCTGGAAGACGGCGATGAGGTACTCGAGCTTATCTGCCGAATCCATTGTGATTTCTTCGGCAGACGAGAATGTCGTGCGGACCTCGTGCACAATCTTCTTGTACTTGTCCGGGTGGGCGAGGAGCAGGTAGGTGGCGCCGGCGAGGATGGTGGCTGTTGTTTCGCTGCCGGCGGTGAGGAAGCCCATGGCGAGAGTGTCCAATTCCTTTCGCGTCACCCCTCTTTCCGTGCCCGTGTTCTTGATAAGGTTGGCGAGGAAACCCGCTTGCACCCTCTTGTCGATGCCCTTTTCAATCTTTGCGATGCACTCGTCCACTTTCTTCTGCGACTTGACTAGGAGGGTTCGCCGCGCTTGCCAAGACTTGTTCTGGTCTTTGAAAATGCCGCAAAGACTGTCGTACCACTTGAATATTGCCCACCTCCTGTTGGTAAAGGCTTGCACTGTACCAAAGATGCCGTTGTAGACGAATGGGACCCACTCATGGCCATTGCCATCTCGGAGGCAGCCGAAAGGCTCACTAAAGACAAGGTCGGCAATGATGTCAAAAGTGGTAAAGTCTATTGTGTCTTGATGAGTACAAAGGCTTGGCTGTAGAGTAGTGTACAAGGGCTTGCTTACTGTACCAGGCTGCCATATCAACGGGACCATTGGCGCCGACCTCGCGTAGTCGCGACACAAGAAGATCAGCATACTCGAGGATAAGGGGTTCTTGCAAGCGGAGAGACGAGACGCTGAAGCCCTGAGCAACATTGCGCCGCAAGCGGGCGTGCTCTTCACCGTTGGTTCCGAATAGCGAAGTCGTTCCGTTAGTGTTGTCCGGGCTTGTTTTCATCAGCAGCGTCCACATCATGTTACGAAGACGACTTACAGCCAATTAATATCCCTTGTAAAGATTTTCGCGTTTTTATGCTTTCCGGTACGGAAGCCCTGGACCTCGGACCATGCAGTCTCGGCAGAAATGAAGGAAACCTGACTGGGGCCCATTCGTACAACCTCTCCATACCGTTCATGTTGTGCATTCAGCCATGGAATGATGGTACCCTTTCGCAGGGCAAGGGCGTAAGGTATGGGACAGGCTCGTGCAAACACTGAGCCGGGAATGTGTTTGAGTGGATGGAAGAAGAGATTATATATAACACTGTAAACAGAATAAACGATAGCCTAGATCTTGTCAGTCGTTTTCAACACAATGGCACCGTGGATAGACTTACAGCAGCAATGGGCAGACCAAATGCAAGGGCCAGACTCTTCATGCTGAAGAGCTCATACTGGAGTAGAACTTCATGCAGTGAAGACATTATGGCGTGTTCTCAGTGTAGTGCATACTGAATGAAGGGCACTTTGGGCTTTTTAAAGACTTTCGTCCCCTATACACCATTACTGCCTAAGCTGTATGCTAAGCTGCACCTTTGTCTATCTTGCAGCTGAGCGGTAACATCAAACAGCCGGCCGATTCGACAAGTCCAGTCGGATGGTGCTGCCCTTGACACTGCTTTTGGTTTCTGGGGTTGAGCTAATGCAGATAGAGCTGTGACCAGCATGCATAGTTTTACATCGCCTTGCAAGCGTGGTCCTTGCCTCGGCCGAGGTATACTCGACCCTCCGCGTTCTTTACATTTTGCCTGCGAAATTTCGGGGCTACATCTATTTGATGCAGGCCGAACAGGAGACGAAGAAGGGAGGAGTTCTTGACATTACCTAGAGTCGCCATATACAGCCTCAATACAGAATGTCACGGCCGCGGACCCGACACATGCTGCGACGAACCATCGCACAAGGAAGCGGGGCTGCAACGATCCCTCCCGGCATGAATACGTTTATTGTCCTAAACATCTGCTCCCCCATCCAAAGCAAGTGTGTGCTGTCGATCGCTGACGTAGCAACTT
>Ga0265797_10009775_pt1 | contig 12338 bp, 10 predicted proteins | sample P2T30metagenome_FD_192433 | JGI IMG/M metagenome (GOLD analysis project Ga0265797, IMG submission 192433) | Plant litter microbial communities from East Loma Ridge, Irvine, California - P2 T30 | ecosystem: Environmental > Terrestrial > Plant litter > Unclassified | place: USA: California... | reverse complement strand
CAGAAGGAGACAGGCCGCTTTGAGTAGCTCCGAGTCACGCGAAGGCGCCATCGAGGCACTCGGAGAAGGGGCGGTCACGACGGAGGCGATCTCGATCGTCATGCGATCGGCGATTCCTCGCCGTGTAGCCGTGCTCGGCTCGGGCAGCTGGGGCACGACCTTCGCCAAGGTGCTCGCCGAGGGGGGCGCCGACGTGACGCTGTGGGCCCGTCGGCCCGAGGTGGCGCGCGAGATCACCGAGAGCAAGCGCAACAGCGACTACCTGCCGGGCATCAACCTGCCCCGCACCCTGGTCGCGACGCCGTCGGTCGAGCAGGCCCTCGCGGGCGCCGAGCAGGTCTACCTGTCGGTGCCCAGTCAGACGCTGCGCGACAACCTGACGGCCATCCGCGGGCTCGTGCCCGCCGGCGTCCCGGTGGTCAGCCTGATGAAGGGCGTCGAGAAGGCCACCGGCCTGCGCATGAGCGAGGTGATCGAGGGTGAGCTCGGCATCGACCGCGACCTCATCGCCGTGGCCTCGGGCCCGAACCTCGCGCTCGAGATCGCCAAGCGACAGCCCACGGCAGCCGTGGTGTCGTCGTACAGCCTCGAGACGGCGACCGCGGTCGCCGCGACGGCGACCAACCCGTACTTCCGGTCGTTCGTCAACACCGACGTCATCGGCACCGAGTTCGGCGGTGTGCTGAAGAACCTCATCGCGGTCGCGATCGGCATCGTCGACGGCGTCGGCTACGGCGAGAACACCAAGGCGTCGATCATCACGCGCGGCCTCGCCGAGATGACCGCCTTCGCCGTGTCGTTCGGGGCCAAGGCCGAGACCCTCGCCGGTCTCGCGGGGCTCGGCGACCTCATCGCGACCTGCGAGTCGCCCCTGTCGCGCAACAACACGGCAGGCCGCCTGCTGGGTCAGGGCTACGCCTTCGGCGACGTCGTGCGTCAGATGAACCAGACCGCCGAGGGGCTCGCGTCGGTCGCCCCGATCCTCGAGCTCGCCCGGTCGAGGGGCGTCGACATGCCCATCGTGCAGCAGGTCGCCGAGGTGCTCGCCGGTACGCTGGACCCGCGCAACATCGCCCCGCATCTCACCGAGACGGACGAGCCGCAGGGCGAATGACCGGCAGGTCGTCGACGCCGGGGGCGTGCGACGACCCGAGCCCGCCGAGTGCGGGGCGGCCCGCGGGCCGCGACCCTGACGAAAGGCCCCTCATGGCGAGCACCGACCCCATCGCGAGCACCGACCCCATCGCGAACACGGCGGCATTTGCGAGCACCGAGCCCACCGCGACCTCCGTCGCCGACGCGACCCGCGCCTCCGTCGTCGAGGCCGATGCCGCGAAGACCGTGGTCGTGGTCCTGTTCGGTGGCCGGTCGAGCGAGCACTCCATCAGTTGCGCGACGGCCGGGGGAGTCCTCGCGGCCATCGACCGCGACCGCTACGACGTGGTGCCCGTGGGCATCACGCCCGAGGGCGCCTTCACGCTGCAGCCCGACGACGCGTCGCGCTTCGCGCTCGACGCCGAGACCCTGCCCTCGGTCGTCGACAACGGCACCCGGGTGCACTGGCCCGAGTCGACGGCCACGCGAGAGCTGACGGTCACCGACGCCGACGGCTCGACCCGGCTGCTGGGCGAGGTCGACGTGGTCTTCCCGATCCTGCACGGCCCGTTCGGCGAGGACGGCACGGTACAGGGCCTGCTCGAGCTCGCGGGTCTGCCCTACGTCGGTGCGGGGGTGCTCGCGTCCGCGCTCGGCATGGACAAGCACTTCACCAAGACGGTGTTGCAGGCGGCGGGCGTGGTCGTCGCGCCGTGGCGCACGGTGCGGCGCCGTGACTGGGACGCCCACCCCGACCGCGTGGCGGCCGACGTCGACCCCCTCGGCTACCCGATGTTCGTCAAGCCGGCGCGGGCCGGGTCGAGCGTCGGCGTCTCGCGCGTCGACACCCCTGCCGACCTCGCGGCCGCCATGGCGAAGGGGTTCGCCGAAGACCACAAGGTATTGGTCGAGTCCGCGGTGGTCGGGCGCGAGATCGAGTGCGCCGTGCTCGGCGGCCGCGACGGCGCAGCCCCGCGCGCTTCGCTCGCGGGCGAGATCGTGCTCGCGAGCGACACCTTCTACGATTTCGAGTCGAAGTACCTGGGCGCACCCGGCGCCGACCTGGTCTGCCCGGCCCCCCTCGAGCCCGGCCAGCTGGCCGAGATGCAGCGGCTGGCGGCGCTGGCGTTCGAGGCGATCGACGGCACCGGCCTGGCGCGGGTCGACTTCTTCTTGACCGACCACGGCTGGGTCATCAACGAGGTCAACACGATGCCCGGCTTCACGCCGATCTCGATGTTCCCGGCCTGCTGGCTGGCGAGCGGGTTGAGCTACCCCGAACTGATCGACGAACTGATCGCCCTGGGCCTCGAGACCGAACGCTGACCGGGTCGCGGCAGACCTCACCCCGCGCCGGGCGGTGCCCCGGGCGGGGCTACGGCGTGGGCGTCGTCGACGGCTCGGTCGACGGCGTGCCCGAGTCGGCCGACCCCGCCGAACCCGGCAGGTCGCCCGCCCCGACGCAGGCCTTGCCGTCGTTCGGCAGGTAGCCGACCGAGTCGGCGAGGTCGCGCAGGACGTTGCCCCCGTTGGCCTTCGTCGTGTCGACGACGACCTGGACACCCGGCTCGCGACCGTAGGTGGTGAGGATCGACGTCTCGGCGTCGTCGGGGTCTTGGTCGACGAGCCAGTCGACACCCTGGATGTCGTAGCAGGGCAGGTCGGACACCGCGGGCGTCTCGACGCCGCAGTGCAGCAGCACGCTGGTGGGGGAGCCCCACGCGCCGGTCGCCTGGGCGTCGGTCTCGCGACGCTCCTGGCCGTCGTCGACGACCTCGGGCAGATGGACGGTGACCTGGGCGCAGGCCGGGTCGTTCGCCCCGGCGGCCGGCTGCATCGGCACGGCCTGGGCGCAGCCGACGAGGGTCGTCGCGAGGCCCGCGCCGACGAGCACGAGCGCGCTGACGCGCAGACGGGGACGGAGGCGCGCCACGAGACGCGAGGACGGGTTCGACATCGCATCCAGGCTACCGTTCAGCACATGGAACGACGCTCCACGGACCCCCGCCCCGTCGACACCGCCGGTGCCGGTGCCGGTGCCGGCGACACGGTCACCGACACCGTCGAGGGCGTCGGCGAGCTCGTCACTCTGTCGCGCATCCTGCCCCGGCTGCCGCGCGGTGCCGACACGCTGCTCGGCCCGGGCGACGACGCGGCGGTCGTGTCGGCCCCCGACGGGCGCTTCGTCGTGACGACCGACCTCATGGTCCACGGCCCCGACTTCCGGCGGGCGTGGTCGCGGCCGTACGACCTCGGCTGGAAGGCCGCCGCCTCGAACGTGTCCGACGTCGCCGCGATGGGGGCCCGGCCCACCGCCCTCGTCGTCGCGCTGGCGGTGCCGGGTGACACGCCCGTGACCGAGCTCGAGGCGTTCGCCGACGGGCTCCGCGACGGGTGCGCCGCAATGGCCCCCGGCGCGGGCGTCGTGGGCGGCGACCTCTCGGTGTCGCCCACCTTCACCGTCGCCGTCACGGCCTTCGGCGACCTCGAGGGTCGTGTGGCGGTTCGACGTGACGGTGCCCGCCCCGGTGACGTCGTCGCCGTGTCGGGGGCGCTCGGGCGATCGGCCCGGGGTCTCGACCTGCTGTTCCGCCTCGGCGTCGACCACGACGGCACCCCCGACGCGACGCGGGCGGCGGCCCTGCGAGAGCGCGACCCCGACGTCGGCTGGCACCTCGCGCCGACCCCGCCCGTCGCGGACGGCCCCGCCGCGGCCCTGGCCGGTGCGACGTCGATGCTCGACCTGTCCGACGGCCTGGCCCTCGACGCCGGACGCGTCGCCCGGGCCAGCGGGGTCGTCGTCGACCTGGCACGGTCGGCCCTGGGCGACGACCCACGGCTCGCCCTGGCCGGCGGTGAAGACCACTCGCTCCTCGCGACCTTCCCCCGGGGCGCGGCGCTGCCGGGCGGGTTCCGTGTCGTCGGCACGGTCCACGACCCGGACGGAGGCGCGCCCCGCGTCACCGTCGACGGTGACGAGATCGCCGGGGCCGGGGGCTGGGACCCGTACCGCCTGTGGTCCGGCGGCCAGGGCTGACGAGCCGGCCCGCGCCTCCTCAGCCTGCTCTCCGGCCCGCGAGCCCGGTCAGTCGCGCAGCGCGAACCAGACGGTCGTGTCGCCGTACCGCTTCTCGACGTCGAGGGTGAGTCCGTCGGGCCACCCCGGCTCGCCGTCGCGCGAGGCCCGCTCGACGACGACGAGCGCCTGGTCGTCGAGCGAGGTGAGCAACGCCGTCAGGTCGGCGGTCAGTTCGACGGCCGACAGCTCGTAGGGCGGGTCGAAGAACACGAGGTCGACGAGGGCCGAGCTGCCCTCGAGGTACGAGCGCACCGGCTGGACGACGACGTCGACGCGCGGGGGAGTGCCGCGGGGCGGCTTCGGTGCCCGGGCGAGCACCGACTCCACGTTGCGGCGCAGCACCTTGGCGGCGGCCGGGGCCTTCTCGACGAGCACGACCGAGGCCGCCCCGCGCGAGGCCGCCTCGAGGCCGAGCCCGCCCGTGCCGGCGTACAGGTCGAGCACCCGGCGCCCGCGGATCTCGTCACGCGCGTCGAGCGACGAGAACAACGCCTCGCGCACCCGGTCGCTCGTGGGTCGTGTGCCGACCTTGGGAACGACGAGCGAGAGGTTGTCGGCGAAGCCGGAGATGATGCGGGACATGGGGTCAACCATGCCAGGTCGGCGCGGGGCCGCCGACGACCGGGAGCCGTCAGACGGGGAGGCGCGCGCGGCCGGGTCGCGGACGCCCGGTTCGCGCACATCGACAACGCACCCGCGTCGACGACGGCCCGTTCTCGTCGGACCTGCACAACCGAGTTGGCGCGACCCGCCGGCCCGGGCAGCATCGGGCCATGACCAGCGTCGATCGCACCGTGAGGCCCTCGTTCACCAAGTCGATGTTCGCGGGGCGGATCGCCTCCGAGCTCGTCCTGCCGTACCCGCAGATGGCGGCGGCCGAGAAGGCCCGGGTCGAGACGGTCTCGGCGTCCGCGCGCGAGGTGCTCGCCGGCTACGACCCGCTGAAGGCCGAACGAGACGGGTGGATCGGTGACGACTTCGTCCGCGAGCTCGGCGAGCGGGGCCTGATGGGGCTCTTCGTCTCCGAGGAGTACGGCGGCCTGGGGCTCGGCCAGAGCGCCTACTGCCGGGTCTACGAAGAGTTCGGGCGGGTCGACGGCACGCTCGCCACGATCATGGGCGTGCACCAGTCGATCGGCACGAAGCCCCTGCACCTCTACGGCACCGACGACCAGAAGGCCCGGTGGCTGCCCGACCTGGCGAGCGGGCGCAAGCTCGCGGCCTTCGTCCTCACCGAGCCGAACGTCGGCAGCGACGCCTACGCGCTCGAGACCCGGGCCGAACGGCAGAGCGACGGCAGCTGGCTGCTCAACGGCGAGAAGCGCTGGATCGGCAACGGCGACAAAGACATCCTGACCGTCTTCGCGCAGAGCGACCTCGGGCACGTCGCCCTGATCGTCGAGAAGGGCATGGACGGCCTGAGCACCGGCCCGCGCTTCGAGACGCACGGCCTGAAGGCCAACCACCTGCAGCGCGTGCACTTCAACGACGTGCGCGTGCCCGCCGAGAACCTGCTCGGCGAACCGGGCGACGGCTTCCGCATCGCCGTGAACACGCTCAACAACGGCCGCATGTCGATGGGGACGGCCATCGCCGGCGGCATGAAGACCTTCCTCGAGCTGAGCCTCCACCACACGGAGGCGCGGCACCAGTTCGGCCGCCCGCTGGCCGACTTCGAGATGGTCGGCGACAAGCTCGCCTGGATGACCCAGCAGATCTACGGCATCGAGTCGATGTCGTACCTGACCACGGGTCTCGTCGACCGCGGCGACACCGACTTCGCGCTCGAGTCGGCGATGACCAAGGTGGCCGCGAGCGACACCGGGTGGTACGCCCTGAACCGGGCGGTGCAGCTGCACGGCGGCGAGGCCTACATGGAGGGCCACCCGCTGTCGAAGGCCCTGCGCGACTTCCGCATCTTCCCGATCTTCGAGGGCGCCAACGACGTCCTGCGGGCGTTCGTCGCGCTGAACGGGCTGAAGACGCTCGGCGACGAACTGCCCGACGTGGCCTCGTTCCGCCTCGGCGAGCCCGGGCGGGCCCTCGGGGTCCTGGCGCCCTACGTCGCCGGCCGGGTGCAGCGACGCATGAGGCCCGACAAGCCCGTCGGCGTGCATCCGGCGCTCGCCACGCAGGCGGCCGAGGTGGGCCAGCAGGTCGCCCGTCTGCGTGAACGAGCCGAGGGGGCCCTGCGCCGGCACGGCAAGAAGGTGCAAGAGAAGCAACTCGTCCAGAAGCGCCTCGCCGACGCGGCGAGCGGCATCTACGCGCAGACGGCAGTGCTCTCCCGGGCCTCGACGGCCCTGCAGGAGGCGCGGGCCGACTCCGACGCGGAGCGTCAGCTGGCCGTCGGCTTCTGCCGGCAGTCCGCCGACACGGTGGGTCGGCAGCTGCGGGCCCTCGAGGTGAACGACGACCGACGCACGATCGAGGTCGCGAAGGCGACCCGCGCCTCCGGGGGGTACTCCTTCTCGCTGTGACGGGGCGACCTCCGACGGTGGGCCGTCCCCGGGAGGCGGGCGCCGTCGGAGGCGGGCTGTCGGGGGCGGGCGCTAGCGTGGTGTCCGTGCCCGACTCACCCCTCGACGCGTCGCTCTCCGGTGCCCTGGGCGGCCGTACCGCGACCGCGCTGCAGAAGGCGTTCGGGCTGCGCACGGTGGGCGACCTGCTGACGCACTTCCCGCGGCGCTACGCCCGGCGGGGCGAGCTCACCGCCCTCGACCAGCTGCCGCTCGGCGAGTCCGTCACGATCGTGGCGCAGGTGCTCGACGTGCGCGAGCGCACCATGCGGGCCCGTCGTGGGTCGATCCTCGAGGTGCGCATCGGCGACGGCCAGGGCATCCTGACGCTCACCTTCTTCAACCAGGCCTGGCGTGCGAAAGACCTGGTGCCGGGGGCGCGCGGCATCTTCGCCGGCAAGGTGGGCGACTACCGAGGGCTGCGGCAGCTGGCCCACCCGGACTACGAGCTGTTCGACGCGTCCCACGAGGCCGTGGCCGGGGTGGGCGACCAGCAGGCCCAGAAGTGGGCGAAGCAACCCATCCCGATCTACCCGGCCAGCGCCTCCGTGGCGTCCTGGCAGGTGCAGAAGTCCGTCGAGGTGTTGCTCGACTCGCTGCCCCCGATCGACGACGCCGTGCCGGCCGAGGTGCGGGCCGAGCTCGACCTGATGCCGCTGGCCGAGGCCTACGAGCGCATCCACCGCCCCGAGAGCGACCGCGACCACCTGACGGCTCGCGACAGCCTGCGGTTCGACGAGGCCTTCGTGCTGCAGAGCGCCCTGTTGCAGCAGCGCGCCCTCGTTCGGCGCTCGGCGGCCACCCCGCGCCGGGCCGGGCCCGGGGGCCTGCTCGACGTCTTCGACGCAGCCCTGCCCTTCGAGCGCACGGGCGACCAGCGCCTCGTCGGCGACGAGATCACGCGCGACCTCGAGGCCGAGGTGCCGATGAACCGCCTCGTGCAGGGCGAGGTCGGTTCGGGCAAGACCCTCGTGGCCCTGCGCGCCATGCTGGCCGTCACCGAGAGCGGCGGCCAGTCCGCGCTGCTCGCCCCCACCGAGGTGCTCGCGGCCCAGCACCTGCGGTCGATCACGGCCACCCTCGGGCCCGACCTCGCGGCCCGGCTGCGACCCACGCTGCTCACCGGCCAGATGACCGTGGCCCAGCGCAAGAAGGCCCTGCTCTCGATCGTCAGCGGCCAGGCGCACGTCGTCGTCGGCACGCACGCGCTGATCAGCGAGACCGTCGAGTTCTTCGACCTCGGGCTCGTCGTGGTCGACGAGCAGCACCGTTTCGGCGTCGACCAGCGCGAGGCCCTGCGGAAGAAGGGCTCGACGCCGCCGCACGTCCTCGTCCTCACCGCGACGCCCATCCCGCGCACCGTGGCCATGACCGTCTTCGGCGACCTCGACGTGTCGACCATCGCCGAGTTGCCGTCCGGGCGTCAGCCGATCGAGTCGTTCGTCGTGCCGCTCGCCGACCACCCGGGCTGGGGTGGGCGCGTCTGGCAGCGCTCGGCCGAAGAGGTGGCGAAGGGGCGACAGGTCTTCGTCGTCTGCCCGGCGATCGACGCGGCCACGACCGAGGCGGGCGACCCGCCGGCGGGCGTCGACACCCCGCCCGTCGAGGGTGCCGGGCTCCCCGGTGACCCCGCCGAGGCGCCCGCGCCCGAGCGGGCCAGCGTCGAGGGTGTCATGGCCCAGGTGGCCACGATGCCCGTGATGCAGGGCCTTCGCGTCGAGCCCCTGCACGGCCGCATGTCGTCCGACGAGAAAGACGACGTCATGCGGCGGTTCGCCGCCGGCCTGATCGACGTCCTCGTCGCGACGACCGTCATCGAGGTGGGCGTCGACGTCCCCAACGCCTCGACCATGGTCGTCCTCGACGCCGACCGGTTCGGCGTCTCTCAGCTGCACCAGCTGCGCGGCCGGGTCGGCCGAGGTGGTCACCCCGGGTTGTGCCTCCTCGTCACGCACGCGGCCCTCGACACCGTCGCCCGCGAGCGCGTCGACGCCGTCGCCGCGACCCTCGACGGCTTCGAGCTCGCGCAGGTCGACCTCGACCTGCGACGCGAGGGCGACGTGCTCGGCAACCTGCAGTCCGGTGGACGCTCGTCCTTGAAGCTGCTGCGGGTCGCGCGCGACGGCGACCTGATCGGCCTCGCCCGCGAACACGCGGCCGAGGTGCTCGACGCCGACCCCCGGTTGAGCGAGCACCCGGCCCTCGCCGCGGCGATCGCCCGTCGGCTCGACGACCGGGGCCGCGAGGCCATGGGCAAGAACTGAGTCGTGGTGCGTGACGTGTCCTCGACCGCCGCGACGCCTGGGCGTCCGTCCGGTCTCGGCGGGCTACAGTGACCGGATGAGCAGGATCGCCGTCGTACCGGGTTCGTTCGACCCCGTGACCCTGGGCCACGTCGACGTGATCGCCCGGGCCGCCAACGTCTTCGACGAGGTGCACGTCCTCGTGGTCCACAACCCCGAGAAGAGCACCCTGCTGCCGCTCGCCCAGCGTGTCTCGCTGCTCGACGAGTCCCTCCGCGCGGCCGGTCTGCCCGACACCGTGTCGGTGCACAGCTGGAGCGTCGGGCTGCTCGTCGACTACTGCACCGAGGTCGGGGCCAGCGTGCTGGTCAAGGGCATCCGGTCGCAGGTCGACGTGGCCTACGAGACCCCGATGGCGATCATGAACCGCAGCCTCGCGGGGGTCGAGACGGTCTTCCTGCTGCCCGACCCCGCGCACGCCCACGTCTCGAGCTCGCTCGTCCGTCAGGTGGCGGCCCTCGGCGGCGACGTGTCGCCCTACGTGCCCGAGGTCGTCGCCGCCTACCTCAGCACGACCTGACCCGACCCCGCGATCGACCGAAGGCACACGATGACCACGACTGACCATCCCCCCGTCGACCACGCGTCCGTCGGTCCGGCCGTCGACGACGCCGTGATGCCCCTCGCCGAGGTCCAGCAGCGGGCCCGGGGCATCCTCGAGGCGGTCGCCACCGTCATCGACGGCAAAGACGGAGCCATCTCGACCGCGCTCACGGTCATGTTGGCCGAAGGGCACCTGTTGATCGAGGACGTCCCCGGCGTGGGCAAGACGCAACTCGCGCGGGCGTTGGCCAAGGCGGTCGACGCCACCGTGACCCGCATCCAGTTCACGCCCGACCTGCTGCCGAGCGACATCACGGGCGTCTCGGTCTACGACCGGCAGAGCGGCGGCTTCGAGTTCAAGCCCGGCCCGGTCTTCGCGAACGTGGTGATCGGCGACGAGATCAACCGGGCCTCGCCCAAGACCCAGTCCGCCCTGCTCGAGAGCCTCGAGGAGCGCCAGGTCACGGTCGACGGCATCACCCACCCGCTCCCGTCGCCGTTCCTCGTCGTGGCGACCCAGAACCCGGTCGAGATGGAGGGCACCTACAACCTGCCCGAGGCGCAGCGCGACCGGTTCATGGCACGCATCTCGCTCGGCTACCCCGACGCCCGCAGCGAGTTGCGGATGCTGCAGCAGCGCGAACGCGTCAGCCCCCTCGACACCCTTCGCCCGTTGGTGTCGCTCGCCGAGCTGACCCGCATGATCGCCACCGTCCGCACCGTCTACACGGCCCAGGCCGTCGAGGAGTACGCCGTGCGCATCGTGCAGTCCACGCGCGTCCACCCCGACGTCCGGCTCGGTGCCAGCCCCCGCGCGACGTTGCAGCTGATGCGCGCGGCGAAGTCCTGGGCGGCCCTGAACGGCCGCGGCTACGTCGTCCCCGACGACGTCGACGCCCTGAGCGGCCCCGTGCTCGGCCACCGCGTCATCCTCGCCGGTCGTGCGGGGGCCGGCGCGGTCTCGGCCGCGTACGACCTGGTCGCCGACGTCGTCGCCCAGACCCCCGTGCCGCTCGGCGACCCGGCCGACGCCCGCTGACCGTGAAGCGTGGTGGCGTGCCCAGGCCGACCGGCCGGGGCGCCGGCGTGCTCGCGGCGGGGGTGCTCGTGGTGTCGGCCGGCTGGCTGTTGCAGGCGCCCGCGCTCGTCTTCGCGGGCCTCACCCTCGTCGTGCTCATCGTGGCCGTCACGATCTCGCTGCTGTTCCGCACGGCCGACGTCCGTGTGACCCGCCGGTTCTCGCCCGACCGGGGCGTGGCGGGCTGGTCGGCCGTCGAGACCGTCACGGTCGCTCCCCGCGGCACCCGCACGGCCGGGGCCGTCCGGGTGCGTGAGCAGCTGCCGTTCGGGCGACTGTCCGACTCCGAGGCCGCACCCGTCCTGCTCGTGCCGGGCCGCGCCTCCTCGGCCGCGTTCCGTCACCACGACCTGCCTCGAGGCCGACACCGCATCGGACCGCTGCACGTCGACCTCGTCGAGTCCTACGGCGTCGCCCGACGACGCGTCGTCACCGCGGGCGTCGCCGAGTTCGTCGTCGTGCCCGAGGTCGTCGAGGTGGGACTCGGCCGCGAGTCCCGGGCCCTCGGTGACGGCACCCGGCGGCAACGCGAGCACAGCCTGGCCGGGGGAGAAGACGACCCCGTCACGCGCGAGTACCGCCGGGGCGACCCGATGCGCCGCGTCCACTGGAAGGCCACCGCGCGTCACGGCGAGCTGATGGTGCGGCAAGAAGAACAGCACGGCCTGCCGAGTGCGCGGGTCGTGTTGTCCGTGGGGGCCGTCGGCTGGTCGGACGCCCGCCCGACGCTGCCGCCGACGGGGTCCGCCCTCGCCCGGGCCCGCGCGGGTGCCCCGGCGATCCCCCTGATCAGCGACGCCTTCGAGTGGGCCGTCTCGTTCGCGGCCACCGTGGCGGTCGACCTCGGTCACGCCGGCTCGCTCACCGTGCTCGCGACGCCCGAGGGCACCCTGCTCACGCGACACGACCCCGACTCGACCGGTGTCTTCCTCGACGACCTCGCCGACCTCCGGCTCGACGACCGCCTCGACGCCCAGGCACCCGCCGTGGCGCCCCGTGAGCCCGTCGTCGCCGTCGTCTCGGGCCTCACCTCGCGCGAGGTCGACCAGCTCGTCGCCTCGCGCGCCGTGGGCTCGTCGGCCGTCGCCGTCGTCGTGACACCGGCGCTGCCCCTGGGCGCGGGACTGATCTCGCGGCCGTCCCGCGAGGGCGGCGGCGCGGCCCGGCCCCCCGCTAGCGTCCTGTCGCCCGACGAGGTCGCCTCCGCCCTGCGCGACGCCGGGTGGCGAGTGGTCGAGGCCGAGTCCACCGACGACGTCGGGTCGGTCGTCAGCGACGTGGGGACGCTCGATGGCTGAGCCGTCGCCTCGAGCCGGGTTCTTCGGCGTCGCGCCCGCCGCGACCTCGCGCTGGCAGACCTCGGTCGCGCTGTGGCTGGTGCTCGTGCTGTCGTTGGCGGCCTTGCACCCCGTCTTCGTCGGGGTCGGCTGGTGGGTGGCGGGCGCCGTCGTGGCGGGCGTCGTCCTCGGTGCCTCGCTGGTGCTCCGCGCGCTCCGCTCCGCGGCCTGGGTGGGCGTGGTCGGCGGAGCGGTCGCCGGCGCGCTCGTCACGACGGCCTTCGCGTCGGGGGGCACGGCCCTGCTGGGTGTCGTGCCGACGGCGGCGACCTTCGCGCGCCTCCCCGAGCTGTCGGCCCAGGCGAACGCCGCGATCGTCGAGGGCTCGGCGCCGGTCGAGGTGAACGACGGCCTGCTGGCGACCGTGGCGGTCTCGCTGCTCGT
>Ga0265797_10009774_pt1 | contig 12339 bp, 13 predicted proteins | sample P2T30metagenome_FD_192433 | JGI IMG/M metagenome (GOLD analysis project Ga0265797, IMG submission 192433) | Plant litter microbial communities from East Loma Ridge, Irvine, California - P2 T30 | ecosystem: Environmental > Terrestrial > Plant litter > Unclassified | place: USA: California... | reverse complement strand
TGCCGTTCTCGAACGTCAGCCGGCGCGGCAGGCCGCCCGCGAGCGGCATCACATACGCTTCCTGTGCGCCTTCGTAGCTGCCGGCGAAGGCCACCCAGCGGCCGTCCGGCGAAATGGCGGCATGGGTCTCGGCGGCCGCATGCGTCGTCAGCCGCTGGGCCGCACCGCCGGCAGCGGGGACGCGCCATAAATCGCCTTCGGCCGTGAAGACGACGGCATCGCCACGGATGGCGGGATAGCGCAGGTAGGGTTCGGCGGCAGCGGCCTGGACGGCGTTGGCCAGCAGGCCGGCGGACAGCAGGAGACGGGTAAGGCGGCGGAGCGAAGGCATTGGCAGGCGGGAGGAGAGGTGGAACATGATTCTGGCACAGTTTTCGTCGCGGAAATAGTGGTGGCGTTGGCGGAAGGCGACTGTCGGAAAATCTTACAACGGTCCGCGCCACACCGCGCTCCTCGGGGCTGCGACTGGCGCAAATGTGGCGGCACGAAATATGCATCGGTGCTGTGCCTGCTCAATCATGCGAAGGAATGCCATGCGCTTTCATTCTGTTAGCCGCCTGCTGCTGGGCGGCATGCTGGCCTTGCTGGCCCACGGTGCCTCGGCACAGGTCTTTGACGACGGCATCCCGGCCGCCTGGCACTGTGTCGGCGCCTGCGGCACGGCCGAGGCCGATGGCGACGTCCTGCTCGCCCCGAACGGCGGCAACCGCTACGGCTGGATCTCCACCAACGGTGGCGCCGCGGGCGTGCTGCTGCCGGGCGTGAACTCGCCGGCGGATTCCGGCGGCGGCAGCCTGCTGCAGTCGCACCTGTTCACGGCAACCGCCGGGCAGGCGCTGACGTTCCAGTTCAATTACGTGACGACCGACGCCGGCGATTTCAGCGACTACGCGTGGGTGCGCCTGATGCGCGCGGACGGCAACCAGGCCGCCCTGCTCGCCACGGCCCGCACGTCGCCGGGCGGCGGGTCCGTTCCCGGCTTCGGCATGCCGCCCGCGGCGGCCACGCTGACGCCGCCATTCGTCGACGTGTCCGGGCCGCCGCCGTTCTGGAGCCCGCTGGGCGCCGATTCCGGCACCTGCTACGTGGAACCCTGCGGCGTGACGGACTGGATCGGCGCCGCGTATACCATCGCCGCCAGCGGCAATTACTATCTGGAGTTCGGCGTGATGAACTGGTATGACGCGTCGGCCGATACGGGGCTGGCAATCGATGCCATCGCGCTTGACGGCGGCGCGCTGCCGGCCGTACCGGAACCGTCCGCGTGGACGATGCTGGCCGGCGGACTGGGACTGATCGCGCTGCTGCGACGCCGACGCTGATGCGCCTGCCCCACCGCAATCCCGTCGCACCCGGGGCCGCCGTTTAGCGCATGGGCAAGCACGTCACCATCCTGCGCACCCACTCCGGCGTCCGGCGGCCGCTCGAGCCCGCCGAGATCGCCGCCGCCCTGGCGCGGCTGGACAGCCGGTACGTGCTGATGCCGGACGCGCGTACCGATGCCCGGCTTATCGATCCGACGGCGCCGAACGATGCCGACGTCATGTTCCTGCAGGCCGGGGAGCTGTGGGCCAGCAACCCGGGCGATGCGCTGCTGGAGCTGATGTTCGACCTGGCCAGCGAGCTGGGCGCGCGCGTACGCGATGAGGAGCTCCAGACCTACCGCAGCGTGGATGAGGCCTACATCCACCCCGACGACACCGAACTGCTGGCGCGCCTGCCGCAGCCGGCGCCAGGCCGGCCGCCACGGCGCGCGATCGGGGCGCTGGTGCCGATCTGCGTCGGGGCGTTGCTGGGCATACTGGTGCTGCTGTTGCGGCGGTAGCGGGCCGACGACACTCCCTGGCGGCTTGCCCGGACAGTTTGCATCGGGCTTTTACGTCAGGGACAGGCACCTGTCGTCGGGTCGAAGACCCGAAGACACGAGCCAGCCCCCGGTACTCGTCGGTCCCTGGACCTGCCGGAAGCTGAAGCCTCGTCGCGGGCGGACAACTCGAGGTAAAGGCGAAAAAAAACCCGCTCGAAAGCGGGTTTTTCATCGTTGCGCAGCGGATCACTCCACTTCGACGGTCTCGGGCGGTGGCGTTGGCGCCGCGTCCGGTTCCGGGAAGTCCAGCTTGATCTGGTCCTTCTCGTCCAGGTCCACGGTGACCTTGCCGCCGGTGACGAGGCGGCCGAACAGCAGTTCGTCGGCGAGTGCCTTGCGGATCATGTCCTGGATCAGGCGCGACATCGGCCTTGCCCCCATCAGCGGATCGAAGCCTTTCTTCGACAGGAACCGGCGCAGGTTCTCCGTGAAGATCGCTTCCACCTTCTTCTCGTGCAGCTGCTCTTCCAGCTGCATCAGGAACTTGTCCACGACGCGCAGGATGATTTCCTCGTCCAGCGCGCGGAAGCTGATGATCGCGTCGATCCGGTTGCGGAACTCCGGCGTGAACATGCGCTTCAGGTCGGCCATCTCGTCGCCGGTTTCCTTCGTGTTCGTGAAACCGATCGGCGCTTTCTGCAGGGCTTCCGCACCCGCATTGGTCGTCATGATGATGATCACGTTGCGGAAGTCGGCCTTGCGACCGTTGTTGTCCGTCAAGGTGCCATGGTCCATCACCTGCAGCAGGATGTTGAAGATGTCCGGATGGGCCTTCTCGATCTCGTCCAGCAGCAGCACGGCGTGCGGCTTCTTCGTGATCGCTTCCGTCAGCAGGCCGCCCTGGTCGAAACCGACGTAACCGGGAGGCGCACCGATCAGGCGCGACACGGCATGACGCTCCATGTACTCGGACATGTCGAAGCGGATCAGTTCGATGCCGAGGATGAAGGCCAGCTGCTTCGCCACTTCCGTCTTGCCGACGCCGGTCGGACCGGAGAACAGGAACGAGCCGATCGGCTTGTCCTGCTTGCCGAGGCCGGCACGCGACATCTTGATGGCCGAGGCCAGCGCATCGATCGCCGGGTCCTGCCCGAACACGACGTTGCGCAGGTCGCGGTCGATCGTCTGCAGCTTGCTGCGGTCGTCCTGGTTGACGCTCTGCGGTGGAATCCGCGCGATCTTCGAGATGATCTCTTCGATCTCCGTCTTGCCGATGGTCTTCTTCTGCTTCGACTTCGGCAGGATGCGTTGCGCCGCGCCCGCTTCATCGATCACGTCGATGGCCTTGTCCGGCAGGTGGCGGTCGTTGATGAAGCGTGCCGCCAGCTCCGCCGCCGTCGTCAGTGCCGTCGACGAATACTTCACGCCGTGGTGCTCTTCGAAGCGCGACTTCAGGCCGCGCAGGATCTGCACCGTCTGCTCGACGGTCGGCTCGTTGACGTCCACTTTCTGGAACCGGCGGGACAGTGCGTGGTCCTTCTCGAACACGCCGCGGAATTCCGTGAACGTGGTCGCGCCGATGCACTTCAACTGACCGTTTGCCAGCGCAGGCTTGAGCAGGTTGGACGCGTCCAGCGTGCCGCCCGATGCGGACCCGGCACCGATAATGGTGTGGATCTCATCGATGAACAGGATGCCGTTCGGGTTGTCCTTCAGCTGCTTCAGCACAGCCTTCAGGCGCTGCTCGAAGTCGCCGCGGTATTTGGTGCCCGCCAGCAGCGCGCCCATGTCCAGCGAATACACGACCGCGTTCGCCAGCACTTCCGGCACGTCGCCCTGCGTGATGCGGTAGGCCAGGCCCTCGGCGATGGCGGTCTTGCCCACGCCGGCTTCGCCCACCAGCAGCGGGTTGTTCTTGCGGCGGCGGCACAGGATCTGGATGACGCGGTCGACTTCGTCCTCGCGGCCGATCAGCGGATCGATCTTGCCTTCGGCGGCGGACTTGTTCAGGTTCTGCGTGAACTGGTCGAGCGGGCTTTCCTTCGCCTGGCCCTCGGCCTGCGTGCCTTCCTCGACGCCTTCGGACGCCTTCGCCGTATCGCCCGACTGGTCCTTGCGGACGCCGTGCGAGATGAAGTTGACGACGTCCAGGCGCGTCACGCCCTGCTGGTGCAGGTAGTAGACGGCATGCGAGTCCTTCTCGCCGAAGATGGCGACGAGCACATTGGCGCCCGTCACTTCCTTCTTGCCGTTCGACGCCGACTGCACGTGCATGATGGCGCGCTGGATCACACGCTGGAAGCCCAGGGTGGGCTGCGTGTCCACTTCGCCCGTGCCCGGGACCGTCGGAGTGTTGTCGCCGATGAAGTTGGTGAGCGTCTTGCGCAAGTCTTCAATGTTGACCGCGCAGGCACGCAACACTTCCGCCGCCGAAGGATTGTCCAGCAGCGCCAGCAGCAAATGCTCAACCGTGATGAATTCATGCCGTGCCTGCCGAGCTTCGACAAACGCCATGTGCAAACTTACTTCCAATTCCTGCGCGATCATACTTCCTCCATCACGCACTGCAGGGGGTGGCCTGCCTTGCGCGCATGCGTTAAAACGAACTCCACTTTTGTCGATGCGATATCTTTTGAGAACACGCCACAGACGCCTTTGCCGTAGCGATGCACACTCAGCATAATTTGTGTCGCCGTTTCACGATCCTTGTTGAAATATTCCTGGATGATGGCGACCACGAACTCCATCGGCGTGTAGTCGTCGTTCAACAACGCCACCTGGTACATCGGTGGCGGCTTCAGCGTTTGTCGCTCCAGGACGGTCTCAGTGTCATGCTTGGTTGCCATACGCTTATATTCTAATGCTTTCGTGACCGATGCAACGCCCGTTTAGGCGTGCCTTTCCGTTTGTTCTCAATCTTACGCGCTTTCCCGACTTGGCGCAGATGGCGCTGCCTTTCGTGAAATCAAGGGAAGAGCGTGCGTGGGACCCATATTTCGTGTTGCAAAAAACTTACTACCGCGGGTACAAAGCGCTTGACATTAAAAATTGTTCCGCCAACAATGCCATATCGACTCGTGCAGAAATGTACATGTTGGTAAGAAGTGAGTTGTCGAGGAGGGGGCAGGAAGCTTCTTGCTTTTATGGCTCGTGTGATTCGTTAATATTTGAAAGTTCTTTTTATGGCAACAGGTACCGTTAAGTGGTTCAATGACTCCAAAGGTTTTGGCTTCATCACTCCTGATGATGGCGGCGAGGATTTGTTCGCACACTTCTCCGCAATCAACATGAACGGCTTCAAGACCCTGAAAGAAGGTCAGAAAGTCCAGTTCGAAGTCACGCAAGGCCCTAAAGGCAAGCAAGCTTCCAACATCCAGTCGAGCTAAGCTGCTCCCCCGGACGTGAGAGAACCCCGCCCTGCGGGGTTTTTTTTCGCCCAGTTACAACGGACGGCATATTTCAGCACTCTCGGTCGCGTCGTACATGATACCATCTATCGATGCATTTTTTATAACAGTCCGAGGATCCTATGCCACGCCCTTTCCGCACCCTTGCAACTACCGCCGCGTTCGCTATAGCCGGCCTCTGCAGCCAGGCCCATGCGGCCGACATCGGCCTGCAACATGTGACGCTGACCGATATTCACCTGACTTACCCGGACTTTGAGCTGGGCGATATTAACGTGCTGTCCGATGACGGCCACATTGCCAGGCTGGATTTTGCAGGTTTCGCGAACGCTCTGTTCGTCGAGTCGGCACCGGGATTCGTGGGTCTCTTCAACACCCTGGAAATGTGGGCAACGCCGGCACAAGGCTACGCCGTGAAGACGATCCGCTTCAGTGGCGTGCTCGACGTGACGCAGATCGGCGAACGGGAAGACGAGTCCCGCCACTACAGATTCCTCCTGGAAAGACCTACCATGACGGGGTCTTCGTCCTGGACGGCAGAGGATGGCCTCACGGAAGACCTGACCGTGCATCTCAACGATCCCCGTTACCAGACCGATGGCGCGTTGCCGTTCGACCTACGCTTGAACGCGGGCGTGTTGATCGCGCAGTTCGGCGCGCCCGGCTACTCGTCCGTGGGCTTTCGCAGCATCACGCTCGATATCGAAACGGTGCGCATCGTGACGCAGGTGCCGGAACCGGCCACCTGGACAATGCTGATGCTGGGGCTGGCCGGCGTGGGTCTGATGGCACGCCGGCGCAGCAGGTAGAGCATGCCACCGGCGGACAGCGATCGTACTGTCCGCGTTACTCGCACCGGCTTTCGGCAATCCGCAGCCGGTGCGATTCTTTCCGCTCTCTGTTATTGCGGCGAATCCAGGCCCGCCATCTGTGCGGCCAGCGCGCGGCCGAATGCGGGCCGCGCTTCGCACCGGCGCAGGTAAGCCTGCAGCACGGGCCGCTCTTCCACCAGGTCCGTTTGCCGCAGGTTGCGCAGCACCGACGCCATCAGCAGATCCCCTGCCGTGAAGCGGCCTTCCAGATAGTCGTCCTGGCCCAGCCACGCCGCCAGCTGGTCGAGCCGGCGCCGCACCGCCGCCATGACGCCCGGCCGCGCCCCGGCCACCCATGCCTCGCCGACATGGAAGAAGTCCAGCTGCGCCAGCTGGGCGATCGGCGGCTCCACCGAATTGAGCGCGGCGAACGCCCAGGCCGAGGCACGGGCACGTCCCGCCCCATCCTCCGGCAGCAGTGCCGTGCTGCTGGCGCCGATGTACAGCACGATGGCGCCGGATTCGAACAGCGCCAGCCCGTCCTCCTCGTACGTTGGCACCTGGCAGAACGGTTGCCGCGCCCGATGCTCCGCGCCGGCAAGATCGCCGTGCGCCAGCAGCCGCTCCGCGTACGGCAGCCCCGCCTCTTCCAGCGCCCAGCGCACACGCAGGTCGCGCACCAGCCCGCGCGCGAAGCCGGGCACGTTGTTCAATGCCGTCACGTTGATCATGATGCCTCCCTAGCCAGTCGTTCCACATACTCGCGCGTACGCTCGACCACGCTGGTCCAGCCCTTGGTATGGCTGTCGCGCCGCGCCACCGTGCTGAACGGCGCCTGGTGGAAGCGCTGCACCGTGCGCCCGCCGTCGTCTTCAAAGGTGATCGTGATGCGGTTTTCCGCGCTGTCCGTGTCGGGACTGCCGTCCGGGTCCCACTTGAACGTGTAGACGATGCGCTCTTCGGCATCGATCTCGAGGAACTGCCCGCTCATCCAGTGCTCGCTCTCTGGCGACTTGATGCAGGCGCGCCACGCGCCGCCGGGACGGAAGTCCCAGTCGAGGCTGACGCAGCGGAAGTCCATGGGCGCCAGCCATTGGCGCACGTGTTCCGGCTGGCGCCAGATGTGGAAGACCAGCGCCCGCGGGGCGTCGAACGTGCGGACGATCAGCAGTTCGTCGTCGCGCAGCGGTTCAGTTGTCGTCGGTGGGTTTTGCGTTGCTGCTGCTGTTGCTGCCGATGCGTCCATTGCCGTCTCCTTGCTGAATCAGTTTCAGATAAGCGTCCATCTTGTCGAAGCTGCCTTCCCACAGGCGCCGGTAGCTGTCCAGCCAGCCATCCAGCCCCTGCAATGGTGCCGCTTCGAGTCGGCAAGGGCGCCACTGGGCAGCGCGCCCCCGGGAGATCAGCCCCGCCGCTTCCAGCACCTTGAGGTGACGGGAAATGGCCGGCAGGCTGATGTCGAAGGGAGCCGCCAGTTCATTGACTGACGCCTCCCCCTGGGCCAGGCGGGCAAGGATCGCGCGCCTGGTCGGGTCCGCCAGCGCCGCGAAGGTCTGGCTGAGCGGGTCTGGGGTCATACTTAACTCCTTGGTTATTTAACGGTTACGTTAAATTAAAGCGAGCCGGTCGTCAAGCGATTTGTGCGCCTGGCTTATTGCTGAGCATAAAGTTTTCCTACGGCAAGCCGTAACGGGTGCATGTCCCGCCCGCCGCTGCGCCGCGTCGGTGCGGCTTAACAACACCGTTGGCGGAAATATCGTGATAGTGACGCAATACCCCGGCCTCTGGCGCGACGTGCTGGCCACACCTGTGCTGGAACGGATCGGCACCGCGCCCTCCGTGCTCGTCGACGAGGTCGTCGCCTATGTGGCGATGGTCAACGCCGCCACGGGCAACCCCGCGGTGACGACGGCGGCCCGCGCTCCCGCCGACCTGCTGGACGACATTCGCCTCGCCATGGCCGGCATGCCGGCGTCCGTCGGCACGCTGCTGCCGCACGCCTTGCTTGGCGTGCATCTGGCGCATGGGCTGGGCTCGTCGGCCATTACCGACGTCGTGGCGGACGGGCACGGCAACACGCTGGGCGCCGTGGTGGCGCTCGATATCGACGCGCTGCTGACGCGGCGCGCCAATGCGTGGGCGACGTGGAAGGAAAGCAGCCCGTTCCTGCCGACGGGCCCGTTGCGACTGCAGGTGGATATCGCCGAGCCGGGCGACGACACCCGCGCCGGCGCGATCCAGTTCCTGCTGCTGCACGAGTTCGGCCACGTGCTGAGCGCCGGCACGGGATTCCTGCCGGACTGGTGGCGCATGCCGGACGGGGTGCGCGTGGCGCACGACTACGACTTCCTGCCGCTGGCCTGGGACATCGATGGCGACAACCGCATCCGGCCGCGCCGCGAGGAGGATTTCGCGGGCCGCGACCGCGTGCGCTACTACGGCGAGCCGCAGCTCGATGGCGGTGACATGCTGCCGGTCTATGAATCGCTGCGGCAGTCCAGTTTTCCCACGCTGTACGCCAGCACCAATGCCTACGACGACTTTGCCGAGTCGTTCGCGACGTACGTCCACTGCGTGCTGCTGCGGCGGCCGTGGCGCGCCCGCATCCTGCGCGACGGCGCCGTGCAGCATGCGACCGACGATTTCTGGGCCAGCGGGCGCAGCGCGCCGAAGCGGGCGTTCATGGAGCGGTTGCTGGCTGCTTGATGCCTGTCCCCAGGATCTTCAGCCGATCGCGTGGACGGCGGCGTGGCGGGCGTGGATGGCCGTCGTGTCGAACAGCGGCACCGTGGCGTCGTAACCATTCACCAGCAGCGTGATTTCCGTGCAGCCGAGGATGATGGCCTCGGCGCCCTGCGCGACCAGGCGCTCCATGATGCGGCGGTACTCCGTGCGGGATGCCGGCTCGATGCGGCCCAGGCACAGTTCCTCGTAGATGATGCGGTGGACGATACCGCGGTCGGCGTCATCCGGTATCACCACCTCCAGGCCGTGCTCGCGCAGGCGGTCGCGGTAGAACGTCTGCTCCATCGTGAAGCGGGTGCCCAGCAGGCCGACCTTCCTGCAGCCGGCGGCGCGGATGGCCGTGGCGGTAGGGTCGGCGATGTGCAGCAGGGGGATGTCCACGGCCGCCTCGATCGCGCCGGCCACCTTGTGCATCGTGTTCGTGCACAGCACGATGAAGTCCGCACCGGCAGCGGCGACCTGCGCTGCCGCCTCGGCCATCAGCCGGCCGGACGTTTCCCAGTCCCCCGCACGCTGCAGCGCTTCCACCTCGTGAAAGTCGACGCTGACCAGCACCACCTTCGCCGAATGCAGACCGCCCAGCAGCTCGCGCACGGTCTCGTTGATCTGACGGTAGTACGGCACCGTCGATTCCCAGCTCATACCGCCGATCAGTCCGATGGTTTTCAAGGCAGCTCCTCTGTGTGCCACAAAATAAAAAGCCCTGCTCGACGACGACGCAGGGCTGCGGGACCGGATCGCCGTCCGGCCTACATCTGTTCGATCATCACGTCGCCGAAGCCGGAGCACGATACCTGCGTCGCGCCTTCCATCAGGCGGGCGAAGTCGTACGTCACCTTCTTCGACACGATGGCCTTGCCCATCGCAGCGATGATCAGGTCCGCCGCTTCCGTCCAGCCCATATGGCGCAGCATCATCTCGGCCGACAGGATCAGCGAGCCCGGATTGACGTAGTCCTTGCCGGCATACTTCGGCGCCGTGCCGTGCGTCGCTTCGAACATCGCCACGGAATCGGACATGTTCGCGCCCGGCGCGATGCCGATGCCGCCGACCTGCGCCGCCAGCGCGTCCGAGATGTAGTCGCCGTTCAGGTTCAAGGTGGCGATCACGCTGTACTCCGCGGGACGCAGCAGGATCTGCTGCAGGAACGCGTCGGCGATCGAGTCCTTGATCATGATGTCGCGGCCCGTCTTCGGATTTTTCAGCTTGCACCATGGGCCGCCGTCGATCAGCTCCGCGCCGAACTCCTTCTGCGCCAGCGCGTAGGCCCAGTCACGGAAGCCGCCTTCCGTGTACTTCATGATGTTCCCTTTGTGGACGATGGTCACGGACGGCTTGTCGTTGTCGATGGCGTACTGGATCGCCTTGCGCACCAGACGCTCCGTGCCTTCGCGCGAGACGGGCTTGATGCCGATGCCGGACGTTTCCGGGAAGCGGATCTTCTTGACGCCCATCTCCTCGGTCAGGAACTTGATCAGCTTCTTGACGCCTTCGGAGCCTTCCTGGTATTCGATGCCCGCGTAGATGTCTTCCGAGTTCTCACGGAAGATGACCATGTCGGTTTTTTCCGGCTCGCGCACGGGCGACGGCACGCCGGTAAAGTAGCGCACGGGACGCAGGCAGACGTACAGGTCGAGCTCCTGGCGCAGCGCCACGTTGAGCGAGCGGATGCCGCCGCCGACCGGCGTCGTCAGCGGACCCTTGATGGAGACAACGTAGTCCTTCAGTACCTGCAGGGTTTCTTCCGGCAGCCACACATCGGGGCCGTACACGCTGGTCGACTTTTCGCCCGCGTAGATCTCCATCCAGCTGATCTTCTTCTGGCCGCCGTAGGCCTTGGCGACAGCCGCGTCGACGACCTTGATCATCACCGGTGTGATGTCGATGCCCGTGCCGTCGCCCTCGATGAACGGGATGATCGGCTGGTCGGGCACGTTCAGCGAGAAATCGGCATTGACGGCAATCTTCTGGCCGTCGGCGGGTACTTTGATATGTTGGTACATCGTGATCTCCATGGGTCTGTGCATTGCACAGCTGTCGCGGCAGGCCGGACGATCTGCACTACAATGCGGACTGCAACGTATTCGGCGAGAGCTGAGCAGGTATGTCTTGCATTATGCACCAGTATTTTGTCAGCTGCCACGGCCTTCGCCCGCCTCCATTTCTCCGTTCCGTTCCATGCCTCTGATTTTATTCAACAAGCCGTTCCAGGTGCTGTGCCAGTTCTCGCCGCAGGAAGGCCGTGAATCCCTGGCCGACTACCTGGCCATCCCGAACATCTATCCGGCCGGCCGGCTCGATGCCGACAGCGAAGGGCTGATGCTGCTGACCGACGACGGCAAGCTGCAGCACAAGATCGCCCATCCCGACCACAAGGAAGCCAAGACCTACCTGGTGCAGGTGGACGGCGTCGTGGATGCCGCGGCGCTGGCGCGGCTGCAGGCGCCGCTCGACCTGGGCGACTTCGTCACAAAACCGTGCCGCGCCGTGCAGATCGCCGAGCCGGAATGGCTGTGGCCCCGCAACCCGCCGATCCGCGCGCGCGCCGACAAGCCGACGAGCTGGATCGCCATCACGCTGGAAGAAGGCAAGAACCGGCAGGTGCGGCGCATGACGGCCGCCGTCGGCCTGCCGACATTGCGGCTCGTGCGCAGCAGTATCGGGCCGTTTTCGCTGGCCACGCATCCTTTGATGCCGGGGGAGTTTGTCGAAGTGGCGCTGTGAGCACTGTGGGGACAGGCTCCTGGCTCGGGCCGAAGGCCCGTGGCAGGAGCCTGTCCCCGACTTTGGTACGCAGGCGCCGTTGACAGAGGCCGGCTAAACGTCGGGGACAGGCACCTCGCGGGCCCTTCGGCCCGAGAGGAGCCAGTCCCCGCCAGCATCGGCCGCCAACGACTGGCGTAAAAAAACCCGCCGACCTCACGGTCCGGCGGGTTTTTCTTTACGCCCTCAACTTCAGGCGATGGTTTCCAGCGCCGAGTTGAACGTGGCGCTTGGACGCATCACGGCTTTCACCTTCGCGTCGTCGGCCTTGTAGTAGCCGCCGATGTCGACCGGCTTGCCCTGCACTTCCAGCAGCTCGGCAACGATCTTCGACTCGTTGTCAGCCAGCGTTTTCGCCAGCGGTGCGAACGTGGCGGCCAGGTCGGCATCCTCCGTTTGCGCGGCCAGTTCCTGCGCCCAGTACATCGACAGGTAGAACTGGCTGCCGCGGTTGTCGAGCTCGCCCGTTTTCGGCGACGGCGACTTGCGGTTGTCCAGCAGGCGGCCCGTTGCCGCGTCCAGCGTCTTGGCCAGCACCTTCGCCTTGGCGTTGCCCGTCTTCAGGCCCAGGTCTTCCAGGCTGACGGCCAGCGCCAGGAACTCGCCCAGCGAATCCCAGCGCAGGTGGTTTTCCTCGACCAGCTGCTGTACGTGCTTCGGTGCCGAACCGCCGGCGCCCGTTTCGTACATGCCGCCACCGGCCATCAGCGGCACGATCGACAGCATCTTGGCGCTGGTGCCCAGTTCCATGATCGGGAACAGGTCGGTCAGGTAGTCGCGCAGGATGTTGCCGGTGACCGAGATG
>Ga0265797_10009773_pt1 | contig 12342 bp, 8 predicted proteins | sample P2T30metagenome_FD_192433 | JGI IMG/M metagenome (GOLD analysis project Ga0265797, IMG submission 192433) | Plant litter microbial communities from East Loma Ridge, Irvine, California - P2 T30 | ecosystem: Environmental > Terrestrial > Plant litter > Unclassified | place: USA: California... | reverse complement strand
ACGGAACGCATCGGCGTAGTTCTTCACAGCTTTGATCCCGACCTGTTCTGCGGCGAGGGCGCTTTCCAGATCGTGTTTTTCTTGCTCATTCAGCCACTTGGCCTGGGCCGGACGGTCATCGGCCAGACGCCACCAGATAAACGCCCACAACACCGCCGGCAGACCTTCGATGATGAACATCCAGCGCCAGCTGAAATGCTGCACCAGATAACCGGAGACCACCGACATCCACAACATCGTCACCGGGTTGCCGAGGATCAGAAACGTGTTGGCCCGCGAGCGTTCGGCGCGGGTGAACCAATGGCAGAGATAGACCAGCATTGCCGGCATCACCGCCGCTTCGACCACGCCGAGCATGAAGCGAATGACGATCAGCCAATACGCGTTGGACACCACGCCAGTCAGCGTGGCGAGCCCGCCCCAGAGAATCAGGCTGACGAAAATCAGCTTTTTCACGCTGTGTTTTTGCGCATAGATCGCGCCCGGCACCTGGAAGAAAAAGTAACCGAGAAAGAACAGCGCACCGAGCAGCGAGGACAGCCCCGGCGTGATCATCAGGTCTTCGGCCATGCCCGAGGCGGCAGCAAAACCGTAGTTGGCGCGATCGAGATAGGCCAGGCTGTAAGTGATGAACACGATCGGCATGATGTACCACCAGCGGCGGGTGGCGAGGGTTGCAGTTTTCATCGGTGTGACTCCTGAGCTTGTTGTTTTTGTCGCAGCAGGTTCATTGATTTGCGGTGATCAGGCGGGCCTCTTCGCGAGCAGGCTCGCTCCCACATGCGATTGCATTCCAAATGTGGGAGCGAGCATGCTCGCGAAGGCGGCCTCTAATTCAACCGATAACTCCTGGCGGGTTGGGAGGCCCTCCATATCCCCACGACTCTGCACCGCGCGACTGCCAATCCAGTTCGCCCGCTGCACCGCCTCGGCAAAACTCTGGTGCTCGAGCAGCGCGCTGATCATCCCGACCGCAAAGCCATCGCCGGCACCCACGGTATCGACCACATTGCTCACCGGCACGCCAGCGACAAAACCCTGATCGAGCTGCGTGCGGTAATAAGCCCCTTCAGGCCCGAGCTTGATCGCCACCGCCTCGGCGCCCTGATCCAGGTAAAACGCAGCGATGTCCGCCGGGTCGTCGAAACCGGTGAGCAAGCGGCCCTCGCTCAACCCCGGCAGCACCCAGTGGGCGAGGGCGGCGAGGCGGTTGATTTCGCGGATCATTTCGCCCTCGCTGGCCCACAGGCTCGGGCGCAGATTCGGGTCGAATGAAACGCTGCGTCCGGCGGCGCGCATGCGGGTCATCAGCTCGAGGGACATTTCCCGCGCCGAGGCGGATAGCGCTGGAGGAATACCGGTGGCGTGCAAATGGCGCGCGCTGAGCAGGTTGTCGTTGATGGAGTGCGGTGACAAATGACTGGCCGCCGAGCCGCGGCGGAAATACTCGACCTGCGGGTCGCTGCCGTCGTCGTTGCGTGACTTGAACTGGAAGCCGGTCGGGTGCTGTTCGTCGACTTCGACGTGGCTGCAATCCAGACCTTCCTTGATCAGCGTCTCAACCACAAAGCGCCCGAGCGAATCGTTACCGACCCGGCTCAGCCACGCGACGTTGAACCCCAAGCGCGACAAGCCGATCGCGACGTTGCTGTCGGCCCCGGCAATACGTTTGTGAAACCGCTCGACCTTGGCCAGATCGCCAGTCTGCTCAGCGACCAGCATTGCCATGGTTTCACCGAAAGAAAGAATATCGATCTCAGACATGAGCTGGCTCCAGGCGCGATTGACCAAGGCGGGCGAGGGCGGCGACGTGTTCGCGGGTCAGCTGCACCAGGTCATCGCCTTGCAGCGGGTATTCAGCGGCGCGCATAACGCCTTGGTCCATGTGCCGCAGCAGTTGTTCCCACAGATGCAGGTCGCTGATGGCCGGCGGTACCGCGACCAGTTTGCCGTCGGCGCGGCGCGCAACGGCTTTGCAATGCACGTAACCGACATGACGACCAAGCGCGCGGGCGGCGCTGGCAGCGGACTGGTCCTGCCAGTGCCAGTTGCCAATATCGAAAGTCATCTTGATCGGCAAGTTGTGCTGCTCGACGGCGGCGAAGAAACGCTGGAACGGCTCGATTCGCCCGCCGTGCAAGGTCTGGTCGTTCTCCACCAGCAGTTGCACCGGGCTCTGCTTGAGTCGCTCGGCCAGGGCCTGCAAATCAGAGTTGTCAGTGAAATAGCCGAGCGACACCTTCAGCCATTTCGAACCGAATGCCTGCGCCTGTTGCAGCGCGGTAATCAATTCGGGATTGGGTTGCGCTTGCCCTGCCAGCCACAGTTCGGTGGGCGACGAATAGATGCTTTGCAGGCCCTGGGCCTGAGTCGCTTGAGCCAGTTGCGCAGGGTTTTCGCGGGTCAGCAACTCTTCGCGCCACTCGATGCGATTGGCGCCGGCTGCCGCGAGTACCTCGATAAAAGAATCCTGGCCTCGCTGGCGCACAAGCTCTGCACCGTAGCTGGACAGACTGATGGAAACGGCTGGTTTATTCATTGTTATTGACCTCTGAAACCGGTTTCATTTTTGTTCAAAAAAATATTAGGTGGTTCTGTGGTGTCCTTCCGGACATCTTCGCGAGCAGGTCGAATCGTCGCCAATCCCTCGGGTCGACCCCCGCTCAACCAGCACCGGTGCAAAATCCACCACCCGCGCCACCTCGTCATCCCCACGCAAGCGCTTGAGCAAACACTCGAATGCTCGCGCGCCAATCTCTTGTGTCGGCTGCGCCAGCGCGGTAATCCCGCTGCCCACCAACGGATACCAATCCAGATCATCCAGAGCGATCAGCCCGACGTCTTCAAACAAACGCACACCCAGTGCGCGCAATGCATGAGTCGCCGCCAGCGCTGCAACGCCATTGGCGCAAAACAGCGCTTTCGGGCCATTACCGGGTGTGTTTAAAAAGTTTTGAAGTTGCGCGTTCAGATCATCACCAGTCTCAACCACCGCACCGGTCAATCCTGAGCGCTGCGCGATCCGTGCCTGAAAACTGCTGACCCGCTCGATTCGCGAACTGGTGCCGTCAAACGGTTCAGTGACCAGCAAAAGATCGCGATATCCGCGCTGCTCCAGATGCGTCAGCGCCATCTCCACAGCTTGCGGGTTGTTCAGCCCGACTATATCGCTGTCGAGCCCCTCAACCTTGCGATCCACCAACACCATCGGCATCTCGCGTCGCAACTCGAGTAGTTCGTCCCGGTGATGGCCCAGCGTATTCACGATCAGCCCTTCGATGTTGTACGAGCGCAACAGCGCCAGATGCTGGCGCTCCTGCTCGTCATCGCGGTCGGTGTTGCACACCACCAGGCTGTAGCCGTGCGCACGGCAGGCGGTTTCCACCCCGTGCATTACAGCAATCGAATAAGGGTTACGGATATCGGCAACGAGCATGCCGATCAGGCGGGTTCGCCCGCGTTTGAGACCGCGGGCCATTTGGTTGGGGCGATAACCGAGTTCGTCGATGGCGTGCTCGATGCGTAGGGCGATGGCATCGGAGAGCAGAGCGCGGTCGTCGCCGATGAAACGCGAGACGCTGGCCTTGGACACGCCAGCGTGTTCGGCAACGTCGAGCATGGTCACGCGGCTGCGTTGGGCGGCGGAAAAATCATTCAATTGGTTAGACCTTGTTTTTGGAATATCGCGTTTTCACGGCACCAATGCTGTTGAAACCGGTTTCAGCAGACACTATCCGACCTGATGCCGTCAACCTTACAAATGCAGCTGAAGCAGTTACGGGAAAATGGTTTTCCGACAGACGGTCGACTTACCTGTCATATCTGACAGTAGGCATCTTTTCAATACGGGAGCTTAATTTCTTTCAGGCCAAGATGACCAGCCAGTGAGAAATTCCATGCCGATCGAAACGCCAATTACCTCAAGCAATTCATCGAATCCCGGTGTGCTTCTGAAACTGCCAAGGGTCGAAGGCGTCGATCCGCTTGACCCGGCCGGAACATTGCCGCCGGACGCAAAACAGGTGGGCATCGTTTGTATTATTGACCGCTGGCCGAATTTTCCTGTTTCAGGCGTGCGTAAAGACCGTGTTGAAATTTTCATCGTCGGCAACCCTGATTACATCGCATTTGCCGAATATGGGGCTGCGGACGATGCGCCAGAGTTTCGTATTCCAGTGATTCCCGAGAAACTTCCGGATGTGGCTACGTTTGAGCTTTTGTACACGGTACGTGCGATCAACCCTACTACGTCGCCTTCACGACGTCTGACTTTTGCGATAGTTGCGCCGCCGCAACGTTTGAAGCAAGTTGCTTTTCCCGATGCGGATGATTGGGGGTATATCGGATGTTACAAGAACCATCCCGATGATCCGGAAGCCTTGTTTATCTGGGAAGGGGTACGTATCGAGATTCCTTTCGATGACTTGTTTCAGCGTACGGATGTCCTCAGCCTGGATTGGCAGGCATGGGATTCTTTAAACGGGTCGGGAAACCCTTTGACACAGGTGTTTAACTTTACCGAGGTTGTGACAGATGTTGTGTCTAAGGAGCCGGTCAAGATCGTAATCAAGCCATTTGCTTCACATATAGAACCAATGGAGGAAAACGATTCGGCCACAGTGAGTTACCAGTTATTGCGCAACGGGGTACCCATCTTTCGCTCGTTTACCGGGCTGGTGAAGGTAGACAGGAAAATTCCGGGAGAAAGCAAGTATTGCTCGGATTTAAGTTGGATGAAGTGATCAGGGCGTAACAGTAGCGGCGATATTACGACTGCAGTTGGCGACGTCCGCCATTGTCGAAGATGCATGGATCAAAAAACATTTTCTACGCAATGGAGAAGGCACATGACAAGTATTCAAGCAGCGGACTCAAGCACACAAGCGGGAAATCTGGTCGCACCTACCCCGGAACTGCCAGACGGGCGCGGTGCAAACAAAGACATTATTCCGATAGCTGCGATTCCAGTGGGCGCCCCGCTGACACTTATGGTCAAGACCAATGTGTGGTTGAACCCCCACAATGGGGATCAGATTGCCCTTGATGTCACGCGAACCCAACCTCCGGCCAATCCGTTGCCGACAGATTTCACGCGGCTGCCCCGGGTAAGGCTGGGTGACGTGGCCAGCCGTCCTGTAGATTTTCCGATTACTGTGCCTACCGGATATCTGGGTGAGAATGCAACCCCGGACGGACCGACGCCGATCTGGGTTCGTAGCGTTCTGTATGAGCGGGGGCTCAACCCGCTGACCGGTCCTGTGATGCAGTTTTTTATTGACCGTACTGGTGCCTGGCAAGCGAAACCTGCACAAACAGGTACAAATCCCGGGCAGACCCCTGGCGCCAGGACAATTCCGCCAGCTACGTTTCCAAATGCCCCCGGCGATCTGGATGACACATGGGCGAGTCAGCCAGGTAACGAAGCGGGATTGCAGGTAGAAATTGATACAAGCTACGCCAACGTTCAGCCGGATGACACGTTGACCCTGTACGTGGCAGGTACACGTACCAACCCTCCGCAGGTGCCCCCTTTTTTCAGCGGACCGATGCCCACCGGTGGCAAGCTGTCCATCCCGACTGCAGAGCTACGCAAGGTAACGAGCGGACGGGCGTTCATCTGGTTCATCATTACTGACGCTGCTGGCAACCAGAGCGCATGGGGCGTGTATTTCAAAAACGTACGCTTTCTGCCCCTTCCTAAACTGGGGGTCATTACCGTCCCGGCAAACGAAGATGGTCTGATCGATTTGAAAGATGCACGTGCAGGTGTGAAGGTAAAAGTCAGCCGGTTGGTAGATACAATCGGCACCGACGGAGTGAGCCTGACATACGGCACTCAACCAGCTCAGGATCTGCAATTCAACGCACTCACGGAGCTGGAGTTCACCATTCCTTGGTCAAGTCTGAGCAAACAATACTTTGATAACCAGACGGGTACGAATTTCGAGTTGGACGTGGACGTCAAAGCTGACTTGATGCGCGGAGGTTTATCCATCGACGATGGAACAACGACTGTAAAAACAGATTTCTCGACGCATCCACCTTATACAGTCGACCCGACGAACCCGCCCCCTGAGGTTAATCCCGAATTCCGCAAGCTGATCGTCCGCGGACAGGCCCCTGTCACGGATAACGTGCTCGGCCCTCATGATGTCGATCAGACAGCCAAGGCTCACATCGATGTATCGCCTGTCACAGCCGGAACGACATTCCCCGATCCCGAACCGGGCGATCTGGTCACTCTGAAGTATCTCGGGAATCAAGGCGAAATTATTGTTAATTCAATTGCAATGGATGCATCGAATATCAACACGGTCGTTCAGATAGATTTGCCGTATAGCGTTGTCGGTCCGGGTGGCATTGGACCCAAACAAGCTTGGTGGACATATGAAAACCCGGCTCGAAATAATTCTCAAGATTCGGAAAAAGAGACGGTGACTGTCAATACAGTAGTTATTGTCCTCGATAAACCGGAATTTCAACGTCCACCGACCGATGGCACCGAGTACCCAAACATTATCTGCGAGAGCTTGGCGGGGAAGGATCACGTTGCAAAGTTCATGATCAAGCCCAATGATCATTTCACCGATGGGATGGACATTACATTCAATTGGCAAGGTTGGCATGACGATGCTTATACAGTAGATGCGCCGGCCGATACCGTGTTTAGTGATACACGTGCTATTACTTTGGCAGAACTAACGGCAGGGATGATCTGGGAAGTGCCGTATACACCTTTTATTCGCAAACTTCCTCGTCCTCCTGCTGACACTCCTGATCCAAGCGATTTTTATGCGGGCTATGTGAAAATCTGGTACTCCACACCGACTGTGTCTTCATCGGAAGTTGAAGAAATGGTTGTTTACTTGCTCAACGGCGACTTCCTGTACTGCGAGTCGGAACCGGGCTGGGATCCCGCGCCTGCTCCTTAATCGGCAATCGGTGTTACTGCATTGCCGGGAGAGCCAGCCTCTTCCGGCAACGAATTTCATTGGCGGTGTAAGAAATATCTCGAAATGTCGCGGGTGGGCGATTAAGCCCACCTACTAAGAGGAGTAGTCCTACAGAGAAAGTCCGGAGTAGCAGGTATTCTCCAGCGCCGTCTACAACGGTCGTCTGATGGAACATGTATGCCTGAACCGTCTTTCTTCCGTCCCGATAAAATCAACGAGAAGTGAACATGACGTTAGAAAAATGCTTGGGACCGACAGTTTTAAAACTCACTGGCACGCTCTCTTGCGCAGCATTGCTGATTGCAATATCCGAGACGGCCTTTTCCCGAAATCTCAATCCTGGCGAAGTCGAAACCGTATCCGTCGGTGCTACGCCAGAAGCCTGGTTCATCCCTGCCACGGCCACGCTCAACCTCAATGGTGGTGACGCGCTTGACATTGTTGTCGGCGGTGGGACGTTAAACGCGATTTTCGCCAACACTTCACAGATTGAAGCCTCAAATGCCTTCGTGACTCTGGACGGAGCGACGGTGACCGGTAGCAATTTCGACACTGCGCTGAGTTTGACCGACAGCTCGGCAGTTGTATCCGGCAGTACGCTGTCCAGCGATGGCAGAGCAATGTTGCTTGCGCGCGACTTGAACATACCCGTTGGCTCAACGGCGACCGTCACTGGCAGTACGCTGACAGGCGGTTTTTCGGGTGCAGCGGTGACTTCCCTCAGTACCTTGAATCTGGTGGACAGCCGGGTTGAAGGGACTGACGCAGATGGTGTTGGCCTCGAACTTTACGGCGGCAACGCCAATATCAGTGCAGCCAGCGAGGTGATCGGAGAACTGGACGGGATCATATTTGGCGAGGATACCGTCCTGAACCCGAGCGATGTCACCGCACAGAGTGTACTGAAGGTTGATGGGTCAACCGTGCAAGGCCGCACCGGCGCAGCGATCAAAGTCGATTTTGCGACGCCAGACGATCAACCGGTATTGATCGAGATAGCTAACCGTTCGAACCTGATTGGCGGCAACGGTAATATCCTCGAAGTCATTGATGGCGCAGCAGCGCGCTTTCAGATCGACGACAGCCAGTTGACTGGCAATGTAGAGGTTGCTGACGGCGGGACCGCCGCGGTTTTCTTGCAAAACAGTGCCAGCCTTGACGGCAATTTGATCAACGTCGATTCTGTTTCGCTCGATACCCGAAGCATACTCACCGGTAACATTCAGGGCTCCGGGACTGGCGTCGTGATGCTGGACAACGACTCGATCCTGCACGGTTCGGTTACTGGCTTCAGCGATATGTCCATCGGGCGTGGCGCTGAATGGAACCTGGTTGGCAGCAATTCGTTATCGAATCTCGAAATGCAGGGCGGGAACGTGAGATTCGGCACGCCCGCCGAGTTCGTCCGCCTGGACGTTGCCAACTTGTCAGGCAACGGCCGGTTTTTTTTGGATGCTGACGTGTCCACCGGTGAAACGGACTTTCTCAATGTCACGGAATCAGCCAGTGGCCGGCACGAGCTGGTAGTCGGTGCAAGCGCCAGCGAACCTGTCACCGGTGCACCGGTTCAAGTGGCTAACATCGCTGGCGGGGATGCTCAGTTCGATCTGAGAAACGGTCAGGTTGATCGTGGTGCTTTGGCGTACAAACTGGTGCGAGAGGGCGAAGGTATATTCCTGCGAACTGATGGGACAACGCCGAGCACCGGTACACAAACGGCATTGGCCATTGCCGGTACAGCTCCTACGGTTATCTATTCGGAAATGACCACTCTCAATACCCGCCTCGGCGACCGTCGCATGGCCGGCACTCAGCCCCGATCGCAATCGGTTGCTGCACTGGACTCAGATAATCAGAACGCGACCACCGGCCTGTGGATACGGACTCATGCCAATCAGTACAACGTCAAGAATGCCTACGGCGATGGTTACAAACAAAATCAGACTGGCGTCTCATTGGGAGTGGATACGCCACTACCGATGGGTGATGGCCAATGGTTGATTGGGGTTTTTGGTGGATACAGCACCACTCGCCTTGACCTGGCCCGTGGCAGCGCGGGCACGATCAATAGCACCTATGGCGGGATGTATTTGTCGTGGTACGACGAAATGACCGGGTACTACGTGGATACCGTTGGCAAAATCAACCGTTTCAGTAATGACGTCAAAGTCACCTTGAGCGATGACACTCGAACAAAGGGTGACTTCGATAATCTCGGGATCAGTGGGACCGTCGAAGTGGGTAAGCATATTGTCTTGAACAGAGGTTACTTCATCGAGCCCTCTGCCCAGTTTGGTGTAGCGACTGTGAAAGGCAAAGACTACAAGTTGGACAATGGACTGCAGGTCGACAGCAACGAGACCCGCTCATTACTCGGCAAGGTCGGAATGACAGTTGGCCGCGAGGTGGTGCTGAACAATGGCGGAAAATTGCAACCCAGGCTACACGCGGCGGTAAGTCATGAATTCGTCAACAACAATCGTGTCAGCGTGAATGACACTGGATTCAACAACGATTTGTCCAGCACCAACCTCGAGCTGACCGGTGGCCTCAACTGGGTGCCGGCCAACAACAAATGGCAGGCATATGGCGAGCTAGGAACCAGCAGGGGCAGCAAAGCTGACCAGGAGCTAGGAGGGAGTCTTGGGCTGAGCTTCAGTTTCTGACTGCATCAACATAAAAAAAGGAAGCCTCGCAGCTTCCTTTTTTCCGTAGTCAGTAAGTGCTTTTTCTTTTGCTCAGGTCGGCGTCAACGACAAACTCCCCAGTGATCGGGAACTCTTCGTTGCCATTCTCTCCACCATGGTCGTAGGTACCGGACCAAGTGCCACTCAGTGTTTTTTCAATGTCGTCATATTTCAATGTCAGGCTCCCGCTCACAGAGACATGCAGGTCGCCCGTCGCGGGATTGGAATAGTAAGTGCTTCTGACATCATCGCTATCTTTGGACAGGTCATAGCTCAAAGATTGGGGTTTGAAAGGGAACACGAACTCAAGCGTACGCGTCACACCATCCTTGGTGTGTCCAGCTGTCAAAACGTAACGCAAGCCTTCCGGGTAGGGCTTCGGCCCGAAGGAAGGCACAGAGGTAGATCGAAACTCCATAAATTGAGGGACTTTGACAAACCTGTAGCGTGGATTGGCATCGCCGTTGATCGTGGCTGACAAAAAGGTCTGCGCTGTATCCGGCAAGATCGTACTGTAGGCTCGGGCTGCATAGCTCATGAGTTATATCTCCATACGATATGGTTGGGGACATCCAAAGACTGACCCGTCCTACTTCTGGATGTTGTATGGAAGCCTGAATACAGTGCGCCTGTAAACTGTCAGTGTTGACAGTTTACAGGCGCACTTTTTTGTGTGCTTTGAACTGCAAGAACATGCCGTGTTTTTTTTCAGCCGAACAACCCTGCTGCAATGTTGATCGAGAACCCGAGGATCGCCGTATTGAACACAAATCCGATCAACGACTGCGCCAGCACAATCTTTCGAATATCCCGCGTTGCAACGCCCACGTCCGAAGTTTGCACAGCCACGCCGATGGTGAACGAGAAGTACAGAAAGTCCCAGTAATTAGGCGTGGTCAGTCCCTCAGCAAAACGCAGTGCCGGCTCCTTGCCGTTCCAGGTGTAAAACAACCGCGCGTAGTGCACGCAGAAAATTACCCCGATCAGCAGCCATGAGCCGATTACCGTCAGCGCTGTGAAGCCGTAGTGCATTAGTTTGTGTGAGGTTTCCAGATCCCTGCTACCGGCCAGTTCGAAGGTGATGGTGGCGAGACTGGCCAGCGCGGCGATACACACCACGAAAAGCACCAGCCCGGCGTTTTCATCCTCGATCTCGGCGATGCGGCGCACATCCGGGGCCTTGGCGCGTATGGTCAGCCAGAACATCAGGATCAGGTAAGTCCACACGCCGGTGTTCCAGCCGATAAGAATCTTGCTCGCGATGGAGTCGGCGGGGACCAGCAGGCCGGTGGCGAGGCCGAGCGCGGCGGCAGCGGAAAGGCGAGGGTGGGTACGGGCGAGGAAGGGCATGGGGACTCGGTGGGCAAGTGGGTAATGACACCTTAGCCCAGCGATGAGAGGTGTGACTACAATGCTGTCTGTATGCAGATCTCTGTGGGAGCGAGCCTGCTCGCGAAGGCGTCCGATCAGTCAATATCAGCTTTGAATGTACCGACGCATTCGCGCCTAGGCTCGCTCCCACAGTTTGGATCAGTGTTGCTTGGTGAATCGTTGTACGAGCTTCATGACCACGACGAAGAACACCGGCACGAAGATCACCGCCAGCGTCGCGGTGATCATCCCGCCGATTACGCCAGTACCGATTGCTTGCTGGCTCGCTGAGCTGGCGCCGGTGGCGATGGCCAAGGGCACCACGCCAAGAATGAACGCCAGCGATGTCATCACGATCGGCCGCAGGCGCAAACGCGCTGCCTGCAACGTTGCATCGATGAGATCGTGACCCTCGTCATACAGGCTCTTGGCGAACTCGATGATCAGGATCGCGTTCTTTGCTGACAGGCCGATGATGGTAATCAGGCCAACCTTGAAGAACACGTCGTTAGGCATCCCGCGCATTGTCACCGCCAGCACCGCGCCGAGCACACCCAGCGGTACCACGAGCAATACCGAAGTCGGAATCGACCAGCTCTCGTACAGCGCCGCCAGACACAGGAACACCACCAGCAGCGACAAGCCGAGCAGAATCGGCGCCTGATTGCCGGACAGGCGTTCCTGCAATGACAGACCAGTCCATTCCTGGCCCAGCCCTTTGGGCCCCAGCGCTACCAGTCGCTCGATTTCCTCCATGGCCTCACCGGTGCTGCGCCCCGCCGACGGTTCTCCAGAGATGGCAATCGCCGGATAGCCGTTGTACCGGGTCAATTGCGCCGGCCCCTGAATCCAGTCGGCCTGGACGAATGCCGACAGCGGCACCATGTTTCCGGCGTTGTTGCGCACGTGCATTTTCAGCAAGTCGTCCACCTGACTGCGCTGATCACCTTCGGCTTGCACAACCACGCGCTGCATGCGGCCCTGATTGGGGAAGTCATTGATGTAGCTCGAACCCACGGCAGTGGACAACACGTTGCCGATGTCGGCGAACGAAACGCCCAAGGCATTCGCCTGCTTGCGGTCGACGATCAGTTGCACTTGCGGCGCTTCGGCCAGCGCGCTTTCACGCACGTTCATCAGTACCGGGCTTTTCTCGGCGGCGGCGAGCAGTTCCGTACGCGCCTGCATCAACGTCGCATGGCCCAGTCCACCGCGATCCTGCAAACGGAACTCGAAACCGCTGGACGTGCCGAGACCATCGACCGGCGGCGGCAGCACCGAGAACGCCATGGCGTCCTTGATCTGGCTCAGGGCTGCGTTGGCGCGGTCAG
>Ga0265797_10009772_pt1 | contig 12342 bp, 7 predicted proteins | sample P2T30metagenome_FD_192433 | JGI IMG/M metagenome (GOLD analysis project Ga0265797, IMG submission 192433) | Plant litter microbial communities from East Loma Ridge, Irvine, California - P2 T30 | ecosystem: Environmental > Terrestrial > Plant litter > Unclassified | place: USA: California... | reverse complement strand
TATGAACAACTATGGTGGTGGACGATATGTCAGCTGCCTGTGTTTGGCAGTGCATGAGGTGGGTGGTCTAACCAGGCAGACAAAGCTCCGGCAAAGAAGGTCGCCCATGCCATGGCAGAGAACATGGACCACTCACCCGCTGGATTTTCATGACCATGACGGCGATGGATTTGAACGGGCGGTTGACGTTGTTACTGAATCTGCTGAAGATGCTAGCATGGGAGTTGATGTTTGCCTTGAGCCGTGAGTGAAGTGCTTCAAGTGAAGCCGGGGCAGGCGTGGCGTGGGCTAGAGCCGAGTTGATTGATGATTGCGGCTTGCTGCTCGCTGTTTTACTTCCGTTTTGGGAAGGAGGGGACGAGGATGCGCTCCCGTACTGTATCAAAAGTAGTGAGAGGACAGTGTTGCACAAGTGGTGATGGCACCGAAAAGTACGCCGAAAGGTCACAACAGACCCGTCCAGTCTGAAACCTCCACGGTCAAAACAGGAATCACTCGGATACTGTACTGCGTACCCACACGCGCATACACGAGCACACAGTATCACCCACAATCGATCCCGTCGACATAACCTCCGCACGTCGTTATCGGCACTTTCAAGACAGCAACCCGCCTATAGCAGCGGCTTGTTTCGGCCTGACACATCGGTAGTTTGGCAGGTACGGTAGTGTGGTAGCTTCGCGCCTCGCACCTCACCTCTGAGCGGGCGGGTAGGCCAGGCCGGGTCTGGGTCTGGGTACTGTACTCTTGGTGCTGCCAGCTCGCACTTCACACTCCACACTACCTAGCTGCTGTATACACGCTTATGTCTTTCCCGCAATAGGCCATTGTCTCCTTCTGACACTCCCGAGTGGAGCCTCGACTGCGCCGCGACTGTATAGTGAGTTGCTGGATGCAGTATCTTCTACCAACTTCACCTCGTCAACCGCACAAAGCTCGGCTGTTTAGCGCCACACCGACCGATGGCTGAGGAGACAACGAGCTCGACGGGCACCACGAGCAGCGAGAGAGCCTGTGACAGGTGCCGGGAGCGTCGCGTCAAGGTATGCCATGCGATCCATGCCGTCGCACCTGTGCAGCTTGTCATGTCGCCCGTCTTTCTGACTGCCCCCACGTAGTGCGACAAAAGACATCCATCTTGCTTCAGATGTGAGAAGCTTGGTAAACCGTGCCCAGGCTACGACAAGAAACGAAAGTTCGTCGACGAGGGCGCTACCCTCAGACGAAAGTATGAGGTACCGACAGCCGGAAGAGAGTCCATCGGTGGTGGCAAGCTTGCCGACCTCTCTCTAACTGTAAGCCAAACCCGAATCGCAATCGCATGTCTGTCTGTGTAATCTACATCTCGACACTGTGCTTCTCGGCACTGTTGGACGAAAAGAATGCTTCAACAGAGTCAAGGCCCAGAAACTTGACAAGTCCACAAGCGAAGTACCATTCTCTGACTGACCGCATATACAGAGCCCTCGAAGTGCCTTTGCAAGTGCCAGCAATGATTCCCCTAATCCCTCCATCACACGAAAAAGGAGAAACCCTTCCAACCAAAGCACCCCAAACTTCAATGTTTTTCGGGCAGACGACTCAAAACGTGAAGCAGACCCACAACTCTTCAAACATGATGCGGTGCCTCTCCCTATGGCAAACAATTCTAATCAATTAATACCCATGGCATCCTCCGAGATGGACATCGACAGCATGCTCAACGAGGTCATCGATACCAGTCAATTCGACCCAGCATGGTTTGATCTCGAGCCAGACTCATTCTACGGCAAAAACAACAATTCCTGCGGCTTCATCCCAGATCTCCCAAACATCGTCGACGAGGTCGACAAGTCAATACCACGTCCTACCACCGAGGCTTTTGGGACACCCTTGAGCGGACTCGACGGCATCGACACTGGCAATTTGTGGGCACCGGAAACTCAATTGCACACAAGTCAGATCATTACTGACGAAAGAGAACACGAGATGGCTTTCCTCATCCGACACTTCAGCGAATCCATAGGACCTTGGATGGATCTGTTCGACAACGAGAAACACTTCGGGCAATTGGTGCCACTGAAAGCATTGAGAGACGCGCTACTGAAGAATTCAATAGCAGCCGTGGCCGCGAAGCAGCTCGGTCGGGTACGAGGTAGCAAACCCTTTCTCGGCCGCCAGAATCAGAAGCCCGCGACGATGGAGATCATCGATGACGGAACTGGCATCGACTGGTATTACAAAGCTGCAAACTACTACGACAAGGCTATCATGTACTCCCGCTTATATCTACAAGCGCTTTCGGGAAGTCTGAGCAATCCACCTTCACCCGCGACAAATGCAACATTGTCTAGAGCAAACTCGGACGACCTTCTCCTAGCTGTCTCGATATTCTCACTGTATGAGTCTCTCGACAATGCTGAGGTAGGATGGACACAGTGAGTCTTAGCTCTCCCCACCTGATCCTGTTGGCCTCGATGAGGGCCCCAAGATAGCGTGTGGCGTTGCATCGAATGAGACCACATCCTCTTGAGGTTCTTGCAGCGAGCTGCATCCATCGCCGTTTGCGAATCACTACTGTTCCGATCTCCGTCACGCAAGTCCACCACTGCTAACATTCCACAGACATTTAGCAGGCATGAAATCGCTTCTCAGCGTTGTCGGACCCTCAACAATCGACACTCAAAATTCCCTCCCAACATCCTTCGAACGTCGCGCGTCCTTCTGGAACTTTGCGCGATCGGACTACCAAGCAGCCTACGTGAATCACACCCCGACCCTGCTTGATACCGAAGACCTACAAATATGGCAGGGCTGCGGGCTGCAAGTCACCTCGCCCGAATCTCTTTACTTCGACGCCGAGAGCATCAGATCAGACTCCTGCTATCGCTCCTCCAGCATCCAACTAGTCGCCCACACCCTCCTCTGGATCATACTCCGCACAATGAACTACCTCGCGTCACCGATTCAAGATGTCACCACTCGCCAATCGCTCTGGGATCAACTAACGACCCAGCTCAACATCTGGCACGCCAACCTCCCCTTAGCCTTCCAACCCAGCGCTCAACTCCGTCACCCCATCTCACGTCGCTCCAGCACCACCACAACTCCTGCCGGAGCCCAACAACAAGCCCCCAACAGCGGCGGCGGCATAATCGAACTCTTCTTTCCCATCCCCCTCAGCGCCGCAACGCTCCAACTCTACCACTTCGCCCGCATCATACTCCTTCTCCACAAACCCAACTGCCCACCATCATCCACCACCTCCACAATCCAACCTCCCCATCGCCTGCAGGCCTACTACCGCGAAATCTCCGTCCAAGCCCTCTCGCATGCGCATACCATCATCGGGATCGCTCTCGGGAGGCCGCATTTTGCCGTCAGGGTGGAAATGCTGCTGCCGCTTGTCGCCGCAGGCTCTTGTCTGGAAGACGATGGCGAGAGGAGGCTGGTGGTCGAGGTGTTGAGGGCTGTTGAGCTGGATACTGGTGTTGCTACAGGCGGGAGGGTTGCGGAGTTGGAGAGGGAGTGGGGGTGGTGATGGTGGTGTCTGATGGTGTTCGACTTGCGTGTTTATCTGGGATGAGGCTGGGTTGGGTTGACCTGATTGATGGGTTGCGATATGCGTGCCACTGGGTTTTGTTCTGAAGGCGGTGATTGGCGTTTGGTCCCCTCAGTTCCAAGTAAATCTATGATACTGGACTGGAGAGGGGGAAATGTGTTTCTGTGGATTGTATGATATGAACAACAGTACCTACCTAGCTTTTGGGCTTCTGCCTCGCATTTTTGGGTTTCTCCCTCCTCCTTCCTCTTCCTCTTGAAGGAAACGGTATCGCGATGTAATCTGTTTCCATATTTTCTTCTTCGATGGCATGCTAACTACTCTTGAAACTGCCAGATTGACTACCTTGATCAATTTCCTCAAATCACGGTTCAAGTCCACGGAACAGGATATCTCCAATTCTATCTTACAGCCTTCTTTCTTTTCAACGACCGCATTTACAGTCTTCCCTGTCAGAGCAGATCACTCTCCCCCAGCCGTGGGCGCCACGTCGTCTGCAGGCACAGGCGCAGCACTATGCCCACCAGCACCCTCATCTTCGTCTTCATCCTCATCATCGTCAAGAACTCTTGCCGCCTTCTTACGCTGAACAGGTCTCGCGGCGGCCCCTTCGTCCTCGCCACCAACATCCGACATCGCCTCGTCCTCATCGGCAGCAGGAGTCTGCGCCGCAGGAGTTTCGCTGTCACCTCGCGACCTCTGCGTGCCGCCCGCACCCTCGCCCTCATCCTCAGACGAGTCCTGGATGAAGTCCGCAGACTTGTACTTGCTCGACTTGGCTGAAGCGTCCTTGCGCGCAAGCCTTCTCCTTTTCTTCTTAGGAGCAGCTTCGTCGTCCGAGCCATCGCCTGCAGGTGTAACCGAGCTCCTCGCAGCGCGACCCTTCTTCTTGCTCTTCTTGGGCTTCTCGGCGCCCTCGAAATCGCCATCCGTGCCGTCCAGGCCGTCCTCGTCCGAATCGACATCGCCGCCCTTTTTCTTGCGCTTGCCGCCGGTGCCCCTTGCTTTGGGCCTCTTCTCGCGCTTCTTGCGCTCGCCGGTCTCGGGGTCGTCGGTGTACTCTGCTTCCTCGCGGGCTTTGTCGTCTTCGAGGCGCTGTAGGATGAGTTGGCGGTCCTCTTCCGCCATGCGGAGACGCTCCTCCTTGACCTTGCGCTTGCGCTCTTCTTCTGCCTCAAGCTCCTTTCTCTTCTTTTCCTCGCGTTCTTGGAAGGCAGCCTCGCGCTTCTTGCGCGCCTCCTCGATCTTGGCCGTGGTAGCTAGTTCGTGCTTGCTTTGCTTCTCGATCGCTTCGGCGAGCTGGCGCTTCATGGTGTTGCGACCCATATTGGCGCGCTGCTCAATGTCGCCCGCAGGGAAAGGCGTATTGGGCGCCTTAGCGATCTCGCTGAAAGCATCGATGGCGTCGTCGAGATCTTGGCTGGCGGTTTCCACGTCTGCAAGAGTGCGCTGCTGCTCTGTGAAGGAGTTGACGAGTTGTGCGATTTGGATTTGAACAAAAGCAACGTTGAAGCGGTGGTTGATCTCGTCTTTGGCTCCCTTTGCTGCTTCAAGTGCGCGACGCGAGTACGAGAGGGACGTCTTCATGGATTCAAGACGAGCGGCGGGCTGCTCTGTCTTGGATCGTAAGAGCCAGACGCGACCAAGGCAGGCGAGTAGAGTGGGGAGCTGCGGATCGGTAGACTTGATCCTGTTTAGTGCGATCTCATAGTTCTCAATTGAGCGACCCCATTGTTTGACGTCGACAAAGACATGTCCAAGGTTTAGGTGCACGCTGTACTCCTTGATGCTCTCGCGGACTCGTGAGAAAATCTGGATTGTGCTTTGCACGTCCTTGCGATCTTCCACCAACGCAATTCCCATGCCTTGCGCGGCGTATGCGTTTCGGGGATCGAGTGCGAGGACCTTGTCGAAAAATTCGACTGCACGCCGATATACGCCACTGCGCTTGTCTTTCTCCTGGTCAGTCGACCTGGGCATCTCACGCGCCACAGCCAAATGTAAGTTGCCCATGCCAGTGAGAGAGTAGAGATCGTGCTTGTCGTAAGTTTGTAGAGTGTGCTTGTAGTGGCGCTGCTCTGCATCTTCGTTCAGTGCCAATGTTCGCTTCTTCGTCTTGTTGATGTACCATCCGTATAAACTGCGTATCTCGAGATTGCTGGGGTCTGCCTCGATCAATTGCTTTATTGAGGCAGCGCCGGCGGCAGGATCGGTGTTCAGCGCAATGTATGTGAGTCGGAGACTGGCATCGGTGTAATCGGGGTGACGCTGCAAAAGACTGGCGTAAACGCCCTTGGCTTCCTCTTCCATGTTCTCAGCTTCGTAGGTTCGAGCCAAGTTGAAGCTGATAGTCGTTACGAGCGCATCGATGTCAATTGAGCTGTCCTTGTCACCCATCTTCACGCATGCGTTGAGTGCTGTCTGGAAGTCCTCGCGGGCCTGCGCATACTTCTCGCCATAGAAGTGGAAGCAACCAATATTGTTGAGGAGTTGAGGACTAATCAGCTCTCGCAACAGCTTCTTCATTTCCACCTCATCTTCGATGTCTTCGGGGCGATCTTCTTCAGCGATGCTATCAATCTCGAGCTGCTCGACATGGAGAAGGCATGCAAGACTTTTTTCGTGCGATTCGTTCTCGTAAAGACGAGCGAGATTGAGTAGCACGGCGGCATCCGGGGCTACCTTCTTCTTGGGATCGCGCCATTCAGCTCTCACTCGTTCAAGCAGCGCAATAGCTTTCCTACGCTCTACGCTCTTGTCCTCCTTGCTGCCAGACGCCTGAGCGGTAAACACGTCTTCTGCGTGCAGAATGCCCAGTAATGTCATTGCTTCCGGACTCTTGCTCTTTTGCACAATGTTCTCCAGCTTGAATTTCGCACCATCGAAATCCTGGTTTGTGATCCGGAGCTGAGCAGCGCCGAATTTCGCAGGCAAATACCCCCTTTCGTCGCCTCCTCTCGCCAGATCCGACTTGTTGTAGCACTCAGCGGCACTGGCAACATCATCTTGGTAATGCGCTTGACGCGCCCGGAGGTACCATCCGTCACTCATGATAGCCGTTGTGTCAGTTTGCTCAACCGCGCGCTTTGCGAGCTTGTCCACATTGGCCCAATTCCTCCTCAACAAGAAGTAGCCGCCAAATGTGGCACACGTCAGTGGTTGCATATCATTGAGCTTGAAGGCTGTTTGTGTGTGCACAGTCATGGCTTTCTTGTAAAGCGGACCGAACGCTTCGTCCGTCGTAGCAAAGTGGCTACTTTGATCGAGGTAGTACAAACCAAGCAGAGTGTGTGCGATGCTAGAGTTCGGATTGAGCTCCAGAGATCGGTCCCAAGCCGCGTGAGCGGGATCCTTGTGACCCAGCGCCCACAAACAGCATCCAAGACCAATGCGTGGATCGGGATCGAGCATGTCAGGCGCACGCTCGAGCGCTTGCTGGTACATCTGCAATGCGTCCGCATATCTCCCCATGGTGTAGGTTGCTCTAGCTTTTCCAAGTAGAGCCATGATGTTCTTGCCATTGGAATGGCGCACGGTCTCATCAAAAGCCTTTGCCGCGTCGGCAAGCTGTTTACTGCGGTCGCCACCGGATCTTCCAGCAGGTTGTCCAGTCAAGAGTGCAGCCTTGAGCAGACCCAGTACACCCCGAGCAAGGGATAGAGGAGGATATGAGGGGCTCAGTCGCATCGCGTCGTTGAGCGTCGCGGTCGCGTCCTGAAGAAAGTCGTCCTTGTTCCGTTGATCTTCACTGTCTGCATCGGGTCTTGTGCGGCGTGTGTGCCTGCTCCTCCAAAGCTGCAGCCAGACCAAACATGTGAGCAAGGCCAGGCGATCCTCTGTCTTTCCCCTCTCAAAGGCCTGCAGACCCCTCTTGATCATGTCAATTGCGACGTCCACCTTTTTTTGCTTGACGTATGCCAGCGCGATCGTGATCCAGTAGTTCTTTGCCGCGTTCTCGTTTCCTAGCAAGTCACAAAGCTCGTCTGTCTCGTCCTGGAGCTCAGTGAGGTCCAAGTTCACTGCCTCGTCGCCATCTTCGCCGCGCACAGGAATGTCAATGACAGCTGGAATGTCACCGAATCGCGTGTATCGCGCGGCCTCGATGCCGTTCGCGTGGCCATTGGTGAGGCCATTCTGGGGGGCCGCCATTGCGGCAAAGGATGGAGGGTGCTCGTTCGGAGGAATAGATGTGGTGCTGCTAATCAATAAAAGAACCGCCGCGTCAGGTGAGTCGGTCCGTACGCTTCTGTGTGTGTGTGGAGGGAGAAGTGAGTGAAGGTGATAAAGGTGGTGTACAGGAGCAAAAGTCACAGCATTGGTCATTTGGTATAAGTTGCGCTGGCGCGCTCTGGACACTTGAACGCCGATCGGCAAGCCGAGCCGCACCAACGACCTCAGGCACGACTTCCCTTGTTCCCTTGAATGCGATGCGATACTGTAAGACACGCAAGTGCGCTCAATCAATTATTCATCAGCCAGCTGTCTGTTCAAGGGAATACTTGACTCACTACAGTATCTTACATGGATTAACTAAATCTCAATCAATCTTCCAGCCTGTCAACCCCCCCGAAGCTGTAGCGCCAAACCATGTCCTGGAACACCAACGGAAGTGGCTATGCCAACGGCAACGGCAATGGCAGTGGCAATCCCTCCGATCGTCTACGCCGATTCGACTTCGACAGTAGTCGCGATACCAGTGCCGACGAGCGATCGCGATCTCGAGGACCTGGCGGATATGGAGGCTTTGGCGCGCAGAGTGGCAGCGGTGTTCAAGCTCCCAGCCGATTGAACAGAGGCCTCGCGACTAGAAAGAGCAGGGACGAGGGCACTTGGAGTAAGAGTCGTAGCAGGAGTAGGCCAGGTGGGGTGCACGGTCAGGTTGGTAGCCAGGTTGAAGGTCAGTCAGCGTGGTAGATAGGCTACGCAACAATGCAGAGTGGTTGCTGAAACCATGTCAACAGAGATCCTCCGCTATATCGAGCAACAGTGGTCCTTCATGGCATCGCCGTCGTGTATTCCTGTCAAGGTCGCCTTGCAGCTCAACGACTCCAGCAGTCTGGGCTTAATGGACCAATACGAACAGTTCCGGGACACCCACGAACAGCTCCAGAACGCTCTGAAGGTCATTGTGAATGAGCATCACCAGGGCTTCAACAGCAGCATAGGCACCTTTCACAAGATCCAAGCCGCGATATACGTCTCACAGCACCGCGTCCGCACCTTGAAGGCTGGTTTGATAGCGGCGAAGGGAAGTCTGGCGTCGACAAGACCGGAGCTAAAGGCATTCGCCCAGACCAGTCAGGAGTACGATCACATGTTGTCCGTACTAGCAACAATCGAGCAGCTGCAAGCCATCCCTGAGAAGCTCGAGGCTGAAATCTCGGAGAAGCGCTTTCTAGCCGCAGTCGAGACATTACAAGACGCGCTCAAGATGATTCGCAAGCCCGAATTGGAAGACATCGGTGCACTGAGTGACCTGCGGGTCTATCTCGGCAACCAAGAGCACTCACTCACAGACATTCTCGTAGAAGAGCTCCACAGTCATCTCTACCTGAAGAGTCCTTATTGTGAAGCACGATGGAAAGCTCACGCAAGGAGAGATCCTGCCAGAGGCGCCATCTCCTCCGAGGACAGAGCTTTGCACACTTTCCTCGAAGCCTACAACGGAAGCGAGCCGATGCAAGAGGACACAACTCGCAATCCGGAAGCGGATACTTTCTTTTATATCCAGTTGCTCACAGAAGCGCTGAACAACATGAGCAGACTAGATGTGGTTGTCGATGCCATCGAGCACAGACTTCCTGTGGAGCTCTTCAGAGTCGTCGAACGCTCACATACTGAGGTTGAGCAAAGACACCCAAACACGCTCCGCTCTAGCACCCGCACCCGGCCTGAGACCCTCAGTAGGAACGAGGGACAGGGTGGTGAAAACAATTCGACCCTTGATGACCTATTGAACACGATTTTCGCCAAGTTCGAGGCCATCGCAGAAGGCCACTCGGTCTTGCATTGCGTTATTGCGGCTGTGCTCAAGCGCGAAGGGCTACTAGATGGTCCGACTCTCAATCGCAGTTTCAGAGAACTTTGGAAGCTGCTCCAAAGTGAAATACGCACCTTATTACATGATCATCTCGCCTCTAGTGGAAACCTCGGACATGGTTCGCGACAGGAGAATGACCCCACTACCAACATATTCAAGCCAAGGCCGAGAGATAAGTCGCGTAGACTGTTCAAGCTTGCGGACACCGACAACAAGTCAGTGGAACTTGCGACTGAACGTGAAGACCTGGAGTACATTCTCAAGGCCTCTGTTCCCGGTCTCGTAAATCGCAACGCAAGAGACGCAAGCAAACAAGCAGACGAAAACGATGCACTTCCCGACCGATCTGCCACAGGTCACAAACTTCTTGTCGAGCCGAGCATCTTCAACATGGGCGTCTTACTGCCTCCTTGTTTGTCTTTTCTCACGAGACTTCGAGAAGTGGTGCCTCCTAATTCCGGCGTCGTTGCATCTACCCTCGAATCCTTCCTGGACGACTTCCTGATCAACGTCTTCTACCCGCAGCTGGAAGAGACTTTGCTAGACCTGAGCTCGCAGTGTTTTGGAGAAGTTACCGCTTTTCAGCCGCATCCGCAATGGCAACAACACGCACAGAAGCCGATCTTCAAGGGCACGGTCCGTTTCTTCGAGATCATTGAAGGTGTCTGTAGAATGTTAGACACGCTACCACATGAGCAGAGTTTTAGTCAGCTCGTCATTGCCCAAATGCGAAGCTACTACGACCGCTGCTATAACTGGTCGAAGAGCCTCCTCCAACGCGCCCAGATGACCCAAGACGAAGCACCTCGCATGCGTCTTGCCGCCGATTTAGCCACTGGCGGATCCGTTCAAAAAACAGTAGCAGATCTCTTGAGCAATGTCGATGCCAACAGAACGGCCCCTCTCATCGCCGACGAAAGCAACGCCCTTGTCGCCCAAGCTCTACACCGCCCGTTGGAAGAAGCCGACCTTATTCACGACCGCAAAGCACTAGCCGCCCTCTGCATCCTGCACACCAGCATGAAATGGCTAGCAACCCGCAGCAAAACTCTCGAATACATCTCGCCACGCGCCGTTGACACTGCAAATCTGCAAATACACCACTCGCGTCGCTGGACAACCAATGCAAACCTTCCCTCTGCGCCGCAACACCCTTACCTGCCTCTGGATGAATCCTCTGCCGCCCAATTCAACGGGGTAGTCTTTAGCTTTTCTGAACTCAGCGCCCTCGTCCTGCGAACCCTACACATCGACCTCCGTCTAAATCTGCTGCACGGAGCCAGCGTCGCGATGCGCCATTCATACGCTCTAGGTCAGCCGTATAATGATCCGGATCCTGCGATTCTGAGCCTCGCAACTTCCCTCTCGTCCTACGACGCTCAGCTACACTTGCACTTACTGCCGGCGCAGTATGAATTCCTGATGGCGCACTTGGACGCTATGGCGAACATGGCGCTGATCAAGCTTATTGTGCTTGTGCCGGCTTTGGATAGCTATGGCACTGCACGCTTGGGGCTGAATGTTCTGGTGTTGCAGCAAGCGCTCAAGTCCGTGCAGCCCAGTGCTAGTTTGGAAAGCGCGAGGAGGTTTTATGAGTTGGGCACAGAGGGCTCAGAGGCTCTCGAAAAAGGAGAGAATGAGGGATTTGAAGTAGAAAATTTGAAAGCCTTGGGAAGGCTTTTGAGTACGTAAGGTAATAGTTTGATATAGAATTTAGAGCGAGTTGCTTAAGTAGGTAACTATCAATGCATATGATTTGGATATGAAATTATAATCTAGCTATAGTAAATCTAATAAAGCTATAATAATATAGTAAAATTAGAATAGAAGTTATAAACTAGTATAGGATTTAACCTAACATTTAGAATTTATAGTTTTGAACTGATTTTACTTAGGAATATTCAGTAGAATTAAGCTGAAAAACAGTTGTTAGTAAGTTTAGTATATAATCTAAAGGATATTCTATAGGATGTTATAGTCTTAGTTTAAATATAGTAGTATTAGTTAAGTTATAAGCTCTCTAAATTAGAGATTTAGATTTACTAAATACTTATTCTTAGAACTTTCTATAAATTAGTTGATTATAAGTTAATTAAGCTAATTATTTTAATAGTCTTTTATTACTCTAGAATATAGCTGTGAGTTAAGTAAGATAAGCTAAATAGCTATTAATAGAACTTGTGTTAATTAATATAGTAGCTAGAAAGAGTAAATTATAAGTAAACTTTAAGATATATTCTAATAACGTCACTGTAGGGGAACCGGCTCAGTAGGGGAACCGGCTCACTTTACTGGGGTTAGCTTTATAAACCCTGCTTTCTCCTCTGCTGTTTCTCTTCCTTCTCTATGCCTTTGTATACCAAGGAAGACGTGACTAACGCATCAAATGCGTTAGTGAACGGTGAAATTAAGTCAATTCGCCGAGCTGCATTAGTCTATCAAATTCCCTTCTTAACTTTACGATATCGACTTCAAAATCGGAAAACCAAACTCGAAAGTCATGTTAGTCAACAATTAACGTGACTGTAGGGGAAGTTGCGCAGTACCGGAAGTTGCGCACTTTTTTGATTTCAGTTTTTCAGAAATGTATAACTAACTCACTAACGCTGTAATGAACTAACGAATCAAGCTAACTCATCAGCTGAATCTTCTTCTTCTTCCTCTGAAGAAATCAATATATATTTCGTCTTTTTTCCTCTTTTTTTCGTCCTTTTTTTTTTGGTTCCTTCTTCGAGATCCTGAACTACCTTAAAGATATCTT
>Ga0265797_10009770_pt1 | contig 12344 bp, 11 predicted proteins | sample P2T30metagenome_FD_192433 | JGI IMG/M metagenome (GOLD analysis project Ga0265797, IMG submission 192433) | Plant litter microbial communities from East Loma Ridge, Irvine, California - P2 T30 | ecosystem: Environmental > Terrestrial > Plant litter > Unclassified | place: USA: California... | reverse complement strand
CGGTGTAGTGGAAGTTGGCCCCTCTTGTCCTTTGCCCGCGCACTCGCCGGCGGTTTCTGTGCCAGCAATGTCCGCGCAATATCGAGGTTGACTTTCGATGCGCAAAAGTGCAAGGCAGTTTGACCGTTATTGTTCTTCGCGTTTACTTCGGCATCTTTGGAGAGCAGTAGGTCGACTATGGCCTCGGCGTCTTTCCGGGAACACGCCATCATGAGGGGCGTCCAGCCGGAGCCATCTGTCACGTCGGGGTCGAAGGACTTGGCTTGCACAAGAGTTTGAACGATAGGGAGGTGGTTGTAGGATACTGCCCAGTGAATGGGGAGACGATCGTCTGGGTCGCGGAGGTTTGCGAATTTGGGGTTTGCGGCGAGGAGGGAGTCGACGCGGGATGCTGGGGTTGTTAGAGTTGGTTGGCTGGGGGAAAGTTGTAGATTATAAATACCTTGGCCCTCTCGGCAGGCCTCGTGTATGGCATATTTTGCTTTGTATTCTTCCATGGCGTTGGAGGTGACGCGACAATGTACTACACTGGTGACGTTGACGCGTATGTTAGCCACTTCGCAGCTCAGCCCAAGAAAGTTAACCCCGCTATGACCGAGGCACGGAGATTGCCGCCCCGTCAGATCCTAGTGTCAATGACGTAGTTACCAAATGTATGTCTTTCATGATCACATTGCATTTGAGAGAAAGTCGCAGTGAAAAATTGCAAATTATAATTCTTCCTTATTCACGATCTATCAAGAGACTGAGATGATTCATTGAACATTACATCTTCGCTGTCTAGATACTGCTCTCTCCCTTTTACGAGCCTCACCATTTCCATTCTCTTGGTGACATACAGTCCTCGACAGTAGCAGTAGCAGTATCGAGCACAGGCGCGACAAACTGCCTAGACAACTCAAAGCTAGAGTGCTGACCAGCTCCTGGAGTCAGACCTCCAGTCCCAGTCTTGTTCCGCTACCGCAAAACCCGGCTCGTACCACAGGGTCTGTCCCGAAACGCCCTGATGCCAAACGCGCATCGTAGTTCCACAGCGACTCAAAGCATCGATCATGACAGGGACGACTCTATGAATCGACTCATCTCGCTCCGTCATGTAATCGGCCCAAAGCATAGGCCACGCCGCCTTAGTGTGGAACTCGAGGCTTTCCAGTCGTAAAGCTGTCACTGCGTTGACGATGCGCTTTGTAGCCGCATCTTGCTCTTCACCTTTTGTGTGCTTTCTGCATAGTTGTGCGAGTCGCATACAGCAGATGCTGGTAATGCTCAATGACTGCAAGCTGGTTGGCAGCACTTGTGAAGTGAGTAAATGGATGAGTAAACTTCGATTGTTCAAGTCTCTCGAGTTGATAAGCTCATCGTCTATAGTGAGGGTGGTTAAGCTGCAAAGTTGCTCCAAGCTATAGAATAGCCGTCTAGGGTACCCGTACCGAGGGATAGTTTCGTAGCCTAGACTTTTTGGGTCATGAATACTTAACCTTTCCAACTTGTAGAACGGACAAGGAGCATTGTGGTCGTCCATTTGCTTCATACGGTATGTATCGCCCCTCTGGATAGCCTGTTCACCTTCTTTCTTTCCGTTGTCGGTAGCGTCTGTTAAAGGGGGAGAAGAATGTCGAGTAAAAGGATAATCGAGTTGAGTGTGGTAGGTACTCGATTCATATATTTCCAAGGTTAGTGAGGTCAAATGATCCTCCTCTGCAATAGTGTCCACTTCGATCCATGGCCAACCGATGACGATACGCGTTATTGGCATTTCTAGCAGGCTGGTACCGAGGGTGATATCATTTATCTCTTTCGCAAGACAAATGATCATCGCGACTTTACCGTCGATGACCGACGCATAAGCCAACAATTGTTGGAGCCATCGCTTTGCTAGAAGCCTCGACGACGACAACGACAACGGAACAAACTCTTCGAGTAGAAGTTTCACCTCAGCCAGCCTCGACCAGAGTGACGTAGGGCTGTGTGTGCTCGGAAAAGTGTTTGTGTGCTCCTTGTCGGTCAAAGTGAACGAACGAATTCGCCCCGCCAACTCTCGACGATCGAGTATGGTGTTGAAAAGTAGGCTTATGCTAGCATGCTGTTGGTCCGAGAAGGTGAGTTCGCCGTATAGGTATGGTTCTGCTATCGTGCGATGATATCTCGAAGTCTTCAGAAGAGCCGAGAGATCTTTCTTGTCCAGACGCTGTGCGATATTCTCGTCTATCTCAGTTGAGAGACGGTTCATGGCGGGCGGTCTAGATCGCGTGATCGGGTGTGGGCAACGTTAGAAACCTGAAAAGAGCAGAGAACAGAGAGAAGAAGGCGCGTCTGCAGTGTTGTGGGCACGGACCTCGCGACACGTGTTTTTGCTCTCACCTCACTGCGGCAACCTCGAAAGTGGGACAAGTACATTAGGCAAACACGTTCAGTTTCTTTCATCATGTGGTGCTGATGTAAAGTTGTGTTTCGCTTGCATGGCTTCCATGGTACTGCCATGACCCATAGACAACGAGCCACTCACACCTACCGCACTACCATCGCCACCATCGTTGAAACGAACCATGTATGTACATATGGTTGGAGAAACCATTTCACTCACTCGTTTCTAGGGCTGGATACCGTCAAATATGGTTCTCGCCTGAACTTGAACAATATCTCAACCATGGTAGACTTCAGTCATGTGCTGCTGCTGGAACCTAGCCGTGTAAAGAGGTATATATATTGGGAGGTTGGGCCATCTGCTCTCTCCCTCTCAACATACACCCTAAAAATATCCGCGGTTTCCGACGTTGATAATATTGCAAGCTACAAGACGACACATCCTCCACACTCGATAACAGACAAGCACCTCTGAATCTAGCACCACCATGTCGCTCTCAGAGCTTTCGACCGAACTCGACGGGCTCATCATACAGCAGCTACCTCAATACGCACTTCACGCCTTGACGCTCACTAATAAGTACTACCGCGGGTTGGCAGAGCCATATCTATACAGGAATATCAAGGTACACGATACGAGCAAATATTCTATGGCGCGTCTTGCATTGAACCTAGTCGTCCGCAAGGAGCTTGCTCGGTACATACGAAGCTTTGAGTTGGTTTATATCCGTGAGAACAGAGTAACAGCACGCGCTTTTGATATTGTGAGAATGGTGAAAGCAAACGTGAAAGCTAATCATCTGGAAACCGAAATCCTTGATGATCGCCTGGAGAATGTCCGCGAAAACTTCCTCACAAGGTCACCAGAAGTAAAGAAAATCATACAAGATCTCGCGGGCCCCTTGTGCGGCCCTCAATTTACGCTCAAAAGGTTTACTGGCCAATTCCTAGGTTTTTTGCTTACGATCATACTTCTTCTCGCAACCAAACTCGAACATCTCCAGCTGGAGGATATTGATGATGAAATTCCTCATGAGGCCTGTTGGGAACGATGGCAAGGATTCAATCAAAGAGCATCCGGAAAACCTTACCCATTCCACAAGTTAAAGTGTCTGGAGTTGTCGATCGGAGCAGAAGCGAGTATCCCAATACTACCACCTACGGAGAGCTTGAAGATTCGTGGTCAGGGCGATAGCCGTCTCTGCTGGCTACCACACAATGGCCTTCGTGCCATAGGAGGTATGTGCAGTCTTGAACTTCAAGACGTCCATATAAGTCAGGATGATCTCGAAACGATGATATCACTGCCTCAAATACGCAGTATGAAACACCTCAAGATGACTAGAATTGGCCACCCTACTCTCGAAACTTACAACTATAGACGTTTGAGTCAATTGTTGTCGACGTCCCTCCCAATACTGAAGACACTCGAGTGGATAGGCGAGGATGGAGTTTATCTTCATTGAACGAGAAGTCCATTTGGCTGCTTCCGTGGATTGATGCAACTGGAAGAACTTACGCTGGACTACCGATACCTTAAACCATGGACGGCAGTCACCATTTCTTTACATACTATACACCCTGAACATATCATCCACCCAGAGGCTTTCTTCCCAGCGAGTTTGAAGGTCCTCAGGATTACGAACGTCCCCTCACATGTCCTTATGAGCCTGCAGCGGGAAAGTGCCAACTATATCCTTGGGACTGCTAAGTATCTTGGCCTTTCCAGATTCGACTTGTATACCGACTTGCCGTGGTCGTCGTCGATTGGCATCCATTGGATGGAAGCCATCAGGAAGTTTCTGGCGAAGCTGGTGTCTAGCTTGGACGATATTGGTACGTCGATGCGGATCTACAATTACATAGATCAAGACAATTCGGAGTTGCTCTGCGAGAAGGGCTATGCACTTATATGTTCACGGCGGATATGCATGTAGCGCTTGAAGCTTCCTGTAGCTAGAGTTTCTTAGCGATAAAGTGCAAACACCTTTAGTCCACATTGCTGCCTACCAGAGTTTTCCTGCTAATTCTCGAGAGCATTCTCCGGTCTGCAGTATGATCGCGGATCTTGTTGCCTCCTCTTGATCTCCTCTGACAACGTCTGGACCCAGAGAAGCTCACAAGGTCGTAGGTTCGCTTGAGAAAGTCATGTTCTGAATAGTCATTGCTCCTTGTCAACAAGGATCTATCGTTCCTCGATCGAACCGGGGTCGCCAACAGATGTATCTAACCCTTCCCCTCCGAGACCCAACATCATGGTAAGCTAATTGTGAAACGCAACGTGTTTGTGAGACTAGCATTGTCTAGCCATCATTCCGAACGCTCAAGGCCATCCCCGTTTATCAAACGCTGTGAAGTTATCGTGTCCTCTTTCGGCTGAGTGCATGTCACGATGCCTAACTGGCTGCCAGCGTATGGTCTGTCCAGAGCCACGGTCACCAACTTATGTGCGTCTCTCTTCGCCCATGTTTTCTGCGTAGACTGCTGTGAACTGACATCCGAATACAAAAGCGCTGTGAGATTGCGACCTAACGAGGTCCGATTGAGAAACCATTTCATCTGATCCAACCCAGTGCGCCGAAGAAGCACTAATATGGCTGTAGTGAGACTCATAATGAGTGTCAGGAACAGTAATAACACTGCCGGTACCGCGTAGACAATATGATACCTAGTACTCCTTTCGAATAGAGTCACATTGGGTACCTCATGCGGACCACTTTGGTCTTGAGGCCCCGGTGTGATAGAAACCGGCGCCTGGGATAACCAGCCTCGAGTACCAACTACAGCGTTTGCAGCGATGTCCGTCCAGATCAGGTTGATGATATCTGCAGACTGTGTAGGTGTCTGCCCAAGCTCAAGCCACTTTTGAGAAAGGGCGAATTGGGCATACCCCGTGTAGTCATGAATCTCCTGGGTTAGAGAGGACCCACTGAGTAGCTCTCGGTAGATATAAGCCATGATGGTGGTGTAGAAGCTTGCTCCCGGTATGTTCATCGTAGAATCTGCAATCGAATACACCCAAGGCGTGTAACCAGGAAGCCACAATGACTCCTTGCGAACGCTTGAGATGTTGGGTTTTCCTGCGAACGCTGGATCCAACAGGCCCCAAAATGGTGTTATTTGCTTATTAACTAGCCCAGAGTCCTCAACCCCCCAGACAGGCATAGACGATGTGTTGGGGTAGCTCTTCTCCGTTGCATTGATGACATGAAGATTGGATAAACCTCCAGTACCATTGTAGAGAAATGTAACGGTTTTGATAGTAGCTCGGGATGTGGAGACGCATGTGTACATTGGTTGTGTCCACGCATCTCCAGGCCTGCCACGATCGAACGGGTTTAAAACTCGTCCTACTGGCCTTGGAGGAGGGAAAAGCATACCCGCTGTTATCGCGATATTCGAGATATTTGCCAACGAGTTTTCATCTACGCGCCCTTGAACGATATACTCTTGCGTAGTAAATTAGAACGTGCGCTTCTCCTAAATGGACTAAAAATATGAACATACCGGTCTCACGGAAGAAATCCCTTGTGATGTGGTGAGGATTCGTAAAGAGCTGGTTGTCGTTGTTCATTGAAGAGAAATTGAGAGATGAAGAGGAAGGGAGATCCAAATGCCACCCAAGCCTTTGTAGAGCTATTCTCCCTGGCTTCGGGATGGATCTAGCGAGAATTCCATCTATTGTGCTATTTGACTCATCCTCAAACAGGTATGACGTCCCGACTGTCAAATTCTCGTACCCTTTCATTTCTTGTATGTGCTCCAGGTTCGTGAGGTTCATATACAACATGGTGAAGATGTTGCTATCCCAAGCTGCAGCGAGTGCTCTGTCATGGAGGCGAACGGTATCTTGAGAGCTGTTCATTCGCATACCTTCAATATTGACTGTACTGTTTAGATTCGCGAATCCACCGTGGTCTGTCAGCCGGAGGATACCGCCAGGCCCCAGTGAAAAGAGCAAAGCATCTTCTTTGAGATCGTAGTCGACCGTTAGATTATTGTCAACGCAACTTGTTTCGGGAACGATAAACAAGATATCTTCTGTCCACGTGGCTCCATGAGAAGACTGAGAGGGAATGGTGTGATTACGAAAACCAATCCCACCTCGTGCTAAATCGACCACCAGCCCTTCAATGATTTCGAATCCATTACTTGATAGTAGGCTTTGTATCGGTCTGTATCCTCCCACTACGTATGGTGATCCGTTGTCGTAGTACATCCCAGCAGATGAGAATGTATCATTGTAGCGATCCGGGAGCATACTGGACAGATTTTGCTGTCTGACCTCATAGGAACGCCATTGAATATCGAACATACTGGACACACTATTTTCCATTGCGTCTAGACCACTTGCCCATAGGTTCTGCGTCTCTAGGGAGATGTTGGTGTAGTAGCCATCTGGCCATTCCGTGTTGATGGTAAAGTTATCAGGGTTGACGGTTCGGATGACAGAGAAGTTGGAGCCCGGACAACTAATAAATCCCCTTCCACAGATACGATTGAACCCCATATCATTCCTGGGGAGGCTTGCATACCCGAAGGGTGTCACGTCCTTCGCATAGCTGAAAGATACGCTTTGAGGTTTACGAGAGACCACTGCATCGTAAAGTCCAAGAGGCGTGATGACCGCAGTCGCAGCAATCAGGATCGTCGTGAAGATACCCAAATAGACTGCTCCAACGACTGAGGGGTTTACGTTTGTACTCGCTGACGAGTCTGAGCTGAGGCTCGTTGGCCAGTATGTTGAATGGAGTGTTCGACTGAGCGCAGACCAGGTGACAGCAGTCTCTTCCACTTGATCGTGCTGCTTAATGATAAAAGCGATGAGGATGAGCGGAATCGTTAATGGTAACAGGACTTGCACTTCCCAGGCCGTTAATGACTAGTAAGCAGTTGTGTACACTGAGGTCAACTTACGTGCAGTAGTGCCTGCAGCAATCAACGCCGAGACTTGACCAACAGACAGTGATGGCATTGGGACAGGAACGCAAAACGATGGTAAAGTCTTTCTTCTGTCTAGAGTTGGGGTTGTTGTGGTTCGATGGCACGCTATTATAACTATTGCTCAAATATGCATCAATCCTGATGTCTTGTTGCCTGGAGAAGGTTCACGGAGAGGCACATATATGTTGCCGCAGAAGAAATACTACTGTGTAGGTACAGCCACATCCTCACGTTGCGCCCCAAGAATAGACGGTTGTTTCGCTATCTTGCATTCGCGCCAGTAAAGAGGACGCCACGAGCCCGCATTTGTTTACATGGCACGGTTTGATAGGATCGATCAGGCTAGTTTCCCAGCTGGCAGCCTGAAAGTGACATCATTTGTGACCATCGCAGCTATCGAATGGCGGCTGTAAAGATAGCGTCTCGGCAAGTTTTAGCTAGCAGATGTCTGGGCCAATAACATAGAGGTCAACACACAGCAACAAAGTATATTTTGTACTTAACGTAGCCATGTTACAAGCGAGCACGCCACCCAACAACTTCAAACCTCAATGTCTCAACCACCTGACCTCGAACTGCTCCCAAAGGAAGAGAGATATCAATCTCGGGCGGAGAAGCGCGTCATAGCCACGAATGATAGAGTTACGGGATTCTACCTTTGTCCGAACAGGAATGTGTATGGCCATCTCGAAGTAGAACAAACCAGCAGCGAGTAAGGCGCTGGGCGCAGTTCGGCTAAGTTGAGCTTGGCGAAGTGAGGCTGAGTACATGTTCTCGGTCTAGCCTTAGGTCGGGTTCAAGAGGTAACGAATCAGGCGAACTACGAAGTTGCTACGAAACAGTGGCTTAAGGCTGAACGTCATCCTATACTCAATGTGTCCAGATCCGCGACCAAGTATGCATCACGTGAGCGATGCCGCTTCGAGCGCCTGCCGCGAGCGTAACGATGGAGAATGGTGTGAGCCTCCGTAATGACTTCTTGGGGCGCAGTGCAGATAGAAGACCTACAAGAATAACGTCATTTAAGCACCCGACTAGTTCTGTCTAATTGATTATCTTAGTACTTAGTGTAGATATAAAGAACTATTCGTCTTCATCTCCTAGATAGCTTTGAGCCTCTAATGCCTATCTTTGCTAGCCCGCGTAGCAGCTTCGACCCTTTGCCTATGCGTGTAATTTGGGTGCTTTCTGCTACTGTAGGAAGAATAACAAGCTAACTCTGCTCCTGCGATGCAAGCGCGTCAGCGTAATGCTGGCGACACGCACGAGTGGTTAGGTGATCTTTCCCAAGGACAGCTTCTTAATAGACGCCTTGACCTGGCCTGAAGTGGCGCTGCTTGTCGTTGTGGTCACTGGAGTACCGTACGGCCCGGAGGGGGGTTTTGGTCACGTAGATGTCGCTATATCAAAGTTAAACAGCGCGTAGACACTGCGTTAGCTTATTAAAAATATACAGTCAAACCTGACTACTCACACATTGTATAATATGATCCCCAGTCTGCGGGCTTGTTGACGAGAAGGAGTAATAAAAGATAGAAAGAATTCAGATGGACGATATGGTTGGAGAATCTACAGCAGCCTTGGGATGGGGTGCTTTAGATGGATTAAGGATTGATTGCAGTCTAGATGCGGGAACATGAGCGACGCTATCGGCGAGTTGCGGATCTGTTCTGGGCTTGAATGGGTGTTATGACGTATGGTTGAGCAGATTTAACGAAATGGTCTGACCTAGTGATGATTACAGTGGTAAAGCATCGGCTGTGGTTAGGAGGAGGAATTTCTACGTCGTTCTACAAGAAGATTTGAGATTGGCAGTAGGCTTGAAGTGGGCATGTTCATCGAATAGTTCCGTGAGGGGAAGAAAACGAAACGTTTTTCAGTTGAAGAGTAAACTATGTGCCATAAGGAGCCCTAGAATTCATGTTCTCGATAGCGAGATATCGATGGCGCACCTCAAATCAACTGAAACATCGACCGACATCGGGACGGGATTTTTAAGCCATACTCCATATGGGCGAAGAACGGTCGTCCAAATCAAGATAGATCAAACGAATATGTCGCGTTGATGTCTCCGTTGACGTGCTGATGTCAGCTAATTCTTAGGCGCTCCCCCCGCAGATCATTGCTTCGCTCAGCGATATATGCCAATGAGCGCTGACCCTGACATCAAATAATTCTCAGCCGAATGGCTAGCCGGGCATCACACTTGAATTAGGTCTGATTAATACTAGTTAATTGACGGGAAGTTTATCAAATTTGAAGACACGCTCATTGATAACTATCCGTTGATCAGAGCCGCGAAAGTCCGGGCCGGGCCTCTGAACGGACTGTGAACTCGATGATGTTTCGTGCTAGGAAGAAGATTGGATTTCAACACTTTGTCGTTTTGTGGCACCTACTCGCTGCCTACAGAAGATGCTAGTAGTGGCTCGGAGATGGGTGCTAAATTCATGCTCTAAGGGGATTGAGTTTTTGTAAAGGCTCTAAAGATGAGATAAAAGTTGCTTGTAAAACGTTATCATACAGTCTATAAGATCTGAGATAGAGAACAACTATTTCAATGCCGATTTGTAGAGGATTAAGGGGAAGAAGTTGGTGTCGTGGTTTTATATCTGCTATAGTCTCAAGGAAGACTTGGAGGCAGATACTGCGGGTATGGGCTGGTGGAGCAACTTCCTGGGCTGTGAGAAAGCGAAACTCCAATGAATGGCGCGTTGAGAATTATGAGAATGAGTGTGACGTGCTTTAGGGCCTTGGAAACGCGTCATGGCCTTCACATGGGGTTCGTATAGCGAGTGGATACTGGTGGAGCGGCGTTTTGTTCCGCGAGGAGATGTATCTTCCGAAGTTGTTGATTCGTCATCATTGCTGGCATTCCACGGAGGCAGATAGCAGGATTTCGTTCTTCTTTTCTTGTTCAGGTGTCGAAGTGTGTATATGATCGGGTTGCGATGCGCCGAAACCAGACCGAGCCAGTCTTCCGAAGCACTATCAAACGTCTACATATCCGTTCCTTACATGGGCATTCTGAGGTTCACGGCCATTATTCCCGGAACCCCAGACCCTGAAATTGGTGTTCTTCCGATGCTTGTACCCTGGTTTCAGATCTCATCTGCTAGACTGCATCTGCTCACTCCTTGAGAATTACGATGCCGACGGCATACTGTCACGTTGCATTACCAGGTCGCCGTTGAGGATGCCGCAAGTTAGTGATTGATGCGTAGCGCGCTGAAATCTGGGCGATCTTCGCCTTGCTTAGGATCACTAATCCTTATCAACGCAGCGGTGGAGTCGATGCCATGTTGAATCACAATGTCGATAGAATACTGTAACGCCATATGTTGGGTCTCGATGTTTAGAGGGCGTGATTGGTGGGAGTTCTGGATAACTTCACATACAGCTATGCATTCTTCACTTCGAGAAATGCTGGTACTCTCCACACGATACGAGGAGTGAAGACCCAATGATCGTTGCCATACTACATCAGGCCTCCAGCAGAGCCCAAAGCCACCTTCGTTGTCCTCATGAGAAATTGGTATATCCCAAACTTGGCCGACTCTTGCCTATGCGGAAACTGCGGCGACGAATGACTTGATCAACGCATTGGCTAGACACAATTCCTCGCCTCCCCAAGCAAAGCTAGCATGTTCTTGACTTGACCACGTCATTGAAGTACCACAACGAGCTCTAGGCCAAGGTGGACTCCGAAGGCGATATGATGCTACAATGTAGCAGTAAAATTCCAGCTTCGGTGTTGCGCTACCGGAGAGCTGGTAAACATGGAGTGCTTCCCACTGGATTGGACCTCCGCGGCCCTCGCCTTTCCGAGCAGCGTTAGCATCTCCGCTTCGTTATGATACTAACGCATCACGAGGTGTGCGACAAAGTGCCAAGCTAGGAGAAACCGAAGTAATACCGCGCGGTATGGTCTTTTTGCGTTTGCGATGTTCGCGTAGAGAGTGTTCTTTCAGTAGACTGTCGACTGGGCTTGCCCTGGATATCCACTGATCTGCCGATCCACTTATTAACGCCGATGGTTCTTCGCCTCCCCCAACATGACCGAGATTATCCACCCCACATTCGATCACGATACAGGCGCACCATGAGGGGGATCCCACGCCATCTTTGAGAGAACACAACAAGGTAATCCATGTCCAGCTTGCCGTCTTACCATAGTAACCGTAAACGGCCCACCTCCCGCGGCAGCGCTCCGAACGGGACGTAGTGCGCCGAAAATAAAGCTATTGCGAAGTACCTATGGTCGGAAGAGTTCCGCTAATCTTGAGAGCCTCTGCAGCTCTTATGCCAGGTGCTGATCTCTAGCCGACGAGGACGAGACCTCGGGTTCGACTTCGAAGCCGACGGCGTTAGACGGCATGCGCGAACGAGAACACCCTGAATCGAGTTCGAAGCCGATGAGATACGCGGCATTCCAGCTTGAGTCTGTCTGGGACCGAACCGATACTTGGTGAGCTCTTCTTTGTTTTCTGTCCCGTTCGGTATAGTGCCGCTGCGCTTCGAACGCTTCGTTTGCTAGCTCCACAGTAGGCGCTTGACGACGACGCTTGTCGTAACGTCCACGATATCAGACAGTGTACTACTATCACGGTAAGATACCAAATCTCACGTATTCTTGTGTACCTGCGGTCTTGAACGGTTCAGCCGATCGGGAAGGCCAGAACAGATGAGCTGGCATGGCAAACTCGCGTCGCTCTTGCCTCCCTGCCTTAGCACGAACTTTCCCTCCGCTGCAATAACCCTATCATGAGAAGTGTTCCAGGGAGGCTGAGATGTGGACAGCCACTCTTGGCTGGGCCATAGCGAATTTCAGAGCGTCGGAAGCTGCACAACCGGGCAGATCATAATCAGGTTCGGTATCGTCGCCGAGGATGAGCTCGTGCGAAGCCCACAAGGCAGGGCAGATACCGCTGTCAGATAACTTCCCGTGATGATCTCCATGACGCCGGGTCTCCGAACATTGCGATAGGTTGGGGTAAGTTACCGACTGCGATTCCCATGGAGGACCCATGTGGTTG
>Ga0265797_10009769_pt1 | contig 12346 bp, 9 predicted proteins | sample P2T30metagenome_FD_192433 | JGI IMG/M metagenome (GOLD analysis project Ga0265797, IMG submission 192433) | Plant litter microbial communities from East Loma Ridge, Irvine, California - P2 T30 | ecosystem: Environmental > Terrestrial > Plant litter > Unclassified | place: USA: California... | reverse complement strand
AACGTGGGGCAGAAGGTCTTGAGCAACATCGGGCGAGTGACCACGCTGCACAAGAGCCGGGTAGAGCAGGCCGCGTTCATGGTGCTCAAATCCCCGGACATACCATCGATTCTTGTGGAAACGGGCTTCATCTCCAATGCCGGTGAGTCCAGCAAGCTGCGTTCCGCCGCTCACCAGCAGGCGCTGGCCCGCTCCATTCGTGCTGGCGTGAAGCAGTTCTTCGAGCAGAACCCGCCACCGGGGACCTACATTGCCTGGCTTCGCGATTCCGGCAAGCTGGCGCGCAGCGAAAGCGAGCATACCGTGCGCAGCGGGGAAACCTTGCCCATGATTGCTACGCGCTATCAGGTGTCGGTCAGTGCGCTGCGTAGCGCCAACGACCTGAAGAGCGATGAATTGAAGATTGGCCAGTTGCTGACCATTCCTTCCACCGCCGTGGCGGCGCAGCCATGAGCGGCGCCGCGCGTATCGAGCTGCTGAGCCCCCGGCTGGCGAACCAGATCGCCGCCGGCGAGGTGGTCGAGCGGCCCGCTTCGGTCATCAAGGAGCTACTGGAAAACAGCCTGGATTCCGGCGCCCGCCGCATCGACGTCGAAGTTGAGCAGGGCGGGGTGAAGCTGCTCAAAGTGCGCGATGACGGCTCTGGCATCGCTTCCGATGATCTTCCGTTGGCGCTGGCGCGGCATGCCACCAGCAAGATCCGCGACCTTGAAGACCTTGAACGGGTGATGAGCCTGGGATTTCGCGGCGAAGCCCTGGCCTCCATCAGTTCCGTGGCCCGGCTGATACTGACGTCGCGTACCGCAGACGCCGGCCAGGCCTGGCAGGTGGAAACCGAAGGCCGCGACATGGCGCCACGTGTACAACCTGCGGCGCATCCGGTGGGCACGTCGGTTGAAGTTCGCGACCTGTTCTTCAATACGCCTGCCCGACGCAAGTTTCTCAAGAGTGAGAAGACCGAATTCGATCACCTGCAGGAAGTGATTCGGCGTCTCGCCCTGGCGCGCTTCGACGTTGCCTTCCACCTGCGCCACAACGGCAAGAGCGTACTGAGCCTTCATGAGGCCCATGACGAGGCGATGCGCGCGCGCCGCGTGGGCGCCATTTGCGGGCCGGGGTTTCTTGAGCAAGCCATGCCGATCGAGGTCGAACGCAGCGGCTTGCGCCTGTGGGGCTGGGTAGGCTTGCCCACGTTCTCCCGCAGCCAGGCGGACATGCAATATTTCTTCGTCAATGGCCGTGCCGTGCGTGACAAGCTGGTCGCCCACGCTGTCCGCCAGGCCTACCGAGACGTACTGTTCAACGGTCGCCACCCCACGTTCGTGCTGTTCCTGGAGGTTGACCCGGCCGTGGTGGACGTGAACGTTCACCCCACCAAGCATGAGGTGCGCTTCCGTGACGGGCGCATGGTGCACGACTTCCTCTATGGCACCCTGCACCGCGCCCTGGCCGAGGTTCGCCCCGAGGATCAACTGACCGCGGCGCCCGCGGCGACGACCACATTGGGGCTGGTTCGCCCCTCTGGCGTGGAGGCCGGCGAGTTTGGCCCACAGGGGGAGATGTCCCTCGCCACGCGGCCGCTGCAGTCCCAACAGCAACAGTTCCAATCCCAGCCGCAGGTCGCCTACGGCAACGGCGGTGGCTACAGCAGCTACAGCGGTGGCGCGGAGCGGCGCCCCGCCGTGCCGTTGGCCGAAGCTGGAGGTGTATACCGGGCATTCTTCGCGCCGCTGGCCGAAGGTGAGCCCGCCGCCGCCAGCCTGCCGGAACAGCAGGGCGAAATACCTCCGCTGGGCTTTGCACTGGCGCAGCTCAAGGGCATTTATATTCTTGCCGAAAACGCCCATGGCCTGGTGCTGGTGGATATGCACGCTGCCCATGAGCGGATCATGTACGAGCGGCTCAAGGTGGCAATGGCCAGCGAAGGGTTGAGCGGCCAACCGTTGCTGGTGCCTGAATCCCTTGCACTCAGCCAGCGTGAGGCCGATTGCGCCGAGGAACACGCTGCCTGGTTCGCCCGTCTGGGCTTCGAATTGCAGCGCCTCGGGCCGGAAACTCTCGCCATCCGGCAAATCCCCGCCCTGCTCAAGCAGGCCGAAGCGAATCGGCTGGTGGCCGACGTGCTGGCCGACCTCATGGAATATGGCACCAGCGACCGCATTCAAGCGCACCTCAACGAGCTGCTGGGCACCATGGCCTGTCATGGCGCCGTGCGCGCCAACCGGCGCCTGGCCGTACCGGAAATGAACGCACTGCTTCGCGACATGGAAACCACCGAGCGCAGTGGCCAGTGCAATCACGGCAGGCCCACATGGACCCAGCTCGGGCTGGATGAGCTCGACAAGCTGTTCTTGCGGGGCCGCTAAGATGTCGAATCTGCCGCCTGCCATCTTCCTGATGGGGCCCACGGCTTCCGGCAAGACCGATCTGGCCATGGCGCTGGCGCGGGTACTGCCCTGCGACCTGATCAGTGTGGATTCAGCCCTTGTATACAAGGGCATGGACATCGGCACCGCGAAGCCTTCGAAGGCTCAGTTAGCCGAGTTTCCGCACCGTCTGGTCGATATCCTCGACCCGGCGCAGAGTTATTCGGCCGCTGACTTTCGACGCGATGCGTTGCAAGCCATGGCTGAGATCACTGCCAGGGGGCGTATTCCCCTGTTGGTGGGCGGCACCATGCTGTATTTCAAGGCATTGCTGGACGGGCTGGCGGACATGCCTGGCGCAGACCCTGCAATCCGCCAGGCCCTGGAAGCGCAGGCCACCGCTGAAGGCTTGCCGGCGTTGCACGCCGAGCTGAGCCGGGTCGATCCTGTCTCGGCGGCCCGTATCCATCCCAACGATCCCCAGCGGATCATTCGGGCGCTGGAAGTCTTCCGCGCCGCTGGCTTCAGCATGACGGACCTGCGACAGCGGCAAATTGCTGAAAATGGCGCGCCAGGCGCATCGGCTTCATCCCAATTACCCTATACTGTCGCCAGCCTCGCAATCGCGCCGGCCGAGCGCTCGCTGTTGCACGCGCGTATCGCTCAGCGGTTCGAACAAATGCTTGAACAGGGTTTCATCGGCGAGGTCAGACAGTTGCGTGACAGAGGAGACCTGCACGTGGGCCTGCCTTCAATCAGGGCGGTCGGGTATCGGCAGGTGTGGGATCATCTCGATGGCAGGCTGTCTGCCGCTGAAATGAAAGAGCGGGGCATCATTGCGACGCGCCAATTGGCCAAACGTCAATTTACATGGCTGCGTGGCTGGGGTGATCTGAAGTGGCTCGACAGCCTCGCTCGCGACAATCTGACGCAGTCCTTGAAATACCTTGGCTCGATCTCCATATTGAGCTGAGTCATGCGTTGCCGTCTATCCTTGGGGGAAAGCCGGTCAGCTATTATTTTTGAAGTTTTTTTATTGATCCTTAAAGGAGTGCGGCACATGTCAAAAGGGCATTCGCTACAAGACCCTTACCTGAACACATTGCGTAAAGAAAAAGTGGGGGTGTCGATTTACCTGGTCAACGGCATCAAGCTGCAAGGCACTATCGAATCCTTTGACCAGTTCGTGATCTTGCTGAAGAACACTGTCAGCCAGATGGTCTACAAGCACGCAATCTCTACCGTCGTCCCGGTTCGTCCGATCCGCCTGCCAAGTGCTGGCGACGCCGAACATGCTGACGCCGAGCCCGGAAACGCCTGATAGGAGCCTCCTTTGTTCTTTGAGCGCCACGGTGGTGGTGAGCGAGCCATTCTCGTTCATCTGGATGGACAAGACCCTGAGGCGCGCGAAGACCCGCAGGAGTTTCAGGAGTTGGCAGCCTCGGCCGGTGCCGAAACGATCGCTTTCGTGAGCGTCTCGCGCCACCAGCCGACCGCCAAGTACCTGATCGGTACTGGCAAGGTCGATGAGCTGCGCGAGCAGGTCAAGGCCGGCGAAGTCGACCTGGTGATCTTCAATCACACCCTCACGCCCAGCCAGGAACGTAACCTGGAGCGCGCCTTCGAGTGCCGCGTTCTGGATCGTACCGGGCTCATTCTCGATATTTTCGCCCAGCGCGCCCGCACCCACGAAGGCAAGCTGCAAGTGGAGCTCGCCCAGCTGGAGCACATGAGCACGCGCCTGGTTCGGGGGTGGACTCACCTGGAGCGGCAGAAAGGCGGGATCGGGCTACGCGGCCCGGGCGAAACCCAGCTTGAAACCGACCGTCGCCTGCTACGGGTTCGCCTGCGGCAGATCAAGGCGCGGCTGGAAAAGGTGCGCAGCCAGCGCGAGCAGGCCCGGCGTGGTCGCCGGCGCGCGGATATTCCGTCGGTGTCCCTCGTGGGTTATACCAACGCCGGCAAGTCGACTTTGTTCAATGCCATCACTCAGTCCGACGTTTACGCGGCGGATCAACTGTTCGCAACGCTCGATCCTACGCTGCGCCGGCTGGAGCTCGCGGACATCGGCCCGATCGTATTGGCCGACACCGTAGGCTTCATCCGTCATTTGCCTCACAAGTTGGTCGAGGCATTCCGCGCCACACTAGAAGAGTCGGCGAACTCGGATCTGCTGTTGCACGTGATCGACGCTCACGAGCCCGAGCGCATGGCGCAGGTTGAACAAGTGATGGCCGTGCTTACCGAGATCGGGGCCCAAGGGTTGCCGATCCTCGAGGTGTACAACAAGCTCGACCTCCTGGAAGCGGTAGAGCCGCATATCCAGCGCGGCGAAGACGGCAAGCCACAGCGGGTATGGGTATCGGCGCGGGATGGCCGTGGCCTGGAGCTGGTTGGCAAGGCGATCGCTGAACTGCTCGGTGAAGATCTTTTCGTGGCTACCCTGCGATTGCCTCAGGAACTGGGGCGGCTCAGGGCGCAGTTCTTCGCATGCGGCGCCGTGCAGGGGGAAGCCCATGACGAGAGTGGGGCCAGTTTGCTCGACGTGCGTTTACCCCGGGTAGAGCTGAACCGGCTGGTTAGCCGGGAAGGCTTGAAACCTCTGGAATTCATCCAGGAACACACTTTGCAATAAAAGCTCTCCGCGTTGGTTTGGTCGGAAGGGCTCGCATTCTGTAGCATTGGCCGACGCGCCGCGGGTGCGTCTTAGCTTTATCTGATGGAGAGCGCTATGGCTTGGAATGAGCCGGGTGGTGGCAATTCGAACAACCAGGACCCTTGGGGCGGCCGCAAGGGCGGTGATCGCAAGGGGCCACCGGACCTGGACGAAGCCTTTCGCAAGCTGCAGGAAAGCCTGAACGGCCTGTTCGGCGGCGGCAAGCGCCGCGGCGGCGAGCCAACAGGGTCGAAGGGCGGCGGGCTGGGCCTGCTGGGGATTGGGCTGGCCGTGCTGGCGGCCATCTGGCTGTACAGTGCCGTCTACGTCGTGGACGAGCAGGAGCAGGCCGTGATCCTGCGGTTCGGCAAGTACTACGAAACCGTAGGGCCTGGCCTCAACATCTATTTCCCACCGATCGATCGCAAGTACCTCGAGAACGTCACGCGCGAGCGGGCCTATAGCAAGCAGGGCCAGATGCTCACCGAAGACGAGAACATCGTCGAGGTTCCGCTGACGGTCCAGTACAAGATCGTGAACCTGCGGGACTTCGTGCTCAACGTGGATCAACCGGAGGTCAGCCTCCAGCATGCCACCGACAGCGCGCTGCGCCACGTCGTGGGCTCTACCGCGATGGACCAGGTGCTTACCGAGGGCCGCGTGCAGATGGCCGGCGAAATCAAGGAGCGCCTCCAGCGCTTCCTCGACACCTACCGCACCGGCATCAGCGTGACCCAGGTAAACGTGCAAAGCGCCGCCGCGCCGCGTGAAGTCCAAGAGGCCTTCGACGACGTGATTCGCGCCCGTGAAGACGAGCAGCGCGCCCGCAACCAGGCCGAAACCTACGCCAATGGCGTGGTGCCGGAAGCCCGTGGTCAGGCGCAGCGGATCATCGAGGACGCCAATGGTTACCGGGACGAAGTAGTTTCCCGCGCCAAGGGTGAGGCCGATCGCTTCAGCAAGCTGCTGGGCGAGTACCGCAAGGCGCCGGATGTAACCAGGGAACGCCTGTATCTGGAAACCATGCAGGACGTGTACAGCAATACCAGCAAGGTGCTGGTATCCGGCAAGGGTCAGAACAACATGCTCTACCTGCCGCTGGACAAGCTGATGGAAAAAGGCCGCAGCCCGGCCGCCGTGCAGCCTTCCGTCAACCCGCCTTCGGACTCCGCTGGCCGTAGCGCCGGCGACCTGCAACAGCAGCAGCGAGAAATGCGTACCAGGGAGAGCCGCTGATGGGCAATAGATCCGTAATCGCGCTTATCGTCGGTGTAATCGCCGTGGTGGCGCTGTGGAACAGCTTTTATATCGTTTCGCAAACCGAGCGGGCAGTGCTGTTGCGCTTCGGCCGGGTAGTGGAAGCCGATGTGCAGCCTGGCCTGCATATGAAGGTGCCCTACATGAACCAGGTTCGCCGTTTCGATGCGCGGCTCATGACCCTGGACGCCCCGACCCAGCGTTTCCTTACGCTGGAGAAGAAGGCTGTAATGGTGGACGCATACGCCAAATGGCGCGTGAAGGACGCTGACCGCTTCTACACTGCGACTGCGGGCATGAAGGCTACCGCGGACGAGCGCCTGGCCCGCCGGCTGGAGTCGGGCCTGCGTGACCAGTTCGGCAAGCGCACACTGCATGAAGTGGTTTCGGGCGAGCGTGACGCCTTGATGGCGGACATCACCGCTTCGCTGAACCGCATGGCGGACCAGGAGCTGGGCATTGAGGTCGTCGATGTTCGAGTCAAGTCGATCGACCTGCCCAAGGAAGTGAACCGCAGCGTGTTCGAACGCATGAGCACCGAGCGTGAGCGCGAGGCCCGGGAACACCGCGCCAAGGGTAACGAGCTGGCCGAAGGTATCCGGGCGGACGCTGACCGTCAGCGCCGTGTACTGCTTGCCGAGGCGTATCGCGAATCCGAAGAGGTACGAGGTGACGGCGATGCTCAGGCCGCTTCCATCTATGCCAAGGCGTACAACCAGGATCCGGACTTCTACGCCTTCTATCGCAGCCTGCAGGCGTACCGGCAAGGGTTCTCGTCCAAGGGCGACGTGCTGGTGCTCGACCCGAGCAGTGATTTCTTCCGCTACATGGAGCGGGCAAAGCCGTAATAGCAGAGGGCCCCGCTGGGCAGGTCGCTGCCTGGCGGGGTGATCCGCCGGCCAAACCTGTGTATCATGCGGCAGCCGGGAAATTCCCGGCTTTTTTGCGTCTGCAAGGTCCGATGGCCGTGCGGGCCCCAAGGTTTTTCGAGGACACTGCCCCGTGGCGCGGCAAGCGCTATGGTTTTCGCGCCTGCGCGGCAGTATCTGCTTCACTCAAGGGTGGGCCAGCATGGGCCCGCCGCCCGGAACAAAGGGGATGGGGTAATGGCAACGGTAGACCGCTGGCTTTTGCCGGATGGTATCGAGGAAGTACTGCCACCTGAGGCTGCACGCATCGAAGTCGCGCGGCGCCAGGTACTGGATCTGTTCCAAAGCTGGGGCTACGAGTTCGTTGTAACGCCGCATATCGAATACCTGGAGTCGCTGTTGGTTGGCGCTTCCCAGGATCTGGACTTGCGCACCTTCAAGGTCGTCGATCCCCTGTCAGGGCGGCAGATGGGCTTCCGCGCGGATATCACCCCGCAGGTAGCGCGTATCGACGCTCACTCGTTGCGGCGCGAAGGGCCAAGCCGGCTGTGCTATGCCGGCAGCGTGCTGCACGCCAACCCTCGTGCGTTGTCGACCTCCCGCAGCCCGATCCAGCTTGGCGCTGAACTGTACGGCGACGCCAGTATCGGTAGCGACCTTGAAGTCATCAGCCTGATGCTGGCGATGCTCGAGTTGTGGCAAGTGCCGGATGTACACATGGATCTGGGCCACGTGGGTATCTACCGCGGCCTGGCCCGTGCCGCCGGGCTGCCTGGCGAAACCGAACAGCGTTTGTTCGATGCCTTGCAGCGCAAGGCCACCGACGAAGTGTTCGAGCTGACCGCGGGCGTCGCGGCCGGCCCGGCACGTATGCTGCGCGCGCTGGTCAATCTTTCGGGTGACCGGTCCGTACTGGGCCAAGCCCGCGAAATCCTCGGCGGCGCTCCCGCCCCCGTGCTGGCGGCGTTGGACGAGCTGATGGAGCTGGCTGAGCGCCTGACCGCGCGCTTCCCGAATCTGCCGCTGTATTTCGACCTGGGCGAGCTTCGGGGCTATCACTATCACACCGGTGTCGTCTTCGCCGCGTTCGTGCCCGGCGTTGGCCAGTCCATCGCTCAAGGTGGCCGTTACGACGATTTCGGCGCCGACTTTGGCCGCGCCCGCCCGGCAACGGGCTTCTCCACGGACCTGAAAAGCCTGGTCACGTTGGGCCGCGCCGAGGTGGAGTTGCCAGAAGGCGGCATCTGGATGCCCGACAGCCCGGACGCGGCGCTGTGGCAAACGGTCTGCCGCTTGCGAGCGGGCGGCGAGCGCGTGGTTCAGGCATTGCCTGGCCAGGCCGCCGGGGCTGCTCGCGAGGCGGGCTGCGACCGCCAACTCATTCTGCAGGGCGGTTGCTGGGAAGTGGCACCGCTGGTTTCCTGAGTTCACGCCGGCCGCGGCCGGCACCAAGTTTGCGCCAATGAGGACAAGTGTTATGGGTAAGAATGTCGTCGTCCTGGGCACCCAATGGGGTGATGAGGGCAAAGGCAAGATCGTCGATCTGCTCACCGAACATGCTGCCGCGGTCGTGCGTTATCAGGGCGGCCACAATGCTGGCCACACGCTGGTAATCAACGGCGAAAAGACCGTGCTGCACCTGATTCCGTCCGGCATCCTGCGTGACGGCGTGAAGTGCCTGATCGGCAACGGCGTCGTCGTGGCGCCCGATGCGCTGATGCGCGAAATCACCAAGCTGGAAGAGAAAGGCGTTCCGGTTCGCGATCGCCTGCGCATCAGCCCGGCTTGCCCGCTGATCCTGTCCTACCACGTTGCGTTGGACCAGGCTCGCGAGAAAGCCCGTGGCGAACACAAGATCGGTACCACTGGCCGTGGCATCGGCCCGGCCTATGAAGACAAGGTCGCCCGTCGCGGGCTGCGTGTGGGTGATCTGTTCCATCGTGAGCGTTTCGCCGCCAAGCTGGGCGAGCTGCTGGACTACCACAACTTCGTGCTGGTGAATTACTACAAGGAGCCGGCCGTCGACTTCCAGCAAACGCTGGATGAGTGCATGGCATACGCCGAGCAACTCGCGCCGATGATGCAGGACGTCACCGCCGAGCTGCACGCGCTGCGCAAGGCCGACAAGGACATCATGTTCGAAGGCGCGCAGGGTTCGTTGCTGGACATCGACCACGGTACCTACCCGTTCGTGACCAGCTCCAACACCACCGCGGGCGGTATTGCCACCGGCTCCGGCTTTGGCCCCATGTACCTGGATTACATCCTGGGCATCACCAAGGCCTACACCACCCGTGTAGGCTCTGGCCCATTCCCCACCGAGCTGTTCGATGACGTGGGCGCCTTCCTGGCCAAGCGTGGCCATGAATTCGGGGCCACCACGGGCCGTGCCCGTCGCTGCGGCTGGTTCGACGCGGTCATCCTGCGCCGCGCCATCGAAATCAACAGCATCTCGGGCCTGTGCCTGACCAAGCTGGACGTGCTGGATGGCCTCGAAACCATCCGTATCTGCGTGGGCTACAAAAATGAAGCCGGCGCGGTCATCGATGCACCAACCGATGCGGACAGCTACATCGGGTTGCAACCCGTGTACGAAGACGTACCGGGCTGGAGCGAATCCACCCTGGGTGCCAAGAGCCTTGAAGAGTTGCCCGCCAATGCCCGCGCATACATCAAGCGTGTGGAGGAGTTGGTAGGGGCGCCGATCGACATTATTTCGACGGGCCCTGACCGTAACGAAACCATCGTGCTGCGCCATCCGTTCGCGTAAGCCATTGGTATGAAAAGCAAAGGGTCCCTTATGGGGCCCTTTGTCATTTTTGCCGCCTGCTCGGCACGGGGTTTGCTGGGAAGATCCATCAGCGTGTGCGCCATTGTTTTAATGGCACTGGATCAGAGGGTTTACCCGTGTCGGCCATTCTTTCGCTCTTTCGCAGCCGCTTGCTGCGCCCCGTATTTCTTGCGCTGGGCGTTGCCCTTTTGGTGCAGGTGTTTGTAGCGGTTGCCCTGACCCGAAGCACGGTCACGGCGTTGGAGGCCGATCTCAGCCTTCGCCTGGGCGCCGACAGTCAGCGGCTTGGCGCTGGGCTCAATCAGGCAGGGCAGGACCTTACCGGTAGCCTGGACAAGCTGTCCGCCAGTACTCGTCAGCGCTTGGCGGCTGGGCTGTCCAGCCGGCTTACAGACGAGCAGAAACAGGTAAGGGCGACGCTCGAGCACAGCATCAAGGAGTCGGCCAACGACATGGCCGAGTTGCTGGCTTCTGTCGCACCGCGCGCTATGTGGGACAACGACATTCCTACCTTGTCCGAGTTTGCCCGCCGAGCACAGCGTAACCCCAACGTACTGTTCGTGATCTACGATGACGCCACTGGCCAGCATCTGACGCGCTACCTGAACCGGGACAACCCTATCAACCAGGCCCTGATTCAAAAAGGGCAGGGTGAGCGCCCGCTGGAAAAAGTGCTGGACGCTGCTCGCAATGACCCTTCCGTTTATTACGTGGAGGCGCCTATCAGCCCCAACGGCACGGAAATCGGCAGAGTGCGCATGGGCGTTTCCACCGCCGGCGTAGACGCCGAGCTTGCGGCGCTCGACAAGCGCTTCAACGATCTGATCGCCAGCGGCGACCAACTCGTGGCGGATAGCGTTTCCGGTGCCGCGGCCGAAAGCTCGCGTGTGCTGCGCGATCGCCTCGAGAGCGCCCAGGGCGCCGCCAAGGAGATGCAAGCCAATACCCACCGCGCTGTCGGTGAAGCCGCCGAGGTTCTGCGCTGGCGGATCGGGGCGGGCCTGGCCGTGGTAGCGCTGGCCGTTCTGTTAGCCTTGGCCGTTGTCCTTGGGCGCCGGGTAGTGAGCAAGCTACGGTTGCTCATTGGTGCCCTGAATGATCTGGCCGCTGGCGAAGGTGACCTGACCAAGCGAGTAGCCCTGACCAGCAATGACGAGATCGGTGATATGGCCGACGCGGTGAACCGGTTCGTGGCCAAGCTGCAGCCCATCGTGCGTGAAGCCGGTGACGTGGCGCAGCGTACCGGGCAGGAGATCGGTGCCATGACCCAGCGCAGCGCGGGTGCCGACGCCGCAGCGGAGCGCCAGCGCGACGAGGTGGCGGCAAGCCTTCAGGCCTTGGCCCTGATGGCTGATGAGGCCCAGGCGGAAAGTATTGCGATGCAGGCCGCCCTCAAACAGGTGGCAGAGATCCGCCAGGCGACCGATGCCAACACCAAGGCCTCGGCCCAGGTCGGAAATCTGATCGAAGCCCTGGCCGGGCAGGTCGATACGGGTTCCAAGGTTATCGAGCGGCTGGCCGAGCAAAGCCAGCAGATCGAAGTAGTGCTTACCGTTATCCACGGCATTGCCGAACAAACCAATCTGCTTGCCCTGAACGCCGCCATCGAAGCGGCGCGGGCCGGAGAAACCGGGCGCGGCTTTGCGGTGGTCGCTGATGAAGTGCGGGCCTTGGCAAGCAAGACCCAGAGCTCGACCGGGGATATTCAGGCACACATTGGCGCCCTCCAGGCTGGCGCGCGCGAGGCCGTCAGCGCCATCGGTCAGGCGGGCCTTCAAGCAAGCGAAGGCTTGCGCGTATTGCGGGACGCTTCAAGGCTGCAGCAGACGGTGCAGACCTCCGTGGAGCAAGTGCACGCCGCTATCGACCTGGCGACCCGCGCCGCGCAGCATCAGGCCCAAGGCGCGCAAGCGGTGAAGGGCAGGGTAGAGGTGATTCACGCCCAGGCCGAACAATCAGCCCAAGTCGTGCTTGAAACCACGGCCAGCAGCAAGGTTCTGGATCGCCTGGCCCACCAATTGCGGGCGAGCCTTGGCCAGTTCAGGGCCTGAGCCACGCGGCTAGCGCCGGCTCAGGTACATCCGCGTGGTGAGCAGGTAGACCGGTAGCCCGGACACAAGAATCAGGAGCGCGGCAAAGGGCGCGGCGGCTGCGAACTCCATGTTCGAGGTGTGGGACCACACTTCGGTGGCCAGGGTGGTGGTGCCGGTGGGGCTCAACAGCAGTGTTGCGGTGAGCTCCTTCATGGCATCCAGGAACACCAAGGCGAAGGCTGCTGCCAGTGCCGGGAAAATGATTGGCAAGGTAACCTTGCAGAAGGCCTTGAACGCGCCGGCACCCAAGGTGCGCGCCGCTTCCTCGAGCTGAGGCGCGGCCTTCGTCAGCGCCGTACGCACGGGCCCCTGCG
>Ga0265797_10009768_pt1 | contig 12347 bp, 13 predicted proteins | sample P2T30metagenome_FD_192433 | JGI IMG/M metagenome (GOLD analysis project Ga0265797, IMG submission 192433) | Plant litter microbial communities from East Loma Ridge, Irvine, California - P2 T30 | ecosystem: Environmental > Terrestrial > Plant litter > Unclassified | place: USA: California... | reverse complement strand
GGGGACTGCGTGGCATACGCATCTTCCTTGTCGTTACTTTCTTCATGGTCCTCATTGCCACACTGGCAGAGTGCCACCCCACCTCCCACTACTGGCAAGTCGTGCCGGATCCAGGACCGCAATGCCGACAGGGTTACGCGCAGCTGCTGACCATGGGAATCACCGACATCGTCACCGATATATTTCTGATCGCCTTTCCGATTCCGATCATCGTGCGTTCGAGCATGCCATTAAAGCGAAAGATCTCTCTCACTGTGCTCTTCTCCTTGTCAGTCGTCCTGATCGTCGTAACTGGGACGCGAATGCCTCTGGTCATCCAACGACAAGGCCTACAACAGTTCCGCACTGTATTCGCTTCTTCGGAGATCTTGGCTGCAACCATAGTTTCAAACGCCATCATCCTAGGATCGTTCCTTCGCGACCGAGGTGTTAAGAAAGCCAAGTTCAAAGCACCATCAACTACAGACAGCATGGAACGCAGAGGGTCTGCAAGACGCTTCACGGACCAAACATGCAGTAGCGACGAAGACCTCGCACGATCGCTAGGGTACCGGACAAAACCCGAACTACTCGAGAAGCAGACAAGCGTTCCTAGACCAGCTCCTGTGGCTGATCTTGACCTTCTGTCGTCTTCTAGACAACCAGGCCCTTTTGTCAACAACAACTGGAGATTCCCCGACGAAGAGGCTGGCATGATTCAGAGCAGCGACCGATCCAGCGTGACAGTCGAAGATATACGGGATCCGATGCCTAGTCCTCGTGCAAGAAGAGTGTCGTGGTTCGATGTTGGAGGCCTGCTTGAGAATCAAACTGTAGCTCCCTCGCCCACCGATTCAGTCATCGCGCACGACTTCGCAACCCAGCCACGGCGGGGGTCCAGAGCCTCGAACACAATCATACCAAATGCGCGTGCATTTTTGCCTCAAGCACGGCGCAACTCTCGACTTTCGCAACAGTCTGAGGACTACGAGATGTCGTCTGTCCGGCCCACCCACCAGTTGCAGGACCTCGGCGGCTTGCTTTCCGAAGATCGCGAACAAGAAGAAGCTCTCTCAACCCCCTCTCCACACTCGGGCTCCTCAGCCGGTCCTCCTCGCAATGAGCGATACGCGCCCATACAACGCACGTCAACGCGCTCAACACAGGCAAGCTACGATGCTCTGTCTCTACGAGATCCTGGAGGCTTGCTTTCTTCCGCACCCCCTCCCACGTCTCATCGACGCAACCCTACCCAACATAGCCGCAACGTGCCGTCCTTACAGGATGCTGGCGGCCTTCTTGGTTGACGACTCCCTTACTACTTTACATACCCCCTGCGTGATACCCCGGCCTCCATGGCCTCTTTGCATATGCATAGCCTGCCTAATGCTTCCCATGTTATTTTTTCCTTTTCTTTTGTATAGTACGCGAATCGCCCCCACGTGGCGGTCGCGATGGGTTGATGACTGATGGGTTACGACATTTCCGGATGCGATACCCATGGGCCATCAGAGATCTAAGATGTATGTCGGAGATTACGATCTAGAGTCAGGACTTGTGTATAATAGCAATATACCCAACGCGTGGCGTTGTTGAGGCGTACGTCACGGCAGTAAATTGCCGACCTATAAATGAAGTCAATATGCACTCTCGGCTCCTTGATCCTACATCCGGGTAGCACACGTGTGAAGACACAGGGTTTACGCTAAAAGGAAGTCGAAAAAGCGATTACCGAGCGCATGGTTCAGCATCCAACGCTCCAGCCCTGTGGAACGAATAGCGTTCGGGTATTATTCACGATGTCTTGGCTGTCAACGGCGCGGGAAGGAGCTGCAGGGCGTCGGTCAAAGCTCGCACTATTACCAACAGCAACCACCGTGCCACTCTAGCACCCTTTGCGGTAGCCATTCAACACCATCGCGAAAGTGGTGCTGTCAGATATGAGCAATGACGCGCCGACGCTTGGAGAGATCACCCAACTAACCCGTCAAGAACTTACTACGAGGCAGAAGACCGATCCTATTCGCGAATGCGGACGCGCCGCGCTCTCGCTCCTTCCCAACGACTTCGAGCTTGGCCTCAAGCTTGCGTATCAGAAACTACACGATGTGCCGTATAGGGAGGTGAAGACGTGCTGGCGCAGGCTGTACACGGATGCGAGCTTGTGGAAGGTGTTGAAGCTGGTAGGCGACGAGCGTGATGAGCACCTGTGCGAGACCCTCCCGGAGGCTGGGGGCGACAAAGAAGAAGTCGATTCAAAGAGTGACTGGGTCGACGAAGTGGTGCGGATACTGGATATGACGCTCATACTGACAGGCGCACCTGAGAGGGGGGAGCTCGTAGAGCTATGGTTTGCAGCGCTGAAGGCTGTTTCGACTCCTCCAGATTCACATCTCCATACAGAAGTTTCAGAGAGGCCGCGCAAGAGGAGACGACTACCATCTGAGGGTCAAACATCGCGCCTACCAGCAAGCTTCGCAACGGTGCTTCCCGATCCTCCACCCTCCCTTCGATGTGCGATTCCACGAACGAAAGAGCTCAGCCTGGAGGCTTTCCAGAAGAGACTCGGTGACACAAACACCCATACACCACTCATCATCGAGGGTGCGATACAGCATTGGCCCGCTATTGATGAGAGGCCGTGGCACGACCCCGCATATCTGCTAGAGCAGACGCTTGGTGGTAGACGGCTCATACCGGTAGAAGTAGGAAAGAGCTATACCGATGAAGGCTGGGGCCAGCGTATCATCACCTTCCGTGACTTCATGGAGACATATATGCTCAAGGGTCAAAGAGAAGCTGTCTTGGCCGCAGCGCATACAGACACGACGCAGAGCCTTGAACACGATGAGGCAGATAGCAGCACGAAACACACACCCACCGGCTACCTAGCCCAACACGACCTCTTCGCCCAAATCCCCTCCCTACGCGCCGACATCAGCATACCCGATTACTGCTACTGCGAGCCCGCTCCATCCCCCCACCCCACACACATCAAGCCCGTCGCGAAACTCGAAGAACCTTTGCTGAATGCTTGGTTCGGCCCCGCAGGCACCATATCACCCCTCCACACTGATCCCTACCATAACATTCTCGCGCAAGTCGTAGGATACAAATACGTGCGCCTCTTCGCACCTGCGGAAACGCAGCGTCTGCATCCGAGGAGTACGGATGAGAGTGGTGTGGATATGAGTAATACGAGTCAGGTTGATTTGGATGAAGCTATGGCTTTGTACCCTGAGATATCTTGTTGGAATACTGGGGGAACTTGTGCGGGAGGTGACGATGAGGGTTTGTGTGAACCGAGAAAGGGGTTTGAACACGACTTCCCTGGTTTCAAAGACGCACAGTATGTTGAAGGTATCCTGGCACCTGGCGAGTGTCTCTACTTACCCGTGGGTTGGTGGCATTATATCCGTAGTCTCACACCCAGTTTCAGCGTAAGCTTTTGGTTCAACTAGACCATCACCATCCTATCCTTGTTCTCTACATTTCGATCCATACATATTCATACCTCTCTCTCACCCACCATCCTTCTTATATTGTACATGCAATCCCACTTCTCCAAGCAACCCGTCAAACTCGTCGAATAAATGCAAACACCTTCCATGCTTCCCACATCTTACATCTTACCACCACGCCTTCTTTCTTCTCCCAGCTCCGCGCCTAAGCACGCTGCGCACGGTCCGGACACCGACCACACACACCCTCCAACGTCCCGCGATGCACTGTATCCGGCACTCCGCTCCCGCAGACTCCATCGCGCTCGTTCCAGTATGCACATCGCCGGTAAAGATCTGTGTAGACACAATAGCAGCCTTCGTAGGTGGTTTCTTCCCATTCGCACATGGTTGTGTTGGTATTTGGATAGTTAAGAAGTTCAGAGTCGGTTGTTTTATTCAGGGGGGTAAACTCGATTTTGATGGAGTGTATGTGCGCTTTGAGGTATCTTTCTGTTCTCAAGGGTGAGATGTGTGGCTTGGGTGGTCTGTATAACTTGGCTAATGATAGGGGTCCTAGGATTATACGAATAAGAGGGAGAAGACTGCTTTTATACAGTGTGTATTGCTTAAAGTTGCGGATTCCATTCTCGTCCTTGAACGAAGATGTTGGTTGAGTTTCCGTCACTGTTGCTGTTGCCGTCTGCTCTTCGACCAGTGTTGGTATGTTCTTCATGCCATATTTCGACAAACATCTTGCTTATTGAGATGAATAGATGTATGCTTCCATGATCATGACTGTAAACATAGATGCCATCGGACACAACCGATTGAATCATAACATATCCCTTTGAACACACTTCAGATTCCAAACCCATCCCATCCTCCTCCCTTCATCCATCTACCCAAAAGCCGGAGCCAGCGCATACCCCACAACCAACTCCTCGCCCTGCCTAAAGCAGCTCCACAGATTCCCGACACCCTCATCCAACGCAGGACTAAACACATTGCCCACATAGCAAAACACGCTCTCGTGCTCCTTCACACCCAGTCTCTTCCGCAGAAAACGTACTATTGTTGCGAAAGTCTGGTTGGTGGACAGCTTGAAGATGCGTTGGGTTAGGTGGGGGGCTGAGCCTATGGGTTGGAGGCGTATTGTTACTATGGTGGGAGGTTAGCGGGAAGTGAGAGAGGGGAGGTTGACTGGGACGGGATGGTAGGAAGTAGATGGGGGATGTCAAGTGTTTTCGTTGATGATGGGTTGGAACATGGGTAGATGAAAGCGGACGGGGATACCTTTCTGAACAGCGAGATTTCCTGCTGTTTCCAACGCTTTCGAGGCGTCTTTGGGGAGATTGGTTAACACGACTGAGGCTGCCATGGTGAGAGGCGCTTCTGTTGTGTCATCTTCCTCAGGCATCCTCTCTTTTGGTGATTCGGACATGGTGAGGGTGGATGTGTACTGATGCGAAGCGAAGAGTGAAGTGTGGATACAGCAGCTATTTTGGGGTGACGGTCAAAGGTCCAAGAAGAGGAATGCGGACTGATTTGAGAAAAGCGAATGTTTGTGGGTTAGTGTTCGTTCGAGGCAAGAACGGTGGTCACGATGGAAGGTGTAAACGTCGGCATAGCCAATCAGCGCCCCACTACCCCAACATCACTTCTCGAATGCGCAAGACCGTTCATCAACCATGTCATCTTTCGCATTGATATCTAGTGTTTTCTACATATCTGATACGATAATGATATATAACATAGCCTCCAGTATGGCGTCGTCCGCGTTCGTCGCCAAGTAACCTCCTCAGTATGACAATGTTCTACAAACCTCAATAGTAGTACTAACCCTCGTTTACTGAAAACACACGCGTGCACACCACCAGCCAGCCGGTTTGCAAAGCGCAACAACCAGCAAAGATGACCCGAAGGTCATGACGCAATAGCTATATACAAAGGGGATGCATGCATCGTTAAGCCACCAGGGATCAGTGATCATGGGCCTATACAGGGTAAGGAAATGGAGCAAGTCAAGCTGTGTCGCCAATAAGGGGAAAGGTAGAAGCTGCGCCTCGAAAATGCTATGGAAACGGGTATTCGCTCGCAGAGTAATGCCATGCGCCCGGGGGCGAGAAGTGAACAACAGGTGCGATAGGAAATTATGTCGTGGGTATTAGTGAGGTCGTGCATTACGCCGTAAGGAATGCAATGTGTGGCCGTGTAGTCTGCATGAGCCGCAAGGCTCATCGACGATCAAGTTGGGCGAGTAGCTGATCAAGCTCAACCCAGTTGTCCGTGGTGACTGCGAACTTGCGGTGCTTGCGGGAAACGACGTGCTGTATGTTGTCAGTATGCTGTTTGTAAAGGAATCCTCGTAGTGCGTACCTCGTCAAAGTCATTGAACTTCTCCCTGCAGTTCTCGCAGTAACCAGGCTTCAGCTCCTTCTCAGCAGTCTTGCGCCTGCGGAGGGCAGCTGCTTTACGAGCTTGTCTTTCTTCGTCTCCATCATCGTGTGTGTGACCCATGTTCTCCTGGGCCTTGCGCTTTGCCGCGCGCATGGGTTGAGAATGCTCATAGCTGAGCGCAGCCCTGACATCGTTTGTAACGGACGAATGGCCACTATTCGTATTCGCCGACGGTACGCTGTTCTTCTCGAGGACCTTTCGTTTCAGCTGGTTGACTTCCTTGCTGTTTCCAGCACGAGGGGCAGCAGCAGTCGAGGAGATCATTTGCGAGCGGATAGCGGACGTGATGTTCGATTGGTGTAGACCAGACGCGACCGGCTCACCAGCGATGAAACGGGGCATGGCTCGGATGCTAGCCTGAGCACTGCCAAACATGGGTGGTGGGCCGTCTGCCGTGTTGCATCGCTTGGGAGGAAGGGCCTTCGGAGGATCTAACGGTTTCGCATCTCCATCCTGTTCTTCTTTGACGATGGCAGCAGGAGCGCTGGGACGCCTTGCCAGGTTGTTGTTCTCTCCCAAAGCATTCTTCTCTTCCATAGCTGAAGCAGCACGCGTCCGTGGCGCTTGGGCAGCCTGCCTTCGGCGTGCTTCCTGCTCTTCTTGCTGTCGGCGGCCGAAATGGGGATCCTCCACGAACGGGCACTTGCCGTTACCGGAGGCACGGAACTGCGGCCATTTGCCCTTCTCTTTCTCAACCTTCTGGTATTCTCGGATCATGACGGGTCGGGTAACCTCGTCCATATCGTGCACGTAGACGTAGTATCCACGGAGCGGAATCATGTCCTGCGAGGCCATGACGTAGTCGCGGTCCAACTTCTCATTTTGTAGCAGCCTTTGCAGATCGGCAGGACGACCCTTGTGCTGCGTAGCCACCGCCTGACGTGTCGAATGGGTAGACGCGTCCTCCCCAGTTTCCTTGTTGAACATGGTATCCACCATGCGCTGCAACTTCTCGACGGACCATATCTTCATACCCAAGCTCTTAGCCTTGTACAGGATATCACCACGGTCGGACTTCTCGAGGGCGGCATCGAAGATGGACTTCTTGTTCTCCAGCTGGGCCGGATTGACGGTACCTTTGTGGGAGGATGAACTGCCATCGAGGTCGGCGGGGATGGAACGCGTCGTGATGACATGGGTGACTTCCCGAGAGAAGAACTTGACTTCTCGCTGGTGACTGTTAGCACGACGGATGTAGGGAAGGGTATGCCAGACGTACGGAACCTAGGACGCGTGCCCTGTTCAAAAGTTTGTCTTTCTGGGGTTCTGAGACGCTGTCAAAGTAGAACGCAAACTGGGGAAACAGCTTGCGGTAGTGACGCTGCCATTGTCGAATCGTTTCTAGGTCGTGTGATGCACGCTGTGCGGCCTGCTTTGACGGGGCCTTGGTCTCTCTTGCTGCTTCCAGCTTGCGAGTCAAAGCCGTGGGCTGGGCCCCACTCCGACGAATAAGGCCGTGACGGCGAGCTTCAGCATCATCGACCTCGATGAGCTGTTTTTTGGGTGGTGGCTGGCCATAGGGGACATCGCGTTGCTCGCTGGCGTGGGAGCGTTGGCGCTTTCCTCCTATGGCAGTCGCGCGTAACGGGGAGTTGGTAGCGTTTTGCAGGTTGGCGAGGGGGACGCGCCGGTTCGACATGACTGAAGGAACCTGGGGCGACGGAGGAACAGCCACTGCTGCCATACGTAGGATAGCGGCTGAGGGTGCTTCGAGGTGTAATAGATGGGCGTGGTGGGAGGGGCACGTGTGCGTGTAGCTCACGACGCGACGGTACAGGCACGTCGAGGTTTTCTAGCAACGCGTAGCAGCCATGTCGATGCGAGGGAGCTTCAGAGACCGAGTAAGATGTTGACGACACAGCAATTGAGCGAAGGTGAAGCGCGTTGCAGACGTCGATCTGCTTTCATCGACCAAGGAAAGAGTGTCTTTGTTTGGTCCGGAGGCTGGGTACAGTATGATGCAGGTGCAGGCTAGAGCGACTGTGGTTAGCCTGAAAATCTCGCGCGAACCATCCACAACATCATTTGCCTAGACAACGACCTGGGCAAACAATACACCCTTGCCGACAACACCGTCAGTGCGCCCTGCACGACATCTCGCGTCTGCGAATCTCCCACCGTATTGCTGGCTCACGATTCAGCGTATCAGGGGAAGATTTGCAGCTTCTGCATGCGGCGCGCCTTTGCTGCTTGCACTGACGCCGACCCCACTTCTCCTGTCTCCTGTCCTGGGAGTAATTCGACGGCGAGCGCTGCACCATTGGGCCCGTCTCATTTCGCGTCCTTAGGCCAACACTGGCTGGTGGAAAGCTCCCGCGTCTTCCATTTCCATGGGACCGTGACAGCTTCAAACTTATCAAGGGTCTGGATGATGGAGGCTTTTGTGGGTAGCCGGAAGTGTCACCCACCTTGGCCGCGACTTTGTTCTATGGGCCGCAAAACACCGGAAGCGTCAGGAACAGTGCATACGGAAATAGACAAAACACACACATACAAAGACGTCATGTCGGTGATGTACGTTCTGGGTGCTGCCATGTATTCAACAGGTATTGGCAAGACGCAGGTTTTCAGCAGAGTATGCTTTGAGATGACATGGATTTTGCATATACGGTCGTAGTTGGTCCTGAACACAGTAGGTCCGCTGTTGTACATACGTTTCTACACGCTTCTTCCATGTCTTTCAATACGTTCTCGCACTCTCCTTCGTTCTCGTGGCTATCAAATTCTCGATTTTCAGCGCTGGCTCGTCTGGAGCTTTGCTACCTTGCCACCCTGTACCATATCCCGTCGATGTTACTTCATCTCCTGTTACTTTCATTATCGTATAGAATATGTGGAAGCCAGAACTCTGCGAATATAAACAAGTGTGATATCAGACTTGTACATCAAGACCATGATCGTAACACCAGGTCGTCTATTTTTCCTCTACGTCTTGCTCAGTAAAAGGTTCACGCATACAGATAGTAACCTAATCATGATTGTAATACCAGGTCGTCCATCTTTCCTCTACGTCTTGCTTAGTGAAAGGTTCACGCATACGGATGGTGACCTGGTCATTCACTTTGACTTGGGCCAAACGCAAACAGAGACCGCCTATAAATTCTCTGGACTGCGTGTTTCTCGCACCTCCACTCTCCTAACTCGACTATATACCGGATCGTAATCATGACCGATTCCTATCGTCCGCCGTACAATTCCGACCGACAATGGACACCAGCGTCTGCACCTTCTGAGGCTGCGCTCAACTACGACGACGCGGATGTGAACCGTATTCCGATCAATCCTCGCCGTTCCAACGCCGCAGTTCCAGCTCAATCATCACGGCTATGGGATGAAGACCTGAACTCCCTTATGCACCGCACTATCCGCGCCTACGATCTCGTCGTGAACTACGACCGCGATTCCTACGGCGGTACCCGCTGGTCACGCGAGGACATCGCTCGCATTCGAGACGTCGGCGCCTATCTTCATGGCGACGTCCGCGATTTGAAGCACTGGAGTGAAGTGGTAGCAAAGGAGGGAGAGCAAGATGCGTACACTATGGACAAGATCCGCGATGACGTCGAGAATCTGCGGAAATACTGCGACCAGATTCAAGCCATCATCAGGGATACCGAACGTGTTCCTCTGCGCCAACGTATGAAACGAGAGGATGGAGTGCAGGCTGGTCAGAATGTGGATGATGACCATGGTTTTGGTGGTGGTAAGAACAACTTCCCTAGAGGTGGCACCCTAGGTACTGACTTCTCGCTGCCTCCAGACACCAACCAGCTCGTCGAGAGCACTCAAGAAGGCGAGGATATGGACGTCGAGATGAGTACCGACCTGGAGGAGAAGCTTGAAGTGGTCGATCCGACACTTAACCCACGGCAGGCAGACTGGGCGACTGCACCTTCAAAGCGATTTGCTTGGTGAACGGTCGTACATATTGGTAGCCTTCTGAAACGTGCATTCTTGCAACAGACACTGTATAACGAGTACTAGACTAGTTCACATAGCACGTTGGCGTCGTGTGTGACGAAGCAAAGATATCCAAATGTTCATACACGTTTTCCACGTTCCAGCTGATTGGTGCTCGGTGCTCGGCTATCTCAGGACCCCTGCGCAACGGCCTGCACCTGTGGTGTGAGCGACTCAACGCTTTCACATGCTTGCTACTCACAACTCTCGAAAATAGCACGGATTCGGAATAATGCCGTCTGCGCCAAACGAGGATAGCCGCTATGCGGCGGCTGTCGCAGCTCTAGGCTTATCTCGTATATTTCTTCATCTTCGATCTCGACCCATTTCCATTCGGCTGCTTCCTATTCGTGTGCGCTTGCGGAAGAGTCTGGGTGAAGCCGCCGCTGGGATCTACGACCGCACAGCTTGGTGGATACGCCCGGGAGATAAGCCGAAAGTATGCTGAGGGTTGAACGCGCTGAAATCTGCACGTCGACTCTTGACACGCCGTCTCTGATGGAAGGAGAGGAGACCAGCTTCCGACCCAGTATGCTCTACAGCGTCCTGCCCACCGTCGTATCGAACCATCTTCCGACGATACCTTCTCTCAGACAATCTCTCAACGACGTACGAAACCGCGGATCACATAATAAATCAGCCTCAGTCGACGAACTACCACAGCCCGAGACTCCTCCTCCAGGTTATTCGTCGATACCCCCCAGTGGCTCTGTCACACCACATAGATTGTCAGTTGCGTTGGGGGAGGCAGACGTCGACTTCGTAGATGATGGACTGGACAGACCTGGCTCTTCACGAAGCGCACTTCCACAGCCACATGGTGCCCATGAGGGCGGCTGTGGCATTAGATGGAAGTATGCTACTTTAGGTATAGAATGTCGCTCGCGAATGTGGGCATTGCATGCTCATACCTTACAGGAACAAGCCTTGTGGCTCAAGCATCTCGAGAATCAAGCGAATCGATCAGTAGCCCCGACGAGACATCCGCGACGCTGACCCGACAACTCTACATACACGGCATAACGTACCTACTGCGAGGGCTACCAGCGAAGCTCACCCCAGAAGAGACGTTGAGCATACAAGCGGCTCTTCCACAAGACGTGGTCGACACAACGAACGACGTGAATGCGCACGCGTTACTCCCAGTCTCGCAACGCAGCCCTAGTACTCAGAGAGCGCCTCCACGAGACCCCACGATCCTGCACCGTCTGACTGCCACCCTCGTCCTCCAGTCCTTCATCCTCATACAGTTCCTTCTACCATACATCAAGCTATTCCTATCACACACCTACCAGTTCGAGAGGAAGCATCAGATCACCAAACGGCTCGTCAATACAGGCGTCGCGACTGTCGACGATATCGGACGGAAGACGCTGCGGCTGTCGCAAACCGTGTGCCAGATGAATGATGGCATGGTAGGACAGGCGATCAACGAGATGACCATCTGGTGGGTTCGAGGTGTCACTGGAGGCGTTCAACAGGGTCTCGCAGAGGGATTACAAGCTATGAGGATAGCGGAGAGCCAGCGGGATGAGGAGAGTATGGGACGGATCAACTGAGTAATTGGACTGCATTAGCTATGGCGTCAGGCATTTGCATAACTTCATAGACTGACGAATTAATGATGTGCATCGACTGTTCCGCTCGAGCTGCTGGACCCTGATCATGTTCTACACGTGATCTGCCTCTTATCGTTATCGGGCGGACTTCCTAGCGCGTTGTCGACGCACGTCCCTTGGAAAAGTGCAATGGCAAAGTTTCTAGCGGTAACATTCTAACGAGTACACGCCATTCTTTTCTCCTCATTCGCCGTCTTCTTTCCAGGCGCACACGTCGAGTACTCTAGTTGCTCATTCTAATCGTTCAATATACCCTCTGTTACGAACGAGTGTGTACCGTTACCCGCACATCATGTTCGGCGCAGTGAGAAGATGTCCCGCGACCATCGCGAGGAATCTTGCCTCAATTTCCACCAGGACCCTCCGCACACCCTTCCCTAATACCTCGAGCGCTCTGAGAATACCATTACAATCGGCGCGCCTCGGAAATGCCTCGTTCGCCGGTTTCCACAACAGTGCCGCAAAGTGGCAACAGGAGGCCCAACAGAGCATTGAGGAAGATGGTCCCGTCACAGAGTTCCAGGACCTGGCCACACGCGGCCTGGTTCATCCCAACCTAATCAACACCATCACGAAGCAAATGAAGCTCACGACCATGACGGACGTGCAGTCCAGGACCATCAACGAGGCCCTGAGTGGGGTTGACATGTAAGATCTTTTTTCGATCGCAAGATCAATTCGCTAACATCCGGCAGCATCGCACAAGCAAAGACCGGTACCGGTAAAACACTCGGTTTCCTCATCCCTATCATCCAACGAATCATCGCGAACGACCCCCAGCTCGGCGAGAAGGTCAGAGGATACAAGCGCGCCAGACCAGACGACATCCGCGGCATTGTTATTTCGCCAACCCGTGAACTGGCAGAGCAGATCGCTGTCGAGGCGAAGA
>Ga0265797_10009766_pt1 | contig 12349 bp, 6 predicted proteins | sample P2T30metagenome_FD_192433 | JGI IMG/M metagenome (GOLD analysis project Ga0265797, IMG submission 192433) | Plant litter microbial communities from East Loma Ridge, Irvine, California - P2 T30 | ecosystem: Environmental > Terrestrial > Plant litter > Unclassified | place: USA: California... | reverse complement strand
CCTCGGCTTTGTCCAAGTCTTCCACTTGGTAGATAGGCACACAGTCCAGAATCCGCTGTACCTCACCAGACGACTTGGCCACTTTGGCGATGATGATGCGAGCCAGAAGACGCGGTTCAGCTTTGACGTCCGCAACAATGGTCCGCTCGTAACGCCAGGGCTGGATTGCCTTCCCGGAATCATTGACTTGCAAAGTGTTCTTGACGTGATGCTTAACTAGTGGCCCTTGGGCATTTTTCGGTGCAACGAAGAAGGCATAGTGATAATTCCCTGGAGGGTGCTTGGGTCGTGCGTATAGAGCTAGCTGAAGACGATCTTTGTTTCGAGTCATGTTCTGGGTGTCGGAGTGTGCCCAGAATCGAAAGTGGGCATTTCAATGACACCTTCCTGGAAGGCGTCGGTTTGGATGCCTAACGAGCAGAAGAGCCTGGGTGTCGTTTGCCAACGGTTGCCGCTGTTTGGGTACGCGCCCAGCCACCGAGAGCACATTCTCTTCTTGGCACACGGGCGACGTTGTGCTGCTCGAGGTTCCTTCTCTCTATCGACACAACCAACGTGTTACTCACCATGAGCGAGTGTGTATCATCGCAAAGTACAAGACCTTGAAGTGCAAGGTGCCGACCAATAAGACAAGTGATGCCGACACGTGGAATGTTTGCCCAGTCTATGCCCAGAGAGCCACAGGAAAGTCCGCGACCAATCAAAGCTTGTTAGAGACATCGAGCTCTTTGTAGACATCGGGCTGTCGCGAGTCTCCTATATTAATATCTCTACGCATACACTGGACTTTCAACAGCTTCTATGATATCTTGAGTATATCAAGTAAATGCGGCCTTTGGCCGGATTTCTCTTCAGCCAGCAAAATGACGCACCCATCACTGACAAGTCTATTCGCCGCGATCAAATCCGGACGCAACGCTCTCCTCCCTTCAGGCGATGCGATATCGAAGGTCGCAGTCATCGACATGCTGGCGCATAACTGGCATCTCGGCCTGACTTCTTTCGGCGGACCTGCTGTACACTTCCAGCTCTTCCAACAACTCTTCATCGACAAGTACAAGTGGATCGAGGCGACGACCTACCAGGAAATGTTCGCGCTGTGTCAAGCCTTGAGCGGACCCGGTAGCACGAAGATGATCTTTGCAATCAACGTGCTGCGGTACGGACTCTGGACTGGATTGATGTCCTTTCTCCTCTGGAGTTTGCCCATGGCGATCGCAGCGTTTGGACTCGCTCTTGGGGTGCGCGATATTGGTGATCAACTACCGGGACCGGTCTATGCGCTTCTGAGCGGGCTGAATTCGGCTACGGTGGGCATCATCGCTTTGGCTGCAGTTCAATTGAGCCAGAAGGCCATCACGGACAAATTGACGTTGGTTTTGGTGTTTCTCGGTGCGACTGCGGGCATGCTATACAACAGTCTTTGGTACTTCCCTGTTTTGATGGTGGCAGGAGCCTTTGTGACAATTGCTTGGGATCTCAAGGTCATGCAGAAGCTGTGGAAGACAACGCGAAGCAACAATTCCGGCGTAGATGTGGAGTCGCCACATTCCCAGGAGAGCACCGAGGTGTCGCGCCCCCAACCCAGCTCCGACACTTCTGAATTGCACAGCAGAGCAGCTGTTCGACCTTGCAAACACAGTCGACTTGCCCGGGAGCTAAGTGAAAGACAGCACCCACAAGGCCCCCGCCTGACAACCTCCTGGAAAATCGGTGCAACGATCATCGCTGGTTTCCTCGTATCGTTCATCACCGTCATGTCCTGCCGCGGAGCCTTCACAGGCGACAACCGTGGGTTTGACCTATTCACAAACCTCTACCTTGCGGGCACGATCATCTTTGGCGGTGGCCCAGTCGTAATCCCCTTATTGCGAGAATACATAGTCGCTCCAGGATGGGTCTCACCACGAGACTTTCTTCTCGGCCTCGCAATAACACAAGCGTTTCCAGGCCCGAACTTCAATTTCGCCGTCTACCTCGGCGCGCTTGCCGTACAAGGGACACCGTTACCCTCAGTTGTAGGAGCTCTCATTGGGTACCTTGCGATTTTCACTCCAGGCCTATGGCTGCATACAGGTTTCATGGGGCTTTGGTCTAGCGTTCGAGGCATACACGCAGTCAAAGCCGGCTTGAGAGGCATCCACGCGACGGCTGTAGGACTTGTCTTCACCGCCGTGTACAGGCTTTTTGAGATCGGATATCTCGACAGCGAGGTGCAAAATGGTGGGAGCCTAGGTCGGGATCCTTGGTGGGTTGTTATCATTGCTACGACGTATGTGGGTGGCATGCATTTCAAGGTGCCGCCTCCCCTGGCAATTGTTCTGGGGGCTGTCATGGGCTTGGTCTGGTACGGTATTGTGCGGGCTTGACTGTGATGCGTGCCGAGGATACTTGCATACCCGATAGTGTTAAAGGATTGTTATGACAATACTGCAGTAAAATGATACATACGACCATAGGTCAGTGAGAACTGGGCATCCCGTCCGCTCTGCCATACATAAGCACTGAACCGGGCGACTAGTACTAGAGTGGGTGACCATCTGGGAATCCCGCCTGTTGTATGTTTTTGTCGTTTTGTGTGATCCGTTGCCGGTGGTCTTCTTTTGGACACACTCTACCAGATGAGTACAAATTCTCGGAGTCGACATCGCTCATTGCTTGAACTGTTTGTGTTCCAAGAGACACCGACCAAGAATTTCGCCAATCGACCGATTCAATTCCACCAAAAACTCACACTACAACTCGTGGTCAACGACTCGATGTAATGCCACCAGCCAGCGGGGATATAGAGACACTCTCCAGGCCCAACGATCACCTCGTTAAAATCTCTCCACCGCCCAAACCGCGGAAAAATATCCTCATCTTCTACAACCACATTCCCCTCAACCTCGCAGTCAAACTTGATCTCCGCCGTTGAAGTATTCGACTCATTGATCCCATTCTCGTCCACGCCACGCGGATACACGCTCTCCATCGCTTCAGGTGGGTACAGACGGACGTACTTGTACCCCAGAACCTGACAGAAGATGTTATGGTAAGGATCCGTGTGCAGAGGCGTTCTGGTCCCCTTCGGTCCGAGCCAGACATTACGTTGCGGTTCGTCGACGGGAGGCACAGGAGGGAGGGCTAGTCTGGAGTTGGGCGTTATTTCAGGAGGAGCTGAAAAACAGTAGTCTGGAGTGCGGATTTCGCGCAGGAGAGCTGGGATTTGGTGGAAGAGGTTGTGCTGGCCTAGGTAGCCAATTTCCTGGGGTCGAGGTGGGAGGAGGTAATCCTTCATGAAGGCGCGGAAGGGCATGATTTCTTGTCGCCAGTCGGCGTGTGTGTATGTCTCTCCTATTTCAATCGGGAAACAGCGACGGCCGCCCAGAGTTAGGCGAAGGAGGTGAGTTGGGTCGCGCCATGTGGTCATTGCTGGCCAGCTGTCGATGACGCCTGCGAGAAGGAGAGGCGTTGTGTGGTTGTCTAGATGGAGTTGAAAGGCTTCTAGACTGGGTTCTGAAGCTATTGGGACTAAATGCTCTGACCGTAGGACCGTAGGCTGCTCCATGTTGAAATATGTTGGTGTCGAGTCGCCCATGTCTAGCTCCTCAAGCAACGGCTCAAGATTCGCGAAGATAGCCTCGTAGAGCTTCTCTCGAAACATGCCGCCAGAGACGATCAGTCCAAGATCCAGCACCTTGACTACACGCAACATCCAGTCATCGGCCTCAGATGGCCTTCCAGCGCCAAGTGGACGTCCCTCAGCAGCATCGTACAGCAACTCCGCAGCGCGCCACATGCTCGCATCTTCATACAACCGCAGCCAGCACCGCTGAACGTCCCGGTAGGGTTGATACTGAACATGATCCTTGGCTAGTTGCAGGGCTTCCAGAGGTCTGCTCTGCAATATTGACAACGCTGCTTTGCCACATGCGTAAATCGCATCATCCCTTTCGTCCAAACTCTGGAGCTCTTTGCGTATTTCGCTTGCGAGATATTTCAGGGCTGTGGTTTCTCGACTGCTAAGCACGGACACATGCTTTCCGGCAATGAATCTGTCGCCATCAGGTGTTGCTGAGTGAGGTTGTGTCGACATTCGTGCGGATCAAGAATGTGTGACGTTCGTTAAGCTTTGAGATCGGCAAGTTTGACATCGACCGATTTTCTTGGCGACAAAGTGAGGACTGATGATTGACGTACTGTACCTATGAATACTACGAGTGATGACAAAATATGCGTATGTGATAGATTACCATGCTGATGGAAAGCCATGCGAGAACGCTCATATACAGTGCGACAGAGGAAGCTCATAGCTCCTCCTTGAAATACTCTTCCTCACTTCCCTCTTGTTCCGCACCGTCAGACCCCTCACCATCAGGTGAAGTACCACCTTGCTTCCCCTGAGCAGGAGGACCACTCTCTCCTTTACCCTTGCCCTTCTTCTGGTCTTTCCCGTCATCATCTTCATCGTCGCCCACCATACCACGATATTCTCTCCCTCGCGGCGTGTCGACCACAACAATCTTCCACTTCTCCCCTTTGGCCATCGCTTCGACGTCCTTCTTCAGCTTCTCCAGATTCTCAATAGCCCTCGAGCTATCTAGACCCAACTTTTTGAGTTCTTCTTTCGAGAGAGCTTTACCCCCCGAATTCGCGATCGTGTCAATGTACTTGTCCTTGCCACCGACGATGCCCGACTTTTCGATCTTGACGCCTTCCGGCACGATAGCGTGGCCTCCCACTATGATGTCGCCCACGATTTGCACGGGCAGCTCGTCGTCGCCGGCCTCGCCCGCCATGCCAAAAGCAGCCGCGGCGTCGGGGTTTGCCTCCCAGATCTGCGCTTCCTGAGCGGCAGATTTGTACGCTTTCTGCTCGTGAACGTAGGTCTCTGCTTCTTCGGGTCGCAAGACGGGGGTGCAAGATATGCTGTTCGCGGCGTCTTTCTGAGGCGGCTGGAAGGCAACGTCGTTGCAGAGGCGTGGTGTGTGGAGGACCATCAGGTAAGCGCATGTTGAGGTCTCTTTGATTAGGACAATGCGGTCGGCACCGATCGAAGGGTTGCAGTGGTACTAGACGAGTTGACCTGTTAGTATGCACGCTAAGTTGATCTGAAAAGGAAGTTCCACATACCTGGACTTCAATCCTCCTCTCCTTCCCAGTCAAATCGCATTCTGTTCCACCATACCACTCAGACTTCAAGTATCTGTTCTCCCCACGTGTGACCAGCTCGCCATGCCCGCCTGTCTTCCTCGTAGCATGCTCGCTGACCTCCAGAGCGCCCTCTCCTTCCCACTTCTCCTCACTATTCGCACTCGAATCCTGGTTCTGCTTCTTCTCTTCATATCGCCCAAGAAGGAAACCCTGCGCATTTGGATCCTCGACGGGCGGGTATACGGGCATGCCTCGCGAAGGCGCAAGCTGGTGGAATTGCTTAACTTCGTCGTTGTAGCAGAAGCGGTAGCTCCACCAGCCGGACATGTAGTATATGCAATTGCCTTGCATTCCGGCCAGAAGCTCCCATCCACGATCGTTTGCGCGCGCCAGTTCCTTCTCCTGCTCTGCCTTGGAGGCCGGATCGTTCTCTCGTGGCTGTTCGACCGACTTCTCCACCTGCGGTATTGAGCATAGGTATCTCTGGTTGTGGTGGTGCATCATTTCGTACTCCAGCATCTCTTCCTTGGCCGCTTCATCGTGATGGCTGTCGCCGTTCTCGCCGCTTTGTGTCCGTCCGGTGTACTGGTCGATGTCGGAAGGGTTTTCGGTGTTCGTTTCCCCGTTTTTCTGCAGCTGCAATTGTGCTTGTTCCTCCGAGATATAGTCTTCCGAGAAGTGTACTTCGAACTGTGGGAAGGCAAGTATGTCATCGTGAACGCTGAAGGCATGTTGCGATGCAATGACGAGCGCGGGTCGCAGGAGCGCTGGGAGCGCCCAGAAGTGTTTCATGATGTTGTGGGTTGACTACCCTTGGGTTGTTGGTATCTGAAAGGGTTGGCGCCATGATGTAGGCTGAGTTTCAGTGGTTTGTGTTTGGACGGGCCAGCTGTTATCGGCCTCGGCTCCTGCCTCATTCGCCGACGCTGATTTGAAGAAGTCTCCATGCACTCTTAAACAACCACTCAAACAACAACGATCACTTCGATTACTATGTGAATGCTCACGTGTGTTGTTTACTGATGTGTTTACTGATATTCCTAGAAGGCGACCACTACGACAGATGCTAGATTTGCGTGGGAACAAAACATCAAGGGTCTAGCAGGCTCTCTTAGATTCATGATTCTAGGCTAAATACTACCTAACGTTACGAACTAGTAGTTACGGTGAGACGTAGAATGTTCAGCTCGTTTTTATTCTCTATCGAAAGCATACGGTTACAGAGCGAAATGAATGCATGGAACAAACGTCAACTGTGCATGATATGGCCTCTTGTACCGACACCATGCCGTCTCGTTATAACGTTAGATTTATTGTAAGTAGCAGCCAATGCTGTTGACTTGTGGCGATCTCAAAGACTACATATGTTGAAATGCGTTCTAGACAACTGCCTGCAGCCAGTGCTCAAAGACTCGGAAACATATCGCAGAGCGTCTTGCAAAGTGCTATGGATAAAGATAACAATAGAATACAAAGAGCATCATTGTACTAAGTTACTATATAAGTCTTGAGCATCATAAGCTTAGGTAGAAATTTACTTGATAACTTACTTTAAGAAGCAAAAAACAAGTATAAGTTACTAATCAAGTGCTAGTACTTTATTGGCTGCTGATTTATAGTCGACTTAGGTTTAATTAATCTAACGTTATAACTAAAGACAATCGATATCATAGTAGGAGTTACTATACAATAGTGGATACTATGTGATATTCAGAAATTGAGGTGAGTATCTACTTTGTTATGTTAGTTTTAATGACTAAGCTGAAAATCAAGTGTTAGTAAGTTGAGTAAATAAAGATCCTAAGCTAGAAATTTTTATTTAGAATTTGAGCTAATAAAGCTAGTACTAACTCAACTATCAGTAAGTTAACATATCAAAGTCTATCTTAATAAGTTATTTATCTAAGATAAATAAGATACTAGTATAATAAGTCTTTAGAAATTAGCTAGGTTTATATTAACGTTATCATAGATTAATTAGCTAATATTAAGATGACTTTTAACTATAATATAGTATAGTTAATTATATAAAATAGCTAATCATAGTAATAAGTTAAATTAAGTTTTGTTTCCTATAGCATGCCTATAGAGGAAGCCGGACGGTAGGGGATTCCGGATACTTTTTCAATCTGATAGTATTTTATCAATTACAAAGATTAGCTTGAATTAAACTAGTCAATCTAGATTAAGTTAAGTAAAAAAGTTTGTTACTTATCTAACTAACAAAAGCTAGTCTATTTATAGGTTGATCTAAAAACAAACAAAGTTATCTGATATATTAGACTACTTATGTCTATAAGTTACCTAGTCGACTATTGAATACATTTTAACTAATTTTTGATGGATGTAGTTCAAATTATCCTAACATATCAAACATAAGAGTTTCTAGTATGTTATCTTTTAAGATATGGATTTGGTATCAATATCTGGAGTAGACCAATAGATATACTAGCTACTATACTACCGATTTTTACCTAAAGGTAGATGAGGATCAGAAGCTTGAATATTTGATGATATTAAGTATAGCGAAAGAATATATAGTAATACTAATTATATGCTATTTGCTAATCTATTCCATATTAAGAGATTACTATATAGAATTTCAAGGAGTTAGTAAAGTCAACTTACTAACTTATGACTTCATAGGGTTAGTAAATCTTTTACAATATTCTCCTACCATATTGCTACCCCTACTATAGTCAAATCTGGATATAATAAAAGATCCTAGTGACAGAGCTTCTGATCGCTATATGCAGACTATTGTTATACAATATGAGTGGTAAAGGTGTTTGCATAGACCTTAGACTACATTGGATAACTTACATGTCAGGCATAGAACTAGAATATCATTACATTAAATAAGAACTGTATATATATAAGAGAATGCTATTACTATAACAAGATTATCAGTAAAGTTATAGCTCGATGAAACATATAAGATAAGAACTCATCTTATCTAAAAACTGGTAAACTTTGATTATTATATGTTAATTGGTATAAACAGTCTTAACATAGTAGCTGGTTTCACATCACTATTAATGAGCTAGCTACTAACTGTTTCATCTCTAGTTTTATCATATTCAGTTATCAGCTTGTGATTGAAATAGCTTTACTAGAGAAGTTAATTACTTAACTATATCCAACTTATTTTTGTAATAGGTAAACTATATTGATTATGTCTTATATAACATATACAAATTAGAATCTGAATATACTTTAGGATATAGCTAGAACTCTACTGAATATCAAAGCTTAGTCTCTAAGTAAATGATTTTCAAGACTAATATAAATCTTCAGTCAAGTTGGTTAAGCTATTACTTAGTTTTAGGTCTTCTATCAAATATATTTCTAAAAAGCTAACCTAACAAACTAAGAATTTATATGTTTAGGATTCTTTTGTAGAATTGTAATCTCTACAGTTGATGTCGTAGTAGAGATTATAGAATAGTAGAAAATACAAAATACTGGATAAGGTTTCTGTTTTAACTTAATAGTTATATATTTAGTATACTAATTAACAAGCTAATAATAGAGATTTAGTAGGTTTAGAAGACAGGAATTCTATATCTTAGAAAAAAATCAAAATTAAGAACAGAAAGTTACGTTAGTTAATCATTACTAGCTCCGATCAAGGAATCAACACTTAAAAACTAGATTTACTATATCGCGAAATTAGGAGCCCCTATCACGCTTTAGTTAGTTAAAATCTTAGCTTCTAAAATTTAAGACTAAACGGAGTTTGTATTACTACGAAGATAAATTAAGTCCTATCTCGGACTAATAGGTCGATCGCTCTCGGACACGCTACCTACGAATCAAGACGTGTTTCTCGCGTACTATCGAAATAGCACGATCTACGGTACTTGATTTTTCGAAAATCGTACTTCGATAACTTAGGAGAGGTTCTACGTAAGCATAAGTATCCTCCTAGTATAATCTATAACGTCGACGAAACTGGTTTTTAAATTGGATCTATTAGGAAATCAATTATTCTACTTAATTAGCTTAATACCCGCCGAGAAAAGAAATAGCCGGAACGATAGAAGTGGATTACCTGTTTAGTGTGTTGGCGCCTCGGGGGTAACCCCACTACCGTGTCTGATTTTTGAAGGTGAAAAGCTAAATTTAGGCTGGATTCCCGACAAGACTCCGGCAGGTTAGAAGTTTATTATATCGAAAAAAGGCTAGACTTCTAATCTTATCGGATTAGAATGGCTAAAAACGCATTTCTAGTCGTTTGTTAGTAAATTAACTAACTTGCGGCACCTCTTAATTATTAACGGTCACTTCTCTCACGTTACGGCCCGGTTCATCGCCTACTATATCACATTGAAAATCGATCTCTTTCTACTAAGTTACCGCTATACTCCTCGTATAAAACATAGCCTCTTGATTTATCGATTTTCGGACCTCTAAAAACGGTAATTAACTTAGAGGTCGATCGAATTTTCCGACACTCTACTACGCGTTTACCGCGTATAGATTAGACTTTAGCTTATATTAAAGCTAGGGCCCGATGATTTAAGCCGTCGTCTATCGAATCCGGCTTATAAAAGGCCGGAATCTATTCGTTTTATCCCGAGATCTTACTATCGACTCTTACCTCCTCTCCTCGGACCCCTTCTCCGAGAAATCAAATCCCGAGTTAAGTTAGTAGCGTATCTCGGACTTTAAGAGCTAGGAGTAGTCTGTGTACCCCTAAGGCTCTTAATCTACGTTAGATTAGCGATCTAATTTTAAATGACGGAGATATACTCCCTTCGGCTAGAGACCTTATCCGGTATTTAACTAACTTTACCGAAGATCGAGATACCGACGCGATCTTAGCCCGGAGAAAGCTACGCGAAAAGGACGTACTACGTGATACGCGTAAGACGCGTAAGACGGGCAAAAGAGTAGCTTTAAAGGGCAAATACTTTCTTATAAAAGAGGATATCCTTAAGGTAGTTCAAGATCTCGAAGAAGGGACTAAGGAGAAAAAGGGGAAAAAAGGAGGAAAAAAGACGAAATATATATTGATTTCTTTAGATGAAGAAGAAGAAGATTCAGTTGTGAATTGGCTTAGTTAGTGATGTAATGACGGCGTTAGTAAGTTAGTGAATCATGTTTGCAATTTTGAAATCGAAAAAGTGAGCGGAATCCCCTACTAAGCGGATCCCCCTATAGGCACGTTATAGAAGATATTCTGATAATTATATTAAGAGATTTCAAGCTTTAACATTATTTAAAGTTATTCATTAGTCAATACATCTAGCTAGTTAATACTTACTTTATTAAGGTACATAAGTCTTACCTAGCTAGCCTATACTATCTAATTTCTAAAGAATTATTAGATTAGTTATCTAGCTTATGATTTTGATAAGTAACGCTTTCTAAGACCTCTTTTTCTATCTTTATAGTCGTTAGCTAATACTAGTTAATATAAAATTTGTATAGACATTAGATGTATACAAATTCTATATTATCTAGTGTTAGCTAATCTTAATGGATCAAGATAGCTTAACTTTGACTTTTCACTAACATATGATTTTTTAGAGTCAGTACACTTTATAGAATACAGGATCCTCTACTTTATAGTTATGCCTACTATGACATTAGTTATATAGTTATATCTGGTTACGACAATGTCCTCATATATAGTTACTAGTCTTTCAGAGTTCAGTCATTGTTACTAACTAGCTTATAGTTTCCTGATGTTAGTAGAGATTATCTACTGCTCTAGTACTTCTACTACTGTATTATCTCTAATGTTGTTATAATATAAGTTAATATAATATTAGTAGATGATTGTATAATAGTTAATTGTAAGTGTTTTTGAACAAGTTTCAAAGGCAACTAGTATAACGTAATATTAGTTCATTTTATAGATATATCTAGCTGAAGCTAGGGATTGTATAAATTAGTTAGCTTAACCTAGTAATAAGAAGCATCTTATTAGTAAACTGATTAGCTACCAATACTATTAAGCTACAAATTAAGAGTTAGTAAGCTCAATATGTAATTTGAATACTATAATGATCTTAGTAGAGTTATACTAATTCTGATTAAGTTATGAGCTATTCGAATTAAAGTCTTGGATTAGATAGATTTCTAAATTTGAGGTTTTAGAGCTATCACTTAGCTAACAACTAGTTTATTGAGCTAAATCTTTCTGGGCTAATCTATTAGTATATATGTTACATAGCAATAAGATTAAGTATACTTAATAGACTTGATTAAAGCTAATATTAATTAGTATAGAGGCTAGAAACAATAGATTTTAAATCTATCTTTAAATAAGTTATATCTAGAGCATTCTGATAGTTGATTGTATAAAGAGATTTTTAAGCTTTAAAGTTATTTTTAGCTATTTACTAATCGATATATTCAGTTTAGTCTTACTCTAAAAGATATATTAGCTTGATCTAAATAGTCTATGGAAACATACTTCCAGACAGTTTCTAAATTAACTATATAACTTATAATCTAGATAAATAGTCTAGTCAGAGTTTTGTAATTTTTCAAACTCTTTTTTCCAAATCTAGATACCTCTTAGTTATTAGTTGATATTAGTCAAGATAGAAAGTATATATATTTCATATAATGAAGCTCATGTTAATAAATTTCAATAGCTTAATTTCAATAACTAAAATAACTTATAACTTTTTAAAGCTAGTAAACCTATTTACTATTCTACTTTCTCTATTGTTCTGCTTCTAATACTATAATGTTATATAAAAACTTTATCTAAAGTACTTGTTTGTTAAGACATACTAATATGTCTATGAGCTTATTTGATTTAGTTATAAGATCCTACTACTGCTAGATTAACAAAGTAAGTACTAGAAATTTGAAATCAAAAAAGTGCGTCATATCCCCTACTGCGTCACTTCCCCTACACCCACGTTAGTAGAAGAAATAGAATAGTAGAAGAAGCAGAACAAGAATTAGAGTTTACAGCCTGAAAAGTAATTAGTAAAGACTAGTCAATACTAGACTTATATATACCTAACATAACTGTTAACGTGACTGTAGGGGAAGTTAATTACCCCTAGAAGTTAACCACTTTACCGAGGTCTACTTTATAAACCCCGCTTTCTCTCCCACCTTTCTTCTTCCTTTCCTATGCCTTCGTATACCGAAAAAGACGTGACTAACGCATTAAATGCGTTAGTAAACGGCGAATATAAGTCAATTCGTCGAGCTGCATTAGTCTTTCAAATTCCTTATCTAA
>Ga0265797_10009765_pt1 | contig 12350 bp, 15 predicted proteins | sample P2T30metagenome_FD_192433 | JGI IMG/M metagenome (GOLD analysis project Ga0265797, IMG submission 192433) | Plant litter microbial communities from East Loma Ridge, Irvine, California - P2 T30 | ecosystem: Environmental > Terrestrial > Plant litter > Unclassified | place: USA: California... | reverse complement strand
TTCTGACATGCTTTACCGTCAAGTACTTCTCTCTCATCCTTACCCAAGCCCTAACCCTTTTTCATCTGACCAATGAGAGAGTCGAATTCGCCGCAAAGTCACCCCCGAAAACACGACTTGCGCGCATTCTCCGACGCTTCTTCCCGACAGCCATTCATTCATCCACACACTCTCCATCACCATCCATACACACGCAGAATGACGGCACTGTCAGGTGCTCACAACGGCAGCGCCGACCGACCGCAAGTGGCAGCGCTCCTTCACGGAACGCAAACCGTCTTCCTCACTAAGACACGATAATCCTCACGCAGAGTGCCGTCGCTGTCCTACTCGGCGCAAATGGTGTACAAGAAGGTGGCCTAGCATCCCTAGATCGATACTTCAGTGGGTACAGCCTTTCATATATACAATTATCTCATGATCTTGGCGAAATACCCCTGGATCCAACTGCCTTCGATCGGTCCAGAGCAGCCAACCAGGCCGTCCGGCCGCAGAATGAGGACCGAGCCTTGACCTGGGTCAATGCCGAGCTTTTCGTGAACGACGTTGGTTGGATCAAAGTAAGTCTCGCCGAACGGCTTCATACCAAGAGCTTCGTACGGCGAGCAGCCAACTGTCGGGCTGATCGTTAGCCACCCTATCGCCGTGTTACTAGTCAACTCGCCTGCCGACGAGATGAAATTCTCAAGCCTGAGGAGCGCCGGCCTTGTCACCTCCAAACTGCCAGTACACACAACTACCCAAAACTTGGCCATGTTGCGTGTGACGCGCTGGAATCGCACATTTGCATTTGTGCCAGGCGTCGTCAATGCAACATCTGGCGGCCGACTACCGGGAGCAATGGAAAGCTCCACTCGCGCCGCCTGGTTGATCACGTTGGACTGATACGAGATGCCCAGTCCAGTATTGAACGAGGCCGCGCTCTCGAAGATTTCGCCCAGCAAGAGATACGGGTCCGCTGTCTTGTCGCCTTTGTACCAGCTCGGCCACTTGTGCGACATGAGGATCGAAATGTCCTTGTCATAATCGAGAAGCTTCTGCACTGCGCTCATCCGTTCTGGTGAGTACGTTTCAAGCACCCCTGGCTGCGTCACGCCGCGGATCTGCAGTGCCAACTTCCATCCAAGGTTGACCGCGTCATGGATGCCCGTGTTGAGGCCCTGTGCCGCGCCGCTACTGTGAGTGTGCGCAGCGTCTCCGCAGAGGAAGATTCGGTCCTTGGTGGCGAACGTTTCGGCGATGCGCTGTCCGATTGTGTACAGCGTCCACCAGTGGATTTCCTTGAACTTCACCTTGAAGGGCTTCATGGCCTCGATGGCCTCCTGTTCGGCCACTTCTTGGGTCACGCCATCGGGGTACTTGGCAGCGATGTCGGCGCTGTATGCGTAGCCGATGCGTGTTGCGCCGTGGTCGAGCGGTGCCCAGAGGACATTTCCGTGTGTTTTACTCTCGATGGCTCTGACAAGTGGTCAGATGGTGACTTTCGTCGGCTGTCACCATTTGGAACGATCTTCCAAGACTCACCCATACGACCTCGTTATCGGCATGTCAGTCTCGACGATACCGTCAATACGAATCCACTTGTCTTCGGAAGTATCACCCTCGAAGGCGATACCGGCATGCCTGCGAACAAAGCTACGCCCACCGTCCGCACCGATCAGGTACTTGCTACCAGCGCCGTCAGCATGAACTAAGTCTGTTGGCGATCAGACGCACCTCTTGAGCTTGAACGTCTCATTGGTCCGCTTGTTGGTAAAGGTTGAGGTGATGGCATGCGCATCCGGACCGGCGTTCTGGTCGATATCGAAAGCCATGCACTGCATCCCCTGGTAATACGAACCTCCCACCTTCTCGAGATTCTCGCGGAAGATAGCCTCGGTGTACATCTGCCGGAGCACCAGCGCAAAGTCGTAGGTGGTATCGCGAATGTTCTCCATAAACGTCCAGACCCGGCCGGGCAAGCTGTCGAAGTCAATCATCATTCTGCCGAACATGCGCGCAGGGTTGACTTACACCCTCTTCCCATCCTTGTACGTGACACTGGTTCGACAAGCGAATCCCAGTTGCAGTATGGATTCAATAAGATCAAGCTGATCGAGCTGCTCAGATGTCCGCGGGAACAAAGCAATGGCGCGGCCGTATGCGTCCTGTGTTTCTTTCTCGTGCTGCTCCAGCACACAGGCTGTTACCCCGAAGCGGCCCAGTTGGTAGGCCAAGAGGAGGCCGACGGGGCCTCCTCCGACGATCACAACATCGTACTCGGTCGTATCGTTGCGATGTTTGTTTTTGACCATGGTGATGTTTCTTCAATGTCGATTGTCGATGTGTGGAGGTTACTGTGCGGTGCGACAAGAAGATACGCTGCGAAAGAGCGTCAGGCGAGCTGCGCTCGCTAACGATCATCCCTGCAGCATTCCTTTTGGCCGTAAAGGTGGGGGATCTTCAAGTGGGCCCGCCGGAAGATAAGAGCGTTGCTGGAAATCGGGACTGCTCAGAATAGCCGTCGCATGTTGCCCTGTAGCTCCTGCTGTTGACCGCAAGCAGATCCATCACGAGTTGTTCAAGCCACGTCTCGTGGTGAAACTGATGATACAGCACCAAAGCGACCCTAGTCCTTCAACCGATCCTTCAACCTTCTCCAAAGACGAAGTGCCAAGCTGATGCCTTATCTCCTTTATCTCTAGGATCAATCAATGGCGGGCGCAGACGTCACGCTTTCACCTACGCTTGCTAGAACTTCACGATAACAGAGGCTTAGCCATGGCTGCCAACTCACTGCCATTGTACGTTCGCGAGAGTGCCCAGCTATGTCCTTGGTATACTGATTAAGGAGCGAAAGCATTCCGGTGCAGATGAAACTCGTCATGACTTCCGCAGACGTCAGAAGATGCAGGCGTCTATTCCCGGTCTGTTCCCAATTATTTGTGTCGTTCGCTATCACTTGTCACTGCCGTGTCAAGTCGCTGAACAACGATCTTGCTTCGATCAACAGCTACTAAAGCGAACGTCAGTATGGCTTCCAAGAACGATGAGGAGGGCGCTGTAATCTCACAAACGCCGACCGCCGCTATCGACCTTCTAGAGCCGACAACCATCATCGATCCCGTCCTGCACAAAAGAGTCATGCTCAAACTCGATGCGGTCGTCTTGGGCTGCTTCGGCGTGATCTATCTGCTGGCGAACCTCGACAGGAACGACCTGGCAAGATCCTGATCAATTGCAGCAGCCCGTCCTAAGCCAATAAGACCTGCGAGGACCGAGCTGATAATGTCGATGGCAGGGCAACACGAACATCATGGGTCTTCCAGAGGACCTCGGCGTCAAGGGCAACGAGTTTGGGAATGCTGTGACCTGTACGTTGTATCAACTGATTTTGCGGCAGCCAAGTGGGCACCTATCAAGATCGATCCTACTAACAGACCGACAGTGTGAGTTCCTCTGGCACTCATTCCTTCGAGAACGTTGCTGCGGATCAAGAGTTCCCTATACTTTTCCAATGATGAATCAAAGTCTTCAGCACTGCTGCTGCCCGGTCCAGATACTAAATCCCAGTCAGATTCTTCGCCACGTACGTTGCTTTCGAAGCTCCCTGCTCGATCGTGCTCAAGATCGTCGGAGCTGAGAACCTCTTATCGGCCTGCATGCTCGGATGGGGTGTTGTTTGCGTGGGTAACTTATGGGATTTGTCAAGAACATCAACCAGCTCTACGCCTGCCGCCTATTGATCGGCTTCTTCGAGGCCGGACTGATCCCGTGCATCAACGCATACTTTGGCATGGTCTACCTGCGATCAGAGATGTCGAAGCGCTCTGCCACCATGTACGGCTTCAGCGCTTTTGCCGGCGCCATCGGCGGTCTGCTTGCTTCGGCGGTCTCTAACGTCACTGCCGGCGGCCTCACTTCTTGGTCCTGGCTGTTCATCATCGAAGGCATCATCACGATCGCGTGTGTACCTATCGTCTACTTGGTCTTCCCCAAGGATGTCCGCACGGCGTGGCTCTTCAACGAGCAAGAACGCGAGATCGTGCGACTCCGCTTCGAGCTGAACCCCCATCTCTGCATCGAGGAGAAATTCACCAGGACAAAAGTCGCCAGTGCTTTCAGAGATCCGAAACTGTACCTCCACGCCGTCATGGAGTTTTCAGTCTCGCTGTCTTTGTTCAGCTTCACGACGTTCTTGACGGCTATCATCAGGGGGTTGGGTACACCAGCGTCCACGCTCAGCTCATGACTGTCCCTGTGTACGTTCGGGCGACCATTTCGTACTTCATGATTGCCTTTGGCTCCGACAAGGTCGGGCTGCGAAGTCCCTTCATGCTTGCCGCCTGTCTTGCTCTGATCATTGGGTACACCATGAATATCGCAAGTGAAGCTCTAGCCGTCCGTCTCGCTGCTGTCTTCGTACTTGGGAGTGGAGTCTACGCCGGTGTAAGTATTTGACTCTTGCAGGGTTCTTGACTACCTACTTCAAGCATGCTAACCGGAGTTTCCACGGACTGGTCTCTGCATCGTCTGGCTCAACAGCAATTTTGCCGGCCACTTCAAGCGCGCCACAGCCCTCGGCGTCGTCTTCAGCGTTGGCAACAGCTCTGGGCTGGTCGTCGGACAGATCTTCACTGCCCAGTCGGCACCGCGCTATCTGAACGGGTCGCGTATCGCTATCGGTTTCACTGCGCTTGCTATGATCCTCATCGTTGCACATGTTCTGACTCTGCGACATGTGGATAAGAAGCGAGAGGTGAGACTCATGGCCAGATCGTCGAACGCTGAGGAGCGGGGAAAGGCTGAGTACAGTGATTATGATGATACGTTCCGGTACAATCTTTGATCATTGATGGACTCGCCTCGGGAGACGCTGGCAGGGAGTGGTGAGGAACGGGCATGTCTGTGAAGGGCATTCACACATACAGTACGCGAGCTGACGGTCGTTGACAAGCGAAACATGCTCAAGATTCCCGATCTACAGACCGCTAGTTGTACGATATCTTCCTCGCACAGCTCTGGTGAGGAAGGCCTATACCGATGAGTCTTTCGCAGCCTTCACATCAACAGCATGGGCGACCTTGATCGGCTCTGAACCATCCGCCTCACTCCGTTCAACCCCGATGATCGCCGCACCCAATCCCTCCGTCTGGAAGCTGGCAAACTTGAACGTACTCACACCCTGCACAAACATCTCATCCAACTCCTCGAGAGCGCGGTCTTTCATCTCGGGCAAGACAAAGGCCACCCAGACGGCAGCAATGACGGAGAAAGAACCGTACACGAACCCGACTTTGCCCTGGAGATTCCCGTAGCCTTCGTCTTGCATGTACGGGTTGATGAAGGTGACGAGGATGCCGATGGCGAAGCCGCTGAAGGTGCCGATGGTTATGGTCTTTTCGCGGAGTTGGAGGGTCGGGGTTTCTGCTGTTACGATCCAGACGCTGATGGAATGTTAGTGAGTCATTCGATGACGATGCACACAGAATTCAGATCACTCACCAGGATGACCATCCCAGGGCTTGCGCGAATTGCCAGATGAAAAGACAAGCGAGCGCCCCTTTGATGCTTTCCGGGTTGCTGTCGAAGCCGGTGATGCCGGCGACAGAATACATACACGCGGCCATGACACATGCCGCTCCCAAGAGAAGATATCTTCGACCTAGTCTGTCTGCGGCGTAGAAAGCCAATCCTGCAGCAGCGAGGTTGACTACGTATAGGAGCACGGTGATCTGGTACGTGTCCTTGATGCCGATCGTTTGCAGGAACACCACGCTGTAGTTGGCAATGAATGAGCTGCCTTGCGCTTGTTGCAAGCATTGTACTCCAACAACGATTGCCGTGCGCCGCAGATTCGATCCACGGAGACAGTCGAGCCAAGCTGTGGCACGATGCAGCTCCTCTTGCTCTCGCTCTGCTTCGATGAGTAGTTGCCATTCTCGCTCGATGATCTCGTTCGGAGCGCCGCGGCGGAGTAGTCGCAATACCTTGAGAGCCTCGTCGTGCTTCCCTTTACCTACTAACCACCTCGGAGATTCTGGTAGGAAAGCTCCGCCAATGGCCATGAGGATCGGGATGATGATCTGGATCACAATGATGAGCCGCCAAGCCCAGTGGCTCGTCCACTGCTGTGTGCCCCAGTTGCAGGTCGCTGCCATGACAGCGCCTACCAATAGCCAGAATTGGTACGTGTTGATCAAGGCACCCCTGATCTTCGCTGGGGCACATTCGGATTGGTATGCAGGGACGACACTGGTTGATTGTCGTCAGTATCCAGGGTCTGATGTGAAAGTCGTGTGCACAAGGGGAACTGACTTGCAAATGATGCCCATCGATACAGAGTTGATGACTCTCCCAGTCATGAGTTGCCAGTAGCTCCGCATGGTAGTCGCCTGGATCAGGACTCCGATGATGCTGATGGCGGCAGCCAAGTAGAAGGACTTTACTCGGCCGACTCTTCGGCCAATCGTACCGGCAATGAGACAGCCCAACGCAAGGCCTGCTTGTGGTGTCCCCGAACCAGTCGAGAGCCATGTCGATGGTACGGCGTAACTTCCAGTAATCTCGTTATACACGCCCAAGTCTTTCTTGAATTCGTCCATGCCGATTTGTCCAGCCCACGAGTTGAAGTCTGGAAACGATCAGCAGATATCTCGACTGGAACGATGGTGCACATACCTAGGCCGAAGGAGGCCCCTCCCAGCTACAGCACACGGAAGAAGTCAGTTGGGGCGTACAGGATTTCGAAGGCAGGCGAGTACATACCGCGGAATAGCCGCTGACAAGCAGCAAGGGTAAAGTCAACTCCTTGACGAGAAGACCATCTTTCCACATTTTGATCTTGCTTTGAAAGATGTGGTTTGCGAGAGAGAGATTGCCGTGTAAACCGGTCGGCTAGCTGTGATGGGGACCGGAATGAATCTCCACGACATGTAGATACTTGTAAGGAATCAACGCAAGGTTATCTTCGAACTTGCAATTAACATCAGCACTATCGCAAAGCAGGCGGCCGCCCCAGCGAGTCAGCATGGTATGGGATCTCGTGCGTAGGCGGTGCAACACCGCGAGCGATTCCATGTCTGATGGAAACCTCTGATAGACACCAACTGCTCTTCGGTACGTTCTTTCCTATCACCTTGTTGGCAATCAAGTGTCGACCTCGCATCGAGGCCATCGCCGTGGCATGATCCATGCCGAGTAGAGGGATATCTGATAGGCCGAGCCCCACATCAGGATTCACACCCCTGTTGGCCTAGCTTGGCCGTACGGCTATCTCACAGTGGCAGATTTTGTGCCGACTATACCATGTATCCGATGTGCATGACTGCTCTTCGGAACACAAAAGTCCTATCAGACAGACGATGTGGTTACTCGGCCGGGCTCCGCCTCGCAACCTGCACTACCATCGCGTCATCCGACCTTCGACTTGCAGTTGATTATATTGTCCCTGCCAGTTCAGTTCCAATCGACCCTTGACCTCGTTACGATCTCCCAATAACTGTAACTCATCCCGTCAATAACAGCGATCATGGGGTCCATTCAGGTGCAAGACCAAATCCAGTAAGTGACGACATCCTTCGCGGCGTGGTTTCGATTGACCAAGGTACTGACGGACAATTCGTACAGATGTCCATTGCTTGAGCCTCGCTTCTCAAAGCTCAAGCAATCGATCATTGCGCCCGAGAAGAAGCAAAAGGTCATCGATTCATACAAGCGTGTCGTACAGACATGCCACCAGGAAGCGGAGTTGATTCGCAAAATGGGACCGAGTGTAGTTCCGGAGATCGACTTCGAGGACATTGTCCAGAATGGTAAGACGGTTTTTCATTCTCTGTGAGCCGAATACTAACGTGAAGACTTCAGGCGGTGTAATGCCCGAAGGCCTCGTTGATCTCATTCGCGACCGCGGCTGCGTGATCTTCCGCAACGTAGTGCCTCAAGCCCAAGCGGAGGCCTGGGAGAGCGAGTTGAAAGACTACACGAAGCGACACAAGGCCGTGGGAGGATTCCCGGTAGACAACCCGCAGAGTTGGTCGCTGTGGTGGACCCGCCCTCAAGTCCAGAGTCGAAGCCATCCGCGTGTACTTGCTGCTATGACGGCCATCAGCAAGCTCTGGCGAGTTTCAGATCCCACCACCGCTGTCGATCTGGAGACCCAAGTTTCGTACCCCGACAGGTTCAGGATTAGGTACCCGACCAAGGACGCAGAGTATTTGCTCAACGCTCACATGGACTCTGGGTCGACTGAGCGATGGGAGGATCCTGTTTACCGTGCCAACTATCAAGCGATCTTTGACGGCGAGTGGGAGAACTTTGACGCTTGGAACGCAGACAACCGCATCGATGCACAGACCGATCTGTACCACCGCGGTGGCAATTGCAGTTGTTGGCGATCGATGCAAGGCTGGCTGTCGCTCTCTCACACCGGTACAGGGCACGGCACGCTCCGTCTGCTCCCTTCTCTCAAAGCTTCGGTGGCGTATCTGATGCTTCGACCTTTCTTCCTCGAGGGAGCCGACAAGTTCGACGATGTCACTCCGACCTTCCCAGGAGCCGAACCGGGGATGACACAGCTTCTTCCGACAGACGAGCTGCACCCGGATCTCAAGATACCAGAAGCGATGGTCGGCATCCCTCCTGTAGCTCCGTAAGTGTAGCCTCGCTCACCCCGATTCCCTCGACGGACCCAACACTGACGTTTTAACCAAAAGTGGGGATTTTGTCTTCTGGCACTGCGACCTGCTGCACGAAGTAGACAAGTACCACCCCGGCACCACAGACTCGAGCGTCATCTACAACGCCTGCACACCACTTTCGCCCTACAACATCGACTCGCTCCGAGCTTCACGGCAGAGCTTCCTCGACGCGAAGCCTCCGAGGGACTTCAATGGGATCGGATATCTGTACGAGGAGGAGAACTCGCACGAAGACCATGGCGCGAGGAAGGAGAACATACTGAGCCTTGAGGGTATGCGAGCCATGGGTTTTGAGCCTTTCGATGTTGATGAGCCGGGGATTTCGGAGGGTGCTAGGAGGGTGAGGCAGATGGCGAATGAGACGCTCGCCACACGATATGATTGAGCAATAACTCTACTGTCGAGAGACAGGTGACGTTGATCTTGGTATCAGGGCAGTGTAAACACGAAGAAGCTAAGCGATACCTAGGAAGAGATACTGTAGCTGGAAAGCTTATCTGCCATCTACTTAGCTTGACCTTGTATAACAACAGCCGTTTCAGGCTTGCTACTTTGAAGTATATATGCGTGAGAGTCTAGTGGCAACGTTTGCTCGTCGTCTGCGAACTGCATAAGCAGCTGCTATAGGGCCGCCCTCGGGCCGTCTACTGTGGAGTAAACGAAAATATGCGATAGAGCGCCGAGATAGCCCCCGGGTTAGAGCCGTAAGTTCAGACCAGCGGATCCTTCGCGTCTTCCTACTAACATGGCAGATGCATGAACTGAGTATACAGCAAGGTGGTAGCCTTGTAGTAGCTGGGATAGCTTCATTCTCTTGCCTAATGGGTCCACCGTAGTTGTGGCCGCCAGAATCGAGAGTTCGAAACGAAGATCTCACTGATCCGTTCTTGGAGATTTAAGTACAGAGGCTGGTACACCGCGACATCTGCCTTTTCTTAACCTCGTCCTACATCAGTACATCCTTCTCTTCTTCCCATCACCCGCTCCAACTCGACCTTCCACTACCGTCCCTTCCCATGAAGCTGACTACCACGCTCGCATTTGCTCTTGTGGCACTTGCTGGGGCAACTTCGCCGGACCCCGAGAACCTGGACAATGTCGACCATCCGGACTATCTGGCCACGATTGATCTGGACGAAGTGGAGCGTGAAGAGTTAAGCGGCACAGAGCTTTTCCCGAGGAAACAAGTGCAAGTCTGCGAGGCCGCGGTCTTCGGAAGCCGGCCAGTGTGGGAAAGCACCAGAAACAAGGACAACTTCGCCGAGAGCATGGCCACGCTCATCAAGTCGAGGTCGGACAAACACAACTGCGGCATCATCAGAGGAGAAATCGACGAGATCAGTTTTAACTACAGGGCTACAGGAAAACACTGCGATACTACCGCGCAGAGCGACACCATCCAGGGTGCGCTGAAGAAGGCGCTGCGTCTGCCGGGCAAGGACAGCATCTACCCCACCATGTGCTTCAGGCTTTCGCACAAGGCCGGTACCTGGAATGGATTCCTGTCTGTCGGACCATCAAAGTTGTTCAACAAGGCAAGCCCATGCGACGGCAGTCTTCGCTTCGACACTTGCGCCAGCGGAGGCAAGAAGGACGCAAGGGGCATCTCGGACGAGAGAGAAACCGCCTCATTCCCGGATGGCTGGTTCGCGTACGATCTCTCAACCTTCGACAACACCACGAGCGTCGAGAAAAGAACACAGGACAACGTGTGCGCCGTGGCCCTCACCTACATCACAAACACCCTAGTGTCTGCGGCGCAAATCAAAAACTTCGCCCAGGGGATCTCCGCTGTCATGCACAAGAAATCCGAGAAGAGGGACTGCGCCGCCACAGACGGCAGATTCGGCGACATTGCTTTCAAGTACCATTCCACGGGCAAGGACTGCCACACAACATCGGAGCTGGGGACGATCGAAGGAGCCATCTACCACCAGCTCATGGAGGTCCACCCTCACAGCATTCCCGAGACCGAGTGCATCCGCTTCGACCACGACGGGACTTGGAGGGGCTGGCTGTTGTACGGTCCCGCTGGCAAGGTGGACTTGACGAGATACTGTGGAGAAATGCTCAATTTCGGCCAATGCCACAAGGGCGGAAAGAAGTACGACTTCAATTGATGGGCTGTGGCTGGCGGGTCCGAGGTAGCAGGGAGTCTGGGTACCTAGCTTTGCTGTGTGGGCTTCCTCGGTTCTTCTGTTGAGCTTGAAGGCGGTCTTGACTGCAGCGGTCGAGTGACGTGGAGCCCGCTTCCGGTTGGAGAGGACGAAGGATTCGTACAGGATTATTGGCGCGTAGGCGAGCCAATCGCTGCTAAGCTTTCCAACAAGTTCTTTCTCTCTCACGCCATCCATCTCTGGTAGCCTCGTGTCGCATCGCCATGTTGTTCCTCAAAGTGTCAAGCCTGTAAGCCTACCACAGTCATCGACATGTATCAAGTCGCGTGCTAACAATCCGCAAGACTGCTCATCGTAGCGACGCCGCTAGCTTTCTTACCACAACACACTCGCATGATCACCTTGCGCTCCTCCAATGGCATCTCACTTGTCGCGAGCTTTCTGCTCGCACTGTCAGCCCAAATACAACTCGTCTCCATGTACTACACCTTTGTCTGTCACCCCGATACCAGATACGGCGGTATAATCGCTACACCCCCGAGGATGCAAGATTGGCTTGATCTTGGCCAGATTGTCGTCCAATGGGCGTGCTCGATATTGCAGTACGTGTCTCGGAGCTGACGGACACCCAGACTCTTACTGACTTGCAGATGGTCAGACTTGTTCTCGTCATCGCCTTTCATCCTACACCGGACAGCAGCCATACCAACGAGCCAACGACTGCCCCGACTTCAGTCCACGGCGGGTCAATGTCCGGAATAACTGCCACAGCACTCATCTTGCTCCACGCCGCTCTCTCGATTGCGTTCGCGCTCGCAGCAGGCAAGCCCGCTAGACAATTGAACAACATCGCTTTCCTTGTCATCATGTCTGCCAACAACTACATCGCCATCCCTGTCTCTACCACCGCCACTGTAGCAGCTTTCGCGTACCAAGCCCGCTACAGCGTTGGCGAGTTGGCGGGATCTGGGACGAGGTCCTCCAACGCTCTTAGTACCCACGCTCTGGCTCTGCAAGGCATCCTCTTTCTCGCTTTGGCGATTTTGTGGCCGTTCAGGTTTAGGCTGCCTCGAAATTTGCGCGCGGGCGAATGGTGGGTGGTTACGGAGTGGTATGCTCAAGTTGGATGGGCGTGCGTCAATAATGCTATTGTTGCTGTCGGGCAATTTCTCGTGTTGTATACTGTGTCGAGCACGGACTCGGATGGAGCCGGGAGTCTGAACGGAGGAGAGAGAAATGCGCTGCTGGGCTCGTAGTGGTGACTTTGAGGAGAGCGAGCCGAACGCTACGAAGAAATAAAAAGGCCTTACTCATTAGATTTCGTGTCAGAGAGTCATGCGCAACTTCAGCTTGTCCTGCGCAACGATCTCCTCCCTCCTGGCCACCAGTTCTTCCATATTCCACGGACAGCTCACATACCTCCCACCGAGCCACTCCCTGCGCTCTGCCGCAAGCCAAGCGATTGTGTCGCCTGCGATCTCCGGCTTGTGCGGCAGCCTGTTCCGAAGTTCCTCGGGCTCATTGATAGTCATCTGAGTTTTGATTGCGCCGGGGT
>Ga0265797_10009763_pt1 | contig 12351 bp, 12 predicted proteins | sample P2T30metagenome_FD_192433 | JGI IMG/M metagenome (GOLD analysis project Ga0265797, IMG submission 192433) | Plant litter microbial communities from East Loma Ridge, Irvine, California - P2 T30 | ecosystem: Environmental > Terrestrial > Plant litter > Unclassified | place: USA: California... | reverse complement strand
CGACAAGACCGTGGCGTCCGCACATCAAGCAAGGAGATGTTTTACGTGGAAGTGGTTGAGAAGATGACCAAGATGCATGTGCTTCTCTACGACCATGATGATGGTAGAGGCTGGCTCGTGGACGGCGCCAGTGCAGTGTTGCATCTTTTGCGCTTTCATGTTGCTCGCTACCGACCAATCTGCGACGGCGAGAGATTCAGGCTTGAAGACTTCAAGTACGCAGATTCGGCAGCTGGCGTCAAGTCAGCTCGGGACGTCCTTCTGAGCCGTGAAATGCGGAAAGTGGTGCTTGTCGAAGAGCCTTTGCCAGATTCTGAGAAGCAGGTTACCGAGACGATTGATGGTATAACCACCGTCAAAACAGTTGTTGAGGGACTTATGAAGAGGAAGACGGTTGAGGATCGAGTGCGCGACCTATACGAGATCCTGGAACTGATGTACGACAGCTGGAAGAGAAGGAAGACCGCACCGGGCATAGCGCTGGAAACTCTCAACATGAAGCTGGAAGGCTGGAAATTCCAAGACGTCGTCGAACTCGAAAGCGACATGAATCCTGTGGTGGCAAAATTGGATGGCAGTGCAGATGACTGGCTTCGCATGGTGCGTCACGTCAACACTGTCGTTCTCATCGGGAATGGCTTCGGTGACATGATGAAGCCGATGGGCGACTTCTGCGCGAATTGGGGCTCCGTTCCTCAGAAAGACTTTTGCGTCGCGGTTCCAGTCTCGCGGCTGAAGCGCATTGCGCAGAAATACGGTGATCCCAGAATGATCCCCATCAAGCTAACACCGGATGTCTTCTGGCCGATCAATCAGCATCCTTTCATCTGTACTTGTGCGACGGCCTCTGGAAGATCAACATGCTATCGCGGTCAAATACTAAGGTCGAACGGCGTGCGACGCGGCAGCCTGCAACTCGATATACTCACCGCGGCTGAACATGCTAATGGCGCAGTGATCTTCGAAGGACATAGATCAGTCAGACAGATAGCGCAGACAGCGACAGACCAGTCGCCTGAGCACCACAAGAGGCCTGAAAAAGCCGGCTGGTGGAAGAAGACTCGCGATCGCTTTCGCAGTAGAACAGGAAATGGCCCAACTCCATCAGCTGCTGCCTAACAGAGCCTTCGGAGTCACCAAATCCAATAAAAAATCGCAAGTCATTGTCGACCAAGTTTGGTCTCGTGGTGAGATTGTGATGACTGTCTCATTCTCATTGAGCATCTCGCCTACCTCGTTGCGCGGTGTTCGCCGTGAGCCTTCCGCACTCATACATGACTCCCGCTTTCGAAGATGTATTTTCAATACCGCATGCGACCGACGGTGATTCCATGTTTCCAGAAGTAGAGTCAGCATGAGTCCATCTTCGTGTTATGTATGACAAGTTTGGGCTCTCTCGTGCTGCCACCAGACGCCACTCCGCTCGATTCTCGCCAAGCACCGCTCGATCTCCGCCACCTCCCACCAAAGCCGCCGTGACTCACGACCCAACATCGCCCGACATCGCAGAAGCCGTGTCCACCCGCGCCGGGTGACTCCAACACTTGCGACATCAGAGGAAAGTTTTGGGCCTTCATACTGCGCAGCGGTACCCAAGGTCGCGTGACGATGATGTGCGCGTGCGTGACCACAACCGTGGTTCCTGTAGATCTATCTTGTATCTAGATAAAGGGACCCTCCTCCGAGGTAGGCTGGCTTCGGCGACTAGCGATCACTACTTACTCTTGACGACCTTTCTATATCTATCTCCTTTCTTCCTTTGCCTGCTTGGTTCCTGGCGTTTGCTTACGACTTGACGACTATCGACATTCGATCACTAGAGCAGAGATAGAACTATGGGAGACCGACACAACAGAAAACGCACCAGACACAGACCTATCAGACGCCAAAGACTTTGTCAACAACTCGACATCGCCAACAATACTGCTGAGCCAGTACCCCTATCAACATCGGACCAACAGCCATCACCCTACACTTGTACTTGCTGGCATCCCTCCACACGCCAACCACCACCATCAAAACCAATTCTGCACCAAACGCTTAAACCACAATGCACATCCATCGCCAAAACCAACCCTGCCTGCGGCAATCTTCCAATCACGCACCTCCCTGAGACGCCTCAGAGCCGCACACGCCGCGTCTTCGGTGGCGTTGAGGCTTCTGACGACGATGAATCAACGGAGCTCTGCGCTCCCATGTTGGATGTCGTTCTCGCCTTGTTCGGTGGTATCGACTACGACGATGACGACGATGGAGAGTGGTGATCGACCAGCGAGGCTGTAGTAGCGCTACGGTGGCGGCACTTATTGTCAATTATCACCACTGCTGCCTTACAACACCAAGCACCCTGCTCCGCGTTTGGCAATGCTATCACGCCACGAAGCCTATCACTACAAGGAGCCCTCTCTGACATGAGAGTGAATCTACCGAATCAATCTGTGGGGGGCGTCGACAGCCACTCTCGCTCGCACCGTCATAGGGTAGCTAGCGAGATCTCAATGTTTGCAGAATTGTACAATATTGCGAATGACGCCCGCTCCCGCCACCCGGCTCAGTGCAAATGGAATGGTGCACCGGCTATTGAGACGGGCATTGGAAGGGACGTTCGAGGGCCGGCTTCCTTTGCAGAGGCAAGAGAGGTGGATTTGAACGATGTACGCGTACCAGGTTCCACCATGATGGATGGGCCTGCGTATGGCCAGTGACACAGGTGGGCCACGGGGTGTAAGATAGACGATACAAGGGATGAAGGAGAGATAAGAGCGCGGATGATGCTACTTAGATAGATTAGACTTGTGTTCTAGTAACTGTGCTCCTGAGATAAATGCATATCCAATCATGCTTGCTCCATCGACCATAACGTCGACCGCTTCAAATGCGAGATCGTGGTTTAGACTTCCTGGTATAGCCTTCATCGTATCATTCTTCATACGCGGATGATTATCCTTGCCGTGGTGACATAACAGCTTCCGGCATCTGTGTAGACCTCCGACTTGACTTAACCGAGCATTTTGACGCTTTGGTCCTCATCTGCGGACGAGATCTTGCGACATCCCTAGTCCATCATTGTATTCCTCGGTCTAACCGCCAATGCAATCCTCTAATCCTCCTTGCGCTTCTCCCCAACGTCCACACCCATAGACTCCAACAGCTCGCCCACACACTGCACAATAACCCCATGATCCTGCTCCTGCTTCAACCCACTCACAACCACAACCGCAACCACGCCCTCCACGCCTCTAACCCTCACCGGCCACCCACCACCATGAATAGCATACTCCCCCGCCCTCGTCCCAAGCGCATACTTCGCCGCAAACGCCACCTCATCGCCCTGCAACTTGTTGTGCATGAACCACGTGCTCTTGCCAAAGCGCAGGACCGTCGCGCGCTTGCGCGACACCCACGAGTCGTTGTCGGGCGTGGTGCCGCTGTGGGTGGTCGCGCGGAAGACGCAGTGTTGGCCTTGTGCGAGGGAGATGTCGATTACGACTGGGCTCGGGAGGGGTGAGAGGCGCTGGCGTAACAGGTTGCCGAGGGTCCAGGCGGTGTCGGAGGTGAAGTGTGGGAAGACGAGGGAGGAGTCGAGGCGGTCGATCTCGTCGAGGTCGCGGGAGGGGAGGGCGATTTCGGTGGCCATCTTGGAGGTTTGTGAGGATGTTTTGGTTTTGAGGGTTCGGTCTGTTTTCTCTGGGGAGATTTTTTCTAAAGGCAAATGATTTATTTGTATACTGGGTGCTACAGACTTTATAGCTTCGAGGGTGGATCGATGTGAGGTGTTGTTAGGTCATCAAGAGCCCACTCGATCCCCACGTTTCAGCGTGGACCTTCCAAGCTTCTTCTTCCTCCCAGCGAGCCCTAAGACACCATCTCGTCTTCATATCTACACTTCCAGTTGCCTAATTCATCTTCCATACCGATTGACAAACACGCCGTATACTCCCAACAGTCCACACAATGGCATTGAATGCAGCCATGTCACGCGCCATGCTGAAGTCCTGTTCTTTTAATGCACGCGTCCGCGTTGAACACATTGACTGCAATCAACCGTGATTGCTACCATCGCACATGACGAAAGAGCGGAAGAGCTCACAGTCCCACGTCAAACTTGATTGCACACTGTCGTGTGCAGCTTGTAGCTTGCTGAGCGGGTAGGATGCCATTGACTACTGCTGTGGTTGGATTCACCTTGCTTCTTCTTATCCTGCTTTAGGGATACTTTTGTGGTATCGAGCAACATCCTTCTTATCTGCAAATCGTTCACACCTTAAGCCTTCACACTCAAAACGACTGCTCAGGATGCCTCTCTTCAACAGGAAGCCTGCAGCTGCCGACACGAACACTGCTACGGCGGTGGGCGGTAGCAATCCACCTGCTACCGAAAAGACCGGTCTCAAAGGCCTGCTCTCCAAGAAGCGTGATCAAACGCCCGCGCAAGAGCGAACAGCCTATGGCTATGATAACCTGAATGCTCGACCACGCTTTGGCCAATGGCTGAAAGGAACAGTCTGTCGAATGAAGGCCTCCTTACCAAAGCGACTTGAACTAACCTTTGTCAGATCTTCGACATCATCACCATGGTTGTCATGGGAGTCATTGGTCTTGGAGTATGTTTTGCAAAAAAAGTAGTATCATTGATCGGCTCACTGACATTTCCAGGTATACTACGCTCCACCAGCCCCGTCCCGGTCGTTCCCAGTGATATTCGCAAACGGCAACATCGTGTATCCCGAATTCGCCTATCCTCTGCGCAAAGAGATCGTGCCCATCTGGGCCGCGGCTTTACTAGCCGTTCTCGTTCCAATCTTCTTCATCCTGGTGATGCAGATCCGCATCCGCTCTTTCTGGGACGTCAGCAACGCCGTTCTCGGTCTGCTGTACTCCCTCATCACAGCCGCAGTCTTCCAAGTCATGCTCAAATGTCTGATCGGCGGTCTGCGTCCTCACTTCCTCGCCGTCTGCGACCCTGACGTACCACCATATGGAAAGCAATCCGGCACGGGCTGGACTTCGATCATGTACGATCGAAGCATCTGCCGTGGCGACAAGGACAAGATCGACGACAGTCTGGAGTCCTTTCCGTCAGGCCACTCGACTGCGGCGTTCGCAGGCTTTTTCTATCTGTTCCTTTACCTCAACGCCAAACTGAAGGTCTTCGCCAACTACCACCCCTCGTACTGGAAGCTCATCGCAGTCTACGCGCCAGTCCTAGGCGCGTCGCTGATCGCTGGCGCGCTCACGATCGACGAGTTCCACAACTGGTACGACGTTGTTGCAGGCGCTATCATCGGAACTGCAATGGCACTCAGCGCCTACCGCATGGTCTACGCAAGCGTCTGGGACTTCCGATTCAACCATGTGCCTGTCGCGAGAGATACTGGTTTCGGCTATGGCGTGGCGCAGAAAGGCTATGAGGGTTTCAGAGAAGCTGTGGCGACGAGGAAAGCTGGCTGGGGAGCTCACGAAGGCCATGTGTTTGGCGGCGCACCATTTGATGCTGTCTTGCCGCCGCCTGGTAGTCTCGGTGTACCTGCTCCTGCGCCTGCGCCTGCCGGTGCTGCCAATGCCGGTGCCAGTGGAGGTGCTGACGCTGGCACTACGCCGCGATCTCGTCGATTTGGCCGCATGCGAGCTAAGAGTGCGGAGGGTGGTGTCAGTGACAACCAAGCCGAGACGGAGACAGTTTCGCGCAAGCCTCTTGGAGCTGGCATGTTCAGGAGAGGCGATGAGAACGTGTAGGCAAGCAGCCTGTTCCTTTTTTTCTTTCTTGCGATGGGGCTTTGGTCGGCATTGTGCGTTCTTCCTTGCTGAGCACTACCTAGCTTGGTTGCACAGCCATTGGGGTTTCGGATAGGCGATTAGTTTATCAGTTGGTACTGGCTTGAATGAGAGTCACATGTGTATTTCTCGAAAGCCTCTGGAACGATTACAAGTCCACAATACTTCCCAATTGCCATAGCACCTGGCTGTTTACTGCAACGTCGCTCGTACGTCAAGCAGATTTCTTTCTAATCGCAGATCTGATGTCAAGAGCTCTCGCCGTCCAAGCCACAAGGTGCGGAAGGCAAACATATGCAGCTCAGAGGCCGTGGGCGCGCACACCGCTCGGCATCGGCCTGCCTTCTTGCTCGACCTAAGGTACCCAAGAGAGTGCGTGATTGAATGGAAGTGTACGACTTGCCTACCTACAAGTGTTGGCCACAAGCCAAATCCTTGAGATGGAATAGACCCATTGGACTTGCAGCAAGCAGACGCAGAGATCATCCATGTCTTGTCTGGCTTGTGAACGTGGTTCTGGACGGAGCTCTAGGCCTGGTGATGGTGGATGCGCAGCGATGGCCCTACAAGGACTCGCAGCCAAAATCTAGATGTCAGCGATCTTCCCATGGCATTGCGCCATGGGAAGTATATGTACCAATGTACACTACATAGCGCCTTCCAGATATACAGCCAGCACTTTCCACAAGAGGCGTTTGTGTAGAAAGTGAATACGTGGCAGAGCCCTGGTTGGCGTGATTAGGCAGAAGAGCTTGCGCATTAAGTACCTTGTACCGTCCATACATGCTCCTTCTGGCTGCCGCCTCGCTGGCGTGAGAGGCGTGAGCTCGAGGCAAGCAAGCATGTAGGAGATGAGGGGGAAGTATTGATATTTGAATTGTTGGGAAGCCGACGTCCAGAGTCCGGCGCTTGAGCTGCAGTGTAATATAAGGGATGTGCCGCCATGATGTACAGGAGAGCGAATGCCGAGCAGAGCGCTGCGACTGGACAATTGGCGTGCACAATCGGTTCTCACTCTGCGTATAGGTACTGACATTGCGTGCAAGTGGTGTGCTACAAAATAGCAGTCTTCAGGACGTGAGACCTCAGAACGCATCTCTGCACGCAACCCTCGGCATCGGAACCACAGTGACAGGTCACATAGAAAAGAGACTTGTCGTCTCATCGACAACAACCGAGCAGCTACTACTGTACATCACACACTATATCATGCACATCGGATGTGTAGATGTGCCGCAAGCGCCGAGCTGGCCGGCTTCAGCTTCATCAGCCTGGGCTTTTCGGGATCTCGCCATGTGGCTTTGCTTGCCCTGTCCGCCCCGATGGTTTGGGAATAGAGTGCGAGGCTGAACGCGCAGTGTGGCTTTGTTTTGACTTCGTTCGCTGGGGAGGGGATCCTTGATCCTAGATGGCGAGACCTGTCATGCTCTGTGGTTATTGGATTTTGGATCTGTGGTGGCAGGGCAGATGTGCATATTCATCGGGTTTAGTGGCAGGTTTGTGAAGACATGGGTGGTGTGTGTTTCATCGTGTTTTGTCTCACTCTGTACATGTTTGGAAAAGGCATGATGGCTAGATATTAAGGGGGAGTTATGTAGGACATGGGATCTGATAACATGTGAACCTAACGAGCTGAGCAACGGTTACGCGAACATGTAGCTATGTGACGGCGTATGTAGGGCGAGCAAGTGCACGGAAGACGACACGACACATGTGCGAGCCTTGTGCACTTGAGGATCCTGGCACCTGGCAACATCGGTGTGTGGCTTTCGAATCTGGCAAGAACCGGCGGCTCGTGCGTGAAGGAGTTCAGAGATCTACTGTACAGCATGCGGCCTCTAGGAGCTCCAAGACAGGGAAGTCAGCTCGACCGGGTTATGTTGCAGCACAGCTTGACCGCTCCTGCATGTGAGTCTCCATCCTCACCGTCTCAGGCAGAGTGAGCGATTTGAGGACTCGAAGATGCAGAGAGGGAGATGGGCTAGAGGAAGTAACGCAAGCATGCAGCAAAATCATGCCACCGGCCAATCCGACAGCAGGATAGCTCCACGATAACAACGTCCAGCCGTGCAGGCAGGTCTCAACAACTGCATGCGCCTCGCGTCGGACTTCAGTAGTCCATATGGCGCCACGCCGTAGTGGCGCAGAGATCGAATAGCGTGACCCTAACGCTCGGTTCAATGTTTGTCTCACTCCACTCCTCCCCTGGCCAACTGCCATCCCAGCCAAAAAACGCAAAAACGCGGCAGCATGAAAACGCGCAGGCGGGGTACACGAGAAAAGAAGAGCTGTCACAATCCGCATCGCGATTGCAGATAGCCGTGCTTGGTCTTGGAGTGGTAGTGCAAGACTGGGTGCAGACAATCTCCCGCCTTGTTTTCGGTATCCACTTAGGAGGAGAAGACATGCGATAGCTCACGATAGCTTCAAGGCTTGGTATTTCTGACGTACATGCATTGCAGTAGCATGAGACCTGCCCGCGGCGATATACCAGACTGTGGCGGTGTCTTCAGCAGACCGACTATATCAAGGACAATAGTTCAGGGTATTGCATTGCCCTTGTGAGGGAGGGAGTGGAAGATCGAGACCGCGATACACGTGCACACGCGCGCTCTGGCCGATAGCAGCGCGAGTGGTATGGTTCCATTGAGACGGAAAGCGCAGCGCGTGCGGACTTCTCTCCTGCCATTTTACCGCCCGTGTCACTTCGCACTGCGGCACTCCACAAACTCTACTGCCCCATGCACCAACCACCTACCACAGGCCATCAGTGCATCCCTGCCGGCTTGCCTCGCCGTCCTTTCTGTGCCTTGATATGAGGTCTCTCCGCCCGCTCTGGTGATGCGAGCCATATTCCGTGCTTGCATCTTTGTTTCTGGCCGCCGTTGATTCCCTTTTTGAAGACTCGATAATGCCGTTTCTGTGGCTTTGATACTTTTCGTCAGGACGAAGCTCGCAACGGCCCAGCTAATTGCCATTGGACCTCCCCTCGCGACCCGCGTGCACATATCCGTCTCTCAGCCAATCGTACAGCATCCTGTGCGCCATCGTCTCACCAATGGATCCAGAAACTCTTGTCTCTTTCGCCTTTCGCGCACCTAGAGAAGTCAGGACGGTCGAACTACTAGGCTCATGGGATAACTTCCAACGCCCTTATGCTATGTACCACGATCGTCGCCGTGGCACGGGATACTACACTGGATGCTTCCAATTCCAAGATATCGTCTTCGACGGCTCAGAAGTCCATTGGACCAAACCACGAACAGGAGGACTGAAGCAAGGCGGCACTTACTGGTACTACTTTCGACTTGACGACGGCATTGAAGCTTACGACGACCTCCGCGAATGCACAGCTTCGTGTCCTCTAATGCCTGGCCAGGTGGTCAACGTCATTTACGTCCCCAGAGAGGTACCCGACTCGCCACTCATGGAACGCAGCGCCAGCGTGAGCTTGGTTGGCACGCTATCACAGCTGTCAAATCTGCACACTACGGACCCACAAGCAAGATATGAAGCGCCTCAACCACCGCCTGTATCAAAGGTACACGAAAGATGCATTTCCGACTTCGCTCTCAAAGGACGACTTGAAGGACAACCACCATCACCTGATAATGGACTGCCTTCGCCACCGTCGTCAGGAGAGGGACTTCTCAAGACTGGCCGAAGGATGTTTGGCAGTGTTGGTTCGTTACACAAACGCGGTCTGTCCATTGGAGGGTCTCTACGCAACATGGCGGGTCGAGCTGCGATGAGAGCCCGCGCCAGACAAGGATCGCCTACTTTCGAAGCCTCACTCATTGACGAGGGAAATGAATGTGCATCCATCCACCCTCGCACCACCAACGTCGAAGCCCCCAGACCGCCCACACGTCGCGCCGTACCCGACATAACCATCCCCGACGCCGACTTCAAGGGCTTTTCGCAAGTAGTAGCGATTCCCACTCCCTGGGCCTCACCCACAAAGCAAACATACGACAACGACGCGGCCTCAATAGGCCCGCGCTCAATCCGCGACATCCAATTTCTCTCCACGACCCAACAGCAGCGAGAAGAGCCTGAACCACGTCTCTACTCTCTGCACAACCCTGACCTACCCGTAAGCACGCTTGAGCCGCAATCCACAATCCAGAACTCAGACCAACCAAGCCCCGCCCTCGCAGTAGCCTCTCCAACCTTCTCTGACGCCACAGTCAGCACCACTGATGGCGGTGACATCGCCACACCCTCATTATCAGACGCTTTGGCCGCGCCGTACGTCGACGTATGCGACGAGAACGTCGCCGCCCGTCTGCGATGGGGCGCGCAAACATGCAGTCCGAGCCAGCAAAACTATAGACTGCCTCGCGACTCGGTATGGCTTGACCCAATGCCCAAGACGGCAATTCACAATCCGGTCGGTGAAGTCACAGGACGCAGCGGCGTGGAGGCGATATTCACCGAGCTGGGATACCTTGGCGACGCGATCCATTGATCGGCACAAGGTGCAAAAAGCACACAGACTTGTGATCGAGCGAGTGAGACCAACCGGTCCTCACGCCTGACGCCACGACGTCAGCTTTTTTTTTTGTCATCTGAGTATATTTAGCGATTGGCGTTTCGGTTTTTGTACGTGGAGAGATTTAACTCTCACGGCCGCCGTTTGGCAGGCACACTGGTTTTGTTTGATACCCCAACATTGGTAGCTCGGGATAGCTTGAGCGGGTCGATATCTTTTTTATGTAATTAGAGTCTCTCTGATGGCGGGGAGCAAAAAGAGACGGATGTTCTTTTGAAAGGAATGAAAAGTTCTTGCTGCAACTGGAATATCGTTCAAATGTCCCTTCCCTCGTAGTAATGTGCAAACTCTCATTGTTGAAATCATTGGAACTTGAAAGGCTGCGACTTCGAGCGTCAAGATCGGGTCACGATCATGGCTGTTGGCAAGCACAGCGTTGTCGTTTCCTAGTTGGCTTTTACCTGATGAGATGATGATTTCTTTGCTTGGTGGGAATGTGCGTAAATGACTCGCATGCACGTGTGAGCTGGGCAGCCTGCCCGGTTCCTCCGCCAAGGCCATCAGGGCTGTGCTTGCCGGCACTGCTGGGCTCGCGGATGTTGATGTCATCTTGAAGTGTCCGTAGGCTTGCAGCACGATGACTTTCGCTATGGAGTTGTTGGTTGATACTTGCTAGACTTGATAAGAAGAGAGTCGGTGGTCGTGTGGTGGGTTTGTGGTGACGGCATGGAGCTCCCGATTTCGATTTGATTGACTGGCTCGTCCTTGGTGGTATTACGGACCGGGCGGCGACGCTTAGAAAGGCAAGGTAGCATACCAGTCGTATCTGACGTATGAATGGCAGTGATGGCATCCGGATCGTACTCTGGCCCTTAGCTTGGTATCGTTAGAGACGGAACGTCATGGGATTCTCCTCGGGCTCTCTGTAGCCGATGGAAACCCTTCCAGAGGCCACGTTCGATTGATCCGTTGAAAGACAAACGATCACGCCGGCCTGTTGACGAGAGGATATCTTCGTTGTTATAAATGGTCTTAATTGGGGTTAGATCCGCAAGAGGGTTGTGTCGACGACAAGGTGGGATTGTTTTGCAAGTCGCGCGGACAACGAGCTAAGAGCAGGTGGAGCGTGCCTTTGCGTCGGTGACGCATGTAGCACATCGGGTGTAGTCTGGTGTCCGCGGCAACAGGGCAAGATTCGCTGGCAGTTTTATCATGGTTTGATCGGAGATGTAGACGAACATGAGCCGAGAGCTAGTCGTGAAGGAGGCGTGGTAAAGTGTCGAGCCGGGCTTGGACAGTTTGAATGCAGTGACCACCAGGGAGCTGGCGTGACTGCTAACGCTGATGATGATCCGGGTGACTGCGTTGGTGGCGAAGGTCGTACTATTGAGAGTAATGTTGGATTGTGTGCTGGGCGAGAACGGAAGTGTTCTTGATGGCGATGTCGATCGTAAACTAAATCGAGTGGCTGGCTGTGATGATGGTCTTGGTTAAGCATGGGTCTTTGGCTATCAATCAATATTAGTGACAGGCTAAGTGCGACCTGCGGTCATTCTGAATGTTGTTTGAATGGCGGTGATCACATCATGCGTAAAGTCGGCAGTCTTGCAATATTCGAAGTGGTTTTGTTGCTTGCGCAGTGTTGGTGGTGCGAAGGCTTGCAGTTCGGCTTAGGTACATATTTAGGCGCTTTTGGGATGATGCTGAGAGTCCTTGGTCGAATTGGCGCTGTTGCTTGGGATATCGATTAATTGTGTCACCATCCGTTGGCGTTGTGGCATGGTAAGTTGAACGTGGTCGTGCGATTTCGAAAGTGCGTAATGGTTCGTAAAGTGTAAAACAATGCGTCTAAATTATATCAGTGTATCAAGTCAAAGTGCGCTCGCGATAACAATCATTCTGGGATGTGTTCATTCGGACTTGCATTTGTCTCTCTAACCGGGCGTGCCTCGTGTCCTGTACCATAAACCTCACTACGTCATGGAGCTCTGAGCGTGCGTGAACTGAAACGTCTTGAACTTCCAAACTATTGTATCGTGCTTTCAAAATATTTCATTTGAACACCTCGAGCTAGCCGCAAT
>Ga0265797_10009761_pt1 | contig 12351 bp, 16 predicted proteins | sample P2T30metagenome_FD_192433 | JGI IMG/M metagenome (GOLD analysis project Ga0265797, IMG submission 192433) | Plant litter microbial communities from East Loma Ridge, Irvine, California - P2 T30 | ecosystem: Environmental > Terrestrial > Plant litter > Unclassified | place: USA: California... | reverse complement strand
TACGTCTTGACGACGACCTAAAATCTTGTCAATTGTGCACAATCATAATGACCCCGTAGTTCGAAACTCACGATCTCTTTGGTTTCCGTATGGCATTGTAGTGTCAGTGTGCGCTTCGAAACGTGCTTCAATTGGCTATGATACGACCATATTGCCGGGTTTGTAGAGGGCGAGTTGCGACAGCAGTCAAGCATAGGTAAAGAAGGTCTGGTGTTGGACGATTCTGCTGCCATGCTCGGGTTGCCAGCAGAATGATCCTGATCGAAATTCCATGCGTGCAGCTTTGCTTCTCTAATGTCTCGTCCAGACATCGAATATCCAGCTCGTTTTCCCACGGGGCTCCGCTCTTCCTTACTTTTTGCCGTAGACAGACGCTGCACCATTGAGAATGTGTTTGTTGGCCTTTGACCCTGCTCAGCTTCGTGCGCATCATGTGATAGCTGTTTTGATTGACCATCAATCTTCCCGACTCTTGCTTCGGAGACAAACGCTACACCATTGGGAATGTGATATGGCCCTTGACGCTGCTCCAGATCGCGAGCATCATGTAGCAGCTGTCTTGATTGACCATCAACCTTCCTGAATCTCACTTCGGAGGCCTTGTTCGAGATTTGCTCAAGGGTGGGATGATGTGGACCGACGGAGCCTCCCGGGGACCTCGCGGTTCGGTGATGAGGTTCAAGTACCGAGAGAGGCTCTGAGAACGGGTCTGCCTCGGCGTTTTCGCTCTTCTTTGTATCTTTCGTTCCGCCCCAAAACGAGCTGAATGTCCAGCCCCAGCCCTCATTCTTTGCATCGTCTGTGGACAACTGATGAACAGTATTGGAATCATTCAGAGGCGTAGTGAAGTTTGGAACTAGTTCAGGAGAAGCGGTCGAAGGCCGTGGAATAGGTTTCGCTTCGAGCTCAAATACCTGTTCAGCGGCAGGTCTCAGTGGTGGAGGCGCTGAGTCGAGGCCATTCAACGTCGGCCTATGATAGACTGGCGAATTTACGCTTGGAGACGCGCTGACGTTTTGAGAAAACCCTGGTGTTGCTGGCTTCTTGTGTACCTTCTTATGAGCTAGAGACTCTGGCCTCTTCGATGGCGCGGACTTCACTTCTTCTTGTCCATCATCCGTGTCACTGTCTCTGCCACTCCAGCATACTGTCTCAGCATAGCTAGTCAGGTCGTCCAAGTAGCGAGCGATGGCAGAATTTGCGTCCTTCTTGCCCGGCAAGAGCGTTGCCTCCTGGTCTCGCAGCAGGGCCTTGACACGAGCTAGCTCCTGCAGGATCTCTAATGTGTCGTCCTTGATGGCGGCTTGATTGTCCAGTATCGATTTGTCGTTGACAAGTCCCTTTGCCACGTCTTTTTTAATCTCCCTAGATATGACACTGTGGCGTGTAAGTGTTCTGCCACGGTGCATCAAGATAGCACCTACAGTGCGGCCATTTCTAGCGCAAGTTCCAATGCGGACTTGTGAGATTCGAGATTCACTCGCAGTTTCGTGACGTCTTGCGCGCCAGACAGCGCCCACTTCGACTCCGTATAGAAGCCTGGCTTGTCATACTTCGAGAGCAGGCACTGTATGTCGACTAGTGCAAGCTCGCAATTACCCAAGATCACCGTGATCTGTTTTCGGAGAGTCAATGGGAAGTTGTCGATATCTTTGGCGTCTTCGGAGAGCAGTTCGAGGACGGTGTTGAGCGAGGCTAGCTCTCGTGACACTCCATCCAGATCGCTTCGCGTTGCTCTCATGGCGCGTACGAATAATGTGACCGCCAATGATGTCTTCGCGACTGTAGCTGTCAGCGATACACATGCTGCTGTGATCGATAGAGGGTCCATGATGGTAGGGCATGGAGACAATGTTCGCGAGACATGTTCGTCCTTGACAGGCTGAGGCTCCGCCACTGTCGGGCCTGGTCATGTTTGCGCAGCGAAGCGAGTGTGCATGGTGGCGTTGCATGCTTCCACAGGGCCACAGGGTGGTAATGGAAGATCGATCAGTAAGGAACATCACAGAGTCACTGGTGTATTGGTGCTATGATAGCACATTGCCAAGGTAGAACAATGTCATTTCTCAGTCTCCACGTTGTGGTGTTGTTGTGGAGAGTGTTCTTGTGGAGAACAACCAGAGCTACATGAAGCTAAAGACCCTGTGCACCTGCCCGTCGCACTTGCCCTCATGATAGGAAAGCATCACTGCGAATTCGTGAACAACAACACCGAATATACACGTACAACTAGCTAGTAATATCATGTGCAATCGTCGTTCGCAGAAGGATGCACTCACGTCTCAGGGCGGCTAGCGGTGATTGGGCGCAGGTGACAGCATGACGTTGCGAAAGCCTGGCCTGCGCCCCAGCCTCACCAACCGCGGCCACTATCTATCTCGGCGGCAACCTCACAACCACGACACCACACCTCTCCTCCACCAACACACATCATGCAGCTAACAACACTGCTCCTCGCCGCGCTCAGCGTCATCTCCGTGCAAGCTTCCCCATCATGGGTTGGCGGCGACCAAGTCACCATCCAGGACGAATTCAAGGTCCCAGGCGACAACCCGCTCTACTTCTGCGGCGACCCAAAGGACGACCTTGTCAAGATCGATAGCGTGGATCTGGACCCGAACCCACCTACTGCGTACGTCAGTCGTGTTTGAGAGGGGAATTACCGCTAATGTGTTTGCGATTCCAGCGGCTCCAAGCTCAGCATCAAAGCCAGCGGCACCGTCAACGAGACGATCGAGAAGGGCTTCAAGATGCACTTGCAAGTCAAGTACGGGCTCATCACGCTCATCAACCAGGAGGCAGACGGGTGCGACACGATTGGCAAGGCGGACTTGAAGTGTCCGCTCAAGAAGGGCGATATGAGCATGACCAAGGATGTTGATCTGCCGGCTCAGATCCCACCGGTATGACGATCTCCCCGTCCAATTCAGATTCATTTTGCGATTTGCTTGCTAACGTCGATTGTCACAGGGCACGTACACCGTCCTTGCCGACGTCTACACCGAGGACAAGAAGAAGATTACTTGCCTGACTGCGAAGATCACGTTCCACAGGTAATCTGCCTACCTACGACGCCGAGCCTCGACCTTTGGACCTGATTGCGTTGCAGCGGTGGTGGGGATCATGAGGACAAGCCGAAAGAGAATGTGTTAAAGGTTGGGAAGCCTAGATTCAAGGTTTCTGGTCCCATGGCAGATATGGTTCAGGCACGCATGCGTCAGAGGCAGAGGGAGAGGAATGAGCTGTGATGTGTACATGTGTGGATATATGATCTGAGCGTAATTAGTGCTATCGTTTGAGATACCAATGTTATTTTTGATATCGTTCTTGGTGCACTACTCGCTTCCAGCGTCCCATGTACGGACATTGTGCACTCAGCCTGAACGTGGGACTCGTTTTCAATGCTCACATTTGCTCGTTGCTTCGAAAGGTTTGCGTGTGTCTTGGTATCATTCCTTATGTATCACGGCTACCCAGTACATATATATCCACTCCTAACTGCTCATGACCATTCCTTCACCTTTTCCCCGCGTTCAAAGCCAAATCTACTCCCCAAACAACCTCCTCACCCTTTTCAACACACTATCCTTCTCCGGATCGTATGGATGATCCTTACTCGGTATCTCGAGCAGACTCGGAAACGCAGCGGTGTAGCTCTCGACGCGATGCCTTATCTTCTCGGCAATGTGCTGGTTGATGAGCAGGATGGCGATGTCCTTGCGCTCGGTGGTGAAAGAGTCGAAGGCGGCTTCGATGGCGGCGTTTGAGGTTTTGGCGTCGACGACTAGAAAGTTCTTTTGGCTGGAGGGCGCGGGGGTGACGTGCTGGGGCAGAAATCAGTATGCGGTAGAATAATAAGGAGGTGGGGAGAGGAAATCATTGGAAGGAGGAGGGAGGGGGGACGTACGCCTACGCCTGCGAGAAGCATGCCTGTTACTGTGTCCTGCGCTGCGTTAGCTACAACTCTGCACCATATACAGTGATTAACATACCTCATCGCCAATGACTGCCAGGAACTGCCTGTCCTTGTACTGATTTGCTGGTGCGGCCATACTGCGCTGTGAATGTGTCCCGCTATCGTGAAGTTGCGGCGAGCCTCTTAGCTTGGTGTTGCACCTCACAGCTCCCGTCGTCATGGGGCAGGCACGCTAGTCCCGCATTGGCGAACTGTTTGGCCTTCGACGCCGTTTGCTCTCTTTCTGTTTCTCTTTCTTCCAGGCACGGCGATATGTCGTGAGTCTCGCATCTACTTAATACATCCACACACACACTCTCTCTCTACTCCTCAACTTACTCCCAGGAGACGACCGAGAAAATGCCCCGCCTCGTCCGCCGCGCGCCGCTCTCAGAGCGGTTCAAGGCGTACATCGACCCTTCAGACTGGCTCATCTGGATCTCCGAAGAGCTGAACAGCAACGACTGGGACGAGTTTGCACAGTCATACGCCCTCTACATCGGCTTCGCATCCAACATCCTCTTCGTCATCGCACAGGCAAACGCCGGGCCATCGACGAGTCTGAATGACGACGGCGTGTTTGGAGGCGTCTCAGGCCCGGGATGGATGAAGTGGTTCACGAACCTGCTGGTGCTCATACTGGGCGGCGCATCGATAGGGAACGCGTGGCTGGTGTGGAGCAAGAGGCGGTACTACAGGCTGTTTGAGCAGTCCGTTGATGTTAGCCCTGCGACGCCGAGCGCGCACCGCGTGAGGGTCGACTCGTCGCCTGCGGGCGTCTCGCCGCTGGGATACATCCGGAACGTTATGGCGAGGAACTCAGCGGCTGCACGCGCACATCCAGAGGCTGGGCGAGATGTCTGGGAGGTGGCTGTTTGGGACCCGAATCCGCTGTGCTTGCAGCTGTTCTGCCTCTTCAGCCCGCTGCATGTCGTCTTCTACTATTTGAACCTCCCAGTTGCGCCGCTGGATCCGCGACCGAGCGTCAAGGTCACGTCGACAATCTTCATTGGAGCGATACTGTCTCTGCAGCTTTGGTGGCTACGTAGCGCCTTCACCCAGCAGACCAAGGACAACGCCATCATCAGCCGCTCAGTGCTGCACGAGTATGACAGCAAGTTCGTGCACCCAGCTCTCCAGAAGCCGTGCAGAGACGTTGGCATACAGACCATCTCGCGCAAACACGGCAGAGACTCGAGCGTCGGCGTCAAGGGCAGCAGCGATTATCTAGCCAGCGAAATCGTCACATACACTCCCACCACAGTCATCAACCGCACCTTCCGCACAAACCCAAACGTCAACTACGCATCTCAATACGACCCAGACAACGTCGGCTCCACATCGCTCGCGCGCTCGACACAGCAAACACCCTCCCTCCGTCCTACATACACATCGCAGTACAGCTCCACCTCCACAGCCACAGCCACAGACGCAGACTTCTCCTCGCCCATCCGCCCTTCCAACACACCCAACCCCTTCCGTCTACCGCGCCCAAGCGATGGCGGCAGTCTGGGCGTGTACCAGCATGCCAACTCGCCACTGCGCAAAGCTGCTAGTACGAACTTCATCCGTGAGGACCGCAGTGGTACACCCGTGAAGCGCGAGGGCAGTCCGTTGAAGCGCACGAGTATGCCGGCGAGTGGGGAGAAGCCCCTTAGTCAGGCGGATCGGTTTGGGAGGGCGTCGGGGTATGGGGGGTTGGGCGTGGGGAGGAGGGAGAGTGGGAGATTTTGAGAGGACAAGACGTCATGATGGACGGGTGGGATTGCATTTCGAGCGGCGAGCGGAAGAGCTGACGGCAAGGCATGCTTCTTGTATATACTACTATGTGTGCGCTTTCATTTCGTTTATTATACCCCGTTGCATAGGTACATGCTACAAACGTAGCGATTTTTCTTTTAGTCTCGCAGAATGGATGCATATTTGAACTCAAGAGGCTCTTCCAAGACGTATCATGCGATTCAGCGTACACCGATCTAAAGTACTTTTTGCACCTTTTTTCGGCGTTCGCCAGATCGTTACTCACGCACAGCTTTTCAAATATACCCATCCCAGTCGCCAATCCTGCCTCGATAGCGCCTGACACGCGTTTGCAACGATCTCCAGAGGCACTACAGCGAACATCCCTTGTCCAGCGATAGCCAAATTACGTACTCACGCAGTCTCGAATCCCGCCGCATATCATACATTTCAGAAAAAGGCAAAAGTTATTCTGCACTGCTGGTGCATCGATCAAAGGCACTTTTCCTATCCTTCTTCGGTGGGTGCCAGATCGAGGCGGTCATGTTACGATCGTTGGCAGGGGTGCTGCTGGCAGATGCGATTTGACAGACGAGGATACCCCAGAGTCGCGCCTCACAAATACATGCATCGAACGATGAGGGTGGACCCTTTGCATGTTCTGTTCGGACCGTTTGGGTAAAGTGGTCGTCATGCAGATGCTTGACCGCTATGTTAACGGCGATGCAGCCCGACTGACGTTAGCCCAACGGTTGACGGTTGGTTTTGGGTGCTTTTGTGGAGGGGCTGAACGGTGGGAGATGGGAGATGCTGGTGATGTGTACATGGGTGTGAGGGGGTAAGAAACTTGGTTGTTTGATGTGCTGGGTAGGAAGGGGTTTGTCGTGGGAACTTAACTTCGACCATTCCATCTTTTCTCTTATAAACCCAACACTATTCTTCTCTTATCCTCAAAACACATCTCAGACCCCATCAATATACCAACAATTACGCAAATCAACCACAATGGCAACAGCAACACTCCCCCGCCCCACAACCACCAAGCCCACCTCCATCCTCAAAAACTCAGGCCGCGACTCCCCTCCCCGCGTCCGCTTCAACCCCGAGCCCCTCGGCCCAACACCAGCAGGCCAACCAGATACCACGCCGCCCCTCCCACCACCCCGCGGCCGCTCTGAAGTCATGTCTACGCGGCGCACACGCGAAACGTCGTACTCGCGCAGCCCGTCACGCTCACTGTCGCGCGACCGCCATTCCAATTACCGCCGTGACGACTACGACTACGAGTACCCGTCTGAAGACGAGCGAACGCGAACTGTCAGGCGAGAGAGAGAGGATACGCGTTCGTCCTCGGGCAAGACGAGTCTTTTAACGGGTTTGGCGACGCTGGCTGCTGCGGCTGTACTGCCTGGTGCGCTTATTGCGTCTGCGAGTGGACATTCGCATTCGTCATCGCACTCGTCGTCGAGGAGTGTGAGGTCGAGGGGAAAGAATTATAACTATGGGGGCAGTGGTGGAGGGAGTGGAAGTGGGTATGGAAGGACAGGGGGAGGTGGATCTGGATATGGCAGGACGGGGTCATATACTAGTAGCAATGGAAGTGGAAGTTCGAGTGGGTATAGGAGCAGTGGGAGTTCGAGGGCTGGGAGTTATGTTGGGAGTGGGAGCGCGGTGTATGGGACGAAAAAGATTGTTGAGAGGGTGGATACGTATGTTTCTTCAGGTTCTGGGTATGGGAAGGTGCATGGTGCGAGGAGGGATGTGGTGTATGGGCGGGGTTGGTGACAGATAGCGAGGGGATTGATAGAGGAAAGAGGAGAGGAAGAAGAAAATGTTATCGACGGTTATCTTTCTGATTTGGTTGCATCGTGTGCTTTCATCTGTGTTTCGCTTGAGAAGGGACCGCGTGTGAGCTTGAGGTATAGTATCCTTGTTGACTCGAATTGCAGGACTTGAAGCGGCGGTACTGGAGGTAGAGTACGATCGATGACTGGAATTACAAGACTTGAAGTGGCAGGACTGCTGAGGAGGTTCCTTCGGTATCCTTCCACTTGAGCTTGTAATGTCGTTTCAATTGCACTCTGCTTCGCCGGGCAAGGTATCACCAGGTCTCTATGCCACTGGAACCCCTTTCTAATCGCGGACCTTCTGGGTGGTTTGTCGGAATCTTCTCCTAGCGTGATGTTGAGGCTCAATTTTCGGACGATTCCTGTAGGAGTAAGCTGTGCTGTCGTGCGCTCGTGGTAGATGCCGTTGCTCTCCTCGGAGCCATCAGTCTCGCTACCAAGTCTCGGAGAAGGAGGTTCTGTTGGAGCACAAAATCGCGGCCTTGCCACCGGAAAAACTCGAGATACATGCACCGAACCAAGACTGGCAGGTGCACATGCGCACACCGCAGCCCAGCAACCTGTACAGCGGCGAAACCTACACATTAGCGATATTGTACCTGTCGCTCCATGGATGTCCTCGCCCTATCATGTATCAGCGAGCGGGGATCAAAATCTAAACACCAAGCTGTTATCGTGCACTAGCGCCCAAAGAAGCAGGAGCTTATTCCCGCACAAGCGTTTTCAAGATTCTTACACCGAGGCTTGTCGACGTTAGTGCATGCTTGGACGGCATTCTAGGCTGGATGAGGCAGTTAGGAATGGCGATATTGCAACCGCGTAGAGTATATGAAGGCGCAATGGTGCTGCTGCCATTGACGACCATCCACTCCTCACTTTCGCGTCGGGCATCGGACGGTCGTGGCAATCATGGCGCCTATTCTTTCGCTTATCGTTACGTCGCTGCTGGCTGCAGGGGGCCTCGCTGAGCCTTTTGAGAAGCTTTTCAGCGTTCCGGAAGGTATCTTTGGCCTTTTACACACCCTGGGAGTACAATGCTAATCCTCTCCAGGATGGAAGCTACAAGGACCAGCGCCGTCGGGGCAGACGTTGAAACTACAAATTGCCCTCCAGCAGGGTGACAGCCATGGCTTCGAGCAGGCTGTCATGGACATGTCTACCCCCAGCAATGCCAAATACGGACAGCACTTCCAGTCTCACGACGAGATGAAGAGGATGCTACTTCCAAGCGACAAGACTGTCTCAACAGTTTCGACCTGGCTCAAGGCCGCCGGTATCAACGATTTTGAGGAGGATGCCGACTGGGTCACTTTCAAGACCACCGTCGGACAGGCCAATGAGCTTCTCGGCACCGAGTTCTCCTGGTTCGTCAGCGACGAGGCGAAGCCCAAGAAGATCCTTCGTACCCTGGAGTACTCGGTCCCAGATGAAGTTGCCCAGCACATCAACTTGGTCCAACCCACCACTCGTTTTGCCGCCATTCGCGCAAACCACGAGACTGAGCGTGAGATCTACGGTCTCCAGCTTGTTTCCGCGCCCGGAAATGTCACCGTCAACTGCGACGCCGCGATCACTCCTCAATGCCTGCAGAAGCTGTACCAAATCGACTACACACCCGACCCAAAGAGTGGTAGCAAGGCTGCTTTCGCCAGTTACCTCGAGGAGTATGCTCGCTACAGCGACCTCGCTCTGTTTGAGAAGAACATCCTTCCAGAGGCCGTTGGCCAGAACTTCTCCGTCGTCCAGTTCAACGGCGGTCTCAACGCTCAGAACTCCACCGCCGACAGTGGTGAGGCCAATCTCGATCTGCAGTACATGCTCGGTCTCGCTCAGCCGCTGCCCGTCACGGAATACAGCACCGGCGGTCGTGGGCCATGGGTTGCCGATCTCGACCAGCCTGACGAAGCTGACAGTGCCAACGAGCCGTACCTCGAGTTCCTGCAGAGCGTGCTCAAGATGCCTCAGTCTGAGCTTCCCCAGGTTATCTCGACTTCCTACGGCGAAAACGAACAGTCTGTGCCCAAGTCTTATGCGCTCTCCGTTTGCAACCTCTTTGCCCAACTCGGCTCGCGCGGTGTCAGCGTCATTTTCAGTTCAGGAGACTCTGGCGTCGGCTCAGCTTGTCTCAGCAACGATGGAAAGAATACCACAAAGTTTCAGCCCCAGTACCCGGCTGCCTGCCCCTTCGTAACCTCCGTTGGCTCAACACGTTACCTGAACGAGACGGCCACGTTCTTTTCGTCCGGTGGCTTCTCCGACTACTGGAAGCGCCCTTCGTACCAAGATGATGCTGTCAAAGCGTATTTCCACCACCTTGGCCAGGCCAACAAGCCCTACTTCAACCGCCACGGCCGTGGCTTCCCTGACGTCTCAGCGCAAGGGTTCGGATACCGCGTCTACGACAAGGGTGCGCTGAAGGGCTACCAGGGTACTTCGTGCTCCGCGCCTGCATTCGGTGGCATCGTTGCACTTCTTAACGACGCGAGGCTACGCACTGGTAAGCCCTCGCTCGGATTCTTGAACCCATTGCTGTACGCAAACCCTGGTGCACTCAACGACATTGTGCTAGGTGGCAGCACGGGATGTGACGGCCATGCTAGGTTCAACGGGCCACCGAACGGCAGCCCGGTCATTCCGTACGCGAGCTGGAATGCTACGGCTGGATGGGATCCTGTCAGTGGACTGGGGACGCCGAACTTCCCGAAATTGTTGAAGGCGGCTGTACCGTCGAGGTACAGGGCGTAAATAGGGATGACTTGATAGGTACGAAGATATGTTCGAAAAAACATGTGCACATTCGAGAACTCGGCCTGTGAAACTGTGTCGTCGTGCCTAACGGGATGTGTAGAACTTTCTCGCCCAGACTTGCTACATGACAAACTCGCTTCTAGAATGTGAGAGGCTATTTGTACATTGTGTTGCAACGGTGGGTCGACAGAACAGCTTGCAAAGAAACTGCAGACATCATACATGGACAAAACGTTGTTTGCTGAGGACCCTGAGATGATAGCAAACCACTAAAACTGAGCCCTGACATTTATCAGAAGCATATATCCAATCTCCGCTGCCAGTAATGCTCAGACAATCACCATAAGTGCTATGGTAGTGTTAGCTATGGAATTTCCGCGGCGGGTCTTGAAGGTTTACTAACATGGTGCCACACCATTGTGAAGCTACCGTTCGCGTTTGTTTGCACTGAAATCACACTTTGTCGATGACTTTCCACTCTGATACGAGCCTTCACTCTCTGGCCCTGCTTGTTATATATTAACTTAATTACTTTTTTCCCTACGTTTGCCTACACACACACACAACTCGCTTCGCCTTCATCCGACTCTTACTACAACCCGAACAACTTCCACTTCATCCCGGCCTTTCTTCTCGAAACACCACACAGCACAATCTTAGAGATGGTGACCTTCAACGACCTCCCAGGAGAGCTTAAGAATGCTGTCCTCGATGCTTTCGTTGAGAACGCAGATTTGCAAGATCTCATGAAAGCCCGCGCGGCCAACCGACTGCTCGCGGCGCGAATGAGCTATGCGCTCCTGGCGCAGGTCCATCCATCAGAGTTCACGAAATACTACGAAGACTATAAACGGACTCAAGACCCTGTTTCCACTGCGCCACGCCGCCTAGCCCCCTACTGTTACTGGAGAGACAATCTGGCGACTGTCTTACACAATCAGCTCCCTAAACCTTGCGGCGCTGCCCTTGGGTTCCTCGACTTCCTTCACAAAGTTGCTGACATTGTGACGGTTGGGTCAGGGGCCGATCGAATAACGTTATTGAAGAATCTCGCGCAAGCTGTCGCTGCAATCGACCCAGATGATGTCACTCGGATCGAAGCCATCTGTTGGCTCGCTGGTCAAGCAGATACGTCTGAAGTTCATGTGCCACCCGATGACAAGATCGCATACCTTGCCATGAAGCCACCTTCGGACCAAGATGTACTAGCTGCATCTTCTGCAGTTGGGAATGCGACAATAATCGCCGCGAAACTTGGATTAGGAGTATTACCCCTTGGAGCATCACCTTTCCGAGAGTGTCACGGTTTGCCCACGCCAGTCAGCGCAGCAGCCAGTATAGGCAAGACGGCGTCCCTCGAGCTATTACTTGCGGGAGAGGAGCGCCTCATCGCACAGGCCGGCCTTCATGCATATGATCGCCAACATCTCTATGAACGCATAGCACCGGCTATCAAGACGGCTACGGACCACGGTCATGTGGAAGCCGCAGTCATGTTGATCCGCTTCTCCCAAAAGTACTGCAAGCAGTACATAGTAGAGAACAACCGATTCGAGACGTTCTTAGAACGAGCTGCACAACACGGCAATGCGGGACTATCGGAGGCGCTTATAGAGACGCCCGACCTTGCCGTATCCTTCGCGCGAGCTGAAGATGTGCGCCGTGCCGTTTGTGCTGCGCTCACTCCCTATGGTCTAGATGATTACCATGGCCAGAGCGCCATGCCACCGGGCTCTACGACACGCCAAGTCGAAACTATCCGGTACTTCCTGGACAGTGGAGTTATCTCCTTACAGGATGACGCTCCTGGCTCCTTGACACTCGGCGAGGTAATGCGCTACGCGCCAACCAGAGACAATGTGTGTCTAATAGAATTTTTGATATCTCGTGGCGCGACTAAGCAGCATGTACAGTTTGCACTGGTACAAGCGCTTACCCCCCCCCGCTCGTACGAACTGCGCGGCCAGTCTTATCGATGATACGCCATTTGCTGAAGCGCGGCGCTGTGGTCGACGAACAGGCGCTGGGGATGGCGGAATGTATCGCCTCCAATGCCATGCG
>Ga0265797_10009760_pt1 | contig 12351 bp, 12 predicted proteins | sample P2T30metagenome_FD_192433 | JGI IMG/M metagenome (GOLD analysis project Ga0265797, IMG submission 192433) | Plant litter microbial communities from East Loma Ridge, Irvine, California - P2 T30 | ecosystem: Environmental > Terrestrial > Plant litter > Unclassified | place: USA: California... | reverse complement strand
CGCTCACACCCGGCTCATCTCCCGATGCCTCGCCGATCTCACCGAGCGCTTTAGTCCCACCTCCCCTCTCCCCATCTCTATCAACCACCACCTCCCCCTCCCCAGCCCTCACCGTCGACCCCCTCCCTTCCACACCACCCCTCCCATTCTCCCCCTCTCCACCTCCACCCAACATGTCCGCCGCAGCTAAACTGCTCTGCCTCTTCCGCTGGACACTCTTCTGCCCCTCCACCGGCACACCTTACCTCGCCACCGTGCCGCGCGACAAGGACTTCACGATGGCGTGGACGGATGCGCAGTATGCTGGTGCCACGGATGGGGTGCTTGTGGCGTGGGCGGAGGAGGTGTGGTGGAGTGTTTGGGTTAGGCAGTGCGTTGTGAATTATAGGGGGATGTGGAAGAGGAGGTTTGAGAAGGACGTTAAGAAGGCGTTGGCGGAGAGGGAGAAGGCGGAGAAGAAGGCTGGGGTTGAGAGTGAGAAGGCTGGGGCTGAGAGTGAGAAGGGAGGAGTGGTTTTGGTGGGAGAGAGGGCGGAGAAGGTTAAGGGGAGGTTGGGAAGGTTGAATCAGGGGTTGGTGGGTTTGGTTTAGGTGGGTGTTATGGGAGGTCGGTGGTGCACGGATCCTTTAACGAGCATGGTTGCTGCAACTTCTGCAAGATGGGCGAACGATTTTACGTTCGTAGTATACAGATAATTCCTTGGATCATGTCATGTTCATTATAATGTGCTATCGTTTTTGCTTCGTGTTGACTTCGGCTAAATGACAGCGTTGATTCTCCTGGCTGCCGTAACACATCCTCCCACATCCTTACGCCACAACGTAGAGGTAATAATGAATACACGTGTCAACTCACATCAGATCTCACACACTCTCAACCCCAGCATATAGCCCTCCCGCTCAACGGCCTTCTACTAGATGCGACCTGCAGCTATTGTGATTGACCCTCTATATTCCTATTATCGACGATCTTATTCTAGAACTTCGGTTATTATACTGCTTGTATAATCTAACAATACGCTAGCTCCGCTTTTAACACCCTTATAGTAGGAAAATCCTTTTTGTATTATATATGCTATGCTAGCTTCTTATTATAGTAGGCAGAAACTTAGATAAATTAAATCGCTAGAATAGACTAGTAATTACGCTAAGCGCTGTTGTAATCTACTATTTAACTTTTGTATTTGCATAATAGTTAGGTAATTATAAATATTAGAGCATGCTTACCTTACTACAATAATGTAATAATTCTTGCAGAGATTCTTTCTAGTAACCTTAATCTAGAACTAAGAAACGCACGTAGAGATTTATAAGAGTTAGATTATATATAGATTCTTTTAAGGTATAAACTCTAAATATAATAGTTTAATATGCTTATTATTAGAGCTAGAGATAATTAATAATTAGAGATATTTAAGTATATTATAATTATTATACTACTAAAGAAAGTTAGAATAAAATCTCTAGCTATATACTTAAGAGCTAAGCAATTACGTGTCTGTGATCACGCGATCACAACCGCTCTCCAATTTCGACACTTATCAAGAGCGGCTTCGCGCGTGGCCTGAGTTTTACGTAGCCTACCAAGGAAGGTGATGTCACCTACCTCCTCCAAGAAATCATCTAACAGTGAACCCCAGAGAACATCCATACTAGTTTTGGTGTCAAATCCGGGGAGTGAACGAACCAGCTCCACGCAAGCTGCGTTCTTTGTTGGGCCTTCCATGGATACGCTAGGAGGATAAAACTGTGGGAGTTGGCTTCCCAGTGGTATACCAACTTCAACCATAGATTCTCGCCGCAACCATCTGTTCTGAGGGCTTACACGGGCCCATCGCCATGTGAGATAAGAACCCAAGTCGTTGTGAACATGCGAGCTCATGCCATCATCATGATAATCGCATGCCAAAACGATGTCGTATAAGATCGAATGGATGTTTTCATGGTCACTGCACCGTAGTGCGAGTTCGTTGAGATAAATCTCTGTCGCGCCTGGAACGTAGCTCGTCGGTCCGTATCGGCTACAGAACAGCATGAGAGCGCCACTCGTCGCCATACGGATGTTACTACTCAGTCCAGGCACGAAAGTGAAGAGAGCCTTCAGGTTGCCCAGAGCAGTCGCGTAATTTTGCTCACATGCAGCTACGAGGACGCTGCCCGGAATATCTTGCAACCAGCGTAACCATGCAGGAACGGCGATATCCAAAGGTTTTGTAGCCAGTAACTTGTATGGAAGTAACTTCTCTTTGTAAGCATCCATTCCCCAAAGTTGAGGCATCATATCGAGAGCAAAGCAGAGGAGTCGCCGCTCTTCAAGATACTGTAACACTGGCTCATGGGGTATAGAGAATAGCTCATCAAGGTATCTTGTTGGTGGAGTTGTTGTGGAGAACGCAGATCGTTTTGTCTTGGAGAACTCATCGCGTGACTGCTCGCGAAACCTTTTGCTAGCTTGCTCTGCGAGGCGAATGCCGGTTCCTTGGTCACTATTGGAATCGTTACTATCAAGATCGCTGGAGCTATTCAAAGGCTGTGCGAGATCAGCTTGAAGGTAGCTCTGAGGTTCGTCCAAACTTTCTGTCGTTGTTGCCTTTGCCTTCGGCGCTGGCTCTGGACTTTCTCCTGCATCTGCAAGATGGGCGCCAATTCCGCGATAAAGCTCCCCACTAGGCTCAATAGCGAAACTGTCCAATCGTTCCATAGGATCTTCCAGAATATCATCCTGAGAGAGCTTGTCATCCATAAAGAGCTTGTAACTTTCTGTAGTGGTTGCCTTTTGGCGCTTGAAGTACAATGGTGCACAAGGCGAGGAGAAAGGGATCATTACGGCTTCATTGTGCGCAGTTTCGCCTCGTATAGTCAAGCAAGGATGGAACGTCGGGTTTTGTTCTAGCGTTGGCAGATAAACCTGTATGTATGCTACCAAGCCATGCTCAATGACAGATCTAGCAAGCGATCCATTCGTTCTGAGGCCTTCGGGACATTTGATCGAAGCGATGAAGTCCAGAGAGGTACGGTGCAGTAAGACTACAACCCATTGGTCATTAATATCTTCTTCGTGATATTCCTGGAATCGTTTTCGAACTTCATCTGGAGGTACAACATCAACAAGCCCTCCACATCGGTCGTACACGTCAAACGCGAACGCTCCCCAGCTTTGCTGTCTCAGTATTGATTTGTACACCAGGAATGGGTCTGTCGCAGGTGTCGTGGAGGCTTCCACGTCGATACCTTCGTCAATGCTCATGGCTTCGAACAACATCGACAGGGTTAGCGCCCGTGATTCGCTGGTGCCGATGATCCAGTCTAGTATTCGCCTAGTCTTCTTGAAGTCACGCACCCGTAAACGACCGGCTATGGCAGCGTAAAGATCCTCCAGTTCAGACGGCAGCGAACGAAGTGCTCGGTTGAGGTCCGTGATCTCCGAAAATGCGTCTTTGGAGATCTGATGCAACTCCTTGAGTACCAAAGTTACCCATAAGAAGACTCCTTTCGCGTTTTGTATCAGATAATTCCTCATAGCCTGGAACTGAGTATCGACCAATGAAGCGAAAGCGAGATCAGGCTGTATCGTTGTGGTAGTGGGCACCGTATCTCGTGGTCGTCTCCGCCTTCTGCGGCTGTCTGGCTTCTGAGACTCGATACCCTTTGCTTCGAAGTCATGACTTTCATTGATTGCACACCGTAGCCAGTTCAAATCCCTGTCGATAACCTCTTCCAAGTCTTGTCCATTCTCTTGCTCCAATACAATCTGTTCACAATCGCGAAACATGAATTGCAGGGATTCATAGGGCCGACTAAGGATAATGAACCGCATACATGATTCTGGGTGCTCCGCAAGATCCAATAGAAACGTCGCTAGATGTCGCCGTGACTTGTCAGTCTGTTCATCGTTCTCAGACTCATCCAAAGCGTCAATAACAGCCATGATAGTAGAGTCTCGTGGCGTTAGTGATATGGCCCGTAAGAACTCCTCCAAAAGATTTCTTGACCAAATTGATGAATCATACGGCGGTAGTCTCGCTTTCCGATAGATCTGCACATGCTTTTGGAACAAAGCCTCGTCCTGTTCAAGGAAATTACCAAGTAGCGCTCGTAAGAGAGATTGGTGTGATCGCTGCGCAAAGTCGAGCTTAATGCTGTAGAACCAGGCCCCAACCACCATAAGTCTGTCTTTAGATCGAATTCTCATGAGGATGTCTTTCGCCAGTGTTGATTTACCACTTCCCGGTTTACCACGAATCCACAAGGTACCCCCACCATTTTGCCACGAGCGGAAAGACGGATGGTCATCCAACCAATGGAAGGTCCCTGGAGCAGGTGGAAGGATCTGATTTTGTCGGGTGAGCACCTCTCGAGCTTTCAAAGATGCGAGACACTCTATATACTATGTCAGTTTCGTAGTTCGAGTGACGGAAATCATCAGAAGTAGATCTTACCCAAAAATTCGGTTCTGCGACTGATCGGAAGTGATGACAATAGTGAAGTTTCTGAAGATCGACCCCCGTAAATGTGCATCACCGCGTGTAGCCTAGTTGATATGTTTCCGAGACTTTCACAACATATCCCTAGCATTGCTTCGACATCATCACTGCGAAACGCAGAGTCTGTGGGATGACGAATGGAGAAGAGTGTAAGAGTATTGGAAGGTAATCCCTGCAACGTATGGACAACTAATGAACAGACCAACGGGGCGCTGTACTCTTCTAAAAGCCTTTCGTAGTCGACTCGGGATCCTTGTTCGACGCTCTCTTCGGACGACAGTATCTCGAGAAGGCTTCGATGGGAGTTTGACATTTTTGATATGCGGATAGCAAGCTCCGCTTGGCTGGTGTTATGAACTAGTTGGACACATGCGAAAGCTACCATGATCTCTTTGGGAGTCATCGGTCGTTGCACATCAACAAATACGTAGTGAGGATCGGGAGGATCGGCCCATCTATGATGCTCACATTGATCATCTTTGCATGGACGGGGTTCCGCGACAAGCCTGCTATAGTTTGGCAAGTCCAGGGTCGTAAGATGGACGATGGTGGGGTGAGGCGACAGTTGTAATAGCGAATCTGCCATTGCAACGACGTGATCATCTGGGATGTTTTGCCCAAATTCTGTACCCTCCCAGTCAACATATAATATCCGGCCATCGTGACGTGGTAGCCACTCATCAAAGATGCTGGTGTTTGTGATCCAATCGATACCTGGTATAGCAGTCTGGCTCGCCCCTTTCGACCGATGACGAACGTTTTGTAATGCGCGCTCAGCCATTCCGGTAACATACTGGCATATGCGTTGGATCCCTGGTAGTCGTTCAGCTGGAGACTTTGCATTGCTTCCGTTCTATGGATTACGTACGCTGTCGTTGCTGGAAGGCTAACTGGAACTTTTCGATCTCGAGGAAAGCCGACTGTGACTCTAGATATTGTCTGCTAGCAGCAATTAGGTCTCCAGTCTTGTTGATCTCTTCCAGCCCTATGGTCTCAAGCCCTCTTGACACGTTGAAACGGAAGAAACGCCCATCGAGCGCAGGATGGTGTCGTTGGAATCTCTCGGCGGCGCTCTCACAATTGGTAGCTATCGCTTTCAGTGTCTGCACCATACCAACGAGGGACTCGTCAACTTTTCCCAAAGCCGGTATACCAGTTCCAATGGAGACAAAACAACTTATGTTGTCTTCTAGTGTTTCTCCAGTATTGCGTGTCCATATGTCGCCAGCTTCCGTCCATACTTCGTCGATCGGGTTGTTTGCACCAAAGGCACCGTCCAAAAACTCTTCGTGGAGGATCTTGATGGGTTCGAAGAAGGTTGTCGCGGCTGATGTGGCACGAGCTGCCTCCCATATCTTCACCGCGTTGTACAGGTCTCGCGATCGGCGTTGTATGGGGTAATTGGAGAAAAGCGTTATCTGTGAACCGGTCTTTCTGGTTACACAGACAAATCTGAGCTATTAGCCGGAGAAAGACTGTAGACATTGCGGCCCACTCACGTTCTGCATGTGGAGCCGGGGTCTTTGAGAAGCTCGTCTGGCTTCTTGTTCAATCTCTTGAGTATGCTTTTGACCCCATCTTCTAAAGCTTTACCATCGTATCTCCCCTGAAGTTTCCCCTTGCTGATGGAGTAGCGATGCTTGGACTTCTCAAAGATAGCCGGCATAAGCTCACGGTATGCATCGACGCATTCCGCGACCGTCATACGCAGGCGCCCCAGCATGAGTGCAATAAGTCCGCCCGTAGACGTACCACCGATAAGATCAAAGCACTCGCAAGGCTTTGGTGGGTTTTCAGGATCCAGCTGCTCCATAAGGCGTTGCAAAATGTACAGCGACGACAAACCACGGATACCTCCGCCGTCCAGTGACAGTAACGCAAGTCCCTTCCCATATCGAGGTCTACCTGTCGGCACTGTGTTCGGCTCCATAATGGCTATGGTCGGTTCATTTTCTTCTGCGCAAAAGGATAATCAGATCATGATAGAGGAAAGAGGAAGGCTGAGACAAGGCAGGATGCGGGGTCGAAGCGCGTAAACAGGCGAATGGTCGCTGTTGTTGCCTATCGCTTACAGCGCCACGATTGGCTTTGCATGTGGAAATGGGCTATCCAGGTCATGTCTCCTTGGAAATCAACTTAGAGACACACCTGGCTATCAACAATCTCCTTGCAACATACACAGCCTCGATCAGGGCCTTTCATGAGTGTTACCGTTTTCTTCATCACAAGTATTTATGCGCATGGACGAGCAAGATGAGGTCGACAAAACGTGCAGCACCCAAGCAAGCAGCCAGATTTAATCGCGAGAAGACTTCAGTCTCAAGCGCAAAGCCCAAATGATAGCATGAGCATTCGTTCGCGCGACGAGCTAGTTTCCGAAGCCGCCCTTCCGACTCGGAACACATACCCCACACTTGATCGACAACTCCTCCGCTGTCAGCCCCTCAATAATGACGCCAGCCAGACGCTCTGGTCCCAACTCCTGCAAGCTTGCAAGTACCGAAGATGAGGGGTCGTCATACATCATAGACTGGGTCTGGTTCCGTTGTGGGATCAACGTGCCTTTTGTCCTTTGCAACCATTTCCCACTTCACGATAATATACGCGCATCTCGTTCTATTGTCGCGACGAACTCTTTGTATCTTTGAACCACTGAACCTTCAAAACTGCTTGTACGCGACGCGCGCAACAACCCCCCAAAATGTCCAGCTCCAAGATGAAAGCAGTGCACTACGAAGGTCCATTCAAGGTCTCAGTCAAGGACGTCGAACTACCCAAGATACAGCATCCAGATGATGTGATTGTCAAGGTTACGACGGCGGCGATTTGCGGGTCGGACTTGCATATGTATCAGGGGCGGACGGCTGCGGAGGCGGGTCTGGTGTTTGGGCATGAGAATATGGGGACTATTATCGAGGTTGGTGCCGGCGTGACGCTTTTGGAGAAGGGGGATAGGATTGTGTTGCCGTTTGTGAGTATTCTGTGAAGATGTATTGGGGATAGTTCTGATGTGGCTCGCAGAATGTCGCCGACGGCAGGTGTCGCAATTGCGAGGAGGGCAAAACAGCGTTCTGTACCGGGTAAGTCGAACTCCAATAAGGCTATCATGCACCAGTCCTAACAATAGAACAGAGTAAACCCAGGCTTCGCCGGCGGCGCTTACGGCTATGTAGCCATGGGCCCGTATCAGGGCGGCCAAGCGCAATACCTCCGAGTCCCATTCGCCGACTTCAACGCCCTCAAACTGCCCAAAGGAACCGAGCACGAAGCCGACTTCATACTGCTAGCAGATATATTCCCAACAGGCTGGCATGGGCTGGTCCTCGCTGGTTTCCAGTCCGGCGAAAGCGTCGCGGTGTTCGGCGCGGGTCCTGTTGGTCTGATGGCAGCGTATAGCGGTATCCTACGAGGCGCGAGCAAGGTCTTCGTAGTCGACACAGTACCTGAGCGACTGCAAGCTGCGGAGAAGATCGGATGCATCCCTATCGACTTCAGGAAGAGCGACCCGGTTGAGCAGATCATCAAGCTCAACGACGGTATGGTGGATCGCGCTGTCGACGCGGTAGGCTATCAAGCCGTGGACGCGTCTGGTAGCAAGGAGAAGCCAAACGTTGTCTTGGACCAGTTGATCATGGTGACCCGGCCCACGGGAGGCTTGGGTATTCCAGGGTTATATGTTCCGGCCGACCCTGGAGCCCCAGACGAGCAGAGCAAGAAGGGCCAAATTCTGATCTCGTTCGGCAAGCTCTTCGAAAAGGTATGTTCGTGGTTCGAAGTTGTGTACCCACCACTGACGACCGTAGGGCTTGCATCTTGGCACCGGGCAGTGTAATGTGAAGGCGTACAACAGGTATCTTCGCGACATGATTGTATCAGGCAAGGCTAAGCCGAGCTTCGTTGTGTCGCACGAGATTAATATCGACGACGCGCCGACGGCATACGAGAAGTTTGACAAGAGGATCGAGGGGTATACGAAGGTGTTGATCCATCCGAACGGAGCTCTGAACTAGTTGGACGTATGAGTAATTAATCTACATTCCATTTTCGAGTAACTCACGTTCAAGCATTGAGTGTCGCGTTGATGCGCTCTGTCATGCGATCGCGTCGACGCCTGGCTGATCCCGTTCCCCCGCGCTAGTATCGCTGCATCGCCATCGCGCCGTCGTCGACGAGGTATGCCTTGACAATCTTGACCTCCTCAACAGGGCGGTCTTCCTTGTCCGTCTTGACCAAGCCCAGCTTCTTTACAATCTGCATTCCACTCTTGACCCTCCCAAAGATGGTGTGCTTGCCGTCCAACCACGGAGTCGGCGCCAATGTGATGAAGAACTGGGAGCCATTGGTGTTGGGACCGGAGTTGGCCATGCTGAGGATGCCTGCACCGGTGTGCTTGAGCTGGGGGCTGATCTCGTCCTCGAACTTGTCGCCATATATGCTCTCACCTCCTCGTCCAGTACCCGTGGGGTCGCCGCCTTGAATCATGAAGTTTGGTATTATGCGGTGGAAGATCAGGCCGTTGAAGTAGTTGCGCTGCGTGAGCGTCGAGAAGTTTTTGCATGTCTTGGGCGCGTGGTCGTTGTAGAGTTCGATGACAATGGTGCCCTGGTTGAATTAGTCAGGGTGTTGATCGTACAGGAATACGAACTTACAATAGTGGTGTCGAGCGCGATGTCGGTAGCCATGGTGAATGTGTAGTTGAGGGTATGAGGACTGTGATGGCAGCTTCCCCACGAGCTGGAATTCCATGTGAACTTTAGGGCACGGACCGCCGATCAGCCACGCGCCTGCGCCACAGCTACTAGCTCAGAGTGATGATTCACAGCCAACAACCTATTCTGACATTTGGCGACCACGACCTCATCAACAAGAACATGGATCTCTCAACCTGGGCATTGCCCCAGCTATCGAAGCTTGTTCCTCTAGACGATGAGTCACTGAAGCAACTGATATCATATACTGAGTCACTATCGCCCAAAGAAGCAGCGGACCATCTGCAGAATTTCTTAGGCGACAGCCCGCAAGCACTTGAGTTTATCTCTTCATTCAACAACCGGAGGAAGCCGAAGCCTTCCAGCGGCTCTGGTCAGGCTCAAGTGTCAAATGGCATGTCAGAAGTACCCCGGGCGAAGCCAAAGAAGAAGAAACCCGGTTTGAACCAACTTCCGCCACCGCGACAAGTAGAAGACCATGGCAACGTGTCTGGTGCATATCTCAAGAAAGATGAACAAGATTACATGGCGGGTAGCTCAAAGCCCAAGGCTGCTAAATTCGGCTTACAAGAACAACCTGACGGGTTGCAATTACCAACCTTCACTACGTCATCGGGGACATCAACCCCCAAATCCCGTGGTGTCTCGCCTGCTCCGCAATCGACGAAGAAACTTCCAGGCCAACTCATCTCGGATACTAAACCAAAGGCAAAGGCAAAGGTCAATGTCACTGGTGGCACGCCCATGCATGGTGCCTCGACGGCACTCAATGATCTGGAGTCCGCAATCAGAGCGCTTGAAATCCAGACGAACCCTACTCTTGCCCCACAAGACAACAGCAAGCGGAAATGCAACTGCATGGCTACCAGACATCCTTTGCTCGAAGCTGCGCCAAATTGCTTGAACTGCGGAAAGATCATCTGTGTCAAGGAAGGCATCGGCCCATGCACCTTCTGCAACTCAGCTCTGTTCAGTGCACAAGACATCCAATCCATGGTGCGCGTTCTCCGCGAAGAGCGCGGAAAAGAGAAGATGGCCGCCAACAACGCCGGCCAAAAGCGTGCCGATGTCTCGCTGGCACCACGCCCGTTCTCAACACCCCGCACAGGAACACCTGCATCTTCTAATCCGGCCTCGGACGTCGAGTCTGAGAATGAAAAACTCGCAAAAGCGAAACAGCACAGAGATAAGCTGCTCGCCTTCCAAGCCCAAAACGCCAAACGAACTCAAGTACACGACGAAGCCGCCGACTTCGAAACCACAACAGCCGGCCTCAGCATGTGGGCCAGCCCGCAAGAACGCGCCATGCAGCTCAAGCGCCAGCAAAAAGCGCTGCGCGAGCAAGACTGGAATGCGCGCCCAGAGTACGAAAAGCGCAAGGTAGTCGCCAGCATCGACCTCTCTGGCAAGAAGCTTGTCAAGCGCATGGCTGCTACCGAGAGGCCGGCTACACCCGAGAGCGAAGATGAGCCACCCGAACCTACTCAACGGCCCCGAGATGGGAATACGCTATCGAGTGGGAGCGGGGCGTTCAGCAAGAATCCGCTGTTGGGTGGACTGATTAGGCCGACTATTAAGGTCCAGGAGAGTAAAGGCAAGGAGAATGCGGGTGAAGGTGGGAGGAAGCAGACGTGGCGTCGCGTGCAGGATGATAACGATGATAATGAGCAGTGGATCTTGGATGGAGGCGTTTATGGTTCGAGAGCGGATAACGTGAGCTTGGAGATGGATGGGCTGAGATGATAGGTGCCATTACCTCCCTTACCGAAGTAACTACATTGATAGTGGTAAAAAGAACCAGCAATCAACATCCATTCCCAAATCAGCGGGCGAATCCATCTCAATGAAAGCACAGCGGTTATCTTCCAACAAGCTCCCCCATCCTCTCATTCTACCTAGGCAACTCGAATCAAGAACACAGTCTGCATGGCCCCCGTAGCCGAACAGCCGTACTTGTGGCGTATCAAGCATCCACTCCGGTGTCGCTATCGTACATACGCGAGAGCGAGCATAGCTCACGGGACTAGAGACCATGCATCTATACGGCAGGTCAAGCCCATGCTTCCCTGTAGGTATCCAACGCGGACTTTTCTCCGCGCGAATAGGACCGAAGGGGAAAGCCGCGCGGAGGTGTATTGTGCGAAGAGCGAGTGAGCGAGTGAAGAAACTGCCGTGGTCCCAAGTACCCGTATGTGACATCCCAGCTGAAGCCCTCTCCTTACATACGGAATCGCCGCACCACCTCTCCATTCCAAGGTTACCAACACCAACCCACCGTCCCCCGCCGATCCCCGTTCACCTTATCCCCATCCCCAGGTTTTCCAACGAAGCCATCTGAGATCGACAAACCTCGCCAAAAGCTTGTTCAGCCGCTTCTTTGCTTGTTGCGACAAGCTCGACCAAGCAATTGCGGGGTACATACACACTACCAGCCACGCTAACCCCATTCACAACTTCCCCCGGTGTCCCATGGACATGGTACGGAAGGAAGTGATAGGCTAGCTGGTTAACGTGGCGGAAGCTGGAGGTGACAGCTGGGCTTCTGGGGAAAGTAGGGAAACTTACCGCGGCCGTGGTGGGAGAGGCGAATCCAGATGCGCGGATGGGGACGGTGGGTGGATGGGCTAGACCGTGGACTTGGGGCTAGTGTGAAGGAGGATAATGGAGGGAAATGGAGGAAGAGGGACGATGTGAGGACTAGTTGGATGTTAGGTGGGAAATACCCCGCAGACTGAGTCGTTGGTGGGGAATGTGATGGACGGCCCTGGTAGGGGGGCGTGGTGAAAGCAAGGGTGAGTTCCAATTACATGGATAGCATAAGAGCCCCGCTGAGCCTCCAAACGAAAGTTGTTCGCAGGACTGACAGTTTCATTTACCTTGTTGAAGCTCTGAATCCCTGTCTACGAAGGCTTTTCCATACGTAGACCATGAAGAACACGATGCGAGACCACAGCGATGGCTCTGGTACGCAATCTTACATCTCAACTTCACATCCACCTACACATGTACTTACCCAATTCAACAACAGATGTCTCAGACCACTCCCCCTCAGCCTCCAAACCAGCGTTCAACCACATCGAGCAAATCCACACCAACGAGCAAGTCCCCGGACACACCAACTACTACGAAAAAGATGGCTTGCGGACAGCCGGCGACGGC
>Ga0265797_10009759_pt1 | contig 12352 bp, 19 predicted proteins | sample P2T30metagenome_FD_192433 | JGI IMG/M metagenome (GOLD analysis project Ga0265797, IMG submission 192433) | Plant litter microbial communities from East Loma Ridge, Irvine, California - P2 T30 | ecosystem: Environmental > Terrestrial > Plant litter > Unclassified | place: USA: California... | reverse complement strand
TGAGGTGATAGAGCAGGACACGGAAAATGCTCAGCAGCACTTTGCATCACCAGGCTTTAATTCGAGGAGTTTGGCAGGACCAAATTACCGCTATTCATGCGAAGATGTATACAGCGTAGACTTGAAAGAGGCAATTGGTCGTAGATACAAATTGACAAGTGGCGCTTCTCCGCTTTGCGAAATTTATATTTCCAGAGCTGCACTTTGCCAGCATGTCACACAGATCTTGTTAGATCATTTTGAGAAAATGGGAGGTTATTGGGCACCTTCATTTGACTTGCATCCAAACAATCAGCCTAAGGCTAATCACTTTATACATAAAATGATCCTTACAGAAGAAGTTATCATCACGAATTTGCACAAGCGTGGTATTGTCAAAAACAATACATCCACATTACGAAATATAACTCAGGTGTATAGTAAATCCGGAAACATCATTGCAGAATCCGATCCTTGGGGAAACTTCACTCAGGAAGACCTTGTCGATTTTGCAAAATTTTGCTCAGGCCGGCCTGCCGATCAGCCTGAGGACACACTAAGAGAGTGGCTTAAAACAAAAGATTGCAGCTTACTGGATAAATCGTTAGGAATCCCGCTTTGAGATACTGTTAAGATCTCCTTCGGGAAGGGAGCCAAAAAGTTCGCTGATGGTGCGAGGTTGGGTGATGAAATGGTCACACAGGTAGTTTAACAAACCGAATAGCTTGGTTGCCATTTCTGGATTATCATTGATATCAATCTGTCCCGGGTGTACTGCATTATTGCCGATGACCCTGATACTATCCAGCGCTTGCTGAACCTGTGGTGAAAGCCCTCGTTGTACCAGACTTTTGATGTCAGCATTAATGTTTTCACCTTTTTCACCAATATGTTTCATCAATAATTGTAAGCCCAGACGAAGCAAGGCAGTAGCCCCGCGAGGAGAAAGGTTGATGATGTTACGGGCTTCGTTGTAAACAGAAAGGACATCAGCAGGCATGTCTCCATTAGGAATAGCAACATTACCCATTAATGGATAAATCATCAAACCATTATTCCAAATGGCAGTCTCATGACAATGCGAGCATTTGACTATTCGGAGACCAGGTATTTGATATATCCCCTGACCATTACTATGATAGATATTAATAGATGTTGACCAAATCATAGCGGCATTAACACCACAATGTGGACAGTGAAATGATGATTGTTCAAATACAGGAGGAAAATAACTACTCATAGAGTGGTGAAAATTAGTGAACCCAAATAAAGTAATAAACGAGTAAAATACAATAAGGATGGAACAAATAGCAATCAATATAACCATCAAAGAGCGCTTGCTTATTCGCTTTGCCAAGGCCAAAGAATTGGTTGGTGCAGGCTGGCGCAATGTGCTTGCCGAAACAGACCCGTTTTTCAACACTAAAATGGGGGTTGATTATATGCGATCCGTAGCGCAGGCACACTCAAACGTTGGCCGTGGCCATGTCGACAGGATCGAACGCGTAACCATTGCACTGGAAAAAATTGCAGGAATTAATAACCCGCCCGTAGCATGAACACCACCATCGCACTGAGCCTGCCAGCCGAACAACTGGCACTGCTCGAAACCGTAAAGTATCAGAACGAACGGATACTTGCCATGCACAACAATACCGCTTACCTCACCGAACCGGAAGCATGTGAGCGGTTGAAAATTTCGCTTACCACCATCAGGTTATGGCGTAAGGAAGGCTGGCTTCGGTTTTTCGCCGAAGGTGCCAACATCCGCTACCGGGTCGACTATCTCGACGCAGATTTCGAAGCACGTGCGATGGTGAAATCGTCAATGGCGCCATTGATCGGGCAGCTTAACCGCCGCGCCTCATGACCGACAAACAAAACGCCGCCGCAGCTGCCGGGATCCTCACAGCAGGCGGATCCGTAGCAGAATGGTTTGCCAACAACATGGCATACATCATGGCCGGATGCATCATCGCTTTCGCCATCATGTTCACCTGCAGCATCGTCCGTACCGACAGAAAGTTATTCCGGAAGAAATTATGATATACATTTTCATTTATCTCGCTGCATTCTTCGCACTGGCTTTTTGGGGCCGGTCGCTTGCAAAACGGGCAAAAAGCCGACGGTCATGACTGCGTGGAAATACGAATGGATCGATGCCGGCCACGGCCTGCATTTGTACGCCAGATGGCGATATGAAAATACATTGGACGGCATGGCAAAGCCTTATGCGGAAACATTGGCCTACGTGCAGTTGATCAGGCAGAAACAATGGCGGATACTGCTGCACCAGCCGGATGAAGTAATAGAATTGGACGAAAATCAGCGTTTCAAAACACTGGGTCCGGCCATCATTCTCACAGAAAACCTTTTTAAAAATGAAGGCAAGCCAGGAGTCGACGCAATTTGCCAACAACGTCATTGCAGTCCTTGAACTAAGCACACGACGCTGGCGATATTGGGACGCTATTTATGAAAAGTCGAAAGGATTGACTGATAATGAAGTGGAACTCGTGACAGGCTGGCCAAGAAATAAAATACACCAGGAATGGTGTCTCGCATTCAACGGGATACTGTTCGGATAAAGAAATCACAGTTTCATCAGATTGTGATACTGATAGAGCGGTCCGCCGCGCGGGAGGGTAAAGTAAGCATCGGCGGCAGGTAATGCCTGCTGCCGATCTAAAAAGAAATTAAAGATAAACCTCGAAATGAAGGCAGTGTCCAGAGAATCTGCGCTTCATCAATCAGGTTTGAATGAAAACCTTGTGGGGAGTTTCGAACTGAAATCTTTTTAACCACACGTCAGTGCATCCGACGTAAATGATCTGACATCAGGCAAAGACCGAAAGCAAAACAGGTGGCCGAAAGCCGACGTTAGAAAGCTGACGGCCACCAAAACATATAGTCTAAACCGTTACCGGCAAAACGCACTGTCAGGGTTGGGCGAACTATGTCAAAAAAAGGCAAAAAGGTTTCAATTGAAATTTCAATTGAGGTTTCTATTGAAGTTCAATTGAACGATTAAGCTATTGAGCTATTGAAAGCTGTATAGTTGTTAGTATCCGATTAAAACAAAATTTTCAAATTTTTAAAAATGCCTCCAAATCAACCAAAACGCACAAAAGGCCGGGCACTCCCACCCGACCCGAACCGAAGCCTTTTCAAGTTCAAACTGACCTGGCTGCCAGAGCCGGACGGCAGCCAGAAGAAAAGCGAAACGTGGTACAGCTACGATTACGGCATGGAAAGGGAAATGTTTCCGGAAGGCATCGACAAAGAACTGCGCATGCAGTGGAAACAGCTGCTGGCTGCGCTCTGGAAACACGATGAACTGTATGAGTACATCAAATGGCTGCGGCCTCACAACAAAGACGACAACCTGATGCTGTATGTACCCAACTGGCCTGACCTGTCCGAAAATCTGCCGCATATCGAAGCAAAATACGGACGGGGATTAATCGAAAACTATGTGCACCTGGTCGGCTTTAATGATTTTAGTCTGGTGACGGTAAGCAGAACGCACCCGACGCAACCGGGTAACAGTCCGGGCCGGGTTGATTTCCGCCAGTTCTACGGTTTCAAGTACCTGCACCGTAACGATTACATCGTGAAGAATCTGGCAGCAGGGAAGCTCGTAAAGGTGGATGTATACGATAACCTCATGTACCACTCAGAAAACCACCTGCACACGCTGTTTGGCCGCATGCAAACCATCGTAGAGCCAGCAGCACCACCGATACGCGGCGGAATACCGAAAGCAATCGGATCTATGATGCCAAATTTTAGAACAGAGTAACCAAAACGTAAACGTAAAAAGCAACCATGTCAAGACACGACGAAACCATCGGGCGCATGCCAAACCCAAGCCAGTTTTTTTTGGAATGGAACAACGAAAAGCAGTCATTCTGCTACTATTCAAAAGACACGGAAGAAAGAATCGCCTTCCCGCTCCCTTTCAAATTCGTAGCACTCAAATTCGCCAGTACAATCACCGGCTATGACGAAGTTCAGAAAAAAGGGATCTACGCCAACGAAGTCATCGACACCAGGTACGAACACTTCCGCGTGGCCTACCGCGACGGCGGCATTATCGGCAGCGGCCTTTATGCCGACATCAAAGACGAGCTAAAAAGTGCAGGCGGACGGTTTACAAAATCCATTTACGCCATGACTCCCAAGGGTGTAGTCGTAAACATCCGGATCAAAGGATCGGCCATGATCAGTTTCGGAGCAATAGAAAAATTCGGCGGACGCTGGAAAGACGAATACATTCAGGTAAGCCAATTCGAAACAAGAGAACACGAAGGCGAACCCTACACCGTCCCTATTTTCACCTTTGCCGGCACACTGTCACCCGCCGATGCCAAAAAGGCCGATGATGCATACAAACTGGTGAAAGAGTACTTCAACAGTAAACCTGCGCAGGCATCAAACGCAAGACCTGCTCAGCAACATCCTGCTGCCACACCGGCACCGCAGGTACCAGCTGCAATCGCAGCCAATGACAACGACGACGATCTTCCATTCTAACCAACCCATGCGATGGACAACCAGACAATCACCCTTGAAACCACCATAGCCTACCCGGCCAAACGCCGCGGTAGTGAAGGCGAGGAGCCACGGATCATTTTCACAATCCCCTGCCATGCCGACCTGCTGCCTTACCTGGCTACACCGCCGAAAGCAGTTTCCTGCTATTACCGGAACCTGCGCTTCAAATACGGGACACTTACCAAAGGAACACCCATCAAGCTGACAGCGATCATCGAAATGGGCAAACGGGGCGGTCTGACGCTGCACGTGAAAGAACTGGAACTGACAGGCCCAACGGTGCAGGATCTCACCAAAGTAGATTCCAAAATGATAAAGAAATGGACTAAACAATTCGAAAAACATGCCAGCCAGGGATTATAAACTAGCCGTAAGTCCTCTAACCGGGACGGTTTACATCACCAAGGTTTCAAAAAAAGACCCGGATGTAATGACTGACGACAGAATAGCCGTTGAAAAATCCACCTTCATCCATTGCCTTTTAGGCTGGGTGGAAAGTCAGCTTATCGATGATCAGAACACAGTTTCCATTATCGGTAACGGCAAGGTGATAGCCGAAATTATTCTTAAAAAGGACAAAAAAGATCCAAATCAAACAAACCTCTTTTCAGATGAAAGCAACTGAGCACAAAAACACAACGATTTCCATTAACTCAAAGCTACTGGCAACGGCGCTTGCTACACTTTCAAAAGTGATCATGGCAAACCCAATTGTACCTATAATTGAAAATGTTCATGCAAGCACCCATAACGGAATACTTACACTTAAAGCCAGCGATATGCGGACCACATTGGTTACCACATTGGCATACAATCAGAAAATTGGAGAAACCGATACAGTTTTTCTGATTCCTCACAAGTTGTCACTGGATCTTTTAAAGTCGCTCCCAGACATTGCAATAACAATGGAGCATCAGGAAGTTGGTATAAACAACAGCTTTAAACTAACCTTCCGGTTTGACAAACAAAAATATTCAATGGAGACAGAGAGCCCGGTAGATTTCCCTAAGGCTCCTGATATCAATGGCGAAGAATTTGAACTACCTGCGGATCAATTACAGGAAGGCTTAAAGTATTGTCTTAATGCCGTTTCTGATGATGATTTTAGACCAGCAATGCAAGGTGTTTACTTTGATACAGATAGCAGTTCAAACATCACGCTTGTAAGTACAAACGGCCATGCTATAATTATGTATGAAATGAAGGTTTCCGGGATTGAAAAGGTTTCTTTCATTTTAAGAAGTAGTGCTGCACAGGCTGTATTGGACATTATAAGTCCATCTAATGAAACCATTACAATTACTAAATCCATAAATGCGGTTAAGATAGATCTGGGATCTTACATAATTATCAGTCAACAAATTGACGAACGATATCCCGACTTCAACTCCGCAGTTCCCAAGGATTATCCAAACACAGTTAGTGTAAATCTGAACGATTGGAGATCCTTGGTTAACAGGTCGATCCTGTTTGCCAACCGTACAACTGGCGGTATAAGGAATGGATTTTCAAATGGTAAGCTAAACATTTCCTCAGAAGACATGGATTACAACACAGAATCCAATCAGGAAATTGAAATTGATTCAGACTCGCCATTTGAAGCAACTGCAATTGGAATCAACGGAAAACTAATGCAAAAAGTTACCCGGCCAGCATCAGGCTTAGTAAATGTCTCTTTTTCCACTCATAACAGAATGCTTCTACTATCTGTACCAAACAGTCTTGCGGAATCTATAAAAATCGGAATTATGCCGGTAATGCTTGCAGAGCACGCAACACTATAAAAAAAAGTCGGTTACAGCTTCTACCCTGTAACCGACAGAATTCCGCGCGGCGGACCGCCCAAAACTTAAAAAGCAATCGCTTCGGCGACCCGACAAAAATGAGCAAAAAAAACCGTTTGCCCAAATGGCATTTCACTGCCGCATCTTCTTTCCTGACCATTGAGGAAAATGTTTTCAACCGCCGACGATTAAACCGGCTCTGCAAAATGGTGATGGCCGAGAAGATCAGGTACATCAAAAATCACGACTACTGCCCGGCATTAACTGTAAACATCCAACCTTATGCTATTTCCTGTAAAACTCAAACTGGCAACATTCGAAGCAGAAGCACTGCGGATATATATGCAGCGCATGCTTGAAATAAGCCTGAACAACGAAGCCCGTAATGAAGTGATTATCCTGGGTGAATATTACCCGAAGATTGAATCAGCCGTCCGGGCTAAGCTTTTCAGCCCAAGGCGCAAAGTGAGCGCCTACACCCTGCCGCTATCCATCGCCAGAACGCTCTGGTGCCGTTGGCAAAAGGAAGAAATAAATGAAGCCATCCAGATGATCCTGACAAAGATCGACTACGAACTTACCGCAATGGACCGTAAACCACATTTTCCAACAAAGCTATTATGAAACTGCTGATCTACCTGCTGATCATGATCAGGTGGTCAATTTTCGGAACTGCATTTGTCTGCGCCATCATTCTCATAGTTCCATTTCTGGCAATTTATCTTATCTGTAAATCGATTTACCAAAGTTTTCAATGACAGGAACATCTTATTTCGGCGGTAAGTCCGGATCAGGAACTTACCAGACAATCATAAACCAGATCCCCCCCCACGAACACTATGTGGAAGGTTTCGCCGGGATGGCCGGTGTGTTCCGGAATATGAAAACGGAAGCAAGTTGCCTGCTGATCGATCAGAATGACGAGCTTTTTAATATCTACGAACAAGCAGGATTCAAAAAGACTTCGTTTTCCGCTCAGTATTTCATTTTTCGCGGAACGGTTAAGCGCATCTATCTGCCGGGCGACTCGGTGAAGTTTTTCGAAGATTGCCGGTTCCAACTGGACAGGCCGGAAACTTTCATTTATCTGGATCCGCCTTATCCGCTTTCATCCCGCAAATCCGGCCCTAAGTATAAGTTTGAAATGTCTGACGAGCAGCACATCGAATTGCTCAATGTGATCACCTTATACAAAAAAGCGAAGGTGGCAATTTCAACTTACCCGAATGATCTGTATAACGCCAACAATTTTATGACTGACCGGGGATGGCGAATGATCGAATTCGAAAGTCAGACGCGCCGGGGAAAAGCAACAGAGCAACTTTGGATGAATTACCCTGAACCTGCCGAGCTGCACGATTACCAATACCTGGGCGAAGATTACCGCGAACGTGAACGGATCACCCGCATGCAAAACCGATGGAAGGCCAAGTTTAAAAACCTTCCGGATCTGGAAAAGAAGGCGATGCTGCAGCACCTGCAAACCTAGGCGGATCCTACCACCATTTAAACCGATACGGACCGGCACGCCATAAAAAGCGTTGCCGGCCAGCACCGACAGATGGGAAGCATCATTTCAAACATCTACGACAAAATACAGGAGCACGGCTCCTGGGAGAATTACCAGGAATTTTTAAACCAATCAAAATCAGCTATTCCCAAAATGAAAAAGCAACCAGAAGTTTATGAAGGATTTAAATTATCTATTGAAGTGACAGAAGGCGATTCTTTGCTAACAGTCACGCCTGATTTACCAACAGGATATCAACCCGCAACGCTTTCCATTACAACGCACCAAGAGTTGGCACTACTGCCACAACTGGAAGCAAATGTTCCATTTATAATTTCGCATACATTGGATGGCGAAAAACACATACTTGCGTTACAAGCGCAAAAAATCGATGTAAAAGCAAAGTATAATTTCAAAACCATTGAGATAACCCAGGAACAATGGGACACATTGCGCTTCACGTTCATGTCTGCAATAAATGACCGCCTTGGCCTGACAAAGCTGACTTACCTATAATAAACCTTCAACCGTATTTCAGATGTATTTTATCACAAAAAGAACTAGCAAAACGGGTCAAAAATTTGAAGCCATTGACAAAAGACAAACAAATGTCATGGATGCTTGTTGGAAAATTGCCCATGATTTAGGATTTAAGCAATTCTACAATGCTTATGGAGTTGCTTTCGGAGGTATCTCAGCTGTCAGATTTGACAAGGAACCAGATCTCAACGTCTGGAAAGTAAATAAAGACGGTGTTGCGACACCCCGAAAAAGCACAAAAGAAGGAAAGCTTATTGACAAAATGTTTAAGAAACTTCAAACAATACCAATCGAAGACTTGAATAGTATTGTTAACGTTGATTACGACTTCCAACGGATTGGATTCAACTTCTCTCACAGCGATTTAATAGGCTTTGAGGTATGGGATAACGTAAAGGAGTTTCAGCCGAATTGGAAAGCGCCAAAAGACTGTGAAGAAGTGACAAAAAATAAATACAACCAGTTATTAGCAAAAAAAGAATCTCTTCAATAACCATTATAGTTCCGGATCTGATGATTCCTTACTTTGCAAAAATAATCATAATATCCTTAACATCAGTCGTAAACTTGGGAGATAAGCGTTCTCGCTTCATCTTCCAGGTTTTACTCAAATCCTGAGCAGCAAGTTTTACTTTCTGCTGACCATAGCTTTTATTCAACTTATCCACAGCCTCCATTAACTTTAAATGCCGGGGTTCAGAATTTTCAAAAAGCATCGTCTGTTTGGCTATTTCCGGAGTTAACTCCATCACAATTACACCCGCCTTTTTATAAGAGTATCCATCTTTATAAATTCTCTTCAATGCTTCAATGGCAAATTTTGCCAATTCAAGATTTGAGTTCGTAGGATATGGTAAATCGATGGTAATACTTTTGCTGTATTTGGGTTGGTCTTCCCTGAAAAAATTGGTATGAATAAAAACCTGAATTACATTACAGCATGAATTTTGCTTTCGTAATTTTTCCGCACAAATTGTAGCATACGTTACAACTCGCTCTTTCAATTCATCAAAGGTGCTATAATTATGATCGAATGACCGGGTGCAGGCAATGCTTTTCTTTGGTGCGATGTCTTCCAGCTCCAACGTCCTGATGCCTGACAGTTCTTTTTGAAGCCGCAGGCCAATGACAGACATATTCTTTTTAATCCAGTCACTGTTCATCATAGTAAAATCTAATGCATTATAAACTCCCTGGGCCTGCAAACGGATAGCATGTTGGCGGCCTATCCCCCATACGTCCTCAATTTTTAACCACTTCATGGCTTTAAGGATCTTTTCAGGCGAATCCATTAAGTACACACCACCCAATTGCGGAAACTTCTTTGCAATTCGATTGGCCGCTTTTGCTAATGCCTTTGTGGGCGCAAAACCAACGCATACCGGTATACCGGTTCCCTGGTATACAACTTTGCGCATTCTTTCTCCAATTGCCTGCAAGTCAAAATAAGAAAATCCCGAAAAATCCAGAAATGCTTCATCAACACTGTAAACTTCTATTTCAGGAGCAAACTCACTTAACAGAGTCATAACACGACTGCTCATATTACCGTATAGAGCATAGTTGCTGCTAAATACATTAATTCCCTTATCGGCAAACTCTTTCTCAAATTTGAAAGCAGGAGCTCCCATTTTTATGCCTAATGCCTTTGCTTCGTTAGATCTGGCTATTACGCAGCCATCGTTGTTGGACAACACGACAATGGGCTTGCCGTTATATTGTGGCTGAAAAACGCGTTGACAGCTCGCATAAAAATTATTACAATCTACAAGCGCGAACATATATCAAAACATTTTTACAACGCTGATCACAACACCCCAAACCTGAAAATCATTAGCGGCAGTAATTTCTATTGGCGCATATTTAGGATTTTCTGCCATTAGCCAGCACTGATGATCCTTTGTATATACCCTCTTTACGAGCAATTCTCCATCCAGAAAGCATACTGCGATATCCCCGTTTTTACAATCACGGCTTTTATCAACGACGATAATATCTCCATCATGGATATGGACGCCTTCCATGCTGTTACCTGATACCCGCCCGAAGTAAGTAGTACAAGGATTTTTGATAATGAGTTTGAGAATATCGATTTCAGACTCCATAAAGTCCGCAGCAGGACTTGGAAACCCGGCACTAAGACCAAAAAGTAATGGCAATAGCATTGGCTCATGCTCCGAATAGGGAACAAAATCTATGACATCAGAAGGAAATTGGAGTATTGGCTGCATAGTTTCATGGGCTAGTCTTCACAAAGATCAATGAAACATATGCACAATGTCAAATTAAAATATGGATTATTTCCATTTAAAAGGATTTATTCCATTATTTTATCTAGCTAGTACCCTTTATACAATTTGCAACTTTTAAATCGCCATTTATGCTCACGAGGAAATGTTTATCTAAATCCTTACGGCTTTTGATCATATGACCAAAAATGAAGTACATCGGATAAATATTTGAGTAGGGACAAACTCTTAAAAAAATTAGTTTGATTCCCGTAAGTTAAATCTTTTCCATGCATTACAGTATGTCTATTTAATTCACCTGCAACTTCATGATCTTCATTTGCACCAACTGGTCTTATGCCTCTTAATGGGCCTAATAGAAAACCACCTTCTTTTTTGGAATTAGTAGATAAATAGTTATACACCCTTGGCGCACGGTCCCTTACGCGAAACATCTCATTGCTTGTATATTGAAAACATATTCCATCAATTAGAGAAAACACAGTTGGAATTGCAGCATATAAAAGATTACTTTCATAACATATTTTAATCTCTTTAATTATATGTGATCTTTCTAAGTGTCTTATTGACAGTATTTCTATCAATTCTTCAAAGTTGTTATGATAATTTTTGGTTAAGATTTCATCAACTTCATCTTTTCCCCCTTCTTTAATTTTGTCAGCTAGCCCGACTACTTCCCCTGGTGTTATGTCGTAATCTAAAAACCATCCGGCAATGCTAAGTTCAATGAATGCATCAGGGAGCCGTCGCATGGTATTTTCCATGATAGGTTTCAAATCTCCATGCATTTTTTGAAACTCTACAAGAGCTTTTATATACCCATCTGCTATTCCTGAAAAAGATTTTTTGAACAAATTTTCACTTTCAATAGATAAACTTGCTGCCAAGCTTAAAGCGATAGCTTTATGAGCATCAGCCAATTGTTCGCCGATTCCTTTTACAATTCCTGCTTCAATTGTGCCTTTTGCTATCACTTGTCGAATTGCTTCTTTATCGTATTCAGATAGTACGGAATTTGAAATTTTGTTGAGTTTTTTCTTCATTATTTAAGATTTAACTTCATACGGGCCAGACTCAAATATACAAATTCCCGTCCTTTCCTACCCGCCACTATCCTGCCAATTTCGTAAAAAAGAAAAGCGAAAGTGGCAAACAGACAAATCGTAAAACGTAAAGTAGCAATGGCTTCGCTCCGTGCAGACGATGCACAGGGCAGGCCAAGTGTGCACACCATCAAATACGTGAAGGTCGACGGCACCATCGGCTATAAAAAACGTGCTGCAAAGAGTTTCCGCCTGCTGCCCGGTGCCGGTAAGTACAACGGCAACATGAAGCTTAACAACGAGTTCCTTTTCCAGAACCTGGAAGTAACCGATCCCGAAAAACAACATTTCAGAATTTTAGTTGACCTGCTGCTCGAAGTAGACGGGGCGACGCTTGACCACACAAACGGCGAATATGGCCTCCAATATGGTAACCCAAATAAGTAATAACATTTTCATGCTCAACGAAGGTGGGCGCGGTAGCGGTGTGGCTGTTCAGCTTACAGGATCCCGTGACGCCAGTTTCGGCGGCAGCTCATGGCCGCAGTATGATGCATTTGACCATGTACGGTGGGGAGCGGGCGACAATCAGCCCAATGTCATGCGCCGGTTGATCGAAAAGAACACCATTGTTCAAAGCCTTCTGGAATCACTTCGGGACATGATCTATGCATCAGGTGTCGGTTTCTT
>Ga0265797_10009758_pt1 | contig 12352 bp, 7 predicted proteins | sample P2T30metagenome_FD_192433 | JGI IMG/M metagenome (GOLD analysis project Ga0265797, IMG submission 192433) | Plant litter microbial communities from East Loma Ridge, Irvine, California - P2 T30 | ecosystem: Environmental > Terrestrial > Plant litter > Unclassified | place: USA: California... | reverse complement strand
ACGGCACGATGATGCGCAATACGAGGGGACTGGGTTTGCGAGCAGTAGGCTGAACGTAGATTTCCGATGAAAGGTTGTAGCGGTGCACGTGCTCACGTTCGTTCATGAGTATTCCACGAAATGTTTCCGTATTTCAACTCATGGCTTCTTTTGTTCTTCTCAATGGTCAATCATCAACCCACCTATCCAATGTTTTAATTCAGTACATGTTTCATCGTGAAGGTCATAATTCACGCAGTCACGTGTTGAGCCGATGTGTAGGTAGACCTTGCCGTTACTATGCCAATTGTTTCTTCAATACCGTGGAGTGATGCTTGAGGCTCACAAAGCCCACACAATATATATTACATATTAATGCCTATCTCAACCGTGTCGTCTTCAGCGTGTGTTGATAACATACTCTGACGTTTCTATAAAAAATAAGTAGATGTCGTCCCTTTTAAGCTTGTTTTATATACATGTCTACTTCTAAATCCTTACCAATTGCCACGTCGATCATAAGCATCCCTCACTCTGTCAGCCAGATCTCCCCTCCTAGTAATGTCCAAGACCATCTCGGTAATAAGCCCAAACGTCCTTCACAGTGCCAGCCTTGATTCCCCTCCTACCTTCCAGATCAACGCTCGCAAGATTGGTCCGTAAGTCCTCTGCAATGACCTCCCTTGCCACAGCATCGCGAGATTGTCCAGGAAGCGTGGTGATCTCGAATTTAGGCGTGTAGAACTTGTCGAATGGCTCGCGCGGTCCCGGCAGAGATAAGTCTGTAGCGTTGGGCTCGTACGCGCTGGTATCACGGCCGTAGAGAATCTTGGTGTTGACAGGCACGCGCTCGAGGATCTCGACGGCGAGGAGAGGGAAGTTTTTAAATTTCCATGTGGGCTCGACTGGGGCTTGGACGACTTGCTGTTGGATGGCGGCGGCGGCGGCGTTGGGGTCATTGTCGTCTTCTTCTTCCTCTACTTCATCAGGAAGGACCAGAGCGCGAAGCCTCAGAGTCCGTAGCTCTGTAAGTGCAGTGAAAGCGTCGAGGTCGACGCTGCCATACTGGCCCCAGAGAAGAGCTGTACAGTCGAGGAGTACACACAAATGCTCTAGCTTTTGGAGCACAGGTTGCGGCAGGCGTGCTTCGTTGATCGCAGGCCAGGAGGTGTCGTGGCCGTCCACGGCGATGTGCACGACGTTTTCTGTGTACAACACGCCACTGGCCTCGTAATTGATTTGGCGGTTAGTCGCTAGAAGCGCCGGGGAGATGGTCGACGGAGTCACTGCGTAGCGCTTGTTTGACGTGCGGTGCAAGTAAATACTCCCTGTTGGGGCCAGGGCGAAGGAGTAAATTCTTAGACGCAGCTCGGCAGGCAACGAGAGCAGAAGAGAAGGCTTTGGGGCCTCTGTGGCGTCCATCTTGGTTCTCACAGTATTTATTCTTCGCGTAACCTTTGAACACTGGTGGTGGGAGCCGAGAGGATTGTATTCCTGGCACTTGGCTTGTGTGTGGTGTTTGTTGATAGGCAGCCGCTTCGGCTTTAAGCGAAACACGCGAAGGATCTAGGTGCCGAAGGCTGCAGCAAGTTTAATTCGCAACGACAGTTTGGGAAATGCCATGAATGGTCGCTGAGTGAAATGGATTATATCTTACTATGGCCTCAATGGCAAGTATGCAGGAGTACCAGTGAGTTCGTTGCATGTTTGTTTTTCATGTCAGGAACCGGTGCTCTAAGCCATATGAACCAAACTTGGAGCAGTTGATGGCGCGTTACAAATACTACACATGATATTTCTTGATTGATATATAAATTCGTAACTGAACCGAAAGATAGGAATTCGTCGTGTAATGTCGTAAAACCAAGCCTGTAAGTCAACAACCCCTTGCGTGCGACTATCAGATCTTGACCATCTGAAGCTTGCCGTAGTCGTCAAAGTGTGGACGTTGGCTACTGTGGCAGATCACCCTAAAGATAAATGGTTAGTATTGAACTCTGGGGTCGTCGGCATTCCTCAAGTGGGTGACGAAAAATGTGGTAAGCATAGAGACAAGGAAAAGAAAGCAACACACTCCACAGGTCTATCATCCTCCTCTTCCCCATCCTGGTGCGTATCCTCTTACGAGCTCATGATGGCCGTACTGGTCGAATACCACATGGTGATCAGCAGCATGTGTCACACTGGGTGAGATTGTTAGGACCGCACTCTTGGCCGCTAATTCGGATCTCCATCAAGCAAGAAAATGAGGAGAAACGAAGCGAAGGCGAGAAGGCACACCTCACAAGCCTAACCATCGCTTATTGATGATCTCAAGCTGACCGAACTCGTCAAAGGTAGGTCGTTCATCAGCGAAACAAGCCACCCTGAGGCGCATCGGTCAGGATTGCAATCTTTGGTGGTTGACGCTGTCATGATGAAACCGGAGCGAGAAGAATAGAAGCAGAAACTAGAAAAAGACTTACCTGAGTCTTCCGAATGTCTCACGGTCCACGCCGTTTGGCCAGACCTTCTCCATCTCGAGGCGTTTCTTCGACTTAGGCTTCTTCTCAGCAATGCGTTTCTTCTCAAAGAAGACGTAGCCGGCATAGAAGACCTTACCGTCGCCACCTTCATTGGCACCAGATTTGCCACGGAAGCGTTGCAACTGTGAGGTCTGCACTGAAGCGCCTTTGTCTGGTCCATGCAGCTGAGCGTAGAGATCCCGGCAAAATTGTGCTTGTGTGTTGCCTGGCTCGCGGAGGTATGCAGAGATCTTGCGACGGACATCAGCGCACGTGTCGTACACTGGAACGCTGTCTGTCGCCTCGCCAGGGAGTTCCAGCTGTCGGAAGTCACCAGGACCGCCGGGAGAACCACCACCGCCACCGCCACCTCCGTTGCTAGCGCCTGCGCTTGCACCAGAGTTGGTCTTGGCCTTCTTGCTATTCGCGGTCGGCAGCTTGAGACCAGCGATCTCTCTTTGCTTGAAGTACGCAGCAGCTGCCATGTAGACATCGCTCTGCATGCCCTTGGTCCGCCCAGACTGCGTGACAAATCGCCTGTACGCGTTGTTGCTCACTTTGATGGTGTCGCAGAACTCGCCGACTTTCATGCCACCATTCTCAATCAGGCGGTGAATCTTGCGTCTGATCTGGTCCGGGTTCTCTGTTAATGGCATGCCCTCGACATCGATATCTGAGAGGCTGACGTCCTTTTCGTCGCCATTGTCGTTTGATGTGGATTTGCGCTTGGTGCCGGCTCGTGCTGGAAGAGCTGCGTTTTCTTGCTGAGGCTGCTGTGTGGGAGACGATGTGAGGTCGATGGGATTGATGTCGTTCTGATTGTGCGCATTAGTCGGGCTACGCGCGTTGCCGCGAGTTATGGTCTCGGCTAGTGGGCTAGGAACAGCAGCCAGAGGCAGAGTGTGTGAAGCTTGACTCGGGAGCGGCACATATGAAATTTGTGACGGCAGAAACGATATATACAGACTGTTAGTTGCGATAAAGGAGCAAAAGGAAAAGCGACGGGCAAAGATGATGCGAGGACGATGGTACACGGCGTCGCGTCCACAATCGATCGGCTGTTGTGAGCTACATGTACGTCACTCGAACAGGGTTCGAAACGCGATATCTTCACGGCCCACGTGATATTGACGGTTTATCAACGTCTCACAAACGGCGAATCAAGTCTCGACTTCAAGCTGGACTCAGTTTATCCAACGACGAATGATGCCTGATCTCGAAATAGTCGATGCGTTTCGCTATGCTTATATACATTTTCTACAGTCTGGGTATCGTTGATCGGGAAATCCTTGTGCACCATTAAACTCCTAACAAAAGACCGTACTGTTCACTCCATCGCTACCACTCAAGATGCATTTCAGGTGAAGGCACTGGCCCGAACGATTGGACCGCTGCAGCTGAGCTCAATTAATTCCTCTTCATTGATCGACGTGGATGTGCAGGTCGACACAATCATGCCATGCGCGAACCACTGGCTCCATTGCTCGCAGGTTGCACACTTTGCTCGTATCCTGGAGGCTTCAAGCCCGCTTGTTCCCTTGAAAGCGTCTGCATCGGGATCGAGGGCTCTCCTGGAACTGGTGTTCCTTCTGCATGTGCGCGCTGTCCGTTCACGTTGTGACCATTGTTGCCCATATCTTCATCCTCCTTTGGCATGTACGGTGGTGGAGCCTCGCCATTTTCGTTGAGCCCTTCCTCCCGACTGGGCTGCTCATTTCTGAGACCTGTGTTCCAGTAACGTCGGCGGTACCGCATTGTGTCCCGCTCTCGCACGTCTCGATGATATCCTTCTCCGCGCGGATTAGGGCGGACCATAAGGGCATTGCGACGCCTCCTCCAGACAAAGAAGATGCAAAGGACCGCGATGCAGATGAGCAGAGCAAAGAAGACGAAATAGTAGACCGACATGTTGCGGCCGTTGCCGGTGTCTTCTGCGTCATAATCGTTTGGAGACGACCCGCTTTGCCTAGCAACGAGCAGTCCATGTGACGGTGCGCTGGTGTCGGCAGACATATCTGAGCTTGGCAGGTTCAAGATACTCGGGGGCATCGACAGCATGCTTGACTCGTCATGTTTCGGTCCGTCTGCAAGAATAAAGACGGTCGTTGTTGTGGGCGGCATGGCTCAATGTGTTGAATGTAGGGTGGTGGGTGGCGTAATTGAGAGAGTTAAAGACAAGTGTCGCCCTGGCGAAAAAGGTGTGTGATCCCAGCTCAACAAGAGTGGCCGCGTCGGTAGGATCTGAGTTATCTCAACGGAGGCGGGAATTATTGTTGTAGCGGAGCTTCGTTCGCCAGCGTTCGAAACTATCTGTACCACGCAGACACAACAAAGGGCATTGTCGACCTGTGAATCAACAGGGGTGGCGAATAATTAAAGGTGTGTAGGAAAGAAGTGTCGAATACGCGGTGGCACGACAGAAGTCGAGAGATCAGGTCAAGTTTGTCATCACAGACAATTAGTGGCGAGTGGTGATGATGATGGCAGAATCAAGAAGGAAGGCCTCGGAGCCGTTGTGAAGAGCGTGCGTAACCCTTCAACTTAGGCACGCGCGATCGGCGGGGGATGGAAGCGCTTGGGCCTTGCCGACTTCCGTGCTCCTCATCTTGCTCCCTTGGCTTGCATTGATGGAAGCGCCCATTGACAACTTCGATATTGCTATTCTTGCCGAACCAACAACAACTCGCGCAGATCGGGTCGTTAGCTGCTTGTGGTCTTTGTAATCCGAGGGAGCGTGACAGTGCCACTACTACCAGAGCCATCATGCCACGAGCGCAAGCAGGTCAGAACCAACCTACAAAACGACAGAGCCCCGAAGCATACTAAATAACATCAACAGGGGTGCTTGTCGAGTGCGACGCGTCCATCAAGGCGATCATTGTGAACATCAACACTGCGCATGGGAACGCTTATATCATCGAAGATATAGACGACGAGCATGTGCTCATTCAGGCCTCGAAACACCAGGAATTGAAGGACCTGCTGAACGCTGTATGTGCCTGGTAGGTGTCATGTTGTATTAATGACTGGAGCTAATTTCAACAGACTCTCAAAGACACCGTCCGCGAACCCGAAGAGTCTGAGTCTGAATGATCTCAGCACTACTCCCTTTTCCGCAGAGCACGACTCTCTAGCATGTACAACATCAAACGACACGCCGGCGGGAAATTTGTGTTCAATCCGTTCATTATTATGATAGTGGCTACAAGGCTCTGGTGTACCCCCTATACCTCATCACTACCTGGCATGCCCTTCAGCTGCTTTGCACCAGGAAGCGCCGGGATCCAGCTCGCACGCTGAGGAGCATACAGCTCGACATCTGGCTTCGCATCGTTAAGATCACTGAGGTTGTCGAAGATACCAATCTTGACCACTTTGTTCTCGCCGAAAGTCGAGGTCTCACGCCATAGGTTGGTGCCACAGTCTCCGCAGAAGGAAGTGGTCACATCGGCGCCGGAATCAGCTTTCTTCGTCCAAGTCTTGGGCTTTCCGGAGGTGACCTTGAAGCCTTCGCCCGGCGCGACGATGTTGGTGCTGTAGGCAGAGCCGCTCATTTTTTTGCAGTCGAGGCAGTGACACAGAGCCTGGGTGGTGTAGTAGTTAGCACCAAGTACACGACGGACCACTTTTTTGTACATACCTTTGCTGCTGGTTCACCAGTGATTTCGACACGGACGTTGCCGCACGCGCATCCTCCTTTAGGCATATTGAGACTTGTAAATGTGAATATTGATTGGGCGAGAGATTTTTAGAAATTGACCACGATGAAATGACCTGGATGGCCGATAGCTACTTATAACATGTATTCTGAGCCTTATCATCTAGCCAGATCAACACGTCTCTGCTTCTTGCAGAACCACTTTTTGCGCCCTTCCTCAGCGGGGTAGAGAACGATGTCATTGTTCGCTGAGGCTCCATTCAGCTCCCACCGCCCGAGAAGTCTTTACCGCTCTGAATGTGTTTTATTGCCGGAGGACGGTTCAGCAAGTGCACCGCTCATCGTAAAGACTGGTCTCGGCCGCGCTAAGATCACCTGCCACGTCAATAGTGTGGATGTGTTGGTCGAAAGGTTTGGCATTCGGCTTGCAAACCCCGCACCGTGGACTTCGTCATGGGAGCTTGTGCCGCTATCATGACATATATTCTAAGACAGACAATTATTGTGTGTAAATTTGTGTACAGTTTAAGTCGCATTGATAATCGTGTCTTTGTGGCTTGTGTAACAAGTTCTACATTTAGATCTAATTATCGTGCTACACCAGATATTTGGATATGAACAAAGCTTTAGTCGTATCTCAATGGCAGTCAAAGTCAAAGCCAAGAGGGAGATCATACACGTCGATACTATCTAAGTAGCCAGTGAGATCACTGTACGTGGATAGTTTGAGTTGTACACATCACAAAAGTGATAGCTGTAGTACTCAACGCCTCTTTAGAAAATCACGGTAGCATACGACTACAACGAGAGCCCACTACTGGTTCTCGAACTTCAGCCCTGCCTCCTGCCTTACTGCACCGTACACTCCCGCGATATCACCCTTGTCGCCCATGTGTTCCTGGACCGCCTTCAGACGCCCATCTCCCACCTCGACAGCCTTCATCTTCGCGCCACAAGACTCTGCCAACGCCATGGCATGGCCCGCGTCCTTTCTGGCAAGGTTGACGTTGAACAAGGGCTCGTCTCGCTTGTAGTAGTCGCCTTCTCTCATGCGATTGGAATACGCAGTGTAGGGGCCAGGGAACATCGTCTCAATGAACGTGTGCAAGTTGTTCGAGCCGAGCCCGCTCTTTTCAGCGAGAGTGTGGCCCTCTGAGAGCGCTCCAACCATGTTAAGTATGAAGGTGTTGCCAATGATCTTCAGCCTAGATGCAGTACCGTGTGGCTGGTCAGAGAAGTCGATCTCGGCACGACCCATCACACCTTTGCAGAAGGGCTTGACTCTTGATACTTGTGCGGCAGGCCCGGCCAGCACGCAGACCAGCTGTCCGTTGTCTGCCATTGCCGGGGCGCCAAAGACGGGGCATGCCACGAACTCAGCTCCGGCATTGTTGACGGTTTGTGCGAGCTTGTCGGTGGTGTCTGGGTGGATCGTAGAGCAGTCGACGAACAGCTTGCCCTTCACGCCTGGAGTTTTGAGAGCGGTATCAATGGTCTCTGTGATGGCCTTGTCGTCACCTACGCAGGTGAAGATAACATCGGCATCAGCGACTGCGTGTTCAATGGAAGTGACGACCTTTGTTTTGCCTGATGGAAGAGTGGAGGCGAGCTTCTCGCTGCGTGCTGCGGTGCGGTTGTAGATTGCTAGTGGCGAGGTGTAGGTTCCTTTCTCGACGATGTTCTTCACCATACCACGACCCATGTTGCCAAGTCCGATCCATGCAACACGAGGAGCACAATTGTTGCTCTCGCTAAGACCGATGGCTTGTTTGACTGACTCCATCGTGAATGGTTGTTTTACTCTCTAGTGAGATAGGAGGCAGGAGCTAGGTAGAGACTTTCTACTTTGAACCAAGTGTGAAGTTAGAGAAGCGTGATGATCGTTATGTCTTCTCACATGTGAGGATTTACAGCTGTTATCTTGCTCATGAACATGCAATAGTTTAGTCAGCTCAACTGCCGCGGCTGGTAGCCAGAGCTATGACGTCTCGAAAGCGATGTCGGCGATCATTATTGCGCGTATCCGAAGCACAAGACGAGTTAATTCATATACATCTGCTAACCATGTAGACACGTGCAATGATGAGACGCATGTCTCCCTGGGATGTCACGGAAAGGGACATGATAAACAACATCGCACAAGCAGATGTGTGCTGCAAGTAGGCCGACAAGTCAAGTATTCAGGCGGGCTAGTCCATTGACTAAGGCGAGCACCTGAGACAAGCTGTAGAGCGGTCAATACGACGTGACTGGAACGGAAATTCAACACCAGGACATCTCGTAGTTGCTATACCAGGAAGCCCTATATGGCAGCGTGTAGAGAGAAACGCGTGAAGGCAGTTCAGTAGATGATCGGGGCTTGTGCCGAAGTCTCGCCGCGTCGCGCCTTGCCCGATCAGGACGCGTCTGTTGACTTTGTTTACGCTGCCTGACGAAACAGCAGGCGACGTTCTTGAGATCTGCTGCTAGACGCCGTAGCATGCACCAACTGGACCACGACCACCCACCATGAGGATCACCGAATTGATTATCGACGGCTTCAAGTCGTATGCCGTGCGCACTGTCATCACCGGCTGGGATCCCACTTTCAACGCCATCACTGGTCTGAACGGTTCTGGAAAGTCCAACATTCTCGATGCCATTTGCTTCTGCTTGGGTATTGGTCGCTTTGAGCTGTTGCGCGCGAGCGGCGGCGCCAGCGACCTCATCTACAAGCGTGGTCAGGCCGGTATCACAAAAGCATCAGTAACGCTGGTATTCGACAACAGCGACAAGCCAAAATCGCCCATAGGCTTTGAGGACTATGCCTCAATCAGCGTCACCCGACAGATCGTCCTCGGCGGAACGAGCAAATACTTGATCAATGGGCACCGAGCCCAGCAACAGACTGTGCAGAACCTCTTCCAGAGTGTGCAGCTCAACATCAACAACCCCAATTTCCTGATTATGCAAGGTCGTATTACAAAGGTGCTGAACATGAAAAGCACGGAAATTCTGGGCATGGTCGAAGAAGCAGCCGGCACGCGCATGTTCGAGGACAGAAGAGAGAAGGCGTTCAAGACTATGGCCAAGAAGCAGGCTAAGGTTGAAGAGCTGGAGGGGTTGCTACAAGAAGAAATCGAGCCTAAACTCGAGAAGCTACGAAACGAGAAGCGCGCATTCTTGGAGTTCCAAAGCACACAAAACGACCTCGAGCGCTTGACAAGACTGGTTGTCGCGCACGATTATGTCAAGTCGAAGCAGAAGCTGCAGCAGAGTGCATCCGACCTGATGGCGAAGAAAGAGCGCGCAGAGGCGATCGAGGAGAACGCGGAAAAGATGAAGCGTGAGATCGGAGTCTTGGAAGAGGACATGGAGAAGGTCAGAGCAGCACGGGACAAGGAGCTTCGTAAGGGCGGCAAGTTCGCGAAACTCGAGGAGGCGGTCAAGACACATTCTCATGAACTCGTCCGCTTGGCGACTGTTCTCGAGCTAAAGAACGCTTCAATGAGCGAAGAGCACGAGCGCATGAAGAAGGCGCACGCCACTGTCAAGGAGCTGGAGAAGCAATTGGCACAAAGATCGGAAGCTCATCAGCAGTTGCAGCAGCAATTCGCCGAAGCCAACAAGGATCTGGAGGAGCAGAAGGCAGACGTCAGCAAAAAGGAAGAGCTGCTGCAAACATTGCAAACCGGTATCTCTTCCAACGCCGGATCTGATGGAGGATACGCTGGTCAACTGTCTTCAGCTCGTGATAGCGCAAGCAGAGCTGGCACAGAAGTCGAGCAGTCGAAACTGAAGATCAGCCATTTGGAATCTCGAATCAAGGAAGACGAGCCTCGTGCCAGAAAAGCCGAGAAAGAGAACACAGGTCTTCTCTCTGATCTTGAAGTCCTTCGCAAGCAGGCCGGCAAGCTCGAGAAGGAGCTCGAAAAGCTGGGATTCGAGCCTGGCCGTGAAGAGCAACAACGAGCCGAAAGGAGCAGGCTTGAGAAGCGCATCCGTAGCCTTCAAAGTGATGCTGAAACACTGCGAAGAAAGGTGGCCGGCTTGGATTTCTCCTACTCTGATCCTTCCCCCAACTTCGATCGACGACGAGTCAAGGGTCTTGTCGCTCAGCTCTTCAACTTGCCTGCTGACAAGGCGGAGGCTAGCACTGCGCTTGAGATCTGTGCAGGAGGTCGCCTGTACAATGTTGTCGTTGACTCAGCCGCCACTGGTACAGAGCTCCTTCAGAACGGCAAGCTCAGACGACGTGTCACCATTGTCCCCCTAGACAAGATCTCTGCATCAAGAGCGTCGCCCGATAAGGTGAATGCTGCACAGAGGCTAGCACCGGGCATGGTTCATCTGGCTCTCACGCTGATCGGATACGATCACGAGGTGGAAAAGGCAATGGAGTTTGTTTTCGGCAACACTCTCATCTGTGCCGATGCTACCACTGCTAAAACTGTGACCTTCAACCCTTCTGTCCGCCTGAAGAGTGTCACCGTAGAAGGCGATGTTTACGACCCTAGCGGCACCCTTTCTGGCGGTTCTGCTGCGCAAGGCAGTGGCGTGTTGCTCACACTCCAGAAGCTCAATGCGATATCGCAAGAGCTTGCAGAGGAGGAGGAGAAGCTTGCGAACCTTGAGCGACTCATGGCCAAAGAGGCGCAGAAGATGCAATCTGCGAAACAGATCAAGCGAGAGCTCGACTTGAAAGCCCATGAGATCAGTCTCGCAGAGGGCCAAATTGCGTCCAACTCGTCAAGCAGCATCATTGCATCAGTCAACGAGATGAAGGAGACTGTTGCAGCGCTGAAGACGAACATCCAGGAAGCCAAGCAAAGGCAGTCAGCGGCTGAAGCCGACGTCAAGAGGATTGAGAAAGACATGAAGGACTTCTCGGCCAACAAGACCGGCAAACTCGACCAACTTCAGAAGGAAGTTGAGAAGCTCAAGAAGTCTCTGTCTAAGGCCCAAGGAAGCATCAAGCCACTGCAGCAGGAGATGCGTGATGCTGGTGTCGACAGCGAACAAACAGGAAGCGATCTTGCTGCCGCCCAAGAGGAGCTGCAAGACTCCAAGACTACGCTCGATGGCCACACAAGCGAGCTGCAAGGCCTCGAGTCTGAACAAAAGACCGCAAAGGACCTGCACGATGAAGCGCAAGCATCTCTGAACGATGAGCGTGCAAAGCTTTCAGGCTTTGACGCTGAGCTGGCCGACCTTGATACTGCATCAAAACGTAAAGCTCAACAAATCTCTGATGAGAAGCTTGAGGCTCAGAAGCTGGGCCACGCTATCGACAACTTCTCAAAAGCACAACAGGCTGCTCAAGCCACGCTGTCAAATATGGAGAAAGAGCACGACTGGATCCACGAGGCGGCCTCCTCTTTTGGCAAGCCTGGAACGCCGTACGACTTCTCCAGCGCGAACATGGGTGAGGCGAAGTCAAACCTCAAAAATGTGACAGAGCGCTTCCAAGGAATGAAGAAGAAGATCAACCCTGCGGTCATGGCGACTATCGACTCTGTGGAGAAGAAAGAAGCCAGCTTGAAGCAGATGATGCGCACAGTCATCAAGGACAAGAAGAAGATCGAAGAGACGATCGAGAGCTTGGACGACTACAAGCGTGAAGCTTTGCACAAGACTTGGTCGAAGGTCAACGAAGACTTTGGTCTGATCTTCAACGATCTCTTGCCTGGCAACACAGCCAAGTTGGATCCTCCAGAGGGCAAAGAGATCAGCGACGGTCTGGAAGTCAAGGTCTGCTTGGGCAAGGTCTGGAAGCAGTCGCTGACGGAGTTGTCTGGTGGTCAGAGGTATGTTTCCCACGCTTCCATTCACGTTCTAAGTTCCAAACTAACAATGCCTCCAGATCTCTCATCGCCCTATCCCTCATCCTCTCGCTGCTCCAATACTCCCCAGCACCCATGTACATTCTCGACGAAGTCGACGCCGCTCTCGATCTCTCCCACACTCAGAACATCGGTCGCTTGATCCGCACGCGCTTCCGCGGCAGTCAATTCATCGTCGTCAGTTTGAAGGACGGCATGTTTACGAACGCGAATCGGATTTTCAGGACGAGGTTCATGGATGGCACGAGTGTGGTCCAGGCTCTCACGCCGGCGGATATGAAGTAATGATATGATGGGGAGTGCCGAGGGGTGTATATGAGGCGTAAATTGCTGGAACTGGATAGGTCCATTGGGGCATGATTGATACCTTGGGAGTGGGGTTTTTCGTA
>Ga0265797_10009756_pt1 | contig 12354 bp, 6 predicted proteins | sample P2T30metagenome_FD_192433 | JGI IMG/M metagenome (GOLD analysis project Ga0265797, IMG submission 192433) | Plant litter microbial communities from East Loma Ridge, Irvine, California - P2 T30 | ecosystem: Environmental > Terrestrial > Plant litter > Unclassified | place: USA: California... | reverse complement strand
TGTTAGATGAACGCCCTCTTCGACCAGGTATGATGCTGCTGAGTAGGCCCGTGAAAGCCGCGAGTTCTTCTTCCCGAGGCGCCCGCACGCACAAAGCGCACTGATCCCGTTGTGCAAACGAGTTGCTGTAACTAGCGACAGCAACTTTGTCCATGCTTAGCCCATCAATACGTGCTCTTTGCAGTATGTTCATCGTCTTGACATCTGCAAAGGCTGCAGCGTAATGTACAACCGAGAAGCCGCAATAGTCGATAGTACTTAGTGGAGCTCCAAGATTGATTAAGAGGGAAAGAGCAAAGTAGTTGTTGAAGTCTACCGTGTTAATTAGAGCTGTCCTGCCAGCATAGTCGGGCTCGTTGAGCGTTGCACCGCGCTGCAAGAGCTTCTCGAATGGACCGGGTAAAGATCTCATGGTAGCGTACATGATCGGAGTGATCCTTTTGTTGTCCCTGGCGTTGATATTGGCGCCGGCCTGGATCAGTATGTCCATGATGTGCTCCGGTTCCGAAATAAGGTATATGCATCGCATTAGTACAGTCCATCCATCGATGTCGTGAATATTAACATCTGCTCCATGGTCTATCAGTGCTCTACAACATGTTGCCGACTCGGACCGCAGAGCCCATTGTAACGCAGATCTACCGCGTTTGCAAGTTGCATTTATGTCCGCCCCAGCTTTTAGCAAGACCGCGATGGCCCCAACATTGGCGCAAGTAGCGGCCCAATGTAGTAGAGTAGCGCCCCACGTGTCACGACGGAGGACGAGATCCCTTGAGCTGAGCTCAGTATGATGAGCCAGCTGTGTGTTTTCGTGGCGGGAGATAAGATCGTGTAGAGCGGTCAAGCCAAGATCATCGTACACGTCTTCGAGTTCAGGGCGATCAATCAAATTGTTGAAGATGTTGCTCTCAAGCTGTTTCAGCCAGAACAACTCGGCCGATGTACTGGGGTTCAGAAATTAGCCGTAGTCCTTATTTAGGGTGCTCAACCCACATTCCACTGTCATCTCGAAAGTTGACGTCCGCTCCACATTCGAGCAACATGAGGCAAATGTCCTCTCGGTTCTCCAAGATAGCCATCTGATATCATCAACATATGCATGCTCAAGGTCTAAGATGTGAACATACAGTGAACAGGTTCTGTCGACCGAAGAATATATCGAATGGTCGAACGTCATGTACTTGCATGACGCGACGGAGATCCAAGAGGGTTTTGTGCTGCATAACCAAGAACAACGAGGCATGTACGTTCGAATCTTCAATGACGCGTGGTATCCTGAGAGTCCAAGTGCCGCTAATGCCAGACAAAACTTGCCAAGAGGCCGCAATGTTGATGCCAGATTTCATGAGCCAGCTTGGAAGGACGTACGATATCCTTACTGAGCCTGACCGATTCGCTTCGTCGTGACAATCTCGCACATTGCAAGCCCTGTGGTTGAGAATTGGTGTCCCAGTGGACTTCACAAAGACAACACCAATGAAGCTGCGAAGCCACTGGGGCGTAGTACCTTTGAAAGCCACGTGACACTGGCATGGACATCGGAGACGACAACGTCGACTGATTGGTTTTGTCTCGATCCTGATGTAGGAGTCGGACCGAACTTGGCCACCGCCGACCATGTCTTGAGGCTTTTTCAGTGTTATTCGATCACCATGAATACAAGCAGCCCGTTCTATGGATGTTGCGACCGAAGATCTTTCGATACTGCCTTCCGATACGAGATGAGTATTTTCCGGTTCGATGACTGAGACTCGTTGGATGCTCGTGTATAGTTTAGGCAAGGTGCGTCTACCGGTGTGTCAGAAGGGCTGGGATCGCGAAAAAGTAACCCACAGTTGTGCAACGTTTAGAGCCAGTCCGATGTTGACTTTGATAGAGAGAAGTCCCTGTTGCAGACCGTCGATCTGCTGCTGAGCTTCACCTATGACTTCTCTCCACTTGGCTCGGCGTCGGAGTCTTGGCTGGTTTCTATCAGACGTCCAATATTCGTCTCGCAACACCTCATTGCCGAGATAACGGTCAAAGCTGTCCAGCTGGTCTGCCGCTCTCTGCAGTAATCTTGCAAGTTCCGTGAGGACTTCGTCCGGTACATCTCCCATATTCAGGACGGATTTGAGGAGGGTTAGGGTGGCTGTGAAGTCGTTGACCTCGTTGAGTGCCGTGACGACGTAGAAAGGCGTGCCCCGAAGCCCCCATAGCCTTGTCAGCGAAGATCCCGTGAGCGTTGCGGCCCCGATAAGCGTGATGATGCTGGCAACGAGTCCGATAGCCTCCATGATTAGGATGTGATATATCTCAAGCTTTGAGTAAGGCGACTTTCGAGGGGGAAGTCATATCGTTGACGAAGTGCAGGCGCATAGAGGTGGGTGGCGGAGTGCAGACGAGATGCAGTCGCACGGCTGAGCAGTCAGCCCCCGTTGAGCCATCCAACCATGCAAAGCGCAGGGCCACCACTCTACTGCCAAACATCTTCGGCAACAGATGCGGAGTAATGATGAAGAGATGGGGAGGCGCAAGGCTTTGTATGGCTGGAACGGGGCCGTCGCGCGCCGACGCTGATAGATCAAGGCAAGCCAGCTGAGAGGGGCATATTGTGGAAGTATACGCAGTCCTATCCTAACACTGAAAGCTCTGGGAACCACTATACAGACCCTCAGATCGTTGTCAGCGAAGTCCAATTCCTCTCTGGCTCTTTCGGCGCGTCACGACGTGTGTTACGCGTGGACTCTGCAGACAAACGCATAGAAGTGTATGACCCTAGGCAAAGCATAGAAAGGACACACGGTCGGCGACGTTGTCCATGTGCGCTGCCTGAGATTGCATACTGATTGGGGAATCTCACGAGTGTGGCACGAAGGTTGGGTGGAACGGTACCACGGTAGGGGAGGGGAACGTGTTGGTACACGCTCATGATCAGATCACCGAGATATGTCCGGACCGCCCCATCTCCGAAGAACTGATGGAATCACGCAATTCGCGCTAGCATCACTTTTTGGATGCAACAACGCGACAAGCCGCGCATTTCACTTTCTCGCCCGAGAAATGGACCGGAACAGGCCAATCATGACGGCAACGGAGTATGGCGAATCTGTAGTTGCTCGCCTCGGTCCTAGATTTGCCGATGTCGCTGGACCGTCTAGACTTTTTGTGCTGGCCAGTCCAGCACGCAATCCTCACCCACATCCCCCACGGTGAAGCGTCAAGGAGGGTGTCGTCTGCTCTCTCACCTCCATAAGTGCTTTAGAAACACGTGTAGAGACATTCATCCTCACACGTACACTAGACATGCACTTCCAACAGAATGAGTCTGCTGGCCCCGGCGCCGAACAGCAGCAGCCCAAGAAGTTTGTTGAAAAGTCGTCCAGCCTGCCATTCGGGCAAGACCTCGATCTTGGCTCCATCAGCGGGCCGACGTACCTCACGGCGCAGACACTCGTCCAGCAAGTCGCATACACGCTCTCCGACAAGATCTTCGCCTACTCCGCCGAGTCGTTCGACCTGGACGTCGCAGTCAAGCACTGGCAGGAGACGGGCGAAAAGAACGCCTTTGGCTATGCGACGGGCGTCTCTTCGCTGGAGACAAGGACGGGCGCGGGTGCCCTTGCGCTGGGCTACATCTTCTCCAAGGACTTCGACCCGAAGAAGCGCCACATCCCCCAGTCCATTGTCGCCTCCTCAGCCACGCTCAACTACCTGCGCGCCGCTCTCGACCAGCTGGCGCTCCTCTACTCCGTCTCCAATCCGCTCACCGCCCACATCGCCGCTGTCGACTACTCTGCGAATTCAAGCGTCGGGCTGGTAACCGACTATGTCTCCTCCCTCACACTGGCCGAGGACCTGGGTCTTGGTCTCGTGTGCAGCCCCTCTGTGTTCGAGGCTCAACACATGGCTCTGTTCGCCACGCTTCTCTCGAGCATCCTCCCTACAATTCACACATACGATGGCATCAGCGTCGGCAGGGAGACTGCCAGGCTCGTGGACACGCTAGACCAGAGCAGGCTCCACAACAGCTACCAGGCCGTCTTGAAGGCCGTCTCTGAGGTCGACAAGAAGCACTCGGACCATGCTGGTCGCGCAGTCCGCCTCCTCGAAGCCTTCAACGACGAGTTCGGCGAGGACTACAAGCTATTTGACTACTATGGTCACGAGGCGCCCGAGAGCGTACTGGTTGTATTCGGTACGGTTGAGGCCTCTCTGACCGCCCAGGTTGCCAATGCGCTCTCCCAAGACGGCGACAAGGTTGGCGTCATCAACGTCCGTGTCTATCGACCTTTCGTTGAGGAGGCATTTCTCGAAGCTCTTCCCAAGAGCGCTCGCCGCGTGTCTGTCCTCGGCCAGGTCAAGGATGAGGCTGCTGTTTTCGACTCGGCTGAGTACTCCAAGTTATACTCTGACGTCTTGGCGGCTATTCAGTTTGCATTCGACCGCAACATCGAGGTCACAGACGTGAAGTACTCGCGCGAGCAGGTCTGGACACCAAGCAACATACTCGATGTTTTCCGCCAAATTCATGGCGAGAAGACCCAAAGCGAGGTGCGCTCGTATGTCAACATCCTCAACACTGCGGACGTGAAGCAGTACACTTTCTGGAACCTGGACGACTCCGCTGCCGCCACTGCGCCTGTTGTCCTCGGCAAACTTCTGTCATCTGACTCGTCCAAGAATGTCTTCGTCCGCAACGGCCATGACAATCTGGTGCAAGGTGGTGTGTCTCGCACTGATATCCGCAACGCCGACTACACCATCGAGGCTCCGTACTCGGTTGAAGAAGCTGATGTTGCGTTTGTTGGAGATGTCAGCGTCTTGAACTCCTTCGATGTATTGAACACCGTCAAGACGGACAGCTCAATCATCATTAAGCTATCGGGCGTCAAGGATGAGGACATCGAGAAGAAGCTTTCCCCTGCGTTTCGCAAGGCGCTCGTGGACAAGGATGTTCAGCTTTTCGTTCTCGACCCTGCTCTTTCTGAGGCTGTCAGTGAGGATGCTACCTTTGAGTCATACTTGATGCAGCTAGCTTTCTTGAAGGTCGCCCGTGAAGATCTTCTGACCTCGAGTTTGTCCAAGCTGGCGGCCATCAATGGCAGCTCCGAGGTGTTTGAGAAGCTTTCCCAGCAGCTCGAGACTGCTCTCCGCGAGGTCGAGGTACCTGCTGCGTGGGCTACAGTTGAAGAAGATGTTCAGCCTCAGACTTTGCCATCTGACATCAACGTCAACAGTTTTGCTGCATTTGACCGCAACGAGACTGAACACCCCAATCTCCTCAAGGACTGGAAAATCGCAGCCAAGGGCCTTGCCTTCAAGGAGGCTTTCGGAACCAAAATTTCCCTTCGACCCGATCTTGGCATCAAGACTGGTGTCGTTACTGTCAAAGAGCACCGTCGTCTTACCCCGCTCACCTACGACCGCAATATCTTCCATATCGAATTCGATCTCGGCAACTCTGGCGTCACGTACGCTATTGGAGAAGCACTCGGTATCCACCAAGAGAACGACAAGACTCATGTCGAAAAATTCATCAAATGGTACGGCCTCAACCCCGAAGAAATCGTTGAGGTTCCTTCGCGTGAGGACCCAGACGTCCTAGTCAACCGTACAGTCTACCAGTCGCTGCTCCAAAACGTTGACATCTTCGGTCGCCCACCTAAGCGCTTCTACGAGGCCCTCGCCGAGTTCGCCGACGACGAGCGCGAGAAGCGCGAGCTGCTCCAGATCCTCAGCGCGGAGGGTGCTTCTGAGTTCAAGCGCCGCTCCGAAGTCGACACCATCACCTACGCCGACATCCTGCTCGAATTCCCGTCCGCCCACCCGTCCTTCCACGACATCGTGCGCATCGTCAGCCCGATGAAGCGCCGCGAATACTCCATCGCCTCCTCGCAGCACGTCACACCCACCAGCGTCTCCCTGCTCATCGTAACTGTCAACTGGGTGGACCCCAAGGGCCGCGACCGCTTCGGCCAAGCAACACGCTTCCTCAACAGTCTACCCATCGGCGCGCCCGTAACCGTCTCCGTCAAGCCGTCCGTCATGAAGCTACCACCCAAGACCACCGCGCCCATCATCATGGCCGGCCTCGGAACCGGCCTCGCGCCCTTTCGCGCCTTCGTCCAGGAGCGCGCCTACCAGAAACAACAAGGCCACGACATCGGCGAAGTCCTGCTGTACATGGGTTCCCGCACGCAGCGCGAAGAGTACCTCTACGGCGAGGAGTGGGAAGCGTACCAGGACGCTGGTGTCATTACACTTCTTGGCCGCGCGTTCTCGCGTGACCAGCCGCAGAAGATATACATCCAGGACCGCATGCGACAAACACTTACGGATATTCGTCGCAGCTACTTGGAGAAGGAGGGCAGCTTTTATCTTTGTGGGCCCACGTGGCCGGTGCCGGATGTTACGAATGTGCTTGAGGAGGCGATTGCTGTGCAGCACAAGGCGAAGAATCCGGGGGCGAAGAAGGTGGATAGTCGTAGGGAGATTGAAACGTTGAAGGATGAGGGGAGGTATGTGCTTGAGGTGTATTAGAGTGGTTGGTGGTAGGAGGGAGTGTGGGAGTGGTTGGACTGAGCACAGACAAATGCAATTGAGGTTTGAGAACTGCAGACGAAGGTGCTTGTTTCAATATGACGTTGTTCTGAGATACTGGCGTGGGTGCATGTGTCGAGCGCATAAGAATTTAGGCTCCACTGACATAACCTCAAGTGCACGTTATATCGGAAATTTCCCGCAGATTCTTCCAATCTTACGCAGACACCATTGCGCAATTGTTCCTTAGCCATTCGACATTGCGTTGGACGTGTGTGCCAGTATTGTATGAAGTAGTTCGGCCATCACCGGGAAACTTGCAGGGTCATATCGTGTCATCCCATCGCTGATGTCGAGATCAAGACGCTCCTTCGTCTCGCCATTCGCAGTTTTGATTGTACTTACTTTCCTGTCGCAAGGCCTGGTAGGATGCTTACTCTGCGGCAAAGACATGAGACTATAGAGAAATTTGCATGGACATTTGGACCGCGAAGAGCGCTCTTTCGTGCTGGATCTTCGCAGACTGAGTCGAGGAACCGTGTTCTTCGATTTGTCCTGATCGATTTACAAATTATGCTTTTGGGTACTGTTCGAATTACGGCAATCGGGTGGGAGATTGATGGACATTTCAGAAGACTACAATCACGCGTTCGAATAATGTCCCGAGAAGACACGTCGCGGAGCGTTGATACGCCGAAGATAGTGCTACGCATAGCACAGCCAGACGTATCGCAGGCAGTGTTCAGCCATGCGTGGCTACTGACGTATTGCGATGGGCTTCGAAAGGGGTAGGTCGTCACGGCGAGATCGAGTCTCGTATCCTCTTACCGCCTACCAGGGCATCTGCCGCTACGGTTCACGCGTCTTTCTAGGTGCTCAATAATCATTTGTGAGTAGGAGTCATTGTGAATCGGAGAGCTGATGTGTCCCGTGGTTCCCCAGTCGTGGTGTGAGCGAAAAGGAGGACTGAAGTTCTTTCAGTACGAGTTGAAGAACCAGGATGGGTTCCGGCATCCATGCAGTTCTTTGATCCGTGCTGATGCATACCTCTGGTGGCGTGGCGGGTGGACTAAGCTCAATACGACCATTGATAATGAAAAGACCAACACTTTCCCGGATCGACACACTATCTTCTGCCTGAAGGCTTCGTATGATTTGACAAAGTCGAGGTCTGAAACATCCAGATTTGAGGTTTTTACATGCCGCTGCGATGGACGCGGGAATCGCGCACTGTCAGCCGATGCTTGAGCAAATGCTTGAGCGGAGGGCTCAGCCGCACAGGGATATGTTATTTAGAAAACATGCGAAGTGATGATGTCTCGAAACCTCGAAGCAAGGTCGTCATTGAATGACAACGCCACATCCATCGAATGACGTTGGCAGCGCCTTGTGACCTTTACAGCCGAGTGAGCGCAGGACTGCCGAGAACAGTGAAAGGCCCAGTAGTCAAGACTATGAGAGAACGCACTTCCCTTGTCATGAAACGATACTCTTTCCTCGTCGTCACATTGATCTCACGTATTCTGGAACTCTTCGTGCTGTGAACGGAGTGGCTATTTGCGGAACGAGGTGATCTTGCTGTGTGGATATTCGCTAGCGCACTCAAACTATTTATCAGCCCCTTTTGTGCTGAATTGGCTGTTGATGAAAAGCTTCGTTTCGCCTGTAGCTATGAGTATCCACCGCCATGCAACACCTTCATGACGCGTCGCGCAGGTCTTGTGCAGCGTTTCTGTTCCCACGGAGCCCAGTCCCGCCTAGGCATTGCCTGCAGTACTGACCCCACGTCGACAGCGATAGCGTAGCTTCGGAGCACTCTAGTGTCCTGCATGCATTCCCGGCAACTAAGCCCCAAGATCGAATGGGAAGGTCGCGGACCTCACTGGTACTTGCAGGTTTCGATGTATCTCAGGCTGGCTTCGACCATGATAAAACCATGACTGACGCTCGATAGATGAGAAACGTCGAGTTGGAGGGAGTGAACATGATGTACGCTTTCGCATCGAACCCGCACGCTCATCTTATCTTCCGGCGGATGCATTCGAGTAGCAGAGGAGAAGCTGGAGCTCCGAAGAATACAGAGACTGCCCGTCATCCTGGGCTAAGAAAGAGAGGTGCGTACTACTTGCTTGATGGTTTGATCGGGTCTTGACCATGACAGGCGCTGTGACCAGGTCACAAACGTTCGAACGCCTTGTTGCGAAGAAGCCTTGCGTTTCCGCCGCCGCCGCCCAAACAACATTCAGTGAGGGACCAGAAGTAAAGGAACGAAGTGAAGGAGACATGAAAGTCAAAATTGAACGCTGCGATACATCGATCAGCGCTCAGTCGCAAACCGCCACCACAACCACATCTATCAGGCAGTTGAGTTCGCACAAAGCATCAAAAGTCCCTGCAGCTTCGATGAAAAAGACCAGGCTGAGTGCCAAAGATCTGAAAAAGTCCTGCTCTGCATCGGGCGAGGCTCCTGGCTCTCAGCTGCAAACGAGACATCGACCAGATCTCGTGAGCGGTGTGACTTAGAGCTGGGAGGAAGGGGCCTACAGTCACCGTCTCTTTTACTGTACTATCAAAAGGCGCATGCCGTCAACCTCACCGAGTTGCGCAAAGGAGCAACAACCCATCATCAACCGTGAACGTACAGCCAGTATTGTCCACGACCATGTCGATGCCGCATGCCTCAGTTCCTGTTCTCTAAAGGCCACAATCATTGATCAATGAGATGCAACGGAGAGACTGTCCAGAAGCCAAATCTCCGCTGCCTCTGGTGTGTGTGACAGTGCGAGCTGGAGATGACTCTGTGGTTCTCAACTCCAAGACAGACAGCACGTCGAGCTCGTGAGGTCCGAGGGTGGCAAGAAAGGACGTGAAGGATCATGCAGACCCAAAACTCAAGACGAAAACGAAGGGAAGGCTGTAGTGGTTCCAAGAATCGTGGTGGCGCATAGTATGTAGTTTTCATCGATTGCGGCAAGCAATGGATGCGCTCTTATTCATCGACCACAATTGAGATAACTATGATCCGTGGATGAAGATGAACACGTTCGCTGAACATTTATGGCACCGTCGGAACGATTCAGGCGCCGCCATTACTTGGACGCGGCTGCTGATTAGGTAAAAAGCACTAACTTTTTCGGGCCGAATGGAACATCACATCGTCGAACGCGAATGCACAGCATTCCTTCAATCATTGTGGTCTTTCATACCGTGACTTCGCGCCTCAAAATGATACGTCCCTTATAACCAGAGTGCGTCTTCTACTTGTTGTGCTGAAGTCCCTCGCATTCCCATCTTTCAACGACGCGTGGCGTCGCAGGAACCGTTGCGCGATGACTGAGCAGCAGAAGCACAAGCACGGCAACTCTGAGCATGTTGACAACCTCGGTACTCAAATTCCCATCAGAATCCGTGCTACATTCACTTTTAGGTGTCTTCGCGCGATATTCGGCGGGTGCACGATCGGAAGAGGCTGACTCAAAGTAGCACGTTCCAATCGTTCACACATACAGGGCACATTTGTTGGATGTCCACCCTTTACCGCAAAATATCATGTCATACATGCGCGCAAGATCATCTTCATTCATTTTATCATTTCAACGCCTAAGAGACTAGTGGCCAATCATATGGTGGCTACCTAATAGCGCGCACTTGTCGGTGTCAAGAAGTAAGCGACAATCAGGCACCATGCATCTAAGCCAACAGTCCACCGCACCTAAATTCCAAGAAGAACCACCCTGAAATGCAGTTCTGTAATCAAAGAATCCTCGAAGGACATCTTGTTGCCCTTTCGATCACACGACTTCCTGGAAACAACTAGCCTATGCCACCGGAGAGTCAACGACGTCGATTCTGCTGAGTCCTGCCACCTGAGCGCTTGCCGGACGCAGCCTGTGCGCGCTGCCGACCGAGGTTGACCTCGTCCTCGTCCTCGTCCCCGTCCTGGCCACCGAGACCGTTCGTGAGTTCATCGGACTCATATCCAGCCAGGTGAAGCTCGTTAGCGCCGGGAAGAGTCTGTCGCTTGATCCTACTACGTCCAGTCAGGTATGGGGACGCCCGGCGGCGCTTGCGCGAGATGGAACGGGTGTCCTCAGGCAAGCTCGGCGGAGGAGTAATGGCTTGGCTATGGTACTGTGGCTGATCGTAGTAGGCAGGCTGCTGGAAGACTTGGGGAGAGTGAGGTTGGCCATGAGGATGCCGGCCATCGGCACCAGGATGACCGTATCCACCGTTGGAGCCAATCATGCTATAGGGACTGTGACCTTTGCTGTAATTGATGGCACCGCGGGGCTTGTAGGCGTTGTTGTAGCCGCCAAAATACAGCTCATGCGGGGGGCGGGTGCAGCAGGACCCCATGGGGCAATTGACGGGTGGGAGCCAGAGCTGTACATGCCATCCTGTGGCTCTCCATGATACTGGTGGTGGTACTCCTGCTGAATTTGCTGGGTGTAGTGCTGCTGCTGGGTATACTGCTGCTGGTGCTCGTACTGCTGCTCAGAGGAATACTGGTGCCGAAGCTGCTCGGTGGATGCTGCCGCGCGATACTTCTGCTTCTTGCGATATAGAGGGGCAGATGTGTAACGAATCGAACCGGCGCCGCCGCCAGGAATTTGGCCATTAACATTGTTGTCATCTCGGTCTTGGCCTTGGTTCTCTGTGCTATTCTCGCTCTCGTCCTCCGAAGCGGGATCGGTTTGCAAGATGTGGCTAACGTCTTCCGGGTTCTTCTCTAGCGGGCGGCCATCCATCAGACCTGTGTGTGGGTCAGTCATGGTCCATCGAATTTGCAAAGACATTACTTACGTCGGTTGCGGATGTGGGGAGCGTATTCTAGCTCCCAATTATCAAGGAGCATATCTTCGATGACAACAAAGTCGGTGATGACCAGTTGAGGCTTGATGTCACCCGTGTTCTGAATGCGGAGCTCGACGGCTTCATACAAGGCCTTTGCCAGCCACTTCTTCTCAGGCGAGCTCTTGGCGAGCGACAAGATGGCCTTTAGAACGGCTGGTCCCCAGCACATGGGATCGTACTCACGCTTGTCAGAACGCTTGCCACTACCGGACCGCTTCGAGACAGGATGGTGGCACTTTGGGATCCACTTCTTGATGAACTTTCGGCCCCACAAGCCCTCGATCTCGCGGATGAGCGCCTTCTTCGCTTCCGGGTCGTCCTTGCTTAGCTTTGTCTTTGCGGATTTGTTCTTGGATGGGGGCTGTTGCTGCTTGGGGGTGAAGGACTGGTCATGGCTATTGTCGCGGTCGGCAGAAGGCTGCTGCTGAGCAGCTTCGCGGTGCTGGCTCACATTAGATGGGCCACCGTTGCCGGTATCCTCTAGCAAAATAGGACGGGGGATGTGGCCATCCTACACTTGTTCAATACAACAACAACCGAGCAGTGGGAGAGAAGACTTACTTGGTGCAGGTAGCGGCTGTCATCCCAGCGGAGAAGCGAGTTAGTCACCAAGCGACCGTTCATGTTGCCGCACGCCAGCTGCGGCTGCGCGTTGTTGTTGAGGAACGGAGCGGGAACCACAATTGCGCTGCGCCGTGGAGGAGTGGGCGAGAGGGACGGGATTGGTGAGCGGTCTTCGACGATCGTAGAATATGGGCTCGAGAGACCCTCCAGAGAGTAGTAGTGATCCAGCTTGTCTGTTGTCTATCTCAAAGATGAGTACCACAGCTTGGCAGGTTAGGGGCGTCTGATGTCAGCCTGGCACCTCAGTTCATACGTTACACTGTGAACTGCACCTCACGTGACTCTATTAGTCACCTGCTTACTCATCTGGTTGTGTATATACTCGCTCGCTGTAGCTCTCTCAATACAACAACC
>Ga0265797_10009755_pt1 | contig 12356 bp, 17 predicted proteins | sample P2T30metagenome_FD_192433 | JGI IMG/M metagenome (GOLD analysis project Ga0265797, IMG submission 192433) | Plant litter microbial communities from East Loma Ridge, Irvine, California - P2 T30 | ecosystem: Environmental > Terrestrial > Plant litter > Unclassified | place: USA: California... | reverse complement strand
GCGGTTGGGGATGTTGGGGAGCGTGGGGATGGGTGGGTGGGGAGGGAAGGTGCGATGGTACGATGGTACTGCATGGGGCAAGCTAGTCAGGTGCCCTGTGGGAACCATTCATAGTGAGGGTGTTGCGGATGGGTGTGGTGAGCGCTTTGCGAAATGTGTGTGCAACTATGGTATGCTAGTTGGGGAAGTCTTCGGCGTGTATACGCGATAGTCAGACTGGTAGTGCTTTCCAGGTGTCGCGGTGTGGGCTTTTTGCGAGGTGTTGGGAACTACGGTCGCTACCAACCAGGCTTCATATATCGCGGACATCATTGGGTAGTCGGCAAACGCTATTACCGGAGAACTTCCAGTCGCTTTGCATAGTCATGGTATGCTCCACGGATAGCTTTGGGCGGCATGATTGCGATGGTCGCGCGGGTTGTATTCTCCAGATGTGGGTATGTGGGTTCTCTGAGAGGTGAGGTGAACCATTGTCGCTGCCAGCCTGGCATGAGATATCAGATACGCTATTGGACGGCTAGAGGGTATCTCTTTCTACACGCGTCCAATTTGAAGAGCTTTGGTATGCATTGTGGGTGCGATAGATCTAAGTGGTTGAGCGAGACAAGATTCCAAGGGTAGCGAAGAGGATTCCGAAATTTGTGCCCACAAACACCACCAACAAAGTTCCGTGCGTTACCGCAGCAGAAAGTGAGAATTTCTCTATATAAACCTCTTCATCCTTCCCAAGTACTTACAATATTCCATCTTCAACCCAAGACTTCTACAACAAAGTATCTTAAAGTCAAAAATCGAAGCAAAATGCCTGCTCTCACCACATCCGTAAGCAATTCATTTTACAACTGTTTCATGAAGTATGAACTAACATGCCTGGTTCCTTCTCAGACCACCCCGGCAGGTTTTACATATACCTCCGTCATCCTGCCTCCCCCCGGGTCCCCCATCCCCCAGATGACCGTCGCCGACGAGCCTTCCGAGGCTACCTGGCCCACTGTCACTGCCTGGTCCACCTCCGTCATCCTGCCTCCCCCCGGGATGCCCGTCCCCATGACCACCATCGCCGACGAGCCTTCCAAGGCTACCCCCACCGCTGCCCCAGCTGTCACCGAGGACAGCACTGACGCTACCACAGTCATTGTGGAGACAGACGAGGCTTGGGAGGCCAAGCTCCTTGAGGACATGAAGGTCGCTGTAAGTCATACTTCGAATGGGCTTGATGTGGTATCTGCTGACGATCGTCTAGTCGATGAAGCGGACCCAGCGCAAGGAGAACAAGAAAAGGTGCGGCAAGAAGCGGTGCCATCCTTGCGCCATGATGTAGGCTGTCTACGTTGGCGAGGTAGAACTGGTTGGGAGGGATAATGGAAGGAGGTCCCGTTAGTTGTCAGATTTCTTTTGTCAGCCGCCTTGAATTCATATCTTTTGTACCACTGAGAAGCTTCTTCCATATGACTGATATCGTGAGCTTGATCGTTGGTGAAGGTGAAGGTTGTGGCCATCGGCCGGGATGCCAGTTGGCCAAAGAGAAGGCCCCACGAAGCTAGCGTCGCTTACTAATGCTGCTGCCTGATACTGTGCACCTGGCTTCCAAGGTTGCAACACCTCCGGCGGTCACTCCGCATCAAACCATGGCAAAGCTCACTGATTTATCCAACGAACTGCTTTATTCTATTGTCGCGCATCTTGAAACCGGTCGCTGGTCGGATGTCAGAGCACTATGGCAATTATGCAAAACATCCCGCGCGCTGGCAGGTGTTGCGCAACCAGCGCTCTACACCTGCGTGGTACTAGGACAGTCGATGCCCGAGACCATGAGATCTCTTGAGCTCTTCTTGCGGACCTGTGTCGAACGGCCCAAGCTCGCAAAGAAGACGCGATCGCTCACTTTACATTACCATCGACCTGCCCCGTATGAAGGACCTGACCTTATGCGCCATCCCACTTTCTCAGAATTCTCGAAATTATGGCAAGTTCAGAATTTCGATAGCGAGCGGAACGTGTTGTATCAGACGCTTGTGTTATACACACTTCTTTGTCTGCCCAATCTACGACATCTTCGTATGGATACACACAATCTGCCTCCTCGCGGACTGCTGCAAGGGATGCATGCGATGAGAGCTTCGAGTGACGCCTTCCTCGCTAGGTTGGAGACGTTCCATTTGTAAGTCTCACCAATTCCTGCGCATGTCGCTCTCGCTCAACAAGCTACAGGCACAAGCATTTCGATAACGAGCCAATCAACATAGTTGACTACATCCCGCTCCTTCGATACCCATTGTTCATTTCATTCTCTACGGAGATCGAAGTATCGGACGGTAATGATGTTCATCCTGCCACGAACTTACTCACACCATCGGCGATTGAATTGTGGTGGAGTCTTGGGCCACTCGCTACAATGCGACAAGCTCTAGAGGCATGTCCTCGCTTGGAAACATTCAAGTTCGTCGTCCCAGATGACAATCGTCATGGGGGTATGTTGCCAGTCGACATAGGCAGCCAGCCCCTCGTCACGCCACGAGATCTGGGAATCGCGCTACTGGAAAAGCATAAAGCAACTCTAAAGACCCTGGAATTGCACTTCAACAGCTATTACGATATGCGCAGTGCGGAGTTTCAAGAAGACATGGAACTGTACGGCAAAGACTCATACCACTACGTGTACCCCTCGTTCCGCGATTTTGAGGTGCTATCGCACATAAGGATCCAGTTCGAGAAACTTACCACTCTCTGTCACTTACCGGCGTCGTTAAAATACCTAAAGTTGCAGGGTTGCCATTTCGACGAAAACTTGAATGAGGATTGCCTTCGCGGTATGCTAAGGCTGAAGGACACATGGTGCCCGCTGATCGAGCAGCTGCATCTTCAAGGCTTTAATGTATCAGAAGCCATCGGCATGATGCGGGAAGTTGCGAAATCCTTGGATTTGCGGATGTCTGAGTTCCTTGGCAGAGGTCTTGTCTGGTTCCCGAACCTCTGATCTGACATGGAGATTCGTTGTGACATTTTTTGAGGGTGCATGGCTTCATGGTTGTTGCTGATATCTGAGATGTACTAAGGAAATATATAGGGGCCCAGAGCGAGCACAAGGGTTTCATAAGATACAGCTCCATTACGATCATATGTCGTGTTGTGTAATCGCGACTGTGCTTGGGTTCAAGCATCAAGATTTCTTTGAGAACGAAGAATATGCGAATTGGTACATTGTATAAGCTTGTCATCCAGCGAGGAGAGTGTGTAATACGTTGTTGATTAAAAGGCGCGGTCTGGCCTCTTACTAGGTATACGAAAGGTCTTCGTTAAATCAGACAAATCGAACCGGAAATCGAAGACATAACACGAATATAACCTTGTCTACAGTGAATTTCGTATCCAAGTGACTCCTGTGGCGCACAATTCGTATCTTCCAGCTCGCCTTAGTACGTATGGTATATCCAAGCGTTTCAGAACAGCGGCTTCTGCTTTTGCTTTGTTGACCTGAAAGCTCATGTGCATATGCTCCATACTCTTATACTTCTCAGATGGTGATGAGTCGACGGCTTTACCAGACCACCTCCCTTCTAGTTCTAACTCAGAGTGTTGATTCGACGTAGAGACGTCTAGATGGCACAGTTGCGGCGCCTTGCTCAGTATGTCGAGAAAGAGCTGGTGGCTCCAGGGGGCTGTATCGCCAAGATCTTCCAAGCCCAATTCACGCAGCGTCGAGCCTTGATGTTGTAATATTATTGGTAGACAGTCCGGGATGCCGTGCCATACTAGGCGCAATCTTTTGAGCGCCAAAACATTTCGCAGAAACTCTTCCAATATTGACAGTGAACGTTTTGTATCTTTCTTATCGTGTTCGTTGTAATTGAAGACGGCGACAGTCAAAGATTCGAGCCGCGGGACATAGCCAGTCAGCGATATCATCGGCAGCATAGATGAAGGATACAGGTTCAAATGGCCAAGATCAAGAACGCGGAGCAGGGACCAATCCATGCATCGATGCCACATGTCCATGTGTTGCGCGGTGTAGGCATAGTCTGCGAAACTCTCGCTCATAACCCACTCCTCAAGCGTGGGAAATCGATCTCCTTCTTTCCAATGAAAGTTTAAAGGGCCATGCGTGCAGTCTTTGAGACCGACGAGGGTTTTATCATGTATCGTTAGCTTACTGTCTTCGAAGCTCAGATCAAGCTTCTTGATGCTGTTGCCGAGCATCAGGTAACCTTTCAGAATTTCGAGCTCGCTGCGAAAACCCTCCAGGTGAAGGTTTTGGTCTGGTTCATCGTAGTAAACGCACAACCGGAGGGAGTGAAGCTGCGTTGACGAGAGTAGACGTCGATCCAGAGGCTTCCCTTCCCGCTCGAGATTCGTCACGTGCAGGCGAGCCATAGGATGCATCGTGTGAAGCAGGTGAAGAGCACCCTCTGGTATAGGTATGCTCGTGCCCCAGCTGTGCCAAGTTAGTATACGAGTGTATCACCAAGGGTCCTGCCCTACCTCAAAGACTGCAGGCCAGTCGTCATCGTCAACAATTCCTCCAGAACAGGCGCGAGCGCCTCATCGAAGAAGCCCTGATGGAATGCGCCGATCTCCAGATGTCTGACATGTCACGCGATAGATCTATCCTCATCCAGTATGCATTGCAGCAGGTTTTTAGTTACTTTCTGCAACCAAAACTCTTCCTGGACAACAATAGCTTCATCCATGTACAGATCGAGGGTTATGCCAGATTCTAGCTCGACGAGATCTAAATGGTCTTTTAGACGGATGCTACGAAAGAGTACCAGGTTGGATTCGTCGCGGCATACTCTGCACACATATCGTAGTGAATACAGCGATTTCGCATCGTCGTCGTGAAGCTATGCCGGCTTTAGTCGATTGCATGCTCGGCCAAACCATAAGGGCGCTTACTATCTCTACGATCATGCGAAATAATACCAATGGCAGACTGAGCAGATCGTGCGCTGGCATGGCTGATGTTGCGCGTACGAAGCTGCTGTTGGGGATTGCCGGGTCAGTTCGACGTCTGGTCTCCGAGGAGGTAGATGATGACCGACAGAAAGATTGTGTAGCTACTTGGGCGCGTCATTCAATGCATAAGATGCGCGCAAGAAGCTGATAGGCAAATTGGAGACATCGGCAGTTGTTCTGGGCTAAGGCATGCGACGTGTTAGAGGTGTGAGAGCTGACCGTTCACCACCGCGCTAGTCCTAGTCTGGTAAAGCGCAGACCCTACAAGCGCGGGGATCCACAACCCAATTTCACCCGTGGCCTTCCCGTCAGCGCTCCCTCACCATGACTGCTCTCCTTCCTGGATATCTAGCATGTGCTGCTCTTAGTGTCAAAAAGGATGGCAATCGCAAACTCTTTGCATGGCGTCTGATGCGATCTATCCGGTGGCCAGGTCCGCCCCGATCACGAACCACTCCCGCGGCCCGTCATGTCAGGCCTCGATCTTCCCATGGATGACTTGTGTGTCTGGCTGCATCTAAGTCATGCACCCGCTCATTAAAATGCCGGGGTACTTCTCGCTTAGTTTAGCGTTGCGCAATACACTAGCATGAGCTTTACGCTGTACAGAAATCCCTTTCGACATCTCCCGTCCCGACATCGAATATTCTCTCCATATATCCTCCCTTTGAAAGAGTCGATCGCTCACCGTTCGGCAGGCTCGAGTGGCTTGTGTCCTTTGGAAGGGTGCAAAATTATGACTATGCGAACTGCTACACCGTCGACAGGGTGGCGTTCATGAAGTTACGCAGTCTTTACTTGGGGTCCCCTCTATGTCTCGAAGGAGCTATCTCTTCACTTTTACTGTCCCGTTGAATTACCCACATTTGCAAGGCGGTTCTTCTGTTCAATATGATGCACCCGATCGAAACTGGACTGCAGATCTGGATAATCGCTTTGTCCGCCAGCTCCATCGCAATGTCTACTATTGCGGTCATCTTACGACTCGTTGCCAAGTACGTTCGCAAACGATTCGACGGCAGCGACTATTGCATTATTGCGGCCTTGGTATTGCATACTTGTTTTCTTTCTTAACAGCATATCCAGATGCATGGTATTCAGATACTGAAATCATGACGCAAAGCAGAGGTGGTGATCTGACTTGATTCAGGTGTCCAATACAGCACTCAGCGCCAACAACATATACCTCGCTCTCTACGCAGGCTTTGGTCTCGACCTCAGAGCCATAGTAGTGCGTTACGGCATCGAGGTTACATATGTTCTTTCGAAAGGCACCTTGATTATGGTCATCACTTGGCAGATCACTGCCTGCCTGTCCAAGATCTCGGTCCTGCTCATGTACGCCACAATCATACCCAACGGGTCCATGCTCAAGATCAGTCGCTATTTGGGTGCAATCATTGCTATCTGGACAGGAGCGGACCTGATTGCGGTGTTTTCAATTTGCAGACCATTCGAATTAGCATGGACAAGCCCAAGCAAATGTCATGACCAGCCTTTGCTATATTTCATCATGGGCTTACTGAATTTGCTCATAGACGCAGTCATCATCGCGCTTCCGATGCCGTATCTGTTCCGTTTACGAATGTCATGGCGTCGAAAGCTGGTTGCAGTTATCTTGTTGGGGATGGGTATAGTGTACGTACGCGAGACAGACTTTCATCGGCTACAATATGCTGACACGAACCCTAGAACGTGGGGCATCACCATCTACCGCCAGAAGATCATGTGGCGTCTAGAATGGACAAAATACGAGCGTTATCCGGACATGGTCTTCGCTATGATACTAAGTGGCCTGGAGACCGCAGTCATGATAGTAGTGGCTTGCATACCGCTCATGCGTCCTCTCTTTTCGAGAAGCAAGACTCGTAGGCCACCAAACGTACGCTACTACGAGAATAATCTCAATGCAGGGACGCATCTGGGGAAACGAGAAAAGAAGGCGGCTGCTAAGCTTCCCCGATTGCTCCACCCGCCATCCTGGTTTGACAACAAGGACGTCGATGCGCAGGTTGAGCTGCAGACAGAAATGCTTGTGCAGGTGCCGGTTGCGGAGCCTACCAGCACTCATCACCGTTCAGGCGTCCCGGAAGCTACTGTCGTGGACTGAAAAACATGGTCAGCGCCAGAATCCTGGCATGCATCCGAGGGAGATCGTAAGCCGGGTCTGCACGAGCCAAACTTTGTGCATGCAGATGCGCTTTGATGCGACTGGGAGGCTGCTTGTCAGATCCAACCAAGAGTGAAAGTTATTGTCATCATCATTCTACTGGAAGCGCGTCATCTTGAAAAGACTCTTTGTTCGTACTATTGCTCGTGAAGAAGCTGTGCGGGCTGCGATCGTTTGTAGAATGTTCATGCCGTGAATACATCAAACCTCGTGCGGCAGGCGCAACACTATGGCACCTGATAGATACGTTACTTATCCTAGTTCTGAAGGAGATGCCATTAGGCGAGATGACTTCTAGAGGCAGGCTCGCGCGTGGTTGTCAACTTGTGGCGACATGGTGGTCGCACGTGTTTGCGCGTCGCGTGTTTTACGGGTAGGCATGTGGCGGCGTTGGCGGGTCGCGGGAACGGGAACCCCGACGGGGCCCGCCGCCAGTGCACCCAACGCTGAACGACATACCAACGTACAGCGACGCGATCCCATACGTCCCTCATGCCCTTCCCTCGTGATTTCAGCATGCGGGGATCGCATGGAAGCCTTGCGGAGCTTCTCAGAACGCGTATTGGAGGCCCATCGATCGTCATCGCTGCTCGCGGACCAGCACGTCGTCACATCCTCACCACCATGGCTGGCACCAGCAGACACCACAATTGGATTAGGGGAATCTGCCAGAGATACGCGACGACTTTCAACCATGTACAAACCGCTTAGCTACCTTCCACGAACGTTCGAGGTACTTTGGCATCCCCTCTACATAGGTGCCGCTGCCCGAGACGCCACACCCCCAGTCCTTAGCTCCCACGACGAAGGCGATATACGATGGTCAGCGGGCCGCGGTCAATACTGACTGGCTACTGTATGTCGCATCACCGAACCCAAATATGATCAAGCTGACGCGTGCCTATAGCAGCCCGTTGGCACACGAAAACCTCCGCCGTCTCCGCCGTTACATAACGAAACCTTGATACCAAGAACCAGGCCGCTTGTATTACACTACTGGGATATCACGGGAATCTGGCTCTGAAATCAAGCCCAGAACCCTGCTGCGTGGAGGCCCTCGATCGTGCCCCTGAACCCAACGACCTCCCCAGCGTCTATGCCCAGCTCCCCTGGGCTCACAAATTCCTCGGTGACCTCCCAAGGATCGCAAGCCTCGCCATACTTGAACTGGAGCGCCAGTTCGGTGCCCACATCGCCGTATAGCTTGGCCGCCGTTTCCATACTGAGCTCAGCAAAGACACAGCTCTTGCCGGTGGCTTCCGACCATACATCGACCATCTCCTGGTATGTCATCTTCTCGAGCGCAACATTCGCGTATCTACCATAAGCCTTGCCGCCAGTGGCAAGGACTTGGCGGACCCAGATGCCGGGGTTGACTGTCATATCGCCGGCTACAAGGACTTTCGCGTCGGGCTTCGTGGGCATCGCTTGGATGTATTTGCCGGTGTCGGGCTGGATTAGATGTCAGTTCAATGCGCCCATATGAAGAGGGATTATTCAGACTCACGTATTCGAAGGGCTTGCAGAGTGGGAAGAAAGCCATGTTCTGCGGATAGTATCCGAAGTACAGGTAAGTCGTGATTGCAGCAAGCTGCGGCAACTCGGCCTTGATGCGCGCGTCCACATTCGCCTTGTAATCCATGTGCGGCGCTTCCATCTTGCCCCAGAACCGACGCTTCGCGCTTGGACAAGTCGACCAAATGAAGTGTTCGACTGATCGTGTGGCCGCGGCAGCCCGAGCCAGGTTCATGCCATGTCGCTCTTCGATCTCGCCACATTCGTGCTGGTTTTGGCCCCGGAAGAGCGCTTCCCACCAATTTGTGACCGCAAAGACGGCATTTGCGCCATCGAAAGCGGCTCGCAACGATGCCTCGTCTTCGAAATCGGCCTTTACAACCTCAATACCCTCTGCGGCGAGTTTCTTTGCCGCATCGCTGTTCGGATTCCGTGTGATCGCCCTGACTGACCAGCCTGGCGTTTTCTCCATGATGTTAACTACTCCGCCGCCCTGGCTTCCTGTCGCGCCTGTCACAGCGATGATCTTGTTACCGCGGTTCGGCCAGTCGTGGATTGTACCTGGCAACCCGCTCTTCTCTCCGTGCACCATAGCAAACCATGGCTCGAAGACAGCCTCGCTACGCTTCGAGAAAGCTCCATTCTTGTAACCTGGATGTCCCCATTCCGTCAGTCTGTCGTGCGCTATCTCGACAACTTGCCCTGTCTTCAAGTTCTTCTCGTCTTCGAGAAACAGATCGTAACCGGCGAAGAGGGTCGATTGCAGCATCATGTGCTCGGGGTGAAAGGCTTTGCTAAAGCCAGGCATGACTGGAGTTTCGATCGGACCGAGCATCAGGCAGTTGATGGAGATGTTGTCTTTGGGCAGCAGAACAGGTCCGGTTGTCTTCGTCCACATGGCTGTCGCTGCTTCGGCCGAGCAGTACTCTGGAAAGCTGTGGCACGGATAGATGCCCAACATGCTTCCTGTGATGATGATCTTGCCGCCTTTACCTCCTGGGTTGTGGCGCATGTAGTGTGTTGCCAGCGTCGTACCGTACATCCTTCCTTTCACCACGACGTCTGTACAGCTGGTATCTGGTTCTGGAGGCAAGTCGTCGATGGGCGCATCGCGGCGGTTGAGGTTGAATACGGAGCCACGATCAGGAAAGCCCGCGTTCGCGATCAGAACGTCCAGGCGACCCCATTTGTTCCATGTGGTTTGGAAGAGGTTGGTTTGCGACGCGTATGAGCTGACGTCGCATTGGACAAAGATGACCGAGTCTCCTGTCGCATCAATGGATGAGGCGACTTCTTTGCCTTCGCTTTCACGTCGACCGCAGATCGCGATGCGATATCCTCTCGCCTGTAACCGGGCTGCTAGCCAGGATCCAATTCCACTCTGTTGGGAACTGTCAGCAAGCTTAGATCAACTGCGGTTATGCGACGTGACAAACCGTGCCACCGGTAATGATGGCGACTTTGCGCTCATCCTGCAAAATGGAACCCATGGTGTTAATGATCGGTATCCGGTGGACAGCCTGCGGCGCATCTTAGGAGGATGAACCATCATATGTAACAAGCAACGGCAAGGCCATGTGTGGGTACAGTTTTGGCTATATGCATGCGCGACAGTTCCTGGTCCCCATCTTTGTCCCGCACTGGGGCACGGCACTTTCCACACTGCACTGAGAGTAGCTACTCCGCGTCCTTCAAAAAGGAGCAATTGCTTTTTCTCATCATTTCTCCGAGCCGTTGGCCGGAGGATTCGGCAGCTGCAGGAGTTGGCGCTTCTAGCGATTTCGCATTGCCGTGCGGCTTGAACGTTGGCGGATATGTCACCCCCGTGCAAGGTCCGGTGTGCATTGTTTGTTCTCTCGTTTCGATAATTAGTCTTTAGATAATGCAGGCCGATCAGACGTCGGCCAATCCGCTGGAACCTATAAATCAGGCTGCGACAGAGAAGTATTACCGGCTGGAAGCTTGCAAGCGAAATCAACGACGCGGTTCGCTCGCGTCCGCGCTAGCTTGGCGTTGCGGCACGGCATCCATGGATCCAACCATCTACTGGAAAGCAGGTGGGGGCACGCTACGTGTGGGGCGACTCCAACCTAACTTCACGTAGATAGGTTCAAGGTATACGATCCTTCGTAAGAAAAGAGATCGCGTTGATCAGTTTTCCCTGTCACAGCTTTCGCCGCGGGGCAGACTCTACGCCGGTCAAACGACAGCGGGAATCTGATAGTCGCGACAAGCAACCTTGGAACGTCGAATGTGCAAAGCCCTCTGAAGTTCATTGACGGCATAGCCATCTTGTACCCAAGATGTACAAACGCGCTGTTCACTCGTTCTCTTCAGCTGCCGCCATTACCCGAAGTCAGGCCGCCACGAAAGCAGCAACAAACGGCAATATGCAAGGGTGCAGTGTGCGATCTCATTCCTATTGGTCTTTAAGCCGCCGCTCACTGCTGTTACTTATCAATGTCCAATAAATGCTTGTTGGGCCAATGAGATCTCAGCCGCTATGAGGATCCCAATACCTGTTTGTGGCTAGGACGCACTTCGGTCACTGTGTTTGCCTTGTCAGGTCTCTGCATACATGCTTCTCCGATCGGGTTGTGGCATGGTGGCTAGGTTTCGACCGGTAGTCCCCTATCGTCGGGTCTGGCGGTACCTGATCAAGCCTCCACGCTCCTCGGACATTTCCACGCCACAGTCCCACCAAGCAGATCTATCTCGATGACCGTCATGATTCCCATCGAGAACGGGCAACAGGTTGGCATCCTCGTGACTTCTTCCATCTCTATCCTGATGGTCATTGTCGCTGTGGGTCTGCGACTGGTAGCCAAGAGGATCGCGAACCGGATCGATTACCGTGATTATTGTATTCTTGCTGCCTTGGTAGATCAAGCCTGGTAAACGAAACAACTCCGCGTTAATCGATTCATCAGATATGCAACACTGCACTGCACGCTTGCTGCATCTCGCTGGTCACATTTGGTGGCTTTGGCTTCCATACCACGGACATACATCAGCGCTTTGGGCCTGACACGGCAACCTTCTTCTTCAAGGTAAGACTAGTCACTGCTCTCTCGAATTTACAAGCTCTAACAGGTTATGCCGTAGGGTATCATGTCATTTGCAATACTGTGGAATGCGACCGTGTGCTTCAGCAAACTATCGGTCCTGCTAATGTACACGGCACTGGTACCAATGGTATCCATGCTGCGATGGGCCCGCTCCCTCTCCGCTGTGATCATAGCCTGGAGCGTCGCCGATGTCATCGCTGCTCTCGCAATATGCCGGCCACTTGCAAAGAACTGGAACTTCAACTTGCCCGGAACTTGCGGTGGTCAACCCAACTTCTACTTCGCAATGGGTGTCATCAACCTCGTCACAGACGCCGTGATGATATTACTGCCAATGCCGTACTTGTACAAGCTGCGGATGGCGTGGCGCAGGAAGTTGGCTGCGATGGCGCTTCTCAGCATTGGAGTAGGGTGAGTACCCGCGCCAATGGAGTCGTACTGGACTCATACTGACATGTTGCGCAGTACCTGGGCCATCACCATATACCGCCAAACGCTTCTCCCCGGTCTCGACTTTATGGACATGACATACACCGGCGTTCTCGCGACAATCCTCTCCGGCCTCGAGCCCGCTGTCGCCATCGTTCTAGCATGCATCCCACTCATGCGCCCCTTGTTCGGGAAGTCAAACCACGTCACGCGATCCAGTT
>Ga0265797_10009753_pt1 | contig 12357 bp, 15 predicted proteins | sample P2T30metagenome_FD_192433 | JGI IMG/M metagenome (GOLD analysis project Ga0265797, IMG submission 192433) | Plant litter microbial communities from East Loma Ridge, Irvine, California - P2 T30 | ecosystem: Environmental > Terrestrial > Plant litter > Unclassified | place: USA: California... | reverse complement strand
GCGACGAGTCCTGTCATGCGTTCCACCCTAGAAGTCGTACTGCTCGCCGACGGGGATCGGGACCGGCACGGTGTTGCCCGGAGGCGCGAGCGGGCACGCCCACGCCGGGTCGTACGCGCACGACGGGTTGTAGGCGAAGTTGAAGTCGAGCACGAGCGACCCGAGGTCGTCGCCGCCCAGGTCCGAGCCCTTGATGGTGTCGAGCAGGTAGCGCCCGCCGCCGTAGGTGCCGCGGGCCTTGCCGGCGCTGGCGTCCTTGACGGGGACGAACACCCCGCCCGCGTAGCCGCCGTGCTTCCAGACGTCGAGGGTGCCGACACCGGGGACCCGCACGAGTCCGAGCCGGTCGAAGTGGACGACGCCGTCGGTGCCGGTCTCGAAGTCGAACTCGGCGGGCTCCGTGGCCTCGATGCGCACCTGGAACCGCCACGCCGGGTCGTAGTCCGGCACCGGCAGGGACTCGAAGTCGCGGGCGTCCTCGTCGAGCAGCGGCGAGGCGGGGTGCTCCGCGAACATCGCGTCACGGGTCTCGCGCCAGAGTGCGTGCGCCGTCTGGGGGTCCGGGGTGGCGCGGACGCGGCGGTACAGGTCGAACGTCATCCGCCGCCAATCCGTCGTCGCCAGCGTGCTGCGCACGCGGTCGTCGGTCGTCGGCTCCTGGGGGCGCGTCTGGCTCACGTGGTCGAGGCTACGCCCGCTCCGCGGTGGACGGGAGGCCCGACCCGCGTCACGTCACTCGCCGTCGGTCCGCCAGGTGGGCGCGAGGGCGCGCATCCGGAACGCCCGCCACTGCCAGATGACCCACATGCCGGGCCACAGGGCGACTCCGAGGACGGCCGGTCGCATCCGGTAGGTCAGGCGGTCGAGCAGCAGGGTCCGGCCACCCGGTGCGGGGACGACGGCCATCCGGTGCGACATCGTCATCCGCCCGAACAACCCGGACGTGCCGCCGCCGTTGTCGCGCTGCACGGGGACTCCCCGGACCTCGTACAGGTCGAGGTCGACGTGCGTGTCGCCGCTCGGCACCAGTCCGAAGGCGTCCGCGGTGATCGGGTGCGGGTGCCCCGGCTCCCAGCGCTCCGGGAACCCCTGGGGATCACGCGAGCGGTACGCCAGGAACGGTTTCGTCACCGCCACCATCACGGACGGTGACAGCAGAGCATCGCGCACGGCCTCGACCGGCGCGTCGAGGACGATCCGGAGGCCGACGTGCATGGCGGTGACGCTACGCCCGCGGGCTGGACGGCGCGCCGTGGCACGCTGGACGACGACGCAGGCGAGACGCCTCAGGCGTGCCGCGCCGACCGACGGCGGGACCCCTCGGCGCGGTCGTGCCGCCGGAGCCGCTCGGCCAGCGAGAGGCGGACCGCCGGCCACTCCGACGCGATGACCGAGAACACCACGGTGTCGCGCAGGGTGCCGTCACGGCCGATCGCGTGGTTCCGGAGCACGCCGTCCTGCTTGGCGCCGAGGCCTGCGATGGCCGCCCGGGACTGCAGGTTGTGCCAGTGGGTGCGGAACTCGACCGCGATGCACTGCCACGCTTCGAACGCGTGGGACAGCATGAGCAGCTTCGACTCGGTGTTGATCCCCGATCGCTGCGCTGACCTGGCCAGGAACGTGCTGCCGATCTCGACACGGCGGTTGCCCGAGTCGATGTTCATGAAGGTCGTCGCACCCACCACCCGGCCGGTCGGGCGGTCCCGCACGGCGAAGGGCACCATGCGGCCGGCCTCGTGCTCGGCGAGCCGCCGGTCGATCTCGGCCTCGACCTGTGCCGGGGCGGGCACCGAGGTGTACCAGGTGCGCCACAGATCGCCGTCCGCGACCGCCGCCCGCAGGTCTTCCGCGTGCTCCTGCCCGAGGGGCTCGAGCGTCACACGGTCGCCGGTCAGGGTGGGTACGGGGGCGATCTCCATGGACATGCATCCTAGGGTCGACGACCCTGGCGGAACCCGGTCGGACGGCGACCCTGTGGAGAGGGACAGCATCGCCCGGGCGGCTATCGTGACGGACGTGGCAGAACGCACCCAGGAGAAGTACCAGGTCCGGTTCGCGTGGGGTCCCGGAGGTGCGGCTCGCATCGCCCACGGCACCCACCTGCTCGTCTGGGTCGACGCCCTGCCGCCGACTCCCGACGCCGCCGCACAGCGGCGCGCGCTGCGGAACGTGACCGCCCAGTTGCCGCAGGGTCCGGAGGTCGTGCTCGGCCACCTCGGCAACGCGGCGGCGGTCGCGGAACGGGTGACGGGCCTCCAGGCGGCACGCGGTGACCGGTGCGTCGTCGCGATCGTGGCCGCCGGGCTGCACCACACCGCAGCCCTCGACGACGCGGCCGAGGCGGCGGGGGAGTCCGTCGACGTCGCCGACGCACCCGACTTCGCCGTCGAGGACCTGCTCGCCGCCGGAGCCGTCGTCGACGCGCTCACCGACGTCGGCATCGACCACACCTCACCCGAAGCCGCTGCGGCCTGCGCGGCGTACACGGGGCTGCGCCGTGCCGTGAAGCACGTGGTCAGCGCGTCCGAGGGAGCCGCCGTCCTGAGCCGTGACGACGTGCACGCGGCGCTCGCCGCGGGGCCGGACCTGCCCGTCCTGCGGGAATCGGGGGAGCGCGCGTAGCGTTCGCCCCGTCACGGAACCAGCGAGCGAAGGAGCAACGCCATGAAGGCAGTCGTCGGCGACACGGTGATCGCGGAGGCCCCCGAAGAGGACCTCATCAAGATCGAGGGCAACTGGTACTTCCCGCCGTCGAGCGTGAAGACCGAGCTCTTCACCGAGAGCCCCACCCAGTACCACTGCCCGTGGAAGGGCGACACCCAGTACTTCACGGTGAACGTCGACGGGCAGGCGCTGCAGGACCGCGCCTGGTCGTACCCGACGCCGATCCCGTCGTCGTTCGACCGCGTCGGCAAGGACTACTCGGGCTACGTCGCGTTCTGGAAGGACGTCCAGGTCGTCGAGTGACGACCGCCCGTCACCCTGACCGGCTGCGACTCAGCCGGTCAGGGTGAGCACGACCAGCGCGACGTTGAGCGCCACGATGACCGCCGCGATCACCCACGCCACCACGCGGGTGGTCGCGGCGTTCACGTCGGTCCCCATCACGCTCCGTCGCGACGTGTAGACCACCAGGGGCACGATCGCGAAGGCGATCCCGAAGCTCAGCACCACCTGGCTGACGACGAGCAGCATCGTCGCGTCGATGTTCAGCGCGAGCAGCACGATCGCCGGCACCAGGGTGATCGCGCGCCGGGCAACGAGCGGGATCCGCACGTGCAGCATGCCCTGCATGATCTCCGCGCCGGCCATGCAGCCCACCGAGGTCGAGGCCAGGCCGGACGCGAGCAGGCCCACGGCGAAGAGCACCCCGACGACCGGGCCGACGTTCTCGGCGATGGCGCGCTGCGCCCCGGGGATGGAGTCGGTGCCCTCGACGCCCGGCAGGGTGGCCGCGGCGAGGACGAGCATCGCGATGTTCACCCCACCCGCGACGATCAGCGCGAGGCCGACGTCCCACCGGGTCGCGACGAGCACCCGGCGACGCTCCGGCCCGGCGGGGACGTCCCCGTGGCGGTCCCGGGCGAGCGCCGAGTGCAGGTAGACCGCGTGCGGCATCACGGTCGCGCCGAGCATCGAGGCCGCCAGCAGCACCGACCCGGAGCCCTCGAACCGCGGCACGAGCCCGGCGACCAGGTCGGCCGGAGACACCCGGGCGAACAGCAGCCCAGCGCAGAAGCCCACCGTCAGGATCGCGAGCATCGCCGTCACCACGGTCTCGAACAGTCGCGTGCCCCGGCGGCTGTGCAGGGTCAGCAGGAGCATCGAGACGAGCCCGGTGATGATCCCGCCGACCACGAGCGGCAGGCCGAAGAGCAGGTAGAGCGCCAGCGCGCCGCCGATGACCTCGGCGATGTCGGTCGCGGCGGCGACGATCTCGGCCTGACCCCAGAACAACAGGCGCGGGGTGCGCCGCATCCGCAGGCCGAGGTGCTCGGGCAACGACTTGCCCGTCACCACCCCGAGCTTGGCGGACAGGTACTGCACCACCACGGCGCTGGCGTTCGCGGCCACGAGCACCCAGAGCAGCAGGTACCCGTACTCGGCGCCGGCCGTCAGGTTGGCGGCGACGTTGCCCGGGTCGACGTACGCGATGGCCGCGACGAAGGCCGGTCCGAGCAGGGTGAGCCCTGCTGCGCGGCGACGCGGGGCACCGGATGGGTGCTCGTCGAGCCGGGGGCTGGCAGTGTCGGTCATGCACCGATCCTGCCAGAGAATTCGGCGTGCCGAATCTTTTTCTTCGTCGTGTTGTTGCGCTGGCCGGGTCGCCGCTCGAGCGTGCGTGTGTCGGGTGGTCACGACCTGTCGGCTGAGGCGCCGCCAGCCGACGGTTGGTGACCGCTCGGCGGAGGTGAGCGGGGTGTCGTGACCGCTCGTGCTCAGCTCGTCGTCACTCCGCGGCGCGGCGGGCGCGGTGCGCCCGGACCTTCGCCCGGTTGCCGCACCGCTGCATCGAGCACCAGCGACGGGTCCCACCGCGTGACGAGTCGTAGAACACCAGGCCGCAGTCCTCGGCCGAGCAGCGGCTCAGCCGCGTCGGCCGGCCGTCGGCCTCGACGTCGTCGAAGCCGACCTCGGTGAAGAGCGCGACGGCGTCGCGCGCCACGCTCGACAGGGCCTGCGCCAGGCGGACCCGGTTCGCTCCGGCGCGGCGTCGGCCACCCGGGAGGCTCGGGGGCACGTCCGGCAGGGCGGCGAACAGGTTGACGGTGTCGATGTCGTCGGGCGCGGGGCGCGTGCGGCCGGCCCCGGCACGCAGGCCCGCCGCCACGGCGGTGCGTTCCGCGGCGGTGCTCGCCGGCGCGGGGGCGGCGGCCACGGCGAGCCGGGCGATCGCGGCACGCAGGGCCCGGGCGTCCTGCAGCTCGCGGGCGCTGGCACCGACGTCGATCGGCTCGGTGTGCTCGCTGAGCCACTCGTCCAGGTCGGCCGGGCTCGCGAGCAGCTCCCCGAGCTGCGACCGCGGTCGGCGTCCGGTGGGGTCGTCGGCGAAGCCACCCGTGTGCGCGAAGTCGAGCGCGATCCGTCCGGCGTCGAAGAACCAGGAGGAACCGGCGTCCGTGCGGATGTGCTGCCCCGTGTGCATCCGCCCAGGCTAACGGGTTACCGGCGCGCCTCCGTGCGTCGGGACCCTCATGCGGTAGTCGACGCCATCGTGGCCGCGTCGTCGTCCGCGGTCCGGCGCCGCCAGGTGATGACGTTCCGGGCATCGAACCGCCGGGAACAACGGGCACAGGCCAGGGGACGGGTGGGCGTGCGGTACCGGAAGTGCTCGTGCCCCGCGGGGCAGGTGCCGATCCAGGGGGCGAGTTCGCTTGCGATCGGCCCGTCGTGCAGCCGGGAGCCGGTGTACCCGATCGCCGCGGCGGTGCGCTTCCACTTCGGTCCGTGTGCCGCCCGGGCGCCGGCGAGTGCGTGCGCGACCTCGTGCAGCAGGACCTGTTCGACGTCGTCGTCGGAGAACCGGGTGGCCAGGTGACGGCTCACCGTGATCCGCTTCCGCGCGAAGTCGCACTGGCCGGCGCGGGTCTTGGCGTGGTCGAAGCCGAACGCCCACGTGCCGGCACCGAGGTGTTCGGCGATGAGCGCTTCGGCACGGAGCCGGACGGTCTCGAGCGCGGTCACTGCTCGGCGCGCGGGTCGGCCTGGCCCTTCTTCGCTGCCCGGGCCGCGATCCGGCCCCAGATGTCGTCGGCCTCGGTCCGTGCGGCGTCGGGCGCACCGAGCACGCGGCGGCGGATCGGCGGGACCTGCTTCACCGGCTCGGCGACGCGGGTGGTGGGTTCCTCGTCCTCGGCACGGCGGGCGGCGACCTCGCGGGCGGTCCGTGGCTTGTCGGACGGTTCTGCCGGGTTGGTGATCGAGGCCCGCATGGCGGCTTCGACCGCGGTGCGCAACGCGTCGGTGCGCTCGGACGGCGCGCCGGCCTGTCGGAAGGCCTGGTACGCCCGTGACAGGGCGGCGCGGGCCTCGTCGAAGCGGTCGTTCTCGAACAGCGACCAGCCCTCGATCTCGGCTGCGGCGCCCTCGAGTTCGGGCCACTCCTCGGTGGCGGCGGTGTCGCGGGCCATGGCGGCCTCGGTGGCGGCGCGGTCGTGCCGCCCGAGGTCGTGCAGGACGTGCGCACGACGGATCCGCGCGGCGACCTTGTCCTGGCGCTCCCCGGTGAACATCGCCAGGCGGAACACCTCTTCCGCGATGACGAGTGACTCGTCCAGACGACCGAGCAGGCGGAGGAGCTCGGCCCGTTCGGCGAGGGCGTCGGTGCTGCGGCTCTGGCCGAGGTCACGGAGCCGCTGGTGCACGGCGTCGACGTCGACCGCGGGTCGCAGGCTGATGGGCGCGAAGGTGCTGCCCGGGCTGACTCCGGCCGTCACGGGAGCCGCGTGGCGCGGTTCGCGGGAACGGTCGGACAGGTCGGGCTGCTGGCGGTCGTCGGGCGGGAGGGACATCGGTTCGAGGGTAGCCGCGGTCTCCCGAGAGCGGTCGGTGCGACGCGCTCAGGTTGCGCGGGTGCGGCCGTCCGCGCGTGCCGCCCGGGACGACGAACGGCCCGCCGTGCCGGAGCACGACGGGCCGTTCCGAGTGGTCGATCAGGAGTTGGCGGCCACCGCGGCGGCAGCGGCCACGCCGACGTAGGTGACCAGCGTCGCGATCGTGGCCACGACGGCCAGGATGATCGCGAAGATGCCCCAGCCGCGACCACGCTTGGTCACGGCGGCGATGATGCCCTGCACGAGCGCCCAGAGCCCGAGGATCGCGGCGACGCCGGCGATGACCGCACCGACACCGATCTGCGAGATGACGGCCGGGTCGTTCATGAGCTGACGCTGCAGCTCCTGCTGGTCCGGGGTCGCACCGCTGCTCGGTACGAGGTTGTTGATCGCGTCGCTGTTGGCCAGCGCCGACCCCATCACGTACCCGCCGATCACGCCGATGACGAGCGCGGCGAGTCCGAGGAAGAACGCCACGACACCGAGGGTCTTCTTCTTGGGCTTCGGCTCGTCGTGGCTCTGCCAGGCCGGGGCACCGGAGTGCGCGGGCGCGGCGGCGTACGGCTGCTGGTCGTGGTGCTGGTCGTGGCGCTGCTGGTCGTTCCAGCTCGGCGTGCTCGACGGCTGGCCGTACTGCTGCTCGCCGTTCGGCTGGCCGTACTGCTGCTGGCCCTGCCCGTACTGCTGCCCGTACTGCTGCTGGCCCTGCCCGTACTGCTCGCCGTACTGCGGGGTCGAGGTCGGCGCCGGGTCCACCCGCTCGCCGTACCGCGGGGCCTCGGCGTCGGGCTGCTGCTGCGGGGCGTCGCCCCAGCGCGGCGCCTGGCCGTCGCCCGTCCGGTCCTGGTCGTTCCGGTCGTCGTTCGTCATCAGGGTTCCCATCGCTCGGTCGCGCACCTGCGCGGTCGTTCAGACCATCCTGACAGCCGGACCCGCCGAGTGCCCGAAGTCCGTCTCCGGTGGCGCCGCGCGGGCATCAGCCCCCGAACACGCTCCGGTTCGGCTCCGGCGACGCGACCGCCGTCTGGTCGGTGACGATCGGCGCCCCGGCGATGAACGCCCTGAGCTCCGCACCGTGCACGACCTTCGCCGGCATCGGGTCGGACGAGTACCGCCTCGGCATGTCCGCCACCGGCAGGTCGGTCGGCGACCCGAGCAGCACGATGTTCCCGAACCGCCGGCCCTTGAGCATGCCGGTGTCCGCGACCGCGGCGACCGACGGCAGCACCGACTGCAGCGTCGACGCCTGCCCGCGGGCGAAGGCCAACCCGGCGCCGTCGGCCACGTTCACCGCGACGATGCCCGTCGGCGACAGGAACGCGGCGACCTCACGGTAGAACTCGACACTCGTCACGTGGGCGGGGATCTGCGAACCGCCGAAGACGTCCACCACCGCCAGGTCCACGGTGCCGCGGAGTCCGGCGGGCAGCTTGCCGAGGACCTCCCGGGCGTCGCCGTACCGCACCCGGATCGAGGCACCGCGGGGGAACGGCAGGGCCTCGCGCACGTGCTCGACCAGGTCGCGCTCGAGCTCGATCACCTGCTGCCGCGAACCCGGACGGGTCACCGCGACGTAGCGGGGCAGGGTGAGGGCGCCGGCGCCCAGGTGCAGTGCCGTGATCGGGCCGTCCGGCAGCAGGTCGATCGCGTGCCCGATCCGCCGGATGTACTCGAACGCCAGGTGGGTCGGGTCCTCGAGGTCCACGTGTGACTGCGGGGTGCCGTCCACCACCAGGGTGAAGGACCCCGGTCGGTGCCGGTCCGGCTCCACCACCGAGTACCCCGCACCGATCCGGAACCCGTCGAACGCATCAGCCATGCCGTCAATGGAACACCACCGCGATCACCACCCGCGTCCCCACCCCTGGTTGGTGTGCCCGCGGATCGCCCGGAACGAGGCTGATGTCACCGGTCGGAACACTCCGCCGGACCACCTCGAAAGGCACACCATGTCGGTCCAGCTCCTCGCGAACGTGCTCATCGGCCTCGCCCTCGTCGCCTTCCTGGCGTACCGGCAGGCGACCTGGCGGTCCCTCGACCCGGCGCGCATCTGGCGGGGACCGCTCGTGATGGCGATCGTCGGCGTGGTCGTCCTCGCACAGACCACGACGAGCGTCACCACCACCGACGTCGTGTTCCTCGGCCTCGAGGCCCTGCTCACCGTCGGCGTCGGCCTCGCGATGGGGGCCATGACCCGGTTCCGCACGGTCACGACGCCGGACGACAAGGGCCGCACGCTGCAGTCCCGCACCGGGTGGCTCGGCGCCGCGCTCTGGATCGTCCTGATCGCCGCCCGCGTCGGGCTCGACGTCCTCGGCGGCCACCTCGGTGCGCACCTGCTCACCTCGACCGGCACGATCCTGCTCGTGCTCGCCCTGAACCGTGCCGCCCGTGCCCTGGTCGTCGACCAGCGCATCCCCCGCGGCGGCGACCGGTCGGCGGCCGCCCGCCGCGGCATGATGGTGCGGTGAGCCTGCCGACCGACCCGGACCGGACCGACCCCGCCGGGGTCCGGTCCGCCTCGGTGCTCTCCTGGGGACTCAACGCCGTCGGGATCGCCGTGGTCGCCTTCTGGTTCGTGCGGAACGGCCTCCTGCTCCACCACCCCGCGTGGGTCTGGGCCGTCGGGGCCGTGGCGCTCGCCGCCTGGGCCGTCCGCGAAGGGGCACGCACGCCCCGCGTCCTCGTCGCCGCAGCCGGCGTGATGATCGCCGCCGGATCGCTCGCCGTGGTGCCGACCGACTCGCTGCTGGTGGTCCCGGTGATCGTCGGGCTCGTCATCCTCGGCGCGGACCTGCGTCTGCCGGTCTGGACGGCCGCGGTCGCCGCGCTCGCCGCCGTCGTGGTGGTGGCCGTCACCGCGACGCTCGCGCAGACGTCGGTGCAGTTCGTCCTCGGCGTGAGCGGCGGGCTGCTGCTCGGCGTGCTCGTCGGCTTCAGTCGTCGGCAGGTCCGGATCACGACGGCGCAGGCCCGCGAGACCGAGCGGCAGCAGCAGCGCGCACGGCTCCTCGCCGACCGGTCGCGGGCGTCCCGGGACATCCACGACGTCCTCGCCCACTCGCTCGGCGGCCTGGTCCTGCAGCTCGACGCGGTCGAGGCCCTGCTCGAGGCCGGCCGCGTCGACGAGGCCACCCGCCGAGCCGGCGAGGCTCGCGCGCTGGCCGCGGACGGCCTGGCCGAGGCACGGCGTGCGGTGCACGCGCTCCGCGACGAACCGCAGCCCGGCCAGCCGGAGCCGAACCGTGCCTCCAGTCCGTCCGCCGACCACGCGTCGGGCCTGACGGCCCTGCTCGACGCGCACCGCTCGTTCGGCGGCGAGGCCGTCGTGCAGGGAGACGCGACCCTCGCGGTCCTCGACGACGCCCACCGTGCCGCCGTGGTCCAGGTCGTCCGGGAGGCCCTCAGCAACGCCCGCAGGCACGCTCCCGGCCGCCCCGTGTCCCTGTCCGTGATCCGGGACGGCGACGCCGTGGACGTCGTCGTGGCCAACCCGCTGCCGAGCGGCGGGCAGGGGGTGCTCGGGATGCGCGAGCGGTTCGCGGAACTCGGCAGCGAGGCCACGGTGGAGGCCGAGCGTTCCGACGACGAGTTCGTCGTCGCCATGCACCTGCCTGTCGACGGCACGCGCGACGCGGACACTGCGGACGCTGCGGTCGCCGCGGAGGACGACCGCTCGTGACCATCCGGGTGCTCGTGGTCGACGACCAGGCCATCGTCCGCGACGGCCTGGTGACGGTGCTGTCGCTCGTGCCCGACCTGCAGGTCGTCGGGCAGGCGGCCGACGGTGCCGAGGCGATCGCCGCCGTCGACCGGCACGTGCCCGACGTCGTCCTGATGGACCTGCGGATGCCGGGGGTCGACGGGCCGACCGCCACCGCGCGGATCGTCGCCGAGCACCCCGGGGTCGCGGTCCTGGTGCTGACGACCTACGCCGACGACGACTCCATCACCACCGCGCTGCGGGCGGGAGCCCGCGGCTACCTGACGAAGGACGCCGGACGGGCGGAGATCGCGACCGCGGTGCGGGCGGTGGCCGCCGGGCAGTCGACCTTCGACGCGACCGTGGGGGCGCGGCTGGTGGCGCGCCTCGCCGGTGGTGCCGGTGCAGGTGCAGGTGCCGGTGTCGCTGCTGGTTCCGCGGCGCCTGCGTCACCCGATCCCGGTCCGTCGCTCGGTGCGCGGTTCCCGGAGCTCACCCCGCGCGAAGTGGACGTCCTCGAGCGGATCGCGGACGGCCGGACGAACCCGCAGATCGCCGCCGAGCTGTTCCTGACGGTGCCCACCGTGAAGTCGTACGTGAACCAGGTGTTCGCGAAGCTCGGGGTCCGCACCCGCGCCGAGGCCGTCGCCCGCGTCCTGCGCTGACCGTCCGCACCCCGTCGTCGCTGGGCGACGCACTGCGGACACGTGAATGCGTACACATGGACGACCAGCGGACGCCAAGACTCGTTGCGTACCGTTGACGTCTGTCGTCACGACGCCAGAGCGTCGATGCGTGTGTGCCCCCACACTCCACGCGTCCGCCCGGACACCGTGACCACGACGTGCCCGTGAGCGCCCCCACCGCTCGAGCGTGCGCGCCGTCGGCGTGCTGCTGCGCGCCACCCCTCCGGCCACCCGCGCGCGCTGGCCGTCGAACGCACCGCACCCGATGACGAGTGCACCACTGCTGATCCGCCGCAGGAGACCTCCGTCATGACCGCCGACACCATGAGCGTGCCCACCGCACGCCTCACCACCCCGGACACGCGCCGGTCCGGGACCCGACCCACCCGGGTGATCCGGGCCTCCCGGCCGTCCCGCGCCGCCCATCCGTCCCGCGCAGCCCTGCCGTTCCACGCCTCTCTGCCGTTCCACGCCGACCGCGAGACGGCACCCACCTGGATGCGGGTCGTCGGCACGGCGCTGCTCCTCGGCGGCGTCGGGCTGTCCGCCGCCGTGCTCGGCTGGCCCGGGGATGCACCGGAGGTCGCGCTGCTGGTGCCGGCCCTGCTCGCCGTCGCCCTCGGGTCGCTGCTCCTGCTCGCCCGGGCCGGGTTCACCGTCACCGAGCGGCACGTGACCCTGCACTTCCGTCCGCTCCCGCCGCGGCGCATCCCGCGCCGGCGGATCACCGACGTCCGCCTGGTCGAGGCGGACGCGGCCACCTACGGCGGTGTCGGCCTGCGGATCCGTCGCGGCGAGCGTGCGCTCATCCTCACGCCGGGGCTCGGGATCGAGCTCACGGACGACCGGGGCCGGGTCACGTTCGTCCGCACGCGTCGACCGGAGGACGCGTTCCGTGCACTGGCCGGACTGCCGGGAGGCGCGGATCGCGTCGAGCGCGAGCGGCTGGGTTGATCAGAGCCCGGCTGAGCAGGGACCCGGCTAGCCCGGGAATGGAAGCGGCGTGTGGCGGCTTATACACGCCACTGCCGAATCCGGTCAAGCCGGGACTGGACAGCACGCCACGGAGCGAACTATGATGACAGTTCGCGCTCCCTGGCATCCGTGTCGTCATATTGCGGTCGACGCAGAGTCTTCAGAACCACCGAGTTCTGAGATGTACAGACTCATCTCGCCCTGGTGCAGCCGGACCCGTATATGGCGGCGGGTACCGCTCACGGAGATCATCCCACACGTGCACCGACGTTCCGCGTCAAGGCACGCGTCGGCGTGGTCGCAGGGCTTGCATCTCAGGGTTCGCCGAGCGATCAATCCACTCACCTACACACTGCTCGTCAGTGTCGGCCCGACGGGGCCTACCGGAGGTCACACCCTTGGCTGCTGCGCCCAACGCATCCACCAACCCCAAGAACGG
>Ga0265797_10009752_pt1 | contig 12358 bp, 13 predicted proteins | sample P2T30metagenome_FD_192433 | JGI IMG/M metagenome (GOLD analysis project Ga0265797, IMG submission 192433) | Plant litter microbial communities from East Loma Ridge, Irvine, California - P2 T30 | ecosystem: Environmental > Terrestrial > Plant litter > Unclassified | place: USA: California... | reverse complement strand
ACCGCAAGACCAGACTTAAGCGTGGAGCCCTTCCCGCGCACCTAGCAATGCATCACCATGTTCTCTCTACCTTACCTTGGACGGGTGGCCGCAGAGATGTGGCGAACCGACATTACGCGCCCAGCACCCGCTCTCACAAACGCTCATCTTGGTAAATGTAGGTCAACTAGAAAATCCCAACACACGAGCCTACCATGCACATCTTCCCCAGATGCATCATCGTCTTGCCAGAAGACACGAGCTTTCAGGAACGATCACAGGAGAGGCAGTGGCGCATTGGTATGGCCATCACCGTAAAAGTCCTCTAAGGCCTATCATCACACTCGTGATGGGACGCGCGTTTGATGTTCATGGGCAAAGGAGGAGCAAGATGTGCAACTAGATTCTGTACTGGAAGATTGCGTGGCCGCAGGCGTCGTTGAAGTCTCTGGGACATGGCGTGTGGCTCAGTTCATGCGCCACAACGGGAAGGCGCCACTGACAACATAACACTTCACCTCTCCCTGCTGCCTTTCCTCACCTATTCTTAGACGCAAACCACCTCTGAATGTGACCCGCAAGTAAAATGTCATGTTCCCCGACATGCCTAATCATGAGTGATGAGTGCAGGATCACAGTATACATGCATTTCGCGACGCAGCTCAGATGGCGGCCTGGGTAAGATGCACGCGTGTATGGGAGGGCATCCGACTGCAGGTTCCCGTGCAAACAGACAGCACATACCACATGGCACGGTGAATTGGCAGCGTAGGCGTGCAAGGGGTGTTGCGCCAAATGAAGTATGAAATGGAAAGGTAGGCGTCACCAATCTAAAGTCACGTGTTTCGCCAGACAACAGATTGATGCACGAGACATTCGTTGGACTAATGCATGCAACGTCTTCACTGGCTGCAATGTTGCATGTGAATGTTGAATCTCTACAGAGATAAAGAACGAGAGGGCCAGGCATCCAAACTGCGCGACTGCGCGACTCCCGTGCTTGCCGCTCACGAAACCGACGTCAACACGCATTCGTCTCAAGCGAACATCGCACCCCACTCGACGCGCCAAACAGGTAACATTGAGCCGCATATCGCAGACGCTTCCGCAAGAAACACACTTCAACGCATCGCCAGATATCATGGGGCTCACGGAACAGCAGGTTCAGGTCGCACAGGGAGCCTTGTTCCTCATCGACAACATTGGCTCGCCTCCGCCAAACGCGGACTTCCGTCTCTTCATGAACAACGCCATAGCAGACCATCTGAAGCGTCACACATACTACTATCAGCAAAGAAACCTTCCAGGACGAGTGAACCGCAGACGAGTCACCTCGAACTGGATGCGCGAGTGGTTCAAAACTTTGCTGGGCAAGGTCTCAGGCTCGCTCCATCAATCGGAGCTGCAAGGCGAAAACGCCGCCGAAAAACTTCTCCGGAGAAGAACTACACAGGGCTTCTCAGCCGAAGTCCTGAGTAAATACGGATACGACAAGGCGACTTTTTCGGAGGCGGATCTTCCTGGCTACAGCAGACACCCAGGAGTAGCAGAGGATGAGGAAGCAACCGAGGAGGATGAGATAACAGGCACCAAGAAGGCTTCTCCAAGAAAGCTGATGCGCGGTAGCTCTGGTCACTTCACCTCGCCTTGGAAGATGCCAACAGGAGCATCACAGGCTGCATCACCCTCAAAGAACTTGCAGAAATCATCCAGGGCACCGGAAGATATGGAGAGCGAGAAAGACGACGACGAAGATGATAGACACTCATCATACTCTGACGCGAACGACGACTTTGGTGTGCGTGACAACCAAGCTGAGCTGTATCTTCAAGCTCAGGCACCCGCAAGCCCATTAACCCGAGGCAACCAATCGACTGCACGCGCCATGACCAGGGAAGTGGAGAAGTTCGCTTCGAGATTAGAGTTGCCGGAAGAGCACGGCGGCGATCTTCCGAAGCAGCAAGCATCTCACCTAGCAGCTACATCGACTACAGTCACGGAATCCATCCCACCCTCCCTCCTCTCGGCTGCACAAGACAACAATACGCCGCACTTGCCGTCACGTGCCTTGAACGCTCTCGATAATGTCTTATCACGCATCGAAAAGCGAAACGGCTCCAACCCTGAGCAAGACGGATTGAAGCAGCCATCAGCCCGTTCACCAGTCGATTCTGGGAAGAGGAAGCGCGAAGAGGAAGACCTGGGCGTCTCACTTGACGACGAGATTACCCTCAAGCCGACCGAACGAAAGAAGAGTAAAACATCGATTAAACTCAGCCGTCATGTTGGACACCCTCAGGTCGTCATCCCTAGCGCCACTTCGCCACCGAAAGCTTCGTCCGAGTTGACATTCGGTGCCTCGACTCCCCTGGCAGCTGATGCTACGCACGGTGTAGAAGATCCCCGCGGCATGCAACCAGAAGTTGATGAAGTCAAAGATTCACAATCTCCTCAGCGTACCGCCTCTAGCCAGGATGTCGAGCAGCATCCACAACCGGCTCCCCTCGACGCCGAGAAGCAAGGCCGAAGTTTCGAGAAGTTCTATCAGAAGATAGAGGTCGCAACCGATCGGGTTATCGCCAGCATCGGAAAGATCGGTAACTCTGTCAGCTTTTTGGATGAGAGTCCTTCCGAGCGCTTGGAATCCCTTTACAGGAGGTGTTGGGGATCCGACTGGGACGCACTCCGCGTGCGACTCACGGAGGACTATGTCTTCACAACGCCCGAGGTCGCCATGTCTGTGATCTCTGCCTTCTTGTTCGAGAACGTGCTGAACCAGCAAGCCTCAATTCACGACATCCGGGCCAAGCAGCTCGAGCTCAAAGGAACCATGGGCAGAGCAATCCTTAGAGCCTTGAACCTGGAGAATGGAGGTAACTATGACACCTGCCAAGTCAAGGTAGTGCATCGCTGACTCGATCCAGAACACGATCTCGCCGAAATCGCCCGAACCATAGAAAGCGAAGACGCCCGCGTCAAACTCGCAGCAAGCGAAAAGTCCGGCTCACTCCAGCAGGAGCTCCGCGCAGAAGCAGAGCAGTTCACGAAAGAGCTCTGGGACATCATGGTGCCGCATTTTCGCGGCTTGTCGCGACTTGCCAGAGGCTTCGGTCTCTCGTCCCACCGACCCGAGCAGGATTGGCGCGCGGTGTTCGAGCAATACTTCACTCAGCTCATCGAAGAGATCCTGCACTACAGACTCAACCTTCTGGCTTCTGGCTGCGAGCACATGTATACCTGGCCGGACGCTGCCGGGGAGTACGATCTGAGAGAGATGGACATTCATGGCGCTCAGATGAAATTGCCTTTGCAGGTCATGTTCACGGTGTTCCCGGGAGTCAAGGTCAAGCCGCCTGGGGCGGCGAACATGAGGGCATACAAGGGGATGAAGGCTATGGTGAAGGTCGAGAAGCCGCGTGGTGCATGAGCAGCCGTGCGACCTCCTAAGTTCTGTTCACATACTATGCAGGTTTGCGGCTATGTTGTGTGACAGCAACGCGACAGGTCAATGCACCTTCTGGCTGCTGTTCATGCGCTGGTGTGTCGTGAGCAGGTGGGTCGAGATAGCCTTTGGTAGTGAAGAAAATCAACGGTTTCAGCACGTAATGATTTACTTCCCATTTTTAGAACCCTATGGAAGTGCCTCCGACGCTTACAATTTTGATGTGCATCTTTATCGCCAGTCTGTGGCAACTATCCATGAACCATCAATCCAGTGTCCGTCGCACTCTGCCCTCAAACATATATCCTGCCTCATTCCTTACACTGTCGCTTGCGCACCTCGCGCGTGGGCTCTGCAGCCTCTGCTGAATCGTCGCCGCTTGAGCTGGAGGTGCCGGTCGTATTGCTGGTGAAGTGACTGCAGCCCTTGCTCCAGACCTCTTGGGTGTGTTCGAAGAGGCGTTCCTTCTCGTTGATGATTAAAGTAGAGCCATCGAACTCGTGGGGGAATTCGTAGTCGGACTTCATCACGTGAAGCGTAAGTGACAACTTCTCGCTGGAGCCAGTCATCTCTGCAAATGCTTTCACCTCGAAGTGAGGGGGCCTGTTGTGATCGCTGTCGTGGACTTCGAAGCCCTTGGATTTCAGATCGTCCAGGTCTGCGAACATGGATGGGTAGCTGCAGACCCCGGGGATCAGGTTGCCTTCGTCATCCTTCAGAGGGGTGTACTCTGCGAAACGAAGCTTGCTCATGTAAAGGTCCGTGTGGATTCGACCGAGATGTCTCCCATCGGCGTCAACGTGGAAAACCATGGGAACCGGCTCCATGGGTGTAAGTTCTCCGTTACTGTAGGATCCGATGATTTTTGTTCGATCTGGGAGATATGTGTCTTTCCTATCCTCTGAGCGAGGTCGCTTTCGGCCAGATCTGACGGTGCTCTCGACTATTGTTTCTCCCATGAAGACCTCTTCTTCTTCATCGCTGTCTCCATCTCCGTCGCTGTCTTCTTCGGGTGTCTCGTATCCGTTGTCCTCTGGCTCTTCTTCAGCGGCGTCATCGCCGTGTACGTTTACGGTGACGTAGAAGTTGGCACGATTCGGAAGCTTGTCCTCAGGGAAGTAATGCTGCATCAACGTCCCCTCCGCACATGCCATAGGGCGGTTAGTAGCCGTGCAGTCGATGTTGTATTGCGCAAATCTCGATTTCATACGCGCGACGAATCTCGGACTGCTTGCTCCACCCTGGAGAGAGATGTTTATGTTAGCAAGGTATCATTATGGGTCTGTGAATGGTGCTGCAAGACTTACCCCTGTCAATTTAGCACTGATGTTAGTCATTGGTCGCTCTTTGCTCAAGGAGATGAGATGTTGCTCCAACAATTGGTCGGTCGCAGTCGTCCATGTGTCATAGCAGTGTGTGATCATTTCGTCGGGGAGTTCAACCTTCCATTCGTTCAGGAGTCCTGGGCCCACTCGACCGTGGCTGCTAAGGATGGTAACCCGAAGGCGACGCGTGGTCGGCGTGCCGACGATCGGTTTTATAGCATCGATCTGCTCCCATAATTGCCTTGAGAATTCAGCCCATGTGATGCCGAGCTACAAAAGATTTAGGTCGAGTTCCTTTTTGTACTTCTCGCGGACCCAGGTCAAAGCTGCGGTATTTATCATGGAAGAACCGGCGCCACTCCCTGAACATATACCCACTCGCCGCAGTTCCATGGGTGCCTCTGTTGATTTAGCCCGGATGAAATCCACTGTGGTGATATCGAGGGTGCCATTCCCTACGTCAGCAAGGATGTAAATGCTTCCAACCTTTGCAGAATCATCTTGGCTTAAGAAGTGAGTCGCGACACATAGAGCTTCTTCACGGAGCCTAATCCGTGGCTCTTTGGAGCCTTTGCCGCAGGCGTTTGCTGCTCTCTGTGCTGCCATGCGAACCGTTCCTCTCTGTCTGTGGTTCCACATTGCAGGGACACTGATGTGGATCTCGATTGGTATGGTGTCCCAATACGAATCAGGCTGACCTGTATTGAGACCCTTTATCTTGAAAGCCGCCCGCGCGTCGTTGAACAAGGCGCGAAACCAGTCTTCGAGCAAGTTTTCGAATGCAAAACGGTCTTTTTCAGCGTAGATGACTTCCCACATGTGGACAACGTCAGGGAGGTCTTTGAACTCAGGATGCAGTCCCAGTTTGTGGCGGCGGATCTCCTTTCCCTCAAACAGCGAACGGTTTCGATGTAGGGCATTGTGGACGTCGTGGTCTCCGTATATGATTTCTCCTTTCGGCGGAAGGGGCATGACCTGGCTTATCGCGCCATCTACATCCGGGTTAAGCTGAACCTCCCTGATCTTTGCGCTCTCTCGTGTGTGGATACCGTGTATATGCTGTCCCATCGTCCGCGTGCTGCCGGTCCCAGTGTCAAACCCGAGACGTAGAAGATCATTGGGTGGCATCAGAGTAGATCGCAGCATCCCAGCGGTGCCAGATGCAGCCCCCGAGGCTATGAGAGACGAGAACATCGTAGTGCAGTATGTTACGGAGGCGAGAGCGTGGTAAGGTCTCAGTGGTCGATTGATGTTGTTTCGTTGGTGTTGCGGAGAGAGGAACCATAACAGTTTCCGGAGGAACTTGTGGTATTAGTATTCACACATGCCAGGCAGCGTTTCAGGAGTCGATGCCATTATCACGTGAATTTGCGAAGTGAGGCCTCGAGTGAAGCAATACCAGTGGATCCGAGTGATGTGAGTCAAGTCAGGGGTCAGCTGATGATTAAGACTACTACTACATGGCGATCTGTTGCAGTGAATCATTGCGTACCTGAGGTATGTGTGACATGTGATACCGAATGCCAGGTCAGACCAGCTCAGTCTTCAGAGTTACTAAGTGAAGATATGTCGTGGGATCTTTGTAACGCCGCGAAATAAGTTATCGGTCAACTGGTGATGTAGATCGTTACTACCTCTTTATTTGCTGAAGTGAACCGTTGCGTACCTGCGGCATGTATGACCTGCCATATCATGTATCAGATCTGACCGGCTGAGAGGTCCTAAGTGAAGCCAAACCATTGGATCCCTGCCACGTGAAACGAATGAGCGTTCAACTGATGACCCAGATCGTTGCCACATGTGGATCTTTTGAAGTGAATCATTGCGTACCTGAGGTATATATGGCATGTGATAAGTCAGAGCAGCTCTAGCAGAGGTACCAAGTGAAGACATGTCGTGGAATACCTGTAACGCGAAATAAGTGAGCGGCTGACTATAGTGTAGATCGGTGCTTCTGACGAATCTGTTGGAGTGGGACATTTCTTACGGCACGTGTATCTTGTGATGTATTGTCACATGCCAGGTCAAAACAGCTCATCTGGTGATGTGGCTGTCTTCTGGTATCCCTTTCTGCAATCCTCCTCCACCTCAGCATCACACTTTCCAACCTCCGATATTAACCAAAACAGCCTACGCATAAATCCCACATACCGCGCCATCGGCAGACAGCAGTATGCCGTCACAGACAAAACTTCAAGATGGCAAGGAGCTGACACTGGGTGCTCTGTTTCTTCTCGATAATGCGCCGGAATGTCCGAAGGATATGTCGTGGCACGAGTTCTCCGGTTGGGCGATTGCGAAGCACCTGAAACGGTACGCTCACTACTATCACCCGCAAGGCCAGCGTTCCCTTGCAACTGTGGCTAGAATGTGGGTCCGCATTCTCGATATGTGGAAGAATAACACCAAGAAAAAAATGCCAGAGCCTGACGAAGAATGCAAAGACGGTGTCGATATCTTGTTAGCGTACGGGGGCACAAAACTTCTTCAGAAAAGATTCCTGGAGGACCAGAAATATGACAGAGACACGTTCTCTGAGAGCCGGCTCAACAAACATGTGAGCGAGAAAAGCGCGTCGCGCAAGGCAAAGATTGATGGAAGACCAGAGGGTCAAACGGCCGAGGGAAGCAATGGGAGCGAAAACGCAAACAACCACGATGTCCGCGAGCAAGAGCACCGTTCAGGCGAAGCCGACGCAACTGCTCCGAATTCCACACAGCCAATTCTTCCTTCGCCTCCAAGCAACGTGGGCACATCACTTCTACCGCCAGACAACGGCCACACTGCGCCAAACTCGAACAGCGTGGACATCCAAGAGAGGCGCGAGCAAAGTGAGACAACTTCCGGTGAGCAGCCCCAGCCTTCTCACGCTGAAGGACGGCGACTCCGCAGCAGCGTTAGTTCACAGACCCGACCTCTCATTGCTGACAACGGCACGTTGTACGCGAGTAAGGAAGTCAGCGCTGCGTTTTCAGTAAACAATGCCGGAGGGCACAATGAGTCTGTTCCAGTACCAAAGCGTAAGCTTACGCAGGATCACGAACTGCAGAAACGACAGCGCCAGCTCGACAATGCCACCAACCAGGACGACTCAAATGGCCGGGAACCGCCCTCGAATGTTACAACACAAGCAGAACATTCCAGCAAGGTGCCACTTACAGTCAACGAGACCAAGGGCCTAGAAGTGCCACAGAATACTGTAACCAGCAGAGAGAAGCAGCACCAACCACAGCTGGCCAAACTCTATCTAAACCAGCAGGGACGGAACATGAAAAGCCTGTACAGCGACATCAAGGAAGCGACCGATGTCGTTCTCTCAAGCATTGGGCGGATCCGCAATAAGCAAAGCCCTCTGCAACCCAAGCCCTCGGGTCCGTTGAAGGATTTGTATGCGAGATGCTGGGGCCCGCGGTGGGAAAAGGTGCGCCTTCGCCAAGACGATGATGGTTTCTTCACAATTCCTCAAGTAACGACGTCTCTGCTTTCGGCGTTCTTGTACGATAGAGTTCTGACTCAAGGAGCACGTCTGCAAGAAATTGTCAGCAATGTGGCGGAGATGGGAGGGTCTCTAGGCGAGGCCTTACTTGAGGAGTTTGATATCTCCACTAGAGGTGAGTCTGATCCCACCTTTTTGAATCCTATTGGGTTGGACTAACACGCTCTAGGGGCCGCAATCACCACGAGGGCACGCATGATCGAAGCCCAGAAAGCCTGCTCCAAGTTATCACAAGACCACGACGTTCTCCAACAGCAACTGAAGCTGGAAGCAGAAAGTCTCTCCAGAGACGCCTCCGCCATCATTTCACCCCACCTCGACGCACTCTCAAGCTACGCAAAGCTCTTGGGACTGTCTTCCAACCATTCCGAAACCGAAACACTCAATGTCTTCGAGTCCGAGTTCGCAGATGTCGTCCAGAAGACTCTCCACTGCCGGCTTCAACTGCTCGCCACTGGCTGCGAGTATGCTTTTACATGGCCGAACCCGGACGATGTCTTCGACTCGAGGACTATGCAGATCCAGGGAGGCAGGTCGGAGAACACTGCCGATCAGTCGGTTGTACTGTTCACAGTGTCTCCCGGTCTTGAGATCAAGCCAATGAGCTCGAACGAAATGGAGTCTCTTCCTGACGCCAAAGCGGTGGTGAAGGTCCAGCGGAGCGAAGATAGACTCTGATAGTTTTGTGATGTACGTAGCTGCGGACTTGCGCGACCTGTTCTCGGGTCCGGGGTAACCATGGTGAAGGAATACCTATCACTAGATAAATGTAAAATTCCGACTGTTCTTGTCCAATCAGTCAGTGTTCGCTTCTCTCCATCCATGACAGGCAGCGTGGAGACGTCGCGCGCAGAAAGTAAGCTCAACACAACGAGAAAGAAAAAGCAAAAAAGACAGAACGATGCTGGTGAGCCAGCACCGGAAGACGTATTGATATTGAAGAACTGTCATACATCATGAGATGCTCCTCAACAGGGAATCGAACCCTGGTCTCCCGCGACTTGTCGGTGTGAATGACAAGCGGAAATCATAGCCACTAGACCATTGGGGATGTGGTGTACTGTTGTACACCAATGGATGCTGCAAACTCGGGTAAAACAACCCATATACCTTGTGACAAGTGGGGTTGGTGGTGTCAATTGACGCAACGGTCGGTATTTCTCGCCCGAGACTCTGAAGAAGGAATAGTCAGCAGCCTCAGCAACACAAGTCACAGGATCATCGAAAGAGAAAGATTAAAATGCAATTAATGAAAAAAACGACTCGCTATGCCTATGTGCCGTGCCAGAGGAGAGAACATTCCACTCTCCCGCATCCCTGCATCACTCGCAGTTTGTTGGCTCCCCATAGTCCCCCCCAAAATGCAATCAGTCGACTAAGTCCGCAAGCCGCAATTCCGAGCTCTCAGCTGGATTCATCGCTCTGTTCCTCGGGTATGTGCAAAGAAGCGCCATCTACAAGTCCCCTCTTCCGCATGTACGCGCGCACCTCATCCTATGAAGCGCTGGTGACATTCAGAGCAGGGACGTTGGGAGTTTCTTTTGTCTGGCCGTCGATGGACGGGCTGCCGATTTGAGAGGCGTCGGGCGTGGCGGAGTGCTCGGCTTTGCTGCCCTTCTCGCGCCAGGTGCTGACGGCGGGGACGTCGGCGTAGATGCGCTCTTCCTCGGTGTTGTACGCGCGCGGCGTCAGCTTGATGAGGCAATGGAGTGGGACGTTCATCCAGGGACTCTTGTCCTGTGCGGAGCCCATAAAGTAGGCGTAGATGCAGCGGAGGACGGCTTGATGGGTGACGATCAGAATGTTCTCGCTGCGCTCTAGCTCCATGATGATGGGCTCGAGGCGGATGACGACGTCACGGTAGGACTCGCCACCAGTGTAGCGGTAGTTGTATTTGTCTTCGTCGCGGGCTTTGAAGTCATGTGGGTATTGTTGCTCGATCTCGGCGTAGGTGAGGCCATCGCAGACGCCGGAGTCCAGCTCGTCGAGCGCTTTCCAGGATAGCTTTTCGTAGGGGAGGTGGTGGGCTGTTTGTGCCGTACGCTTGAGGGTGGAGGTCCAGACCGTGAGAGGACGGTCGCCAGCTGATTGTTTGACGAGATCCGGGAGCACTTGGGCGTACTTTTGACCGCGGGCTGAAAGGTTTGCGTCTCCACCGATCTGACCAGAAACGTTGTACATGGATTCACCGTGCTGTGAGAAATATGTCAGTAGGATTCATGAACAAAAAGTTGCAAGAAGACAAACTCGGCTTATCCAGATGCTCCTGGGTTTGATGTGCAAGTTCATAAGGTAATACACCACTCGCGACTGTAGATAGTCGTGAATCCTGTTGATGATCACCTGGCTGCCGACATCGATGATTTTGCAATATGTCATGTCGGACTCGTCTTCATCCAAAGTTTCGTAGACGCGCTCGTACATGGTTATCCGCTGTCTGAAATCGATCGCCGCTTGCTCGGGATCCTGGCCTTCGTAGTCGGGGCTGGTGGTCTTCACTTCGCGAATGTTGGACATGATCACATCTTCGTCGTCGCACTTGCTCTCGACAAACAGGGTCTCAACACCCTCGGCATCGCAAACATCCTTGATCCAGCGGCGGCGGCTCTTGGTGCTGTTTGTGGCGTCAAGAATAGCAATGAGGTTGTTTTGTCCCTTGAACCACTTCAACATGTCGGCAACGGCTGCTTCTGCGGCGGCCTTGCGAAGGCGCTCGCCTTCCTTGTTATTGGTGTCGAAGAAGTCTGCTGTGGGCTGTGGGGTGTCGTGGCGACGATATGAGCCGACGTTGAAGCATTTTGCTGTGATTGAAAGCCAACCAAGGTAACGGACGACTGTGAGATTGGAGTTATTATGCGCTCAGCTTGTCTGTTCAGATGCAGGCGTACCTTTCTGTGCGATCAAACTCTTGCCTCTGGCGGGCAAGCCGACCATAACGACACATATCCGGGTATCCTCCACTTGCACACCGACTCCATTGACTTTGGAGCTGGGTCTGGTCCTCGAGGCCGGGAACATGAATTCGCCTTGAGGAGACCAAGCAGTGCTGGTGCGACGAGTGTCGGCGATCGCAGTGTTTGCGACAGATTTAGGAGGAGGCATGGCTGAGGGCATTGTGTGGATGTGTGTGTGTGTGGGGGTATTTGTAAGGGCGAGAGTCGGGTGTCGTAGAGATATATTGCAGCGTCGTGTCAGGAGATTATTGTGTGAGCTGAGGAGGAGGCGTGAGGAGAGTCGGTCTTGCTGTGGTGTAGTCGTGCCTTCCTAGCGAGTGCATGTGAAGGCCAAGAGCCGGTCGGGTGCGAGTTGAGGTGGAAGTACCAGATTGTGCTGTACCGACAGTCGAGGCGGTGGAGGATGGGATGGGAGAGCTTGGTCAATGCCGATGGCGGGGTGTATTGAGAGTGAGGATCAGAATATCACCGCGGTTGGCAGACAAGAGCAAGAGTCGTAAGTACCTTGGGTAGAAAGAAGGAGCTCGGCAGTGCTTTTGCTAGAGGGCCGCGGTCTTTTGCATCTCTCTCACCACACCTCACCTCTCTCACCCTCTCACCTCTCTCTCTCTCTCTCGCACTACTGCTGCTACTTCAACACGCTACTCCGGGACGGTATGATTGCGGGGACGGTTGTCGTCGGCGAGCCATGACGCTCCAAAGACATCAACCCTCTCGGCCAATCGCGCTGCGCCCAAATGCCCTGATTGGTTAGATTCAAAGTACGGAATCGTACCGGTACTCATGCGGCTTTACTGTGTACTTTGAATCTAATTTGGCCCGACTCTGGCTAACACTCGCCGAAAGTCGGAAGCAAGCCGCGTATGAGCGTTGCGGCCTCCCCTCCGAATGCCTTTCAGCTGCAGGAAGGGAGGAGGCATGTTCTTTTAATATGGCAAAATATCACACGCGAGCACAGTACTGGTGTACATTTCAACTAGGATGCTATGTACATGCGATCTTCCTCTTGTCCGATACAACCACCTCTCAAACCTCCAATGTGATTATCCGGGAGCTGTATTTAGAAAGCCGACAAGTGGATCTGGGGGATCGTGAGGCGGGCGGCGGTCAACAATCGTAATGATGATGGTAGCATCTGAGCAATTTATTCTCCAACGAAGGA